>Ga0315281_10001603_pt1 | contig 33589 bp, 42 predicted proteins | sample YL17G07_0_MG_FD_204540 | JGI IMG/M metagenome (GOLD analysis project Ga0315281, IMG submission 204540) | Sediment microbial communities from Yellowstone Lake, YNP, Wyoming, USA - YL17G07_0 | ecosystem: Environmental > Aquatic > Freshwater > Lake > Sediment | place: USA: Wyoming | collected...
GTCAACCTGATCGCACCGGTTGCGATGGAAGAAGGACTGCGTTTTGCGATTCGCGAAGGCGGTCGTACCGTTGGCGCGGGTGTGGTTGCGAAGATTGTTGTTTAAAGATTGAGTAGTAAGAGGTTTTTGTAGTCAAATTGTAAAATATAGCGTGCAGCGAGACGTGGTCTCGCTGTATAATATTTCGTTCTTTAATTCGCAGGCTAACAAAGCTGCCAAAAGCTGAGTAAATAATATGTCAACAAGCCAGAAAATTCGTATTCGTCTGAAAGCATTTGATTATCGTTTGATTGATCAGTCAGCTTCGCAGATTGTGGAAACAGCCAAGCGTACTGGTGCTGTTGTAAAGGGGCCTATCCCTTTACCAACCAAGATAGAGCGTTTTGATGTGTTGCGTTCACCTCACGTTAACAAGACATCACGTGATCAGTTTGAAATTCGTACGCATTTGCGCATGATGGATATTGTTGATCCAACGGATAAGACAGTTGATGCGTTGATGAAGCTGGATCTGCCGGCTGGTGTGGACGTGGAAATCAAGTTGCAATAAATCGCAGTTTTGAAGTTGTAGTAATAAATCGGTTGACCAATTGAAGTCAACCCCTTAATAAAAGGAAATTAAAATGAGCTCAGGACTTGTCGGTCGAAAGATTGGCATGACTCGCATTTTTACTGATGACGGAGCATCGTTGCCGGTAACAGTGTTGGACGTGTCCAATAATCGCATTACCCAGTGCAAAACATCTGAAAAAGACGGCTATAGCGCAGTGCAAGTTGCGTTTGGTGTTCGTCGTGCTACCCGCGTTACCAAGGCCGCTGCTGGCCATTACGCGAAAGCCGGTGTTGAAGCGGGTAGTGTGTTGAAAGAATTTACAGCCACCCCGGATCAGGTTGCAGCGTTGCAAGCTGGCGGTAAACTGGGCGTGGATATGTTCCAGGTTGGGCAGAAGGTTGATGTAACTGGCGTCACACTTGGTAAGGGTTACGCCGGTACGATTAAGCGTCACCACTTTAAATCTGGTCGTGCCTCTCACGGTAACTCAAAGTCCCATAACGTACCGGGTTCTATCGGTATGGCGCAGGATCCCGGTCGCGTATTTCCGGGCAAGCGCATGACGGGTCACTTGGGTGACGTGCAGCGCACTGTGCAAAATCTAAAAATTGTTCGTATTGATGCTGATCGCCAATTGTTGTTGGTGATGGGTGCGGTTCCCGGTAGCAAAGGGGGCGATGTAATCGTGCGTCCAGCAGTTAAGGCAGGTGCATAATGGAAATTAAAGTTATTAATATAAGTGGCAAGGCTGCTAAAAGTATTTCCGCATCGGACGATTTGTTTGGACGTGAATACAATGAGGCTCTGGTGCATCAACTTGTAACGGCTTACCAGGCAAATGCACGCTCAGGCAACCGCAAGCAAAAAGGTCGTAGTGAAATTGCCAAGAGTACACGCAAGCCATGGGCGCAAAAAGGCACTGGCCGTGCACGTGCCGGTATGGCCTCAAGCCCGATCTGGCGTGGCGGCGGTAAGATATTTGGTAATTCTCCCGATGAAAACTTCAGCCAAAAAGTAAACCGTAAAATGTATCGCGCTGGGTTGGCTTCTATATTTTCACAATTGGTTCGCGATGGTCGCATGACTGTTGTTGAGAGTCTGGATTTGGATACGCCAAAGACCAAAAATCTTGCGCAGAAAATGAAGGATATGGGTTTGGGTCTGGATCGAGTTCTGATTATTACGGACAATATGGATGAAAATCTGTATTTGTCTTCTCGTAATATGGCGAATGTTCTGGTTTTGGAAGCGCATCAGGCAGATCCTGTGAGCTTGATTCGCTTTCCAAAAATACTGGTCACACGCAATGCAATAGCGAAGATTGAGGAGATGCTGGCATGAGCGCACAAAATTTTAATCAAGAACGTTTGATGAATGTACTGCTTGGTCCGCAAATCTCGGAAAAAGCAACTTACGTTGCCGAGAAAAATGAGCAGGTCATTTTCCGTGTGGTTTCTGATGCTACCAAACCTGAAATCAAGGCAGCCGTTGAACTGTTGTTCAAGGTAAGTGTTGAAAAGGTGCAGGTTAGCGTAGTCAAAGGCAAAAGCAAGCGCTTTGGCAAATACATGGGTTCACGCAAGGACTGGAAAAAGGCATATGTATGCTTGGCTCCAGGTCAGGAAATCAATTTTGCTGCGAGTGAGCAAGGATAAATATCATGGCACTTATTAAACTTAAACCAACTTCTCCAGGCCGTCGCGCAGTTGTGCGCGTCGTTACGCCAGGGTTGCACAAGGGTAAGCCGCATGCTGGTTTGCTTGAAAAGAAAAACAGAACTGCTGGCCGTAATAATAATGGCCATATTACCGTGCGCCACATGGGCGGTGGGCATAAAAAGAGTTACCGTGTAATCGATTTCAAGCGCAACAAAGATGGCATTCCAGCTACTGTTGAGCATATTGAATACGATCCAAACCGTTCGGCGCATATCGCATTGCTTTGCTACGCAGACGGCGAGCGTCGTTATATTATTGCACCCAAGGGGGTTGCGGTAGGTGCGCAGTTGCTTAATGGCTCAGATGCGCCAATCAAGTCCGGTAATGCGTTGCCATTGCGCAACATACCTGTGGGTTCAACGATACATTGCATCGAAATGATGCCGGGTAAAGGTGCTCAGCTGTCGCGCTCTGCGGGCACATCGGTACAGTTGCTGGCGCGTGAAGGCAGCTACGCGCAATTGCGTTTGCGTTCGGGCGAAATTCGCAAGGTGCACGTTGAGTGTCGTGCGACGATCGGCGAAGTCGGCAATGGTGAACATTCACTGCGTTCGATCGGAAAAGCAGGTGCTAATCGCTGGCGCGGTATTCGTCCGACCGTTCGCGGTGTGGTTATGAACCCGGTTGACCACCCGCATGGTGGTGGCGAAGGTAAAACTGCTGCAGGTCGCAATCCGGTTAGTCCATGGGGTGTGCCAGCTAAAGGCTTCCGCACACGTCGCAACAAGCGTACAAGCAACATGATTGTGCGTCGTCGCTTTCAGTAAGGGGTAAATATATATGGCACGTTCCATTAAAAAAGGTCCATTCGTTGATTTGCACCTACTGAAAAAAGTAGAGACAGTGCGCGCAACCAATGACAAGCGTCCGGTAAAGACCTGGTCTCGCCGTTCAACTGTTGTTCCTACATTTGTAGGTTTGACTATTGCGGTGCATAACGGCAAACAACATATTCCCGTGTATATCTCTGAAAACATGGTTGGGCATAAGCTCGGCGAGTTTGCATTGACACGCACATTCAAAGGGCACGCCGCTGATAAAAAAGCGGTCAAGAAATAAGGAGGCATGATGAGCACAAAAGCTGTAGTAAAGGGTGTTCGCCTGTCGGCACAAAAAGGAAGGTTGGTCGCAGATCAGATCCGCGGCTTGCCGGTTGATAAAGCGTTGCAAGTTTTGGCTTTCAGTCCAAAAAAAGCAGCAGTTATTATCAAAAAAGGTTTGGAGTCTGCAATTGCAAATGCTGAACATAATGATGGTGCTGATATAGACGAGTTGAAAGTAAGTACGATCTATATCGATAAGGCAACATCACTCAAGCGCATGATACCTCGCGCAAAAGGACGTGGTACGGGCATAGAAAAGCAGACCTGCCACATTACGATTATCGTCGGGAGCTAAGCAGATATGGGACAGAAAATTCATCCAATCGGTTTCCGATTGAGCGTCAACAAAAACTGGACATCAAGATGGTATGCAAACAGCAAGAATTTCTCTGATTTGCTGCTCAAAGATATTGAGGTGCGTGCATTTCTTAAAAAGAAACTTGCCGGTGCGATGGTTTCCAAAATAGTCATCGAGCGTCCTGCGAAGAATGCCAAGATCACTATCTACTCGGCACGTCCGGGGGTGGTGATCGGTAAAAAGGGCGAGGATATTGAATCATTGCGCACTGAATTGAAAAAGCGCATGGGTCTGCCTGACGTTGCATTGAATATCGAAGAAGTACGCAAGCCTGAAATTGATGCGCAATTGATCGCGGATTCGATCACTCAGCAACTTGAAAAACGCATCATGTTCCGTCGTGCGATGAAACGTGCAATGCAAAACGCAATGCGCCTGGGTGCCTTGGGTATCAAGATCATGAGCTCGGGCCGTTTGAACGGTATCGAAATTGCGCGGACGGAATGGTACCGCGAAGGCCGTGTGCCGCTGCATACATTGCGTGCCGATATCGACTATGGCACGTCAGAAGCGCTCACTACATATGGCCTGATTGGCGTAAAGGTGTGGGTATATAAAGGCGAGAATACGGGTGCTCAGGAGGTTGTTGCACCTGCTGCAGAACCTGAAAAGAAAGTAAGAAAGTCGGGGGCTAAACATGCTACAGCCAGCTAGAAGAAAATATCGCAAGGAGCAAAAAGGCCGCAATACCGGCATTGCAACTCGCGGCAATAAAGTAAGTTTTGGCGAGTTCGGCTTGAAGGCGGTTGGTCGTGGTCGTTTAACGGCTCGCCAGATTGAAGCCGCTCGTCGTGCGATGACGCGCCATATCAAGCGCGGTGGTCGTATCTGGATTCGCATTTTCCCGGACAAGCCGATTTCAAAGAAACCAGCTGAAGTTCGTATGGGTAATGGTAAGGGTAATCCCGAGTACTATGTTGCCGAGATTCAACCAGGCAAAATGTTGTATGAGATGGATGGTGTTGATGAAGTAATTGCACGTGAAGCATTCCGTTTGGCTTCTGCAAAATTGCCTATCGAAACCACATTTGTAATTAGACAGGTAGGGGCGTAATTATGAAGGCTAGCGAACTGAAGACAAAATCTGTAGCTGACTTGCAGTCAGAATTGCTGTCTTTGACCAAAGCTCAATTTGGTCTGCGTATGCAGATTGCAACACAACAACTGCCAAATAATAGTCAGTTAAGTAAAGTGCGTCGTGATATTGCGCGTGTAAAAACAATATTGACAGAGAAGGGTGCGCAGTAATGAATGCAACTAATCTTAAGCGTTCACTGACCGGAACTGTGGTCAGTGACAAAATGGACAAAACAGTTACTGTTTTGATCGAAAGAAAAATCAAGCATCCACTGCTGGGTAAAATTATACGCGTGTCCAAGAAATATCACGCGCATGATGAAACTAATGAGTGTAATCAGGGGGATGTTGTTATGATTGAAGAGTGTCGTCCGCTCTCCAAGACCAAAACCTGGCGTGTTTCCAAGCTTTTAGAAAAGTCTCAGGGCTTGTAGATAAAGCTCAGGTAAATTAATTGCATATAGTGCTTGCGCAACAACGCGAGTATCAATATAATGCGCGGCTTCGTTTCACCGTTGCTTGCGACGGCCTAACCCGAACGGGTTCCAAAACTAGCCGTCTTGAGCGGACAAAGTTGGAGATATAAATGATACAAATGCAGTCTATTTTGAACGTTGCCGATAATACCGGCGCTCGCACTGTTATGTGTATAAAGGTGCTTGGTGGATCCAAGCGTCGTTACGCAGGCATAGGCGATGTAATAAAAGTGAGCATCAGGGATGCTGCTCCGCGTTCACGTGTAAAAAAAGGTGATGTATATAGCGCTGTTGTAGTACGTACAGCCAAAGGTGTGCGTCGCCCTGATGGTTCGTTGGTCAAATTTGATGGCAATGCTGCAGTATTGCTGAATGCGAAACTGGAGCCAATTGGTACGCGTATCTTTGGACCGGTTACTCGTGAGTTGCGTACAGAGCGATTCATGAAAATTGTTTCGCTGGCACCTGAAGTGCTTTAACGCAGTCAAGGGAATATCATGAGCAAGATTAAGAAAAATGATGATGTAATTATCATTGCCGGTAAAGATAAAGGTGCGCGCGGTAGTGTATTGCGTGTTCTTGAAGACAAGCTGCTGGTGAGTGGTGTAAATAAAGTCAAGAAACATCAGAAGCCAAACCCGGTTAAGGGTGAGAGTGGCGGGATCGTAGAGATGGAGAAGCCGATCCATGTTTCTAACGTTGCTATCTACAATGCATCAACTAAGAAAGCAGATCGTATTGGTGTTAAATACCTGGAAGATGGCCGCAAGGTACGCGTATTTAAATCCAGTGGCGAAGTGATTGCTTAAGAGGAATACGGAATGTCTCGTTTGTACGATTATTACAAAAATACTGTGGCAAAAGAATTGATGGCCAAATACGGTTACAAGTCCATCATGGAAGTGCCTCGCATTGAAAAAATTACCCTTAATATGGGCGTGGGCGAAGCGGTTGCCGACAAGAAGGTGATGGATCACGCGGTTGCAGATATGCAAAAAATCGCTGGCCAGAAACCTGTGGTCACGAAATCCAAGAAGTCTATCGCCGGCTTCAAAATTCGTGAAAATTATCCGGTTGGTTGCAAGGTAACGCTGCGTCGTGACCGTATGTACGAGTTTCTGGATCGTCTGGTAACTATCTCCATACCGCGTATACGCGATTTTCGTGGGTTGTCAGGCAAGGCTTTTGACGGTCGTGGTAATTACAACATGGGCGTTAAAGAGCAGATTATTTTCCCGGAAATCGAGTACGACAAGATTGATATGTTGCGCGGAATGAATATTACAATAACCACTAGTGCAAAGACTGATGATGAGGCGAAAGCCCTTCTGATGGCGTTTAAATTGCCACTAAAAAACTGAGGGAAAAATGGCCAAAATCTCTGTCATTAATCGTGATTTGAAGCGTCGTGTAACAGTAGAAAAGTACGCTGCTAAACGCGCTGAGCTGAAAGCAATTATTGGAAATGCAAAGTTAAGTGATGATGAGCGTGAAAATGCTCGTCAAAAGTTGCAAGCGTTACCGCGTAACTCCTGTCCTGTACGTTTGCGTAACCGTTGTTTGTTGACAGGCCGTTCTCGTGGTGTGTTTAGTAAGTTTGGTCTTGGCCGTATCAAATTGCGTGAATACGCAATGCGTGGCGAAGTTCCTGGTGTAGTCAAGGCAAGCTGGTAAGGGTGAATTTATGAGTATGAGTGATCCAATCGCCGATATGCTGACGCGTATTCGTAATGCGCAGATGGCGGAAAAAGTTACTGTTGCAATGCCTTCTTCAAAGTTGAAAGTAGCGCTTGCAAAAGTGCTGCAGGATGAAGGTTATGTAGATGGTTTTAAGGTTGTCAGCCAGGAAGGCAAGCCAACGCTGGAAATCGGACTGAAATATTATGCTGATCGCCCTGTTATTGAAAAAATACAGCGTGTAAGCCGTCCGGGATTGCGTATATACAAGGGTAGTACCGATATCCCCCAGGTCATGAATGGTATGGGTATTGCAATTGTATCTACATCCAAGGGTTTGATGACAGATCGCAAGGCTCGTGCCAACGGAATCGGCGGCGAAGTTCTGTGTATCGTCGCGTAACGAGGTAAATATGTCTAGAGTTGCTAAAAATCCAATTACAGTTCCAGCGGGTATTGAAGTTACATTATCCGCAGGCCAAGTTGCTATTAAAGGCCCGCTGGGTACTTTGAAGCAGTCATTGAATAGCGATGTTGCCGTTGAACGCCAAGGCGATAACTTGTTATGCAAGGCGACCAATGATTCTATGCAGTCCGATGCTATGTCTGGAACAATTCGTGCACTGTTGGCGAATATGATCGTAGGCGTATCAAAAGGATTCGAGCGCAAACTTACCCTTGTGGGGGTGGGTTTCCGTGCGCAAGCTGCTGGTGATGCACTTAATTTGAGTCTGGGCTTTTCACATCCGGTCGTGCATAAAATGCCGCCTGGTGTAAAAGTTGCAACACCATCTCAAACTGAGATCGTTTTGACAAGTTCAAATAAGCAACAAGTTGGGCAGGTCGCTGCTGAAATTCGCGCTTATCGTCCACCAGAGCCATATAAAGGCAAGGGTGTGCGTTATGCGGATGAGGTGGTAATCTTGAAAGAAACCAAGAAGAAATAATTGAGGCGGATATGACAAACAAGAAAGAAGCGCGTCAGCGCAGAGCACGCAAAACCCGTGCAAAAATTGCTGAGCAAAAGACTGTACGTTTGGCTATCAGCCGCACAAATCAGCATATCTATGCGCAAGTGATTTCGGCTTGTGGTAGCAAGGTGCTGGCAAGTGCTTCAACTTTGGAAGCCGAGGTGCGTAAAGAGGTGGCGAATGGCGGAAATGCCGCCGCTGCCGCTGTTGTAGGTAAGCGTATTGCAGAAAAAGCTAAAAGTGCAGGAATAACTGCTCTTGCATTTGATCGTTCGGGTCACAGATATCATGGTCGCATCAAAGCGCTGGCGGATGCCGCGCGCGAACATGGTCTGCAGTTCTAAAGTTGAGGTGAATCATGGCTAAAGCGCAAGGAAAAGGACAGCAACAAGAAGAACGTGGTGACGGCCTCATTGAAAAAATGATTGCTGTCAACCGTGTGACCAAGGTTGTTAAAGGTGGTCGTATCATGGGTTTTGCTGCACTGACAGTGGTCGGTGATGGCGACGGCAGTATTGGCATGGGTAAAGGGAAATCAAAAGAAGTTCCTGTTGCCGTGCAAAAAGCAATGGATGAATCACGCAGGAAAATGGTTAAAGTCAATCTAAAGAACGGCACGCTGCATCACGCGGTAGTTGGTCGTCATGGAGCGGCTAAAGTAATTATGATGCCGGCATCAGATGGTACCGGGATTATCGCAGGTGGTGCGATGCGCGCCGTGTTTGAAGCTGTGGGTGTACGTAATATTTTGGCCAAATGTATTGGTTCAAGCAATCCATATAACGTAGTGCGAGCAACTTTAAATGGTTTGCAAGCGTTGAATTCACCCGCTCAGATTGCCGCGAAACGTGGCAAGAGCGTTGAAGAAATCACGGAGTAATCATGGCACAGGCAAAAAAAATCAAAGTGACACAGATAAAAAGTGTCATTGGTACCAAAGAATCTCATCGTGCATGTATTCGTGGATTAGGCTTGCGCAGATTGAATCAAACTGTGGAAGTCGAAGATACACCGGCAGTGCGCGGCATGATCAATAAGGTGTTTTATCTGGTTAAGTGGGAGGTGTAATGGAACTCAATCAATTAAAACCTGCAGCTGGTAGCAAGCCTTCCAAACACCGTGTTGGTCGTGGCATTGGCTGTGGTTGGGGTAAAACATGCGGACGCGGCCATAAAGGTCAAAAATCACGCTCCGGCGGATTTCACAAGGTTGGTTTTGAGGGCGGTCAGATGCCCCTGCAACGTCGCCTGCCCAAGCGTGGATTTGTATCGTTAACTCGAAATGACACTGCTCAAGTACGTTTGGCTGACTTGCAAAATCTGCCTATCGATACCATTGATCTGCTGGCATTAAAACAGGCTGGTTTGATATCTTCACGCGCCCTGTCAGCCAAGGTTGTGCTGTCGGGTGAAATTAGCCGTGCAGTCAAGCTGCAAGGATTGTTGTTAACCAAAGGCGCTCGTGCCGCAGTGGAAGCTGCCGGCGGCAGCATCGCTGAATAAGGGTAGTCTGTGAACGCTGCGGTCAAAGGAGTTAAAAAAGCTAAATACGGCGATCTCAGTCAAAGACTGTGGTTTTTGCTTGGCGCATTGGTCGTATATCGCGTAGGAACGTTTATCACTGTTCCTGGTATCGACCCGGCTGCGTTGGCAGCTATGTTCGCATCGCAAAAGAGCGGCATCATGGGCATGTTTAATATGTTTTCTGGTGGTGCTTTGTCGCGTTTTTCCATATTTGCACTTGGAATCATGCCGTACATTTCTGCCTCTATCATTATTCAGTTGGCAACACATGCGGTACCGTATCTTGAGCAACTGAAAAAAGAAGGTGAAGCTGGACGTCGCAAGATTACCCAGTACACACGCTACGCTACGCTGCTACTGGCTTTAGTGCAGGCTATGGGTATAGCGGTGGCACTGCAATCGCAGTCCGGTTTGGTATTGAACCCTGGCACAATGTTCCAGGTTACAACGGTCATAACATTGGTAACGGGTACATTGTTCCTGATGTGGCTGGGAGAGCAAATAACCGAGCGCGGATTGGGAAATGGTATTTCGCTGATTATTTTTGCCGGTATCGCATCCGGTTTGCCGCATGCGATTGGAGCAACGCTGGAAATGGCACGTACAAATGCATTTGGAGCATTTTCAATTCCAATTGTAATATTCTTGATTGTTGCTGCATTTGCGGTCACAGCATTGGTGGTCTTTGTTGAGCGTGGACAGAGAAAAATTCTGGTTAACTATGCAAAACGCCAGGTTGGAAACAAAGTTTACGGTGGGCAGAGTTCACATTTGCCACTGAAGTTAAATATGGCTGGTGTTATTCCTCCAATTTTTGCATCCAGTATTATTTTGTTTCCGGCAACATTAGCTGGAATGTTTGCTACAGGTAGCGATATGACCTGGCTCAAGGATATCAGTGAGAAGCTGTCACCCGGACAACCAATTTATGTCATGTTTTATGCTGCTGCAATCATATTCTTTTGTTTCTTTTACACGGCGTTAGTATTTAGCCCGAAGGAAACTGCGGATAACTTGAAAAAGAGTGGAGCATTTTTACCCGGAATACGCCCAGGCGAACAGACCGCTCGTTATATAGAAAAGATCATGCTAAGACTGACACTGGTCGGTGCGATTTACATTACTTTTGTATGCTTGATACCTGAATTTTTAATTGTAAAATGGAACGTTCCATTCTATTTTGGCGGAACTTCGTTGTTAATTTTGGTTGTTGTGACTATGGATTTTATGTCCCAAGTGCAGTCTTACATGATGTCGCATCAGTATGAGAGTTTGTTGAAAAAGGCCAATTTTAAAGGTGGGTTGACGCGCTAATGTCTAAAGAAGATGTCATACAAATGCAGGGTGAAATCGTTGAATCCCTGCCTAATGCGACCTTTAGAGTTAAATTGGAAACAGGAGTAATTGTACTGGGTCATATTTCAGGCAAGATGCGGATGCATTACATACGCATCTTGCCTGGAGACAAGGTAACTGTAGAGCTGACCCCATATGATTTGACCAGAGCGCGAATTGTATTCCGTGCCAAGTAGAAAATAGTTGTTAGGGTATTTTGGAGATTGATATGAAAGTTCAAGCATCAGTAAAGAAAGTTTGCCGTAACTGCAAGATCGTTATACGCAATCGTGTTGTACGTGTGATTTGCAATAGCAATCCGCGTCATAAACAACGCCAGGGTTGATTGAGTAAAATCACTGCTGGATGTTATAATCATTTTTTTGAACGAATAGGGTAGCTGCATGGCTCGTATTGCCGGTGTAAACATTCCAAATAATCAGCACGCTATTATCGCATTGACTGCGATATATGGTATTGGTCCTTCTCGCGCACGCGTTATCTGCGATGCTGCAAGTGTTACCACTTCAACCAAGGTTAAAGATATCAGTGATGCTGATATGGAAAAACTGCGTGAAGAAGTGGCTAAATTTACTGTGGAAGGTGATTTGCGTCGCGAAATTTCCATGAACATCAAGCGATTGATGGACTTGGGTTGTTATCGTGGCGTTCGTCACCGTCGCGGCTTGCCTGTTCGCGGTCAGCGTACTCGCACTAATGCACGTACTCGCAAGGGGCCGCGCAAGTCCATTGCTGGCGCTAAGAAGTAATTTAATAGAGGATTTGAGACATGGTTAAGACCAGCACGCGAGTGCGTAAAAAAGTCAAAAAGAACGTTGCCGAGGGTATTGCTCATGTGCACGCATCTTTTAACAACACAATCGTAACCATTACTGATCGCCAGGGCAATGCATTGGCTTGGTCCACAAGTGGTGGAAACGGATTTAAAGGCTCGCGCAAGAGCACTCCGTTTGCCGCACAGATTGCTGCTGAAGCAGCTGGTAAAACAGCGCAGGAATGCGGTGTTAAAAACCTCGAAGTGCGTATCAAGGGCCCAGGCCCCGGACGTGAATCGGCGGTGCGCGCATTGAATGCTGCCGGTTTTAAAATTACCAGCATTTCAGACATAACCCCGGTGCCGCACAACGGTTGCCGTCCGCCGAAAAAGCGTCGTATCTAAATATTTGGAGCATAGATCTTGGCTAGAAATCTTGATGCAAAATGCCGTCAGTGTCGCCGTGAAGGTGAAAAGTTATTCCTGAAGGGCGAAAAGTGTTTTACCGACAAATGTGCGGTTGAACGTCGTGCGTATCCACCTGGCCAGCATGGCCAGAAGAAAAATACTCGTCAATCCGAGTATGGTGGTCAGTTGCGTGAGAAGCAAAAAGTCCGTCGTATATACGGCATGATGGAAGGTCAATTCCGATTGACTTTCAAACGTGCTGATCAGGAACGCGGAATTACAGGTGAAAACCTGCTGCAAATTCTTGAATCGCGTCTTGACAATGTTACCTATCGTATGGGTTTCGGTGCTTCACGCTCCGAGGCACGTCAGGTAGTGCGTCATAACTCGATTTTGGTGAATGGCAAGCGAGTAAATATTCCTTCATATCAGGTTCGTCCTGGTGACGTTGTTGAAATTGCAGAGAAGTCCAAAAATCATTTGCGTTTAAAGTCATCCCTTGCGGCTGCTGAACAACGTGGTTTTCCTGAGTGGATTGACATGGATTCAAAAGCGATGAAAGGCACATTTAAAGCCGTTCCACAACGTTCAGAATTACCTGCAACAATTAACGAGCATTTGATCGTTGAATTGTATTCCAAGTAATCCACTCGGAGTCGTATATGTCAAATAATGATTTCCTAAAGCCACGCATTATCGATGTTCAGAGAATTTCCCCCACCCAAGCCAAAGTGGTGATGGAACCATTTGAACGCGGTTATGGACACACACTTGGCAACGCATTGCGTCGCATCCTGTTGTCTTCTATGCCTGGTTATGCAGTAACAGAAGTTAAAATTGCCGGTGTGTTGCATGAGTATTCATCTATCGATGGCGTACAGGAAGATGTTGTCGAGATTTTATTGAACCTTAAGGGTTTGGTACTCAAACTGCATAATTCCACTGAAGCTACATTGCGGCTGAATAAATCCGGCGCTGGTGTAGTGACTGCTGGTGATATTGAAACGAATGCTGACACAGATGTAGTCAATCCTTCCCATGTCATTGCACACCTGACCGCTGGTGGCAAACTGGATATGGAAATTAAGGTTGAAAAGGGTCGTGGTTATGTTTCAGCTATTTCTCGCCAGGTGCCAGGCATGACACGCCCAGTTGGTCACATTGCGCTTGATGCGTCTTTTAGCCCGGTTTACCGTGTTAGCTATGCAGTTGAAAGCGCTCGTGTTGAGCAGCGCACCGACTTGGACAAACTGGTATTGGATATCGAGACGAATAGCGCGATCGATCCTGAAGAGGCCATTCGTTATGCGGCACGTATTCTGGTAGATCAATTCCTCGTGTTTGCGGAGTTGGAAGGTACGCCTACTCCGGTTGAGAAGCCGCAGGCACCGAAGATTGATCCGATGTTGTTGCGTCCGGTTGATGATCTGGAGTTGACTCCACGTTCTTCAAACTGCCTCAAGGCCCAGAGCATACATTACATTGGCGACCTGATTCAGCATAACGAATCCGACCTGCTGCGTACGCCCAACCTTGGCCGCAAGTCGTTGAACGAAATCAAGCAGGTACTGGCTGAACATGGTCTTTCGCTTGGAATGAAATTAGATAACTGGCCTGCGCCAGTTGAGCAGCAGTAAGAAAGGATAATCATGCGTCACCGTCTAGGATTAAGAAAACTAAATCGCACCAGCAGCCATCGTTTGGCTATGTTGCGCAACATGACAGTTTCGTTATTGCGTCATGAAGCAATTAAAACAACATTGCCGAAAGCCAAGGAATTGCGCCGTGTTGCTGAGCCAATTTTGACTTTAGGCAAGAATCCAAGTCTGGCTAACCGTCGTCTGGCTTTTGCGCGTCTGCGTGATCGTGAAATGGTTACCAAGCTGTTTGATGAGCTGGGCCCACGTTACGCTGCACGTAATGGCGGCTATTCGCGTATTCTGAAATTTGGTTTCCGTAAAGGTGACAATGCTCCTATGGCTTTGATCGAGCTGATGGACAGACCTGCTGAAGCCGAAGCAGTAGAAGACGCAAGCGAATAAATTGTAGTGCTCGATAAACAAAAGGGCCGGAGTTATCCGGCCTTTTTGCATTTTGTAAATCCAGATTTTCGTTAGTCCTGCTAAGGGCTGCGTTATAAAATTAATATTTTTTTGCGAGTACCTGTTTTAAATACTGCCCGGTTACACTTGCAGGATTAACCGCAATTTCCTTGGGTGAGCCCTGAGCAATAATGTAGCCGCCACCTACCCCTCCTTCAGGCCCGAGATCAATGATCCAGTCTGCTGTCTTGACCACATCCAGGTTGTGTTCTATAACGACCAGGGTGTTGCCCTGATCGCGCAGTTTATGGATGACTTTTAACAACAAGGCAATGTCATGGAAGTGCAGACCTGTAGTTGGCTCATCCAGAATGTACAGGGTGCGGCCGGTATCGCGTTTGGATAGTTCCAGTGATAATTTAACACGCTGTGCTTCGCCTCCAGAGAGAGTTGTAGCGCTTTGCCCCAGGGTTATATAGCCCAGCCCTACGTCAAGCAGAGTTTGCAGCTTGCGCGCAATGATAGGTACCGGTTCAAAGAACGCATGCGCTTGCTCAACAGTCATGCTGAGAATCTCGTGGATATTTTTTCCCTTGTAATGAATCTCAAGAGATTCGCGGTTATAGCGCTTGCCGTGACATACATCACAATCGACATACACATCGGGAAGGAAATGCATTTCCACTTTGATCACGCCATCGCCCTGGCATGATTCGCAGCGGCCGCCTTTTACATTAAATGAGAAGCGCCCCGGGCCATAGCCGCGCTCGCGCGCTTGCGGCACACCGGCGAATAACTCACGAATAGGCGTGAACAAGCCTGTGTAGGTAGCAGGATTGGAACGCGGGGTGCGTCCGATAGGTGATTGGTCGACGTTAATGACTTTATCGAAAAATTCCAGGCCGTTGATTTCAGCAAATGGGGCTGGCTCTGTGCTGCTGCCATATAAGTGTTGCGCAACAGCGGGGTAGAGGGTGTCGTTAATCAAGGTAGATTTACCAGAACCTGAAACGCCAGTGACGCACACCATCAAGCCAACAGGCAAATCGAGCGTGACATTTTTCAGATTATTCCCGCTTGCCCCTGTGATTTTCAGCAATCGTTCAGGGTCAGGAGCGCGATATTTATTTGGTGCGGAAATGTTGCGACGCCCCATCAGATAATCTCCAGTCAAAGACTTTGGGTTGGCGCAAACTTCCTTGGGTGTTCCCTGGGCAATAATTTCGCCGCCGTGTTCGCCTGCCCCTGGCCCCATATCAATCACATGGTCTGCAGCTAGTATGGCGTCTTCATCATGCTCTACTACAATCACGCTGTTGCCCATATCGCGCAGTCGTTTTAGCGTGTCCAGCAGACGGCTGTTGTCGCGTTGATGCAAGCCGATTGAGGGCTCGTCCAGTACATACATCACACCGGTGAGGCCTGAGCCTATTTGGGATGCCAACCGGATACGCTGTGCTTCGCCGCCAGACAAGGTCTCGGCCGAGCGATCCAGCGACAAATAATCGAGCCCTACATTGTTGAGGAAGGTGAGACGGTTGCTAATTTCCTGCACAATTCTTTCTGCAATTGCCTGCTTGTTGCCGGGCAATGTCAAGCCTTGAAAGAATGTCAGTGCTTGCTTCAAGGGAAGTGCGCTGAGTTGATAAATGGCATGCTCAGCTACGCGCACATGACGAGCTTCAAGGCGTAAACGTGTTCCATGGCATTCGGTGCAACTACAGTTATTAAGATACTTTGCCAATTCTTCACGCACGGTGGGAGATTCGGTCTCTTTATAGCGCCGTTCAAGGTTGGGAATGATGCCTTCAAAACTGTGTTCGCGCAGGATGGGTTTGCCGCGTTCATTGAGGTATTTGAATGGGATATGTTCCTTGCCACTACCGTACAGGATGATTTGTTGAATCTTCTCGGGCAAGCTTTCAAATGGCCGTTCCAGGTCAAAGTCATAATGCTTTGCCAGGCAATCCAGCATCTGATAGTAAAACTGGTTACGTCTGTCCCAGCCTTTGATTGCGCCAGAGCTTAATGATAGCTGGGGAAAGGCGACAATGCGCTTGGGATCAAAGAAGCTGATGTTTCCCAAGCCATCGCATTTTGGACAGGCACCCATAGGGCTGTTGAAAGAGAACAACCGAGGCTCAAGTTCCTGCAGCGAGTAATTGCATATCGGACAGGCAAACTTTGCAGAAAACAGATGTTCTTTGCCGCTATCCATTTCAACTGCCAGTGCGCGCCCATCGGCATGACGCAGCGCAGTTTCAAACGATTCAGCCAGACGCTGCTTGCTGTCAGCGCTTACTTTCAAACGGTCTACCACGATCTCAACAGTGTGTTTCTTGGTCTTTTGCAGGGTGGGCAGGCTATCCATTTCATGCACCGTGCCATTCACACGCAAACGCACAAAGCCCTGCGCACGCAACTCTTCAAACAGCTCCAGCTGTTCACCTTTGCGCTCTACCACGAGAGGCGACAGGATCATGATCCGAGTGCCTTCAGGCAATTCAAGAACATGGTCTACCATTTGCGCAATGCTTTGCGCGCGCAGCACAATATCGTGTTCGGGGCAGTAAGGGTCGCCTGCACGTGCGAACAGCAAGCGCAGATAATCGTGAATTTCGGTAACCGTGCCGACGGTGGAGCGCGGGTTGTGTGAGGTGGCTTTTTGCTCGATGGCAATCGCAGGTGACAGACCCTCAATTAAATCCACATCAGGCTTGGCCATCAACTGCAAAAATTGGCGCGCATAGGAGGATAAGGATTCAACATAGCGCCGTTGTCCCTCCGCATACAAGGTATCGAAGGCCAGAGAAGATTTGCCTGAGCCAGACAATCCGGTCACCACCACCAGCTTGTTACGGGGGATTTCGAGGCTGATATTCTTCAGATTATGAGTGCGTGCGCCACGTATCCTTATACTTTCCATGCTAAGCTTTCGTCGAATCCGCTAAACCTGCTAATATACGCGACTTTCTGTTAGTACCCAAATATCTAATATGCTGGCTGAACAAGAAACATATAGTAGCGCCCAGGATTCCACTTTTAAAACCGGGAATTCCATGTCCCCGACAGAGCTCCGCGCCAGCATAGGCCTGGCCAGCGTGTATGGCCTGCGCATGCTGGGGTTATTTATTATCCTGCCTATCTTTGCTATTTATGCCGAACACTTGCCGGGAGGCGAAAGCCCTTTACTGATAGGCATTGCCCTGGGAGCCTATGGTTTAACCCAAGCCATCCTGCAAATTCCGGCGGGTTGGCTGTCCGATCATTACGGACGCAAACCTGTAATCTATATTGGCCTGCTTGTATTTGCAATTGGTAGTCTGATCGCGGCTTCGGCGGATAATATTTACTGGATTATCGCGGGGCGGATTATTCAGGGCGCAGGCGCTATCAATGCCGCGGTGATGGCATTAACCGCCGACTTGACGCGCGAAGATCATCGTACCAAGGCGATGGCGATGATAGGCATGACGATAGGTGTCAGTTTTGCCGTGTCCATGGTGTTGTCGCCTGTGCTGTATGCAAGCATCGGTATGCATGGCATCTTCACCATGACGGCAGTGCTGGCCGTGTTTGCAATGCTGGTCATCGCCTTTGTTATCCCCAATCCGGCGATTACGCGTTTTCATAGCGATACAGAGGCAAATAGCAAGCGCTTTGCAGAAGTCCTGCGCAACAAGGATCTGCTGCGTCTGGATTTTGGTATTTTTTCATTGCATGCGATTCTGATGTCGGTGTTTATGCAAGTGCCGTTCCTGCTTAAAAATAACGGCCTGCACGCGGCCTACCATTGGAAAGTTTACCTTCCAGTGATGCTGCTGGCATTTGTGTTGATGGTTCCGCCGATGATATTTGCCGATAAAAAATCCAGAGGTAAAGAGATATTTATCGGTGCAATTGCATTGGCAGCTATTGCGCAACTGACCCTGCTGCTATTTCACGATAGCGTGTTGAGCGTGGCAATAGCGTTGTTATTATTCTTCGTCGCATTTAATCTGCTGGAAGCGATGCTGCCTTCGTTAATCAGTAAAACAGCTCCACTGGCCGCCAAAGGTACTGCTATGGGGGTGTACAGTAGCGTACAATTTCTGGGGGCTTTTGTAGGTGCTAGTGCAGGCGGTTTTCTGATGCAGCATTTTGGCGGAGATGCCGTACTGATCTTTGCGATGGTATTATTGATCCTGTGGTTGCTGGTGGCCAGTGGCATGCAATCACCCGCTGCAGTACGCACTAAACTTTTCCCGCTGCCGTCTATCGATGAGTCCGCTGCGAGACTGTTGCAGAGCCAGTTAATGCAACTAAAAGGAGTGCGTGAAGTGATGGTGGTGGCGGCCGAACAAATGGCCAGCATCAAGGTAGAGACGAGTGGTTTTGACGAGGCAGGCGTTGAGAAATTATTGAAAGGGGTATGACATGTCAGTGAACAAAGCGATTCTGGTAGGACATCTCGGTAAAGATCCGGAGGTGAGGTATATGCCCAGTGGCGAGGCAGTTGCCAATGTGACGTTGGCTACATCCGAAACATGGAAAGACAAGACTGGCGAAAAGCAGGAGAAAACCGAGTGGCATAACATCGTCTTCTACAAGAGACTAGCGGAGATCGCAGGACAGTATCTGAAGAAAGGTTCGCTGATTTACGTCGAGGGTAGAATTACCACTGAAAAGTGGCAAGATAAAGAAGGAAAAGATCGCTACACCACCAAGATCGTAGCCAATGAAATGAAAATGCTCGGTGGCAAATCTTCGGGAAGCAGTAACTTCGAAGTTGTGGAAAAACCTGTGGCATCTGAACAGTCCGCTGCTGCGCCGACGAGCAAAGCTCCTGCACCGGCTAAAAGCAATTTTGACAACTTTGACGACGATATTCCGTTCTAGGGACACCTGTGACACTTAGTGTAAAGTTTTAAACCAAAGCCTCTGTTTTTCAGAGGTTGTGCAGGGTAGTCGCCGGGGGTGTCCTGAATTTTGTGTAAACGGAATTCATTATAGTCCACTGTAAGGTGAGCCTTTACGGGAACCTTCTCACCTCCCATTACTTATCCAGTAGAACTGGTTTCTGTAATCGTCTGCATGATTTCTGATAAGCCGATGAAAAAGTTGCGGCAGCAAACTTTGTATCACCTAGCTCATAAAAAGACAGCACCGAGATAATGTAATCCTGCTTGCTAAAATCCATAAATGATATCGGAGGAAATCCGGCAAGCATGAGTGGCACGTTACACATGGCACGAGATGTGCGCTTGTTCCCGTCAGCAAATGGTTGTAAGTAAGGCAATCTAGTCAAAAGATAGAATGCGCTCTCTATAGGGTCTTCAATTGATGTTGATGTAGCTAGAATAAATTCCAACATCTTCTTGATATAACCAGTTCCAGGGCGGAAAGGGGGAGAATAAGTTGTCGTATTAATTTTGACTTCTTCATATTCGCGCGCCACACCTTGTTGCTCACTTTCCAGGAAATGGGCAGACCCTTTTAAATCAGGTAACCCATGATCATCCGTAAGTCGTTTATGCACCTCAAAGATGCTATCCAGCGCAAGATGGTCATACAGATATTCGAAAGCGTTCTTATGGTTCAGTACCAGAAATGCATCTGATATAGGCTTGCCTTCAGCCTTTTCTCCGTATTCGATCAGTGCCTGAGTATCCAGTAACGAATAAGTGCCGCCTTCCAGCGCCGATGAAGCGCAGGCAAAATCGACCAAAAACTGCACCAGATCTCTTTTATCGATTTTAAACCCACCGGCTGGTTTGAACTTGAAATGTTCCAGAGACGGATGGTATTCAAGTAACTCTTCGCGATATTTTGCATACGGACGGTCCGCGAGAGGGATGTTAAAATATTGACGAATCGAACGCAACGGATCAGCGTCAACATAGACACGCGCCTTTACCTTCTGCTATGATAAGACCAACATCTAACGCCTCTTTCAATCGACGATTGATAGTTGGACGGCTCAGCGACATCCTTTTCTCAATTTCACCAGCAGATATCCCTTTCGGCGATGCTGTGATGATACTTAGTATGTCCTTCATGATGAGTTTATCTATATGATGTAATTAGATTTTGCGCTTATCTTATCACACTTTGATAAGATTGCTGATATAGCATTTACACCTTGTTGCATAAGCGCACCTCTAACTGGTTGATTAGTCAATGACGCGATATTCAGCGTTGTGTTTGAAATGTCAAAACATGTGATGCTGATCATCCCCAGAGGAGGGAAATCCATCACGATAAATATGATCGCGCCTAAGCTCGCTATTTAACCTTGTTTAGTAGATGAATTTTTATGTGGTTGCGTCTCTCAGGTATACACAATCATTTTGATTGCTTTAGAAAAATCCTTAAGGCTGGCTCGCTGGTGGAGCCACCTTCACAACCTCTTCAAGCGTAGTCAAACCGTTCGCAATTTTCAGTGCGCCGGAAATGCGCAACGGTTTCATTCCTTCCTTGCAGGCAACGTCTCGTAGGGCAGAAATATCGGTGGTTGGGGTGACGAGTTTGCGCAACTCAGGCGACATCAGCAGGATTTCATAAATGCCGACACGCCCTTTGTACCCGGTCATGCGGCATTCCAGGCAACCTTCGGGCTGATGCAGCTGGGCCGGGCGCTTGGCTTTCCATGGCGTGACCAGTTCATCCCAAAGCGCATTTTCCTCTTCTTGTAGCGGTGCGGGTTTTTTGCAAATCGGGCACAGGGTACGCACCAATCGTTGTCCCATTACACCAAGCAAGGTGGCATTGATCATAAAGGGTGCCACGCCCAGGTCAAGCAGGCGTGTAATCGCTGATGGTGCATCATTGGTGTGCAAAGTGGAGAGTACGAGGTGGCCGGTGAGGGCCGCCTGAATCGCCATCTCGGCGGTTTCCAGATCGCGAATCTCGCCTATCATGATGATATCCGGGTCTTGCCGCATCAGTGCGCGCACACCATCGGCAAAACCGAGATCGAGGCCGTGCTGCACCTGCATCTGATTGAAGGCACCCTCCACCATTTCGATCGGGTCTTCGATCGTGCAGACGTTTACCTCGGGGGTGGCCAGGTGTTTGAGGGTGGAGTACAGCGTTGTGGTTTTGCCGGAGCCGGTGGGGCCAGTGACGAGAACGATGCCATTGGGCTGTTCGGTCATCTTGCGCCAGCGGCTGAGGTCTTCGTCAGAAAAACCGAGCTCGGCAAAATCCCGCACCAGAACCTCGGGGTCAAAAACGCGCATCACCAGCTTTTCGCCAAATGCAGTCGGTAGCGTGGATAAACGCAGTTCGACTTCCATGCCCTCGGCAGTACGGGTCTTGATGCGGCCATCCTGCGGGCGGCGTTTTTCCACCAGATCCATGCGGCCCATCACCTTGATACGGCTGGTCATCGCGGTCATCACCGACATGGGGACTTGATATACTTGATGTAATACACCATCGATGCGGAAGCGCACGATGCCAAGCTCACGTCGCGGCTCCATATGGATGTCGGAAGCGCGCTGGTCGAAGGCGTATTGCCACAGCCAGTCCACGATATGCACGATGTTCTGGTCGTTGGCATCGAACTGGCGATTGCTTTTGCCCATTTCGACCAGTTGCTCGAATGATGCCTGGCTATTTGTTCCGCTGCGATTGTTTTTCTCAGCGCTTTTTACCGAGCGCGCCAGATTGTAAAACTCCACCAGATAGCGGCTGATATCGGCCGGAGACGCGACTACACGGCGGATATCCTTGCGCAGGATGGGTTTGATTACATTTTCCCATTCACGCAAGAAAGGTTCGGAGGTCGCAATAACCACTTCGTTTGCGGTGACCTGTACCGGCAAGATGCCGAAACGCGCGGCATAGTCGCTGGACATGATATCGGTGACGCTGGTGAAATCGATCTTCAATGGGTCGATATGAAAGTACTCCAGGCCGGTGCGTTGCGCCATCCATTCGGTGAGCGCTTCAATATGTAGCAGCTTGTTGGGAGGGGAAGAATTGCGCCAGTTCTGGTCGGCAATCAGCGTCAGCGGATGGGTGTCATTGCGGTGTCCGCGCCGTGCCGCAATCAGTGCGTCGGCCTGGGATTGTTCGATCAGGCCATCCGTCACCAGCATGCCTAATACTTCTGCCAGCGTGAGCTTGTGTTCTTTTGAACTTATTGGGGAATTCATGGGTATGCCTTGATATTCATTTCGTTACTATACTGATATTGGCCAGTTTACCCAAGGTGGAGTTTAAACGGGTGAAATAAATTGATTATGCGTTAAAATGCGCCACTGTTTTAAGAAGGATAAATAATGACACTCTCCGCCGCAACCGCAGCACAGAAAGCGCACACCCTTTCCGAAGCGATGCCGTATATACAGCGTTTCTTTGATAAAACCATCGTGATCAAATACGGCGGCAACGCGATGACTGACCCCAAGCTACAGGAAGGATTTGCCCGCGATGTGGTGCTGCTCAAGCTGGTCGGCATGAATCCGGTGGTGGTACACGGCGGTGGCCCGCAAATCAACGACCTGTTGAAGCGTGTAGGCAAGGCGGGCGAATTTGTGCAGGGTATGCGTGTCACCGACGAAGAAACCATGGACGTGGTGGAGATGGTGTTGGGCAAGGTCAACAAGGACATCGTCAATCTGATCAACCGCTATGGCGGCAAGGCGGTTGGACTGACCGGGCAGGATGGCAAGTTTATACGCGCACACAAAATGATGCTGGAGAGTGCGGATGAGCCGGGCAAAATGCTGGATATCGGGCTGGTAGGCGAAATCAGTTCGATCGACCCATCGATTATCACCTTCCTCGATTCCGGCGACTTCATTCCGGTTATTGCGCCGATAGGTGTGGGCTCGGATGGTGAAACACTTAATATCAACGCCGACGTCGTCGCGGGAAAATTAGCCGAGGTGTTAAAGGCCGAAAAACTGGTTCTGCTGACCAATACCCCCGGCGTACTGGATAAAGACAATAATTTGCTGACCGGCTTAACCCCCAGGCAAATCGACGAACTGGTTGCGGATGGAACGCTCTCAGGCGGCATGCTGCCCAAGATCGGTTCGGCGCTGGATGCGGCGCGCGGCGGGGTCAGGTCGGTGCATATTATCGACGGGCGGGTGGAGCATGCTTTGTTGCTGGAGATTTTGACCGATGAAGGTGTGGGTACGCTGATAAAAAGCAAGTAGCCAAAATTTGGTTGTAGGAGCGCAGATTTCTGCGCGATTTTTTGAAAGAGCTATCGCCCGATACTATAAAGGGCACAAGAACCTCTACGAGGTGAATCGGACTCCTTCGTAAAGAATATCCGCTATGCGGGCAATGCAATGACGAGTGGCAACAGTGTATGGCGACAAAATATTGGATTTTTGACCTTGACAATACACTTCATAACGCGACGCCGCACATCTTTCCGCACATCAACCGCAGCATGACTGCGTATTTGCAGCAGCATTTAAAGTTGGATGAACAGGCCGCGAACGACTTGCGTATGCATTACTGGCAACTTTATGGAGCAACCTTGAGCGGTTTGATGCGGCACCATGGCACGGATCCCGAACACTTTTTATGGCACACCCACCAGTTTCCCGAGTTGCCTCAGATGGTGCAGCACGAGCCGCAACTTCGACATGTATTGCAGCGCCTACCGGGCAGAAAGCTGGTGTTTTCAAATGCACCAAAACATTATGCAGAAGCTGTATTAAAATTGTTGGGCATAGACCATCTGTTCGATGATCTGTTTGCTATAGAACATACGCGTTATCAGCCCAAACCCAGGATCGCAGGTTTTATGCGTTTGCTGCACAAGCATCGCTTGAATCCGTTACAGTGTGTGATGGTGGAAGATTCTGTAGAAAATTTGCAGGCGGCTAAACGACTTGGCATGAAAACGGTGTGGGTCAGCACCAGCCAGCGTGCACCGGCTTATGTGGATGTGAAGGTTAAGGATGTGCTGAAGTTGCCGAGGTTTTTACGCTTTCTGTGAGGCTCGTTTTATTTTTAAGCAATGTCAAAGGAGAGGTGCATGAACATCAATGCAAGCATAGTTGATCAACGTTTAACGGGGATTGTGCAAGACCATCTGGCATTGGTTATACCTTTTGCTGGGAATGACGCCGTTAAGCAACGTTCGGTTGCATTTATTTTGTTATGTGTCAGCACCGCATTGGAGTTCCAGTTAGAAGCTGCTGTTGAGTTACTTACCGAGGGCGGGAATGATGCAGGAGTAGATGCACTTCATTTCAGTGAGCCAGATGATGGTGAATTTACAGTAACTATTTTTCAAGGCAAATATAAACAAGATTTAATGGGTAATGCAAATTTTCCTGAAAATGGAATTAAAGCTGCGATCAATATGGTTGGCACGTTATTTGATCCAAGTAAAACCATCCAGCTTAACAAGCATCTTGCTCCACGCATTGAGGAAATTCGCTCACTCATTCGTGATGGACATATTCCTAATGTACGCTTGATATTGTGTAACAACGGTGCGAAATGGAACGGACAAGCACAAACATGGATTGATCAGACTGGGTTTTCCTCTGATCAAGTAAATTGGGTACACTTTAACCATGACAATATTGTTGCCGTATTGCAAAGCAAAAAAGCAGTCGATGACAGTATTCAACTGCAGGGCAAGGCGGTAATAGAAGAATTTGATTTTCGTCGCGTGCTCGTTGGTAAGGTTGCCATCACTGAAATTGCAGAGTTGTTTAATCGGCACAGCGATTTGTTACTAGAGCGGAATATTCGTCGTTACCTTGGATTGCACGCTAATCGGGTTAACTCGGCAATACACGCCACTCTTGCGGACAAAGAAAAAAGCAATAATTTTTATTTTTTTAATAATGGTATTACGATGATTTGTCGTAAATTTCGCCACAACGCATTACAAGGTGAAAGTTACCAACTAAAGGTTGAGGGAATTCAAATTATCAATGGCGGACAGACTTGCAAAACTATTCAGCAAACCTTGAATCAATCAAAACAGGATTTTAGTGGAGTATATGTTTTATTGCGACTTTATGAGTTGGCCGACGATGATCAAGATTTCGTTAGAGATATTACTTATGCGACCAATAGCCAGAACCCGGTAGATTTACGCGACTTGCACTCGAATGATGAAATTCAAAAACAGCTAGAAATTGGTATCGCTGCACTTGGTTATACCTATAAACGACAACGCGAAGAGGGGGGCAGTGGTACAGTAGCTATCGCCAGCACTATTGCAGCGGAATCTGTATTGGCAATTTGGCGCAACAAACCCCATCAGGCAAAGTTTCTGCGTAGGGAGCATTTTGGGAAACTTTATAACGATATATTTAAAGACCTGAATGCAGCTCAGGCGGTCTTGGCAGTCCTGATTTTCCGTATTGTGGAGAATGAACGCAAAAGACCTACCTTAGCCAATCCCCCTGAATTTTTACCTTATGCCGCGCATTATTTGGCAATGTTAGTAGGGCGCCAATTGCGCCAGGCGCATGCTTTGAAAATGGTAGAGGTAGATCATCGTAATTTTAATTTACTAGCTGAAAAATTGTCTACTGAGAAAGATATTTATCTTCAAGAAGCAATTGAAAAAATAAAAGATGCTTTGGTTAAGTTGTATGGCGATCATTCGATCTCCTTGCAACAGTTATCAGCAACATTTCGGCGTGGTGACCTGCTGGAAAATTTAGGTTATTAATCGGAGACAAAATGGCGACAAAACCGGGTGAACGAAAATTACAGATATTACAAACTGTTGCCGAGATGCTGGAGCAACCCAAAAGCGAGAAGATCACAACCGCTGCGCTGGCGGCTAAACTGGATATTTCCGAGGCCGCGCTGTACCGGCATTTTGCCAGCAAGGCGCAAATGTTCGAGGGGCTGATCGAGTTTATCGAGCAGACTATTTTTGGTCTGGTAACCAAAATCACCGTCGATGAAAGCAGCGGCATGAAACAGGTTGAGGCCGTGCTGGCGTTGCTGCTGGGCTTTGCGCAGAAGAATCGCGGCATGACCCGCGTACTGATCGGCGATGCGCTGGTCAACGAAGATGAGCGTCTGCAACTACGCATCAACCAATTTCTGGATCGTATTGAAACCACGTTGAAACAATCGCTGCGTATTGCCGCAAGCCAGGGCGAACTGGCTAACGAAGTGGATATAAGTGCCTATGCCAATCTGCTGTTGTGTCATGTCGTCGGGCGCTGGCTGCAATTTGGCAAGAGCGGCTTTACGCGTGATCCAATGGCGCAATGGGCGCAGCAATGGGCTATTCTGGCGCATAAAACTGTCTGAACCTGACCCGAATAAAAGTGAACGAGGCATGACATGATTCTGATTCTTGCATCCAATACCGAGCAGCAAAGCGCGGATTACAAGCAGTTGATATCTTTCCTGTCTGGTCTGGAAGGTATCCAGACCAGAGTGCATATCGAGCGCGGTGTCGAGAAAACGCTGACAGAAATATACCTGATCGGCAATACCAAGGCGCTGGATATCAAGGATATGCAAGTGTTGCCCTGTGTGGAAAACGTGGTGCGCGTATCCGAGGAATACCGTGTACTCGGGCGTCATCACGACGATACGCGCCCCTCGCATTTTGAGTACAAAGGTGTGCGCTTCGGCCAGGATACGCTTAATGTCTTTGCGGGGCTGTGTGCGGTGGGCGAACAGGAGCATGTTGAAACCATGCTAAAGGCATTGCGAGATAACGGCCAGGTTTGCACGCGCATGGGTGCCTATAAGCCGCGCACCAGTCCCTATTCATTCCAGGGACACGGCAAACAATGTCTTCCCTATGTGTTCGATCTGGCTGGCAAGTACGGCATGAAAGTGATCGCGATGGAGATTACGCATGAATCCCATCTGGAAGAAATTCGCGAGGCTTTGCAGCAAACTGGCAGCCCCACCGGCGTGATGTTGCAGATCGGCACACGCAACACGCAAAATTTCGAGCTGCTGAAAATCGTGGGACGCCAGCAGGAATTCCCCGTGCTGCTTAAACGCGGTTTTGGTATCACGCTGGACGAATCGCTCAATGCCGCAGAATATCTCGCCAGCGAAGGCAACCGCAATGTGGTGTTCGGCCTGCGCGGCATGAAAACCAATATGGGTGATCCGCACCGCAACTTTGTCGATTTCGCCCATGTGCCGGTGGTTAAACGTCTGACCCGTATGCCGGTGTGTATCGACCCTTCGCATTCGGTTGGCACGCGCAGCGCTGCGCCGGATGGGATCCTCGATGTGATGCACATCACCGCACAGGGCGTAATGGCAGGAGCCAATATGGTGCTGGTAGATTTTCATCCCGCCCCTGCGAAAGCATTGGTAGACGGCCCGCAGGCGCTGCTATTGAAAGAGCTGGCGTATTTCCTTGAAGATGTGCAAATTGCGCGTGAGGCGTATTTGAAGCGGGTTGCGTTACAGCAGAGTTATTCCAATAGCTGAATGGAATGAGCAATATATTTGCGCGTGAATTGCGCAAATCCATGACAGATGCGGAACGCAAACTTTGGCGGGGTTTGCGTATGCGGCAGTTGCATGGACACAAATTTCGTCGTCAATTTCCAATTGGAGCTTATATTGTAGATTTTGTCTGTCTGGATGCACGTTTGATTATTGAAGTGGATGGCGGGCAGCATGCTGATGATGAGTATGGTGATGCAGATCGTGATGCCTGGTTGAGGTTGCAAAATTTCCGTGTTCTGCGTTATTGGAATAATCAGGTGTTGAATGAGTTGGATGCGGTGTTGCAGGATATTGCCAGATCACTAGGAGATGTATCCTCTCTATCCCCCCATCCCCCCATCCCAACCTTCCCAACCTTCCCAACCTTCCCCCGCAAGGGGGGGAAGGAGTCGTAATTCACAGCTTGAGCGGTTGCCCTCCCGGCGAAGAGGATGCTGTGAACCTTCAGCTTTCACTCTCCTTCCCCCTTGACGGGGGAAGGTTGGGATGGGGGTGGAAGCGCTACAGTTAAATAAAAAAGCCCGGATCACTCCGGGCTTTTTATCAAATACTATTCAGCTTTTACCAGCGGAAACCCATCTTAAAGCTGGCGGAAGAGGTGCCACCTGTCGTGTCGCCTTCCAGCGCAAAGTTAAGCAGACCCAGATTGATGTTTAAACCGGCAAACACTTTGTTTTGCGTAAACGATTCTGCTACCAGTCCCAGTGACGTAGCAGTGCCCTGGGGTGTGCTGGTTACCCAAACCTGGCCTGCGCCAACGTAGGGCGTAAACATCAAAATGCCTTTGGAGATCGAAATATCCAGGCTCTTGGTGTTGAAGTCCAATTCAGGTACGCCACTCATGGAAGTCATTGCTGCGCGTATGGCGATAGCAGGAAGCGCGATGCCTCCGCCAAGAATTGCATAACGCAATTCTGCGCCGACCAGTTTGATATCTGTTGAAGGTACGGAGACGTAAGAAGCGGCAACATCAATGCCGAAAGGCAAGCCTTTGGCAACATGCAGCTTGGGAATAATCAGTCTGGTGACATCGACAGCGCTGCCTGTTGCTTGTTTTAAAACTGCGCCACTCTTGGAGATATCGGTGCTGGTGGCTTCAACGCCGATATCAAATCCGGTGATGCCTAGAGGTTCTGCCGGGGTAACCGGCTTGTAACTCAGGGCCGAACCGAAATCTTCTGACAGTAGCCTGAAGTTGGCTTGGCCTACTCCGCTTAGAGCGGTGAAGTTTGCGGCAGAAGCGGATTGCGAAAAACCTGCAACGAGACACAATAGTGCGAATAATTTTTTCATGGTTAACCTCTAAATAGTATAAATAAAACAGCTTATCTTGTAACATATCAAGACCAGTAACGCGAGCGACCATAAGGGTGCAGTTACATAATCACAGTTAAACTCATCGGCCTGAACCTTGTCAAGCGATATGGATATTTCTATGTTGCGAAAATGATGTGTTTTTAATGTCTATTCAACGCATAGAATTTGTTTGCCATGAGTATGTTCATTTTTCTGGAGTATCAACATGACTGATAAATTAATTATATTTGACACCACTTTGCGCGACGGTGAACAAAGCCCCGGTGCGTCAATGACGCGCGAGGAGAAAGTTCGTATCGCCAAACAGTTGGAAAAATTGCGTGTAGACGTGATCGAGGCGGGCTTCCCCGCGGCCAGCAACGGTGATTTTGAATCCGTCAAAGCCGTGGCCGATATCATCAAGGACAGCACGGTGTGCGGCTTGGCGCGTGCGATTGAAAACGACATTAAACGCGCCGGTGAGGCGCTCAAAGGGGCAAACTCGGCGCGTATCCACACCTTTATCGCCACTTCGCCGATTCATATGGAAAAGAAGTTGCGCATGACGCCGGATCAGGTAGTGGAACAGGCAGTGAAGGCGGTTAAGTGGGCGCGGCAGTATACTGACAACGTGGAGTTCTCACCGGAAGATGCGGGGCGCTCAGAACCCGATTTCTTGTGTCGCGTACTTGATGCAGTCATAAAAGCAGGCGCAACAACGCTTAATATTCCCGACACGGTGGGTTATAACCTGCCGCACCAGTTTGGCGGTCTGATAAAAGAATTGCGCGAGCGTATTCCCAATTCTGACAAAGTCATATTTTCCGTGCATTGCCACAATGACCTTGGCCTTGCAGTTGCTAATTCACTGTCTGCCGTATTGAATGGCGCGCGTCAGGTGGAGTGCACCATCAACGGGCTGGGCGAGCGTGCCGGTAACGCCAGCCTGGAAGAAGTAGTGATGGCGGTGAAAACGCGCCGCGACATTTTTACCTGCGATACGCGTATCGACACTACACAGATTGTGCCTTCTTCCAAACTGGTATCCAGCATCACCGGTTACCCGGTGCAACCGAACAAGGCAATTGTCGGTGCCAACGCGTTTTCCCATGAATCTGGCATCCATCAGGATGGTGTATTGAAACACCGCGAGACCTATGAAATTATGCGTGCCGAGGATGTGGGCTGGGGTGCAAATAAATTAACGCTGGGTAAACTTTCCGGCCGCAATGCTTTCCGTTCGCGCTTGCAGGAGCTGGGCATAGTGTTGGCAAATGAAGATGCGTTGAATGCGGCCTTTACGCGCTTCAAGGAGCTGGCCGATCGCAAGCGCGAGATTTTTGATGAAGACCTGCAAGCCTTGGTGAGTGAGGTGGAAGTGGCGATGGTCAGCGAACACTATCGCCTGTTGTCGATGCGTGCACATAGCGAAACCGGTATCCTGCCCAAGGCGCAAGTGCGCCTGAGTGTGGGAGGCAAGGAGATGGAAGCGGAAATGCAGGGCGGTGGCCCGGTTGATGCAACATTCAAGGCGATTGAGCAAATTGCGCATAGCGGCACAGAGCTGTTGCTTTATTCGGTCAACAATATTACCAGTGGCACCGACTCCCAGGGGGAGGTGACTGTACGCCTTTCAAAAAATGGCCGGGTGGTGAATGGGCTGGGTGCCGATACGGATATCGTGGTGGCTTCAGCCAAAGCCTATTTGAGCGCATTGAATCATTTGCACGATGGAGCGGAGCGGGCGCACCCGCAGGTTTAATTAAACCTGCAAAACAAGTTCAATCCACAGATTTCACAGATTTACACAGATTTTTTACGGGCTACATTGTAGCTATTCATGAATAGATGATGAGCAACATGATTGCGATGAGTTCGTCGGTAATCTTGTGTAATCAGAGTAATCTGTGGATAAGGGCTTTTGTTAAATTGTAATGGGTATTATTTAATCTGAACTAAACAAGGAAGTAATGATGGGCGCACAGTGGAAAGCCAGGCATAAAGAAATTGCAGCCAATGCAAAAGGAAAAATTTTCGGCAAATTGTCGAAAGAGATCATGGTCGCAGCACGTGGCGGGGCCGACCCCGAATCCAATTCGCGCTTGCGCATTGTGGTTGAACAGGCCAAAAGGGCATCCATGCCGCGCGAAACGCTGGAGCGTGCGATCAAGAAGGGCGCAGGCCTGTTGGACGACGGCGGGCAGCTGGAGAAGTTGATTTATGAAGGTTTTGCACCGCACCGCGTGCCTGTTATCGTCGAGTGCCTGACAGATAATATCAATCGCACGCTGTCGAATATTCGCGTGCTGTTTCGCAAGGGTCAGTTGGGCGCTTCGGGGTCAGTTGCATGGGATTTTGATTATCTTGGCATGATCGAGGCCGTTCCACTAACCAAGGATACGGATGCCGATCTGGCTGCGATTGAGGCGGGGGCGCAGGATTTGGAGCCGAGCGAAGACGGGGCAACCATGTTTTTTACCGATCCCGCCGATCTGGATGCGGTATGCCGCGCACTGCCCAATTTTGGCTTTGCTGTGCAATCTGCCCAATTAGGCTACAAGCCCAAAAATCCAGTGACGCTGAATGATGCCGAACGCGAAGAAGTGGAAGTGTTTCTGGAAGCGATGGACTCGGATGATGATGTGCAAAATGTCTATGTGGGTTTGGCTGGTTAGTACAGGATAAATGCGGCTATATGTCAGATAAACCTAAATCCGAATTGAAGAAACTTCAATTTCCGGCCATCCGTAATATGAGATGGGGGTTTTATGCATTGACTGTATTTTTTATTGTATTTATGGCGATGTTCTCCTGGTCATCATATCAGGGTGAAAAAAGAAATCAGCTGGAGAACTTATCTTCTTTTGCTGAATTGAGCGGGAATTCACTCGATTCGTACTTTTCTCATTATGAGCATGCTTTTCAAGTCCTGGCTCGGGATATGCTTGATGAGCATGATAATTTCAATATTGCTCATAGCCATCAGTTGTTCAAACGATTTTTGCAGGCAAACGCTGATCTGCAAGTTGTCAATATGAATAGCCCTGACGGGCGTTTACTGCTCTCCTCAGAGATCCTTCCGGGAAAACCGTTGCCAGTGATTATCCATGATCGATCTTATATAACCGAAAAAGAAGAGTTGTTGAAAGGGGTAAATTTTAATATAGGCCGATCAATCTACGGGTCTTTGTACAAAGGATGGTATATCCCTTTGAGATACGCAATAAGGGATAAGAATGGAGGTCTGATATATATTTTGGTGGCGGTATTACCGCTAAACCGACAGCAAAATTTTTGGCACGACCTGTCGCTTCCCGATGGTGCTGTGCTTGGCCTGTTGCGTGATGATGCCTATTTGATCAGCCGATATCCTGATGTTGGTAAAGTAGATTTAGAAGAAACATATGGAAAACCGCGTGCAGGTATTCTCATAGAGCATTTAAGACGGTTGTCTTTCCCCTCTCGCGGGAAGGTTGAGGGGTATATTGGCATATACAATAAAAATTACCTGTTTGGTTTTCGCCGATTATCGCATTACCCTGTCACCCTGTTTGTTACTACACCAATCATTAATGTTTACCTGGATTGGTGGCGTCAGGTGCAGCTTACCTATCTGCTATTTCTATTAAGTATATTAGGCAGTTATATCGCGTATCGCTGGGCGTCGAAAAATCAGCTGGCTTGGGAGCGGGAGCGCGAGCAGCATGAACAGAAGCTCCGTTCCATATATGAAGGATCGAATGATGCCATCATGCTTCTGAATGAAAAAGGCTTTATTGATTGCAATGCACGTACACTGGAAATATTCGGTTTGCAGGATAAGTCAGAGTTTATATCGCGTCTGCCGTCGGATATTTCTCCGTCAGTGCAGCCGGATGGACGTGAATCCCTGCTTGCGGCAAATGAATATATTGCACAAGCGCTTCAGTTGGGTAAAAGCCGTTTTGAATGGATACACCGGCGCAATAATGGTGAAGACTTCCCTGCAGAAGTGCTTCTTTCTGCCTTTGATTATGGTGGACAGCGGATATTGCAGGCAACAGTACGCGACATCACCGAGCAAAAAAATATTGAACTGGCATTGCAACGCGAGTCATCAACCTGGATTCAGGCGATGGATTCTTTTGCGGATGCGATTTATTTGCTGGATGCTGAAAGACATCTGGTGCGCGCCAACAAAACTTTTTACGGCATGTTACATCTGGAGCCGCAGCAGGTGGTCGGCAAACATATCGCAGAGGTTGTCCATCCTTTGGGCGAAGCTGTGCCTTGTCCGGTATGCCGCGCACAGGAAGAAAAGCTGGATACCGTTATCACACTGGAAGCAGATCATCCGGACAATGTTGCGAAACGCCCTGTTGAAGTGAGTGTAAAGATTCTGCGTGACGAGTCTGGCGCTCAAACAGGTACGCTGGTGAGTATTCATGACCTGAGTCATACGCGAGTAATTGAAGAAAACCTGTTGGAGAGCGAAGAACGATTTCGTCGTGTAGCGGCAGAAGCGCCTTTCCCTATGATGATTCATGCGGAAAACGGTGAAGTACTTGATATCAATAAGGCGTGGTCCGAAGCAACCGGTTATACGCATGCTGATATTCCAACCATTTCCAGCTGGTTGAAACTTGCATATGAACAAAACCCGATAGCTTCGGAAGATGTGCAAGAAATCAGGAAAACAATCGAGAGAATGTACGGCATCAATAAAAGGGTTGATCAGGGTGAGCGTGTCATCCGGTGCAAAGATGGCAGTACACGAACATGGCATTTTAGTGCAGCTCCTGTAGGTAAACTACCCGATGGTCGCAGATATGTGGTCAGCATGGCGCAAGATGTGAGCGAGCAGAGAGCCGCGCAGGAT
>Ga0315281_10001604_pt1 | contig 33584 bp, 38 predicted proteins | sample YL17G07_0_MG_FD_204540 | JGI IMG/M metagenome (GOLD analysis project Ga0315281, IMG submission 204540) | Sediment microbial communities from Yellowstone Lake, YNP, Wyoming, USA - YL17G07_0 | ecosystem: Environmental > Aquatic > Freshwater > Lake > Sediment | place: USA: Wyoming | collected...
CCAGCTAGCTTGGCCTTAAGCTTCTTTCCGATGCTTGTCGCCAGCTCCTCGGCCGATGTCTGACCTATGTCCAGTACGGCGCAGTCGCACAGAGGGACCTGGTAGACGCTCGTCCCAGACTTCATCGTGACTGTGTCCCCTTTTATGGTCACGTTCTTGTGCCGCTTTGCAACAAGGAACTTGTGATCCAGCCCCTTTACTATGTCCCGCACCATATCCTTCAGGATACCGAAGTCCATGACCATCCCGTCATCGCCTAGTTCGCCTTCGAGCCTGACGCTTATGGCGTAGTCGTGTCCGTGGAGTCTCCCGCACCGCTCATGCCCTATGATTACATGGGCCGCCGAGAATGTCAGGCGCAGTCTCCAGCCATCTATTTCTATCTGCATGCGTTTGACCCTATGAGCCTAATCTCGATATATACTTTTGACCTGCCCTGTTCGTTCCCTGGCTGCACATAATGCCGCTGCCAGGGCGATGGAATCGAGGTAGGTCCTTTTGTCGCGAGAGGTGTCCACGAATACCTTCCCGATGTTTACGACGGGCGCGCCCCATGCAGCCCCGCCGCCTAGGAAGTATAGCGATCTGAAGATCAGATTTCCTGTGACGCCGTCAGGGGCCATCACAAAATCTGTCTCCTCCGCTGCCTTCTCCACGAGTATATGCTCGTGCTTCGCGACCAGGCCCTCGTTGCTAGCCAACTCGGTGAGCGCCTCTCCCTCCCTCAGGCTCCTGGCGATCTCTTCCCCCCTCGCGCTGTCCTCCTGCCTCCCTTTGGAGAGCACGGATATGGTCGGAGTGACTCCAAGGCAACGAAGGAACTTGACTCCCTGCATCATTATCTCGAATCGCTCCTCGAGCGAGTTACCTTCATCTATTCCGACGGGGGCAAGCAGAAAAGGCTTACCCCTGGATGTGGACAAGAACGCGACCCTGAGGACCTTCGGTATCCCGAAAGTGCTCTTAATCATCGGAAGGATGTCGTTTGATGACAGCGTCCCGCGCACGGCCGCGCATATCTTCCTTGACTTAAGATCATCGCAGAGCGATTCGGCGCTTTCGTAGACATCTACGGCAGGGAGCCCGCGCGACCGCGACTCACCGACGCATGAGCGGACGATGTCCGACCGCGATCCTGAGCCAATGCCTATCCGCCCCTTTGACTTCTTGCCGAGCTCGAGTATCTGGGACATATCGAGCATCTCATCTCTCCCCCTGGATAGATACCGCGTAGCTCCATTCGTCAATCCGATAATCATCCCAGTCTGCCTTCTTCAATGCGATCATCAGCTCCATAGGCGTGGCAACCGGCCGGCCGAACCGCTCGTTGTCGTCGAGGGCGATCCTCGGACATGCGGTCGATACATAAGCTTCGAAACCGAGGTCTTGCAGCGCGTCCGGAGTGACATTGTCCATCAGCACTAGGTGCCCCTTGCGGCCCGTCCCCCGGAGCTCCTTGAGCAGCCTCTTGGCGAGCGTCATGCGCTCCTGCCCCTGCTTCGAAGAAACGATGATGCCGATCGATTCGGCATTCGAAATGGATACTATGACAGCGTGCCTCCTGCGCTTGAACGATTCGACATCTATGTCCTCGGCATGAGCGGCTGAGCGCTCTGGGTCGACGATTATGACAGGCTTCCCCGTGGAAAGCTTGAGACCGATGGCATGGAACCTGCCGCCCCCGAGTATCAGGAAAGAGGAGACTGAACCAGATACATCGTGCGCGCTAGAATAGTCGCACCCCAGCACTTGACCGTCGGCCGCCATCCTGCCGCTCCCCTTGCCGACCTTCACCTCGAACCCTTCGTCCTCTAGAAGCTTCCTCGATTCATCCAGCTGCCTGAGATGCTGTGCGGTGGCAAGAAGCCCGACAGGAGATTTCAGCAGCGGGGTCGCCGATAGGACTATCTTGCTGAGATTGAATTTGATCTCGACAGGCAAGAAGAGTATCGGCTTGGAGCATATGACCGAGGGCATTGGCGAATGGCCTGCCTGGACAACCAAGTCCGCCGCATCCATGTCCCCTTCAGCAATATCACATGCGCCGAAACAAGGGTCGCCGGAGATGATGACGGAGCAGCCGTACTCCTTCTCGATCGTCTTTGCGATCTCCTCCGCCCTGCGCTTCAGCCCAGACGGGAGCTGCAGAAGCACGGTTTTCGGCTTGAGCCGCTTCATGTCTGCCCTGATGTCGTCGAACCCGATGCTCAGTTCGCTTGCCATCTGTGAGTCTCCCGCAAGCTAAGTGAATGGTGCCTTTGGTCAAAAAAGTTCTGTGTGACTATGCGGCGTATTCCTTGCCCTTGACGACTTCGATATAGCATGGCGTGGGCATCTTGATGGACGCGCGGTAAAGCGCCTCCTTTGCCTTCTTGAAGTAGTCCGGGTGCGTCTCCAGCGTAAGTATTGCCTGGTCTCGAGCGACCCTGGCGGCCGTGCCGACAGGCTTGCCGAACGCTTTCCTCATCCCGTCGGAGATACGGTCTGCCCCTGCGCCGACCGCGATCTTGTTCTCCCTCAGGACGTTGTGCGGATAGAGAAGGATCTTCATGAAGTAATTGCTGTTCCCGACCTCCTTGGCCAGGAACCTGTTCGCGCTTATCCTCGCCGCCTCGAGCGCGATGTGCCTGATCTGGCACTGCTCGGTCGCGTGGAGCACCAGCTTGACAGCGTATTTGTTGCCCTTCGTCCCGTGCTCGAACTGGGTTATCCTGGAACCTGGGACTCCTCCCATGTATTCCCGGCGGCAATATGCCTGCCCTTTGATTTCCCTGTACATCGAGGCCGGCTTGCGTACCATTTGTGCTCACCAATTCTGTTGCAGACTCGTGGAATAGCGTAGTCGTATTTAAAGGTAAATGGTCTGAAGAAGGCTTAAGTGAGATGCTGGATGTTTATGTTTTCAAATGTCCGCCAGACGCCTTCGTGACATGGGATGAAAGTGCTTTTAAGTAGCCGGGAGGTAGTTGTAGCGATGAAATGGCCAAGAGAAGGATACCGAAGAAGGCGGCCAAGAACATCGCCAACGAGAGGATAGAGATACTCTTCAAACTCACCGAGCAGGAGGCGAGGAAGGGCAGGCCAGAGAGGGCGAAGCGATACATTGAGCTCGCGATCAAGATCGGGATGAGATACAAGGTCTCCGTGGCAGTCTGGAAAAGGAGGTTCTGCCCCGCCTGCAAGGCCTATTACCGGTTCCCGGAGAGCGCCTCGATAAGGCTTAAGAAGGGGCGCGTAATCATAACGTGCAATTCCTGCGGCAATATAGCGAGATACCCGTACAAGGGTTAGGAGAACGAGATGTCAAGAGAGGCCCCCCATCAGATGATAGCGCCTTCGGTAGCCGTCGGCAAGAGCGGCGTCACGGAGAGCGTGATAACCGAGATAAAGAACCAGATGAAGAAAAAGAGAATAATAAAGGTCAAGCTTCACGGGGAATCGAAGATGGGCAGACAAGAGGTTGCCAGGGAGCTTGCGAAGCGGAGTGACTCGAAGCTCACCGACGTCCGCGGATTCACTGTGGTGCTTACGCGGAAGAAGCACAAGCTATAAGCCCGAGGGCAATGGTTTTTTTATCTGTCGACCTGCTTACAGCCCATGTAAAGGCGAAACGAAAAGCTGATCCGAATGCTCGATGCGAAAATAGTCAGGGACGACCCGGGCATGGTCCGCCAATCATTGAAGAACAGAGGCTACGACCTCTCGGTCCTAGAGCGCTTCATCGAGCTCGACGGCCGCTGGCGGTCCCTCATTGACGAGGGGAACCGCCTGAAGGCGGAGAAGAATAAGTGCAGCCAGGATATCCCCAAGCTGCCGGACGACAAGAAGCAGAAGATCATAGGAGAGATGCGCGCGATAGGCGACCGGATAAAGCAGATAGAGGCAGAGCAGGCGCAGATCGAGGCGGAAAGGGATGAGATACTGCTCAACATACCGAACATCCCGCAGACTAGCGTGCCCGTGGGAGCTTCCGAGGCCGACAACGTGGTCATCAGGACTCAGGGGAATCTGAGGAAGTTCGATTTCAAACCGCTGACCCACTGGGAGTTAGGCGAGCGCCTGGATATCATCGACTTCGACAGAGGCACGAAGATCGCAGGCACAGGGTTCTACGTCCTGAAGGGGATGGGAGCGCAGCTCGAGAGGGCGCTGATCAACTTCATGCTCGACCTGCATCTGAAGCAAGGTTACAAGGAGATATTCCCTTCGATCCTGGTGAACGACAACGCCTGCCGCGGCACTGGGCAGCTTCCGAAGATGAGGGAGGACATGTACCATGTCGAGGCGGATAACCTATGGCTGAACCCGACAGCTGAGGTGCCTGTGACGAACCTCCATGCCGACGAGATACTCACGAAGGAGCAACTTCCGATCTACTACGATGCATACCTTCCTTCATTCAGGAGGGAAGCTGGAAGGCATATCGAGACGAAGGGGATCGGCAGGGTCCACCAGTTCAACAAGGTCGAGCTTGTCAAGTTCGTAGTGCCTGAGACTTCCGACCAGGAACTCGAGAAGCTGTTGGATAACGCGGAGGAGGTCGTTCGGCTCCTTGGTTTGCCATATAGGATCAAGCTATTGTGCACGGCGGACCTCGGCTTCGCGTCTTCTAAGACATACGACATCGAAGCCTACGCGCCAGGCATGGACCAATGGCTCGAGTGCTCGTCCTGCAGCAATTTCACCGACTTCCAAGCGAGGAGAGCGAAGATCAAGTTCAGGCGCGAACAGCATCTGAAGAGCGAGTTCGTGCACACCCTGAACGGCTCAGGCATAGCGTTGCCAAGGACGATGATATCAGTCCTTGAGAACTACCAAACTGCGGACGGCAGGGTCGAGATTCCCGCTGTGCTCAGATCTTATCTCGGCGGCAAGGAAATGATCGGTTGAAGGTCCCCCGGGCGTCAAGACATCGTCAGCTGCCCCTTCAGCAACCATAGATCGACACGATCCCTGTGCAGCGCCAGCGGACTAACGAGCGATATTCCTGGCAGATCGTCGATGTGAACTCCGAACTTCAGGCAGAATTTTCCGCTGTTGAAACCGAATATCTTTGCGATGGTCGCGAGGCTCATAGAGAAAGAGAGAGCGATCTTCAATTCTGTCGGTGCCCCGGTGAATTTCACTATCCCTTTTATCCAGTTCGGCAAGCCTATCCTTCCAAAAAGGTCGAACCCGATGTAGATCGCTTCCAATGGGTTGCAGCCTTTCAGCAGGTGCGTCGACATCTCCTTGTTGAAGAGCACCCTGCCCAAAAGCTTAGTGATTTGTTCTGCGAACCAGATTACAAGCTGTCTGAATATCTCCCCGTCGGCAGAGACTTTCAGCCGGAATCCGCCGCCTGCTGAGCCTGAAAGATCGTTCACACCGATGTCGATGAAAAGCGTCGCCTCTTCGACCATGCTGGCCGCGAACTCGGCCACCTGGCCTATCAACTCGCGCAGGAAGGATGTTATCAGGTTACGGACGAAGTCGAGGGATGCCGACACATTGTCCATCTCATCCTGGATTGCCAAGTAGAGGGAATCTATGCACAGTTTAAGGAGGATGTCCGGAAAGGCGTGGAGCTGAGCGTTCCCGTTTGAATGTCCTTTGGTCCCCGTGCTGAAAACCCATTTCGGTGAGCCGTCCCAGCTCCTGTGCCAGGTCTTCGCGTCATTGGCGGTGTCGGAGATCAGCGGCGTTACATCCTGGGCATTGCCGTCCGGATCTCGGAGAAGGATGGAATCCCCCATTGCAAATGTGTCACCAGTATTGCCGTTGTCGAGTGAAGCTTTGGGGAAAGTGAATGCACGGACCCCTTTCGAAGGAATCGTGCCGCTGAGTGTGAGTATGGCGATCTCGCCGTGCATCGTCTCGATCGTCCACCCGGTGACATCCGTCTCCTTGGACAGTGGATTGTAGAGCTCCACCCATTCCTTGCCGGAATCTCGGTTAGGAGGGTTCAGCTCCACCTCGTTTATGACGAGCGAATCACAGATAGGGACGTTGTATTTGAGAATCAGCCCGGCGTTTATCGACACGGATATTCCGAGGACCGGTATGGGAATGTTGGACAATATCGGACCGAGGATCGGGATATCGGATAGCTGCAAAGAGAAGCGTTTGTAATCATTCACTTCAGGGGACCAGATCTGCAGGCGGAAATCGCGCCATGAACCCCGTATCTCGATGAAGTGGTCTCGAATCGCCATCAGCGGGTCGAGGCGCATCTCTATCTTCAGGTCCCGGACTTCCACGGTGGAGTTTGCGATTATGTCCAGCATGCCATTCGACAGCTTCGCCAATCGGAAGCCGATCGAGACGTTCATCTTCTCGAGGTTGAAGACGAAGATTATGCGCACAAGGTCCTTGGCCTTGCGGAAGAGAAGGTCCGGGAGAGAGGTGCTGACTATGACGGTCGCGGGACCGTAGTTGAAGCGCGCCTCAACGGTGCCGCAGATGTCGAGGTACAGTTCAATGAACTTCCAGAGCGTCGAGTTCTGTATCCTCTCAAGCACCTTAAGACAGGTGGATAGGAGGATGTCACCGAATTTGTTGAATGCCTCTGTGAGGCGCTCGGCGAACCCGTTGATGTATTTCGAGAGTTTGGACAGCGAGTCCATCAGTATGTCGATGGCCTTCTGATGCGCGGCGATGAACGGGGAGATGTATTCCCAGACCTGGTTCTTGATCTTGCCGAGCAGTTCGAGCGCATCTCCCAGAAGATTGTCGCTCGTCTGGTATTGCACCCCTTGGAGAGGCCACCCCGAGACCGCTGTGATTGGTATTTCGATGTTGATGCAAATGTCCCTGCTGACTTGAGATGAGGGGTTGAAAGAGTCGACCGCGTAAAGCTTGAAAGACCCTTTCGCCCGGACGACCCAGTTGGTCTCATACGGGTAGGAGGACAGCACATCGAAGCCGGTATAGTGGGACGACTTCGGCCTGCACCTAGCTTCGCTGTCGGGACGGAATATCGAAACTACGAGTCTGCCGGTGCCATTGATGTTGTCGACGCTGTAGGTCTGCGAGGGTTGTATTTCCATCCTTTCAAGGTATGCCGGTATCTGGGAGAGCCTCGGAGCGAATGAAAAAGAGGAGTTGCTGGCGTCTCCCTCGGCTGAAAACTCGCCCATTAGTTTGAGCCCTTGGACAGGGATGGCGGCAACAGAACTGTTCAGCTGGGACTCCTCGCTCATGTTGCGCATCTGCATCGCCAACAACCCGGCTTGGCGCCGCAGCCCGGACATCATCGTCTCGACGGGGATCCTTTCTTCGACCCACTTCGATATCGAGCCTGAGATCGTGGCGGCGCTCGCATCCTGCACCGAAAGCTGACGATCGATGCATGCGAGGAAAACATACTTCGCCGTCAGAGCGGAGCGGTTTATCTCGCTACGGAGATTCACTTCCCAAGAATGCAGGGAGGTTGCAAGCTCCCTCGTGACTATTGATCCGACAGTCTGCTTCCAGCCTGATGGCATCAAGGAGAGGTCGTTGACCACAGCCGTATCGGCGAGCTTGTTTGCCAATGCCTTGCAACCGAACATCTTCGCCTCGGCGAATGGGAAGATCGAATCCCAATTCTCATCGACGAACTGACGGAGCGCTGCGATCCTGCTGCAAGACGATGATGCCGTTTGCGCATCGACTGCCGATGAGAGAGCGTAAGTCTGAACAGACGCGAGGCGGTTCTCGAGGGAGTAGAGAATGCCCTGGATGTATTGTTCCGAAGAGGAAAGGCTGCCGTAGACCTGCTCACGCGGTATCAGATCGGCTATCCCTCGGCACAAGGTCATCACGATCTTCTCGACCGCGTCCCCTGCCCTGATCGCTTCCTGCGACATCTCTTCGCAGTAGTCCTTCCATATGCTGCTGTTAAGTATCGACATGGTCGGCAGGTCGATTGAGAAAGGCGCGCTCCCGACAATCACCTGGGCGAGCGCCCCTCTTGAGTCGAACATCAGCACTGTCGACGGTTTGGATGCGAAGGAGATGTCCTGTGCTCCGCCGAACAGGTTCTTCCATGCGATGTCTGGGATGCCGAGGTTGCTCAGAAGAGTGACGAGCTCGTCGATCATCTCTTCGAGCTTGGAATCTATGCCGGTCATGAACAGCACGAAGTCGTGCCAGCCGTTGTCGAGGGACTGCCCCGCGCTCAAAGCTGAATTGGCTAGGTCGATAATGTGATAGTATTCTAGGAATCTGACCACGAGCTGGTCGACCATAGAGTAGAGGGTCTGAAGAGCGAAGTCGTGTAGGTTGACCCCTCCCTGGACACTCTGACCTTTCATCATGATATATGTCTTGAACGGGTCCACCGCGGCAGAGAACCAGGCGCCTCCCAGATCCAGCTTGGCGGCGGATGCACGCTTTTGCAGCTCGCTCCAGGAAAACGCGTCTATTGAACCGAAATCCGAGAGTTCCTTCAAGGCTATAGCAAGGTTCACCGCGAACTCGACATCGGCAGAGCTGAGCAGATCATTCAATGCGGAGCTGCTGTTGTTAGGAGATGCATACCCCTGGAGGACGCGGAGCTGCACGAGCTGAGACAAGATGCTCCGCACCGTGTCCCCAATATCACCCTCGATCCCTGCGCTGAAGTCCAACTGCTCAAGTTTGCTGGAAAGGAAGATGACGGGGCTCTCTATCTCGTGCGAAAGGTCGAGCTTGGACAGGTATTCAGAATTTTCGCTCTTGGCAGAAATTTCCAGTTCGACGTGTATTACCACTGCCGAGGGGACAGGCGATTCCGGTTTCCTCGAGTCGTATCGCTCCGATAGCGAAACGGAAATGTTGGTCAGCTTGACCTCGAGCGAGTAGGAATTCAGCATAGTCGGATAGCATGCTGAAAGATGCTCACGAATAATGCGGCCGATCTCGACTTCCAACCGAGGTACATCCACCGAATGGCGCATGGATATCAGCGCCTTGGAGGCGGCCCCCTGGATCACCAGTTCCATCTCTGATGCCACCATGCTCCTGACATTCGACATCGACTCGGCTTCAGAGCTTGATTGCGCGAATTCTTGCGCCGAATCCTCGCACTTCGACACGACTGCGCTCGAAGCCGTGACCGCCAACATGATGAAAACCGCTGCGAATGCGAAAGACGCGTTCGCTGTTGAATCGCTGACAAGCCTCTTGCGTTGCATGACACTCACCGATTGCTTCCAGCTTCAGTGAGTGGCTCATTTAGTCTTAGTACCCAGAAGGATACAGTTAGGCTACGAACATCAGGGGTTCCTCCAAGGGGGGTTATTACCCTTTTGCGAAAGGATGATGGTCAGGTTCCATCAATGAGGGGGGGATAAGATGGCCGATATCAATACGAAGATCGACCTGAGGACTATGACTAGAGAGGACCTCCCCCCTGTCCTAGAATTGATCAACAAAGAAGGGTGGGAATACGAGATGATAGACGTCGAACGTATTCTGAACGTAGACCCCGATGACTCGATCGTTGCTGTTGCGGGGGATGAGATAGTAGGGGCCATCAGCGTCACCTGCCACGCCAACAGAGGGATCCTAGGGCATGTCTTAGTAAAGGAGGGATGGCGCAAGGCTGGCATCGGGAAGAACATGATGGCCGAGGTCTTGAAGAGGTTGGATGCTAGTGACATCGAGATAATAGAATTGTACTCGGTGCCTGAAGCTGTTGAGTTCTACAAGAAGCTCGGCTTCAGGAAGATCAGCGACATGAAGATATATCGGGGAAATTTGAAGAACCGCGATGTTGGCGTAAGATCAAAACTAGTTCTGAGAGAACTGACGGAGAGCGATCTACCAGATGTCATCGAAATGGACAAGAGAATCTCTGGATTCGACCGCAGCAACGTGATAGAGGAGCTGATGTTACCGTTCTTGAACAGCTGCATCGGGCTTTTTGAAGGGGGAAAGTTGAGCGGGTTCGCTCTTGGAAGATCGGCGGATATTGAGGCGGAAATCGGTCCCTGGATAATGGAGAAGCCGAATAGAGAAGACGGCATGGCATTGATAATAGCCACGATAAAGAGCCTGGATAATATGAAAGCATTCATCTACCCGCCATGTGAGAATCCGCTCGCAATCTCGATCGTACAAAATCTCGATCTCGAGATGAAGCATCTCGTCCATCGGTTCGTCAGGACGAAGTTGGATGTTCAGCAGTTCGGTCCCGGCGTCATGGGGTATTCGGCGTTGGAGTTCGGCTGATCAGCTGCCCTCGACCCTCTCCCAGTTCTCGCTCATAACGATCTCCAGGAATCCTTCCAAGTGCCCCGCTAGCAAGGCGTTGTCAGTAAAGCCGCACGCACCGAGGTCCGCGGAAGCTATCAGTGCTTCCTCGCCATCCATCACGAGGTCGGTCGCAATCTGGGCATGCCTGCGGACAGCTCGCGTACATCTAGGAAGCTTGACAAAGGGTGGTGCGATAATTAGCACCTCCACACCCCTGTCAAGAGCTCTTTCGAACAACTTCTCGTGATTCTTCCTTATTATGCTCATGTTGGGCGAGGAGAGGATCAATGTGTGCTTTGACCTGCCAATCATCTCTCCGATCTTAGAAATCACCCGGTCCTTGCCATTTAGCATGTAGATGACCTGCGGAGCACCGCGGGTACCGAACGACTCCTGGATGTCGGATATCCTGTCGAATGTGGTCTCCAGATCGCCCCTTAGGCGACCGAGAAGTGAGGCGGGATCCACTGGCTTGAACCGCCTCGGCCTATCGTCGCTCCGTTCCATGAAGCCTCTTGATACCAGCGAGTCCATCGCTTTGTACGCAGAAGTGCGCGGTACCCTCGCAAGTTCGGCAATCTCCTCCGCCAGACCGCTCCCGACCGCGACCGCTCCGAGATAGCATCTGGCCTCGTAGTTCGTAAGGCCTATCTTTTCGAGCTCTATAGCTATGGCCTCGAAGCTGCCGAGCATTGCGGTAAGGTCGCTTGTCGACAAAGACTGAGAGGATTTTTCGGGCATTTTGTAGCGATATGAGCGACAAAATGTATAAATGTTCTCCCGACCATCCCATTCGCATAAGGATGGGAGTCAGTATGCTCACAAAGCCTTCTGCGATACCTAAAGGACTGCCGAAGAAAATCACATCTCTGTGCCCCGAATGCGGCAAGTTGATTCCCGGACAACTGAGGGACGACAGCGGAAAGGTGGTCATGGAGAAGAGCTGCCCGCAGCACGGAGCTTTCTCCGATGTCGTATGGTCGGATACCGCGCTTTACCTGCGAGCCGAAAGCTGGGCTAGGGACGGCATTGGGGTCGAGAATCCCATGATCAAAGGGGCAAAGAACTGCCCGTTCGAATGCGGCCTTTGCGACCTCCACCTCAGCCACACCGCGCTGGCCAATGTCGACCTTACCAACCGGTGCAACCTGAAATGCCCCATATGCTTCGCCAACGCGAACCAGGCGGGATACGTTTTCGAGCCGGACTATGACACCATCGTCAAGATGCTCCAGTCTCTGCGCGATCAGAGGCCGGTGCCGACGCCTGCGGTGCAGTTCTCCGGCGGCGAGCCGACGATCCACCCGAAGTTCATCGAAGTCATCAAGAAGGCGAGCGAGTTGAAGTTCGCTCAGATCCAGGTCGCAACAAACGGGATAATGTTCTCGACAAAGCCTGATTTCCTCAAGGCAGCACGGGATGCTGGCCTGAACACGATCTACCTGCAGTTCGACGGCCTCAAGGAGGAGAACTACATCGCAGCCAGGGGAAAGGCGCTCCTGGCAACGAAGAAGAAGGCCGTGGAGAACGTCAGGGCATTGGAGGGGCGCCGCCCGTCCATCGTACTCGTGCCGACAGTCGTCAAGGGGATAACGGACGACCAGGTCTGGCCGATTGTCCAATACGCCATGGATAACACCGATGTCGTAAGGGGCATCAATTTCCAGCCCGTCGCTTTCTCTGGCAGGATCGACCAGCATGAGCGGGCGAAGCAGAGATACACCATACCGGACCTCGTGCACGAGATCGAGAGCAAATCCAACGGCGCAATCAAGGCTAGCGACTGGTACCCACCGCCCGCCGTAAGTGTGATAAGCGACCTTGCCGGCATAGTCATGAAGAAGCATTACGTGACATTCACCGTCCACCCCGGATGCGGGCTTGCGACGTACATATTCGTCGACAAGAGGACGAAGGAGATAACCCCGCTTCCCAAGTTCATCAAGGTGGAGAATGTGTTCAACGAGCTGCAGGCGCTCGTCGAGAAGGCGCAGAAACGCAAGGGCACATTCCGCACGAAGCTGTCAGTTGTACGCATCTTCTGGCACAACATAGACAAGAAAAAGATGCCCGAGGGGATGAGCCGGATCAAGTTCCTGAAGATGATCCTCAACGTCATCAACGACAAGACGAAGAAGGGGCTCGCGAAGTTCTCCTGGGACATGCTGTTCATAGGCGCGATGCACTTCCAGGACTCCTACAACTACGATGTCGACCGGGTCATGAGGTGCGGCATCCACTACACCACCCCGGACGGGAGGATAATCCCGTTCTGCGCGTACAACTCCGGTCCGACCTACAGGACCGAGGTGGAGAAGAAGTACTCCGTGCCGATAGAGCAGTGGCGCAAGCAGAGGGGGGATGAGTTCACATGACGAGAATGAAGAACGTCTTTCAGAAGATAGCGATAGACCAGGAGATCTGCATGCACTGCGGCGCATGTGTAGGGACCTGCCCTCAGAACGCGATGTTCCTGCACGACCTCACCGTCGCTGCGGACGAGAACTGCAACGGGTGCAGGCTCTGCGTCAAGGTGTGCCCGATAGGCGCAATAGAGATAGTCGCCAAGGGGGCTGGAGCATGAAGACCCTGGAAACGGACATCCTGATCGTAGGAGCTGGCCCGGCCGGATCGATGACCGCAAGGTACGCAGCAATGGGCGGCGCGGATGTCATAATGATAGAGAAGAGGCAGGAGATCGGCTCTCCCGTGAGATGCGCGGAGGGGATATCCCAGAGCCTTCTCTCCAAGGTAGACATAGAGCTCACCCAGAAGGATATCGCACGACGCGTGGTCGGAGCAAAGATCTTCTCCCCGGGCGGACACTGCGTGACGCTGTCGGAGAAGCAGGCAGGAGATGAGGTCGGCATCGTTCTCGACAGGGTGTTCTTCGACAAGCACATCGCGAAGCTCGCGATAGATGAAGGGGCAGATGTCAAGCTCAAAACCGCAGCTACCGGACTCATCATGGAGAACGGCAAGATCGCTGGGGTAAAGGCTACGAGCCCCGAGGGCGACCTGACCATCAAAGCGAAATGCGTGGTCGGTGCGGACGGATACGAATCGCAGGTCGGCCGCTGGGGAGGAATCGACACGAAGCTATCGCCGAACGACATCACTTCCTGCTTTCAGTACAGGCTGACCGGGCTCGACTACGACCCGGACTACTGCGAGTTCTATCTCGGCAGCAAGGCCCCAGGCGGATACATCTGGATATTCCCTAAGGACGAGGAGACGGCCAACGTCGGCATGGGCATACAGCTCGCCCAACTGAAGACGCCCGCGCAGATCAAGCAGACCCTAGACAGGTTCATCGAAAATGACGAGAGGCTGAGGGACGGCAAGCCCCTTGACATGGTCAGCGGGGCAGTTTCGATATGCGCTCCCATCGACAAGACGGTGATGGACAACCTGCTCCTCGTGGGAGATTCTGCGAGGCAGATAGATCCGATAACGGGCGGAGGCATCTCCAACGGCTGCATCGCGGGGAGGATAGCCGGAGAAGCTCTGGCGGATGCGAACGAGAAGAATGACTTCTCCGAGAAAGCGCTCCAGAGATACGAGAAGGGCTGGAGGGACGAAATGGAGAATCGGCTCTACCGCAACTGGATGGCGAAGGAGAAGCTGATCAAGCTCTCGGACGACACCTTTGACAAGATAATCGCCACCCTGGCGGAGGTCGGGGTAGAGAAGGTCTCCTCGCTAGCGATACTCCAAGCGATCGAGAAGAAGTATCCCGATCTTGTGAAGGAGTTCAGGGAGTTCCTCTGAGCTATCTTGCGCCCGCGAGCAAGTCTGAATACACTTCGAACAGCTTGCGCGCTGTGTTGACGATATCGTGATGCTCGGCTAGTTTCTCTGATCCGCTGCGCAAGATAGAGTTCGCATCAGCATCACTCCGCACTGTCTCGACCGCATGAACGAAATCGGCAACGCTGTTGCATTTCAGGCAGTCCTTCTTGTCCATAAGCCAGTCATCGAAAGCAGGGATGTTCCGGAGTATCATCGGGAGCCCGCATGCAGCGGCCTCCAGGACGACGTTTCCGTAGCTCTCTGCCCTTGTGGGCAGGAAGAAGGCGTCCGCAGCGGAATAGCTTCCGAGGAGCTGCTCCATAGGCACATATCCTGTGAACAGCACATTAGACGGCAACTTGCCGTTCGGCATCGCATCGACCAGAATTGATTCGCTGCCGCCGACCCAGACGAACTTTACGTTCGAATTTGGATGCATCCTATCGAACTCCACCGCGGTTTCGATGAATGTGTCGACGCCTTTGCGCGGAATCCTTAGACCGACGCTCAGAACCATGAAGTCCCCGCCGATCTTGAAGTGCTCCCTGAACCGTCTGCCCGCCTCTTGATCCTTCTTGAATCGGTTCCTGTCCACGCCGTTGAAGACCACCTTGAACGGCTTCTTGACGCCTAACTTCTGGAGCGACCTGACTGCATATGGGCTGGGCGCCACAATCACGGTCGCAAGGCCGAAGAAGAACCTGCTGTAGACCTTGTTCAAAGGATAGAGCAATCTCCACCCCCTGAGGCCACCCTTGATGAGCTCTGGGAGATGGTGCGCGTGCACGACAACCGGCTTGCCACGGATCTTAGCGTTTATGCCCGCGGCGATTGATTTTGGAAGGGGGTTGTGAATGTGAAGTATATCGTAATCCGACTTCGCATCGTTGACGTTGATTTTGCAGCCGAGCTTCTCCAACTCGGAAACCCACAGCGGCACGATCGTACCCATGCCGCCGGGATTATTGAAGGGGATGATCTTGGAATATGATTCCAATTCCGTCATCATCGCCACAGTCATCATCTTCGATTCCCTCCTGCCCCTTTCCGCAAGCCAATCGTCGGAGCCGGTAATAAAGATTCCACTCACCAGAGGATACTGCAGTCTGCGTTTTTGGAGGCGGTGACTCAATGTTTAAGTAGCGACCTGGAGATAAGTCCCAGAAGGGACGGCGGGCCTTTGGCCGAGGATGTGCTGTTAGAATGCCGACAAGGCGAATGAATCCCCGGGGCGGCGCCAAGGGGATGCCACCGCGGGAAACAGAAGAGGATCGCATAACAGGCAGAGGAAGGAGATCCGCACTCATCCAGCTTAAGTTCGGCAGGGCGGCGCACCTTCTGAGCGCGGTGACCGCGGTCATGCTGGCGATTGCTGCCATCATTTCTTTCATGATCAACAACTGGGACTTTCTGATCACAAATCCTCAGCCCTTTCTCAATGCGATCGTACAGTTCATACCGCTCCTTACCGCGACAGCGATGGCTGCTGCAATCATCTACCTGAAATGGGACCCGTTCCTTACCGACAGGTCGTCGAAGCACTTCCTCACCTCGTTCGCGGCCCTATCGGTGCCGCTCGTCATGATAATACTGATAATCCTCAGGTGGATGAATTATTCGAACATCGCGGACGACCTCTGGATATACCCCGCCTCGTTCATCGGGATATCCCTATCCATGATATCGATAGCGATGATCTGGGAGGGGATGAGCAGAAGGAAGGGGGTTGCGATCGCCTCCGCCCTGACGCCGCTCGCGATAATGTCATTCACTTTGCTCACAAACCAGGCGGGCATAAACAACATGCTACCGCTGGTCTATCTCGGGAGTGCGGTTTGCATACAGCTGTCCGGCTCGATGATGCATCTGATATCGACCTCCACCTCCGTACAGGAGAGGGAGATTCTCAAGGCCGGCGACCAGAAGATAATCCAGATAAGGGACGACGCGCAGAGGATCAAGGACCAGCTGGATTACAAAGAGAGGGCGCTAATGGAGAGGGAGATCGCCTTCGAGGGGTTCGAGAGGGGGCTCAGCGACCTCAAGATGGATCTCGACCAGAGGAAGCGGATCATAGAGATCCAGGAGGAGGAGCAGGCCAAGAGGGAGATGCTGCTGCGCGAGGAGAGAGAGAAGATCTCCGTCGCGGTCATAGGCATGAGCCACCAGGAGGAGAAGCTCCATCAGAGGGAGGTAGAACTGGGCTCGAAGGAGAAGGAGCTCGAGGCGATAACCCTGGCGCTCCAGTCGAAAGAGGAACAGCTCAGAATCCAGACCGACCAGACGCAGGTCGATGAGACCGCGCTGAGAGTTGCGGAGAAGCAGTTCAATGAGCGGCAGGAGCTCGTACATGAAGAGCTGGCGAACCTGAAGAATTCCAGGTCGTCGCTCCTATCGGAGCAGAAGAAGCTCGCCGAGAAGGAGAGGGATCTGAAGCTGAGGGAAAGCTCGCTCGAGATGAAGCTGAGGAGCGCCGACAGCTCAAAAGCCACCTCCGGCCAGGACGCCGGAAGACTGAAGCAGTGGGAGGAGAAGCTGCTGAAGAAAGAGGAGGGGCTTTCCGCAACGGAGTCCGATCTAAAGGACAGGATGCGGGAACCTGAGCAGCTGATTGTGCAGGCCGATCTCAAGATGAAGAGCGCCGAGGAGAGGATCAAGGAGATCGAAGAGAAGGAGAAGGGGCTGCTCACGAGGGAGGCCGCCGCAGAAAGGCTGGAGAACGAGATCATCTCAGGCAGGGAGGACCTGCAGCAGAAGATGATGGAGATCGACACGCTAAGGCAGGAAGCTGCTTCAAAGAAACAGAGATACGATTCATTGATAGAGGCGCTGGCCAAGCGCACCGCGGAGATAGCGAAGAGGGAGGACATGATCCGCGCCGGCTCGACGACCATGGATACCAGGGAGAGGAGCGTTTCCGCCTCACTCGAAAGATTGCAGAGGGAGAAGCAGGAGATAGAGGCGCAGAGGCGTTCCATGATAGAGCTCGAGAAGAACCTGAGCTCGAAGAGCAACCAGCTGCAGATGAGGGAGGTTGAGATGATCGAGCGGCGGAAGGATATCGAGGCGACGCTGCGTTCAGGCGCGACCTCATCCGAGGCATCCGCTGGCCTGATGGATGAAGTTAACCAGAGAGGCCGCGCGCTAGACCTCAGGGAGAAATTGATTGCCGAGAAGGAGAGGGACCTCCGGAAAAGGGCATATTCAAGTACGAAGGGCGAGGAAATCCCGGAAGAAGCTCCAGCGGCAGCGGCTTCCAGCAGGATAGGCACGGGCACTAAGCGCCTTGACGACCTATTGATGGGTGGACTCCCGCCGGGCTCAAACGCGCTCTTCGTAGGACCGCCCTACACCGGCAAAGAAGTAGGGATACTCGCATTCCTGGCTGAGGGGTTGAAGAGAGGAATTCCGGCAATAATCGTCACTACCTCCAAGACGCCGAACGACATTGTGAAGGATTTCGCCCCCATACTGCCGACCCTCCTAGAGGTCGAGCATCTCGGCCTGGTCAGATGGATCGACGCCACCTCAGGCGAAGCCCAGAAAGATCAGCAACAGGGTCAAAGGAAGAACTATGCGAAGGTGGATGGAGCGGACGACTTCCCGGGCATAATCGAAGCGGTTGAGAAGTATACAGACGACATAAGGCATGGCCATTATCCGTATTTCAAGCTCGGATACCTTTCGCTTTCAACAAGCATATCGCATACGGACGAGAGCGAGTCCACTAAGTTCATCCAGGCAATCACTCGGAGCGTGAAGGATCTCGGTTCATCGGCGATATTCGCCATAGAGAAGGGGATGCACACCGAGCAGCAGATTGAGACGATACAGCATCTCACCGACGGCGCGATCATGATAAAGCTGGAGAAGCAGAAGACCTATCTGTCAGTCCTAGGGATAGGGGAAGTGCAGAGCCGCGATTGGATAGAATTCAAGCACACAAGCGCAGGTCTGATGATAGGAGCGTTCTCGTTGGAGAGAATCAGGTAGGTTTCCCCGGAACATCCATCCAGGAATCAGGTGTTCCTTGTGGTGTGCCAGCTGCCCGCTTTGGGAAGTTCTATCGTAATCGCGTGCCCTTTCGAAGGATCTCGGTCATCAATATTCTCATCCATCATAGTTCCGCCGAAGTGATAGATTATGGCGGCAGAGAAGGAGAGGCGCCCGACTGTCTTCCCCTTTGAGCGCCTGACGGGGTCGAAAGGCGTGACAATAGCTTCTGCCCATTGTTCGGACATAGTGCGACCCTTGATTTCCATCCTAACCTGCCAGAATGGGCGATTGCGCCGCTTTATTGAGCGTATCTTGACATTGATTTTGATGCAATCGTCTGTCGATGTGGCCATTGCCCTGGAGAAGCCCATCATGAATGCGTTCCGTATATGGATGCCGCCAAAGACTTCCATAGGCTGGTCTTCGGGGAAGTCGAGTGAAATATCGCATTTGTCTTTGAATTGGGCCCTGACTATCTTCACCATGTCCAAGAACAATCGTCCTATGTCAAACCTATCGGAAGATTCCGGCAAGACCTTTTGCGCTTCTGACAACATCTTCAGGTCCATTATGAACGTAGCAGTCCGCTGCGTCTGATCCCGAATCCTGATCAGGTGATCTTTCACGTATGGATCCGATATATCGGCTTCAAGGAGGAGTTGTGAATATGTCAGGACCGGAGAGAGGAGGTTGGCTATGTCGTGCGCGAGGAAATCGAAGTAGATTTGTGCATGCACCTTCGCCTCGTCGGATTCTTTGGTCTTTCGCTCAAGGTTAATCTCTGACAGCTTGAACCGGGTGACATCACGAGAGACCCCGAATATCGATTTCACTTTCCCCGATTCGTCTTTGATTGGCACAAGCCATGTATCAAGGAGCTTCTGGCCAGTGGGGAAGGTGGTGTCATTGGGGACGTTGTAGGGCTTGCCCGTTTTAAAGACCTTTTCGAGGCTGATCTTCTGACGTTTGAATATGAACGAAGGAAAGAGATTGCTGAGAGGTTTACCGATTATCTTCTCTGGCTTAGCATGGAATTGTTTGGCTGATGAGTTGTTGACATATTCTACGAGCAAATCACGATCGACGATGAATATCATATCTTGTGCAGCATCGGCAAGAATGCGATAGCGCTCCTCGCTGTCCGCCAGTGCTTTATCTGACTCCATATGAGCGGTTACATCTGAATAGTATGAGACAAAGAGGGGGTTGCCCGAAGAATCATTGATGACTCTGTTGGCTACGTCGAGGTATCGATACGATCCGTCTTTCATCGTGACCGGCAATATGCCGATATTCGCTCCGTGGCCTTTCAGACTGGTCGCGAATGTCTTCTTGATCCTGGCGATGTCTTTCGGGTGGATGTTCTTGAGTAGGGACCTTTTCTCGGCGTTCTTCTTGCTTGATCCGTAAACCTGCTTAACTGCAGGATTCGAATAGATGATAGTTCCATCCTTATTGAGTATAGATATGGTGTTAGGCGAATGATCTACGACTGACTTGAACAGAGTTGCATCGAGAGAGAATCCTTTTGGCGATATCGACTGCTTGTGAGCGGTCTTATTGGCCGGTCGTTTCTTAAGCGTCGACCGCGCCTTGGATTTCACGCCTTTTGGCGTTCTTTTTCCGGCGATATACATTCCTCCAATCATCGATGAGTCGGGTCGATAGGAGGGGATGATTGGCATATCAGGATATATATTCTATTTGGGTTCGCTCCGGGGCCTTCCCTGAGCATCCTTTTCAACCCTGGATGCCCAATTCATAGGGTAGGTGCCAGGCTCCATGAAGACTCGCTCAAGGCGAACTGCGATTCCGTCCTTGATCCGTGCAATCTCATCGGAGCTCATCATAGAAACGCCAGATGCTATGATTTCATCCTTTGTCGTGTATATTGCGACCCTCTCGCCCTTTGCGATATCCTTGGAGAATTCGACCAAGCCGGGTATTGCGAGCGGGGCGCCATGGCAAAGCGAGTCGACTGAGGAGTCTTTCACCAGAACCTTCTTCCAGCCAGAGAAGATGCTCTCGATCGGAAGCATGAGTTGCATGAGTTCTTTGGCGTCGCCCTCCTTCCAGAATTCGACCGCATCCCGAAGCGCATGCAGAGGAATGGCCTGGGATTCGACGAATGGTCCAGCGCTTACCCGCCTAAGGTCCTGCATGTGCGCACCGACGCCCAATGCGTCTCCGATGTCGACGCAAAGGCTCCTGATGTAGGTCCCGCCCTGGCAGCTTACCTGAAGCAGCACGTCCCGTTCGATCTTCTCGATGATATCGATCGAATACACCTTTCTGATCCTGAGAGCGCGCTTCACAGCCGACCTTACGGGAGGTGTCTGGAATATGTCCCCTATGAACTCCTGGGCGGCCGCGTGAAGCGTTGCATCGTCCACATCGCCGTGCAACCTCATGGCCCCGATATACTTCTTACCGGCCTCGTGAATGTAGTCCATCGCGCGAACGGAATTCCCCATCCCGACTGGAAGAACGCCTGTCACCCTAGGATCGAGCGTGCCACCGTGACCGGCCTTCTCCACGCCCAGCATGTCCCTGACCCATGAGGCGACCTGGTGGGAAGTCGGCCCCATTGGCTTGTCGATCACGATGACGCACTTGGAGAGCCTTTCCTCGACCGACCTCTCTTCCGGCCTCTTGCCGTGCCTGGCATCGCTGGCTGTCCGCGCTTTTCGGAGCATTGGGGAGGTCATTTTTGCATCTTCCTTACCTCGGAGACGACGATCTCAGCGGCCTCTTCCGCCGTAATCTCCGCGCTGTCAATAACGAGGTCGTAGATAGACATGTCTTCCACGTCGATACCGTAGAAATCCTTATACCGTTTCTTCTCGGAGAGCTCGCGCTTTGCCAGTTTATCAATCTCGTGCTCCCACTTCGTGCTCTCGCGCTTCGCAATCCTCTTGGCGCGCACTTGAGCGGATGCCGTGACGAATACCTTGAACGCGGGCACCCGGTTCCCATGGAGTATATGACCGGCCAGCCTGCCCTCCACGAGCACCTTGTCAGATTCTTTTGCCAACCTCAGTATCTCGTTGTCGAGTGCCTCATCGATGGATTTGTCCTTCTCTGCGAGATTGTTGTAGCTGTGCACGTCCATCCCGGCCTTCCTTGCCTGCTCCCTGAAGACCTGGCCGGTGAGGATCAGATCCAGGCGCAACGACCTGGATACGAGCGTTGCGACAGTCGTCTTTCCGCTTCCGGGTGGGCCGCTTATGCTAACCCTCATTAGCGGCACCCCTGCCACTCTCGAGCTTCAATAGGCGCTTCCGGAAGCTGAAGTATTTCAGCATGCGGGAGAGTATCTGCCCGAACGGCATAGTGAGCACGGAGTATAGCAGTATCCAGTTCGGCAGGACATTGATTCCCACCAGGTCGCTGCTCCAATACCAGGGAGCTGAGAACATCGATGAAGGGAGTTGATAGACGAAAATCGACAGCCAAGCGAATACCGGTATTATGACCGCCATCGTGACGGGCATCAGCTTCATCTGCGTCTGCATACCCGACATCGACTTCGCCATTACCTCGCGCTGGACCTCCGTGAGCTTCTTTATCTTGTACAGATTCTTATCGAGCCGCGCCTTTCTGAACTCCTTCTGGAATGCCGAGACTATCCGTTGGTTGCGCGCCTGCGATACCCAGTCCACGAAGAAGTGCCTCAGTATGGTGGATACGAATATCATCAGCGTCCCTGCGAGGAGTAGCGTTACTATCGGATACGAGCCGCCGAAACCGAATACCGGGTAGAATACAACGCCTATGGCGTTGCCGATCAGCGCTCTGGTGGAGGTGTTGAAAAGTAGCGTTATGGCCAGAAACATGACCATAAGAATCATGATCTGTCCGCCGCCCATGCCCGGCGTCGGTCCTGCTTTGCCCTGACCCGCTGCGGGAGGGGTGGACAAGCCTATTCGCCTCCGAAGAACCCTCTCAAGACAGGATGCATCTCCATCATCTGCTCCCTGCCGATTGCCTCGTACAGATTGATCATGATGCCCACGGTAAGCAGCACGCCGGTGCCGCTAGCATTGCCTACGGTCCCTATCAGATCCGCCCCGGAAGCGAGTCCGCCGACGGTCGCTCCGCTGATGACCGTGACCACGGGTATGTACCTTTCGAGCACTCTTCTGAGCACCCTGGGGTCCCTCCTGAAACCGGGGATCTGCATGCCGCTAGACTCGATCTGCGAGGCGACGGCCTCCGGACCCATGTTCGTAGTCTCGATCCAGAACTTGGCGAACAGCACGGAGCCGCCTATCATGACCCCCAGATAGGTCACCACATGCACCGATATCTGGAAACGGTCGTGTCCGGTGCCCGTGTTGCGGAGATACGCGTCGCTAAGAAGTGGCAATAACCAGTCCCCGACGCCGTTAAATGACGATAAATAATAGGCTAGCCCACCCATTACTCTCAACTGCCCTCCTGAAGAACTAGGCTCATAGAACCCGACCATCCAATTGTGGCCAAGTAAAGGCCAGTTCATGAAGCTCGGGTGCTGCCAGAAGAGCATGGCGAACATGCTGACATTCGCGAGCAGCGCGGCCATCAATATGACTGGGATGTTTGAGGCATATATCAGCTTGATCGGGTACCTGCCCCTCGCGCCTCGAGCGCCGCCGTGAGCCAACGGAAGTTCGATCCTGGACGACTCAACATAGGTGACGAAGAAGAAGACGGCGATTGTCCCAAGCAGCGCTACTAGAGGATTAGGAGGCGATAGGAAAATGCCTTCATAGCCTCCTCCAGACATTTCTGAGGATGAGAGATGCGTCCATAGATAGATGACCTTTGGAATGGTTCCCACCGGCACATTTGAGTTTGGGTCAAGAGGCATATTTTGATTCGATGGCTGCCAATTAATCGTACCCGTGAAGATGGCTTGTGATACTCCGGCGGCAATGAACAGGGATATTCCGCTTCCGATGCCCCATTTGGATACCACCTCATCCATGAGGAACACGAGGTAGGAACCCACAACAAGCTGCATTATGATAATCATCTTCCCTAGTCCGTCCCCGTCCATGAAAGGGAAAACCCCATTGAGGCCCAGGACGAACTTACTGGACGGCGTGAGGAAACCGAATACCTGCGGCACGGATTCTACCAATATCATGACGATGACGAGGAACTTCTGCGTCCCCTGGTACATCGCCTTGTCATCTGAGTCCTTAAGGTTGAGCCTGATGATCTTCGCGCCCGTGAAGAGCTGCATTATGATCGATCCCGTGACGATCGGACCGATACCCAAGTGCATCAGCGAGAACTGCGCCCCCGCAAGGATGGCCCTGTACTGCGCGAAGAGGTCCAGGTTGCCCTTCTGATCCAGACCGTAGATCATGACGTTGGTCATGGCGAAGTAGAGGACCAATATCAGAACGACCCACAGCATCTTGGTGCGGAAGTGGACGTGACCTTCGGGCTTCTTAACAGCTGGAAGCCTATCCGTGAGAGGCTTCAGCTTGTAGAGCAGGCTCTTCTTCTCCTCGGCCATTTTCACCAGTCCCGCGGTTGTCTAATTCCCTCGGAATTACTCTTTCTTGATAGGTACTTTCACGTGTGGATGGGGGGAGACTGCCTTTTCGATTATCTTCCCTCCGGCCTCTTTCAGCTTCGCCTTCGCCCTCTCCGACGCTTGATCGACCATTATCTCCAGGGGGGTGGATATGGTTCCAGAGCCCAAGAGCTTGTCGATGCCCGCCTTCCTGAGGTCGACGATGGTCTTGCCGGATTTGACCTCTACGAACCCACCCTTCTTGAGCGATTCGATGCTTATCTCCAGCTCAGACAGGTTGATCGTTGTATTGTGCGCGACAACGGACTGCGGCCTCTTGAACCCGTGGACGCCGAAGTGGTCGGGCATGTATTTTACAAGTGAGATGTACTTGTGCTTGTGAAGCCCTGCGTTCCCCCTGCCTCCATGGATGCCTGCACCTCTGCCGGACTTCTTGCCGCGTCCGTGAGTCCTGCTGCCCCTGAACTTGCTTGTCCTGCTAACCATATGAATCACCTCTTCTTCACGGGGGCAATCATTCGCTCCAGGAGCTTCTCGATGTCGCTTCCCCTGTAGCCCAGAGATCCGCCCATCTTGTAGGATGCTTTGAGACCTTTCCGCTCATAGCCTCCGTTCGGAGGATGCAGCCTTATGACTGGCTGCAGGTTCTCTATGTCCGTGAGCCTCGCCTCGTTCTCGCTCAATGCCTTTGCGAACGAGATTATAGACTTGTATTTCTCGTTGTTCTTCTTGATGAAGTCGTCGTTTATCCCTGGTGTGCCGCCTGGGGTCTCGGCCCTCTTGATCAGCACCTTGGCGATCATCTCGGGGGAGACTTCGCCCCAGGTGACGTAATCCTTCACCTTGTGGAGCATCCCCTGGGTAGAATCATTCTTCGGGATGAAGACCATGTGGTTGATCTTGTTCAGCCTGAACTGCTTAAGGGTGTCCCATACGCGGCTCCCTGCCTGCTGTGTTCCTCTGACTCGAATTACTGCGTAGCCCATCTCAGTCGCCTCCTCCGCCAGATATCTCCTTGGTCGAGGGGATGTCCTCCCTTGTCGAATCTTCCTCTTTGGAAGCTTCTTCCATCATTGCCGCGCCCTCGCCTGCAGGAGTCACGTGAATGCCGACCTGGCCTGCGACGATCTTGAGCCTGCTGCGCTGCTCGTCGGTGACTTTGACCAGCATCGTCTGCTTCAGTGCGTCGAATGCCGCGAGCGAGAAGTTGGTGGTCGTCTTCGAGTGACCGCCAGTCATCCCCCATGCGTCAACGATGCCTGCCATCGTGAGGACGCTCTTTGCGATGCCGCCGACTGCCAGGCCTGTTCCGCGAGGAGCCGGTCTTAGAGTAACGACGACCGATCCGGTCTTGCCTATGACTTCGAAAGGAAGCGAGTGGGGCGTTTGGCAACCGCATTCCCACGAGCCGCATCCTCTCTTGACCTCGACGATGTTCATCTTGGCGACGTCGATGGCCTTCCTTATGCTGGGGCCGACCTCCTTCCCCTTGAATCTGCCGATGCCGACAAAGCCGTCGTGGTTTCCAACGACGACCGTTATCGCGAACTTGACCCTCCTGCCTGAGTCGGTCATCCTCTGGACCATGTTGACGTCAAGAACCTCGTCGGTGAGCTCCGGCAACAGGATATCCACGATCTCGGGTTCACGCAGAGGGAGCCTGCTTGCGAGCGCGTCGCTCATGGTCGTTATCTTGCCCTCAGCCACCAGTTTACCCAGACGGGTCTTGGGGTTCCATCCAGACATTACTTGTCGCCTCCCTTCTGAACCTTAGCCTTGATCTCTGCGAACTTCCCGTGGGCGTCTCCAGGTAGGTGCTTCCCGTTTATCCTGTCGTCACTGGGAATGACCTCCTTGCTGTGCGGTATAGAGACACCGGCGTCGAGCAGACCTTTCAGGGCTGCGAATATTATCGAGCCTTTCACCGGAGCGTGCCTGCCTATGTCCAGCACTGCCTCATCATGGCCTGCGGTTACGGCCCTTATTCCGGCGAGGTATCCAGTCAGGTACGCGCCGGGCGTGTTGTCGCAGTTGCCCTTCCACCCCAGGTCGACAAGCTCCTTGGAGTATCCGGAAGCCAGCACGTGGTCGCCCTTCTCGGAATAATCGATGACCTGCACCCTGACGTGGCGGTTGCTCTTCCTTACGACCGCCCTCGGCAACTCGCTCTTGATCAGCGCCTTCCTAGAGCGGTAGTCGGTGCGGTTCTGTCGCCTGCGCTTCATCGGCACCCTGTGCCTTGCCCCCTCAGCCATCGTCTCATGCCTCCTTCAGATGGCCTTCGGTCTTCAGATGCGACACCAGGTGCGCTACGCTTCTGAACATGCCACCTTTTGCTTTCAAGTAGTAATCCCTATAGATCCCGTCGGGCAGCTTCCCGTCGTCCCTGAGCTCACGCAGCTTCTTCCGAATCGGGCGGATGGTCTGCATCCACTTCGCCTTGCGCGGCTTCCTGGCATTGATGGTGCCCTTGCGGCTCCCTTGCCCCTTGCGCCTGCCCTTCGCCTTCTGTTTTGCGATGTGCTTGGCCCTGCCGCGGGATATCCCCTTCTTCTGGGCCGAGGTGATCGTCCCTGATGCTATGAGTGTCCTGATGTCGGCCCTTGTGATGCTGTCCTCGACGTCCTCGAGCCTGTTCGGATCCATCCAGACTCTGTTTTGGCCGCACTTCAGGATCGCTGCAGCCATTCTTTTTTGGTTCTTTAGGTTCATCGTCATCATCTCCTGTTGAGGACGCGGATGCCGAGCTCGTCCGCCTTCTTGATCATCAGTTCTCTCTTTCTCCGTCCTACCCCGTGCCCTATCCTGGCCGCCTGCTTGTCAGCGTCGGATATCTTGGTCAGGTCTGCCACATTGAACACGTGCACCTCGCGGAATCCCGATGGATGGTAGTTCTTCGTGAGCTTCGGGCCGCCGTATCCGATCGAAACCATGGGCCGCCTGTAGCGCATCTTATACCTTGCCTTCGAATGGATGCCTCTCGGCTTGCGCCAACCTGTTTGCTGCAGCCTTAGGCGCCTGCCATACTCCTGGCGGGTGAATTCCGGCCTGGTCTCGGCGACTTTGCTCCGCTTCTTGAGCGCGTCGACGACCTCGGGGGAGAGCTTCGGCTTCTTGCTCGGCATGTACCCTCCCTCTTCGACGACCTCCAATGCCTCCTCCTTTCCCTCGGTCTCCTTCTTGGCCTTCGTCTTCGGCTCGCCCTTCTTTGCCGCCTTGGCCTTCGGTTTCGCTGGGGCGGCCTTCTCCGGGGTTTTCTCCTCAACCGGGACTGGCTCAATCTTTTTCTCGACCGGTTCGTGCTTTGGAACCGCTGGCGCCACCTTAGCTTCGACTTTCGGTTTCTCGGCAGCGGCCTTCTCCGGGGCTTTTCCCCTCATTATGACCGGTTCTCTTACTGGTTCGATCTTCTTCGCGACCGGTTCTGGCTTTGGAACTGCCGGCTCGATCTTAACTTCGCCCGGCTTCTTGACCTGGCGTGCGACCCTGACGACCTGCTGCTGCGGCTTTGGCGCCTCAGTTGCCTTCTCGACCTTGGCGGGCTTGTCAGCCGGCTTTGCCCACTGGTCTGACTCAAGGAACAATCTCCAGATATCAGCCGTCTTTGGGCCTATCCCTTTCAGCTCCGCGTGGATCGCTGCCCATTTTGGTGGATTGTTCAACGCTTCCAGCAGCCTCTCGGGAGTCGTGAGCCCGTGCTTCCTGAGGGTCGCAAGATGCTCCTCGGTCATGTGCGGGAGTTCTTTCAGTTTATCGGCAGTGTTCTCCGCGGCGCTCATTGCTCATCCCTCCATCCTTTGTGAGTTATGTATATGCCGTCCTGGAAGACCCTCGGATCCAATCTCCGGATCTTCGTAGCTATCTCGATGTTGGCGGCCGTCTGACCTATGTCCTCGATGTTAATCCCGCTCAGGGATACCTCGTCGCCCTTCACGACGACCTTGGTGTCTCCGACTATCCGGGACTTTCTCGGGTGCCGCTCCCCCAGGAAGTTCTCGATCGTGAAAACAGGGCCTTTCACGGTCGCTTTTATCGGGAAGTGGCTGTACACTATCTTCATCTTGTACTCGTACCCCGTGAGAACTCCGTGGAACATGTTGAGTATGTGCGATTCGATGGTGCCGACCATCGCCTTGTCCTTCAGCCTCGGGTACTCGACCCTGACGGCTACCTTCTTTCCGTTCTGAATCACTCTGATCTTCCTCAGATCGAAGTTCCTCACCAGGGTTCCCTTGGGCCCCTTGACGGTGATTTTTCCCTGGTCCACGCTGAGCTGGACCTTCTCTGGAACATCGACTTCTCTTTCCATCATGCCTGCGAGAGTCATCAGTGCCACCTCAATAGACGAATGCGAGGAGTTTTCCGCCGATGCCCAGCTCCTTCGCCTGGACGTGGGATAGTATCCCTTTTGTGGTCGTCAATATCAGCACTCCGAAGTCCTGGGCCGGGAGATATCTCGACTCGAACTTTTCCATGTCAGACACCTTGACCGAGTACCTCGGCCTCACTACGCCGCACTCATTTATGTGGCCGTTCAGTCTGACCGTGTATTTTCCTGCCTTGTTGTCCTCGACTAACTCGAATTCCTTGATGTATTGGTTGTCGACCATGACCTTGAGCACGTGTCCGACGAGCTTCGATGAAGGGACAATGGTGCACTCCTGCTTGCCGACCTTCTCGGCGTTCCTTATCGACGACATGGCATCATTCAGTGGATCGTGTTGCATGCTTTGTCCCTCCTCAAGAAAACTTCCTGAACCCTATCTGGGGGGCAATCTCCCTGAAGCACTGCCTGCAGAGGTGCATCCCATATCGCCTGATTATGCTGCGATGCTGACCGCATCGAGTGCAACCGACACTGCATCCGAACTTCTTCTTTGGCTTCATCCGACCACCTCGACACCGAACTTGGAACTCACGAACTCCCTGCCTTCATCCTGGGAGATCCTGTGGTACTTGGGGATCCTGCTCTTTAGCAGCCTGCGGGTCGCGACCCTCTTCCCCCCTCGTCTCTTCAGTGTGACCGTGACATCCATTCCGAAGATCCCTATCTCCGGGTCGTATCTGATCCCCTCGAAGTCCGTGTAATCGGCGACTCCGAACGAGAAGTTCCCCTCCAGGTCGAAGGAGTACTCGGCGATCCTGTTCTCCCTCGTCCAGAAGGCGCGCTTGAGGAAGTCCTCTGCGATTTCGCCCCTGAGAGTCACCTTGCATCCGATCTCCATCCCCGGGCGGATGTTGAGTTCCCTGTTGTTCGCCTTGGCTCTGGTGATGATCGGCTTCTGCTTGGTGACCTGCTCGAGGATCTTCTTGGCCTTCAGCAGGCGGTCCCCCGCCTCGCCGACACCGATGTTGACCGTGACCTTTCCGATCTGGATTTCACGCATCTTGTTGTCATCGCTCATATGGCGCTCGCCTCCAGTAGCTTGATCTCAGGGGTCTTGTCGCCGACGACGAATACGTGATCCCACACCGTAGCGAAGCCCTCCTTGAACCCGATCAGGTTCTGTGAAGAACCTTGCTTTATCTCGAACGATTGAACAGTTACAAGGGAGCCTGGGTGCGAACCGGCTATGAGCAACGCGAGGCTGCCCTCCTTCAACGGTATCTGCTTCAGTATCTTCTGGGCGGGCAGCTCGATCTTTAGCACGTCGCCGGTCTTGTACTGGTTCTTTGCCAGTATTATATTCCTACCGTCATGCAGGTTTATCTGGAACTTGCCCTTTGGCAGCACGACCTTGTTCTCTATCCTGACGAGCTTGGTCTTCGCCTCCTCTGGAGAGATGGCCGAAAGCTTCAGTCTGCCGTGCGTGTCGAGGAACATCCTGTAGTTGTTGCCGGTCTTGGAGATGGAGACCACGTCCATGAATCCGACCGGGAACTTATGGTCGGTGATTATACGACCGTCGATCAGTATGCCCCTGGTCCCGAGGATGTGCTTCGCCTCTCGGCTGTTGTCGCAGAGCTTGAGCATGTCCCGCAGCACGATGATGAGCGGGACGCTGGATTCCACCGGGTGCGGTCCAGCCCTCGGCTTTGCCACCCAGGTATTCGTCTTGCGGGGTATCCCCCAGCTCTTCGGGGCGACTAGACGCTTCATGTGCTTGCTCATTTCGAGGCCTCCTTGATCTTGTTGAGCTTCTCCTTGCGCAGCGGGTCGGACATATCCAGCTTCGTGATTATGCAGTTTGATGGCTGGACCGGCCTCGCCTTCTGCGTGCCATCGGCCTTTGCCAGCGTGACGCCTTCGAGCGTCAGCGTGAGATCTTTGAGGTCGACCTTCACGACCTTGGCTTCCATCCCCTTGATCCCCTCGCCTCCCCTGAGGACCTTCACGGTGTCGCCCTTCTTCACCGGGATCGAACGCGTGTTATATTCGTTCCTGAGCGCTCGATCCAAGTGACAGGACATCATGCGATGCCGGATGTGCAAGGGAGCGTTCGCTCTACCTTTCCTCTGCTTATTCGGCTTGCTACTGGCAATCTTCATCTTGATACCCCCCTCAGACTATTATCGAAGCTGTCGCAGCGATCCTTGGCCACCTCTCGGCAGCCTCCCTCGCCACAGCCCCTTTTATGTCGGTGCCCTTGGTCTCCCCCGTCTCGGTCGTTATGACCGCGGCGTTATCCTCGAACTGTATGAGCGTACCGTCTGATCTCCTGAAAGGCCTCTTCTGCCGGACTATCACCGCGTTGACAACCTGGCGTCTCATTTCCGGCGTGCCCTTCTTTACGCTGGCGATGATGAGGTCGCCCACCCCGGCGCGGGGGTAGCGTCTCCTGGTCCCGTGATATTTCGGGACGGCGATGAGAGATATGACCTTCGCCCCTGTGTTGTCGATGCAGAGCATCTCGGACATCGTCTGAAGTCCTCTGGTCTGTTTTCCTGGCAGTCCTTTCATGTTAATCACGCCCTCCGCTCTATGACTACGAATGAGACCTTCTTGCTGAGAGGCCTGCATTCCATTATCTTGACATTGTCCCCTTCCTTGAGATTGAAGCATGGCGGCTTGTGCGCAAGGTATCGGGATGTCCTCTTCTCGTATCTCTCCCACTTCGGGATGAACTTGGTATATTCCCTTTGAACCACGACTGTGCCCTGCATCTTTGCCGAGACGACAGTGCAATCGATGATAGCGCCCCTGACCGGCAACGTTCCGTGGAATGGGCAGTAGTCGTCACTGCATTTCTCAGTTGGAGCGACCACATCAACGCCGATGTTCCTGGCTCCCTTGCTCTTCGCTTGTGAATTTGCCATGTTCAATCACCTTCACTTTACCCGTTTGACCCGATCTTCAGGCCTGAACTCTATCTCCGCCCCCTCGATCCGCTCCTTCTGGCCGCCGTCGACGAACTCGAACACGCATGAGCCCTTGGGGATTTTCTTCTCCACCCCGCCGGACTCTATTACGAACATGCGTCGAGTCTCATCGACGACGCGTCCCCGGACACCTATGTATCCCGAGTGCGTCGAGTTGACGATTTCGACTTCAAGGCCTATTAGTTCATGTCTTTTCAGATCTCCTCTGGAATTCATCCATCATCATCTTGTTTCGATAGTGAAGCCCATTTCAGTTAGAGCCGCTTTTACCTTTTTCTTATGTTCGCCCTGGAGTTCGATACGGCCGTCCTTCGATGTGCCTCCTGCGGCACACTTGTTCTTCAGTTTTCGAGCCAGCTCCACCAGATCTATATCGGTGGAGTTGAATCCCTCGACAACCGTGACGACTTTTCCGTACCTCCTTGTGTCAGTGTAGATCTTTATTTGCTGTTGTTCCCGGGCGATTTCCTCGCACATGCAGAGCTCTTTTGGAAGTCCGCAAACAGTGCAGATCGTGGCCATTAGGCTTTCTCCTCCGTTCTGATACCTCCTTCCTTTGCCAATCTGATCTCGACTTCTCGCATGACTGTCCTTATTCTCGCGACGTCGGTGCGCAGCGCTCTGAGTTTCCCTGGGCTCGGAGGCGCGCCTCCCATGGATGCGACCCCGCGCTCATGCATCAGCTCGTCCAAAAGGGTCGACAACTTGTCGTTCAGTTCGTCTGGGCGCATCGCCCTCAGTTCTTTCATTCTGAGCAGAGCCATGATCTTCAGTCCTCCTTCTTCGGCCCCTCGGACGGTCCCTCTTTGACGTCATCCTTCTCGACGGATTCGGCGTCGTCGACCGCTTCGGCCGTGGCATCGGCGGACGGCTCCGCGGGAGCTTCCACATGCGCATCGCCTGCGGCGGAGATGCTGAGGTCCTCCTTTGTTGAGAGCTTTCCTGGCGATCCTGCCACGAGCAGTTCCTGAGCGACAGTCGGTGCAACTTTGAGTATTACCTCATCGGGGAGTCTCGCCTTCGGGTCCATTATCCAGACCTTGACGCCGATGATGCCTGGCTTGAGCTTCGCCGCTGCAAAGCCCTCGCTCATCCACTGGAGCTTCGGGTACCCGCAGTACTTGATGTGACCATCGCGGAATTTCTCCGTCCTGTGCCTCTGGCCGGTCAGCTTACCCGAGAGGATGACCTGACAGCCTTTTGCCCCGGATTCCATTATCCGTTTGACGATCGAGTGACCTGCACGCCTGAAGTGCCAGCCCCTCTCGAGGGCTGAGGCGAGCTTCTCCGCCATGATCTGGGCGTTAAGGGCCGGGTTGTCCACCTGCTGGACCTCGATCTGCGGGTTGTTGAACTTGAAATCTTCCTCTATCGCTTTCGTGAGCGCCTGTATCGCCGCCCCGCGCCTGCCGATGACGAGCCCGGGCCTCTCTGTTATGAGCGTAACCCTGGTCCCCATTGGGGTCCTCTGGATGTCGAGTCCGCCGAAGCCAGCACGGTTCAGCTGCTTCATCATGTACTCTTTGAGCTGGACGCGCTTGATGTTCTCCATCACAAACTTTCTCTCAGTTCCCATTTGAAACCCTCCGCGTCCTTATCAGCTGACCTCCAGCTCTTCCAGGATTATCTCGATGTGAGAGAGTAGCTTGTTCCACTGGGTGCTGCGCCCCATGGCCCTCTTCATCATCCCCTTCATCGGGGGCGCCCTGTGTATGGCGATCGTGTGTATCTTCATGTTCTCGGAGTCCAGCCCCTTGTACTCGGCGTTGTGCTGGGCGCTCTCTATTATGCGCAATATTTCATAGCAGGCGTTAACCGGATATCTCCCTGGGCCTACGCCTGGCTTGTGAGACAGGTAGTTCTTGTGGCTGGTGTATTTCACTGGCCGCTTCTGCGCGATGACCTCCCGCAGGAACTTCTTGGCCGCCTCGACTTTCATACCGCGTATGTTGTTCGAGACCTGTTCGCACTTTGTCGGTGAGGCGTGGATGTGCTTGCCGAGGGCCTTCGATGTCTTTTCGGGATCTGTGTCTTGAGTGTATCCTACCATTTTTCCTCACCTCACTTTAGCGGCATGAACTTGGACGACCTGGTCGCACCTACTCCCGGACCAGAGTGCTTGTCGAACTTCCTGGTTAGCACGAACTCCCCTATCGCGTGCCCGATCATTTCGGGCCTTATCTCCACGGCCACGAACTCTTTTCCGGTGTATACCTGAACTGTTTTGCCGACGAATTCCGGCAGGATGAATATCTCGCGGCGGTGCGTCCTGACCGGGTCGGTCGCTATCTTGAGCTTCTGCACGAAGACGTCCTGTTCCGAGTTCAGCCCGCGGACGTAGCTCCTCCTTGCGCGCGCTGGAAGGATCCCTAGAAGATCCTGGAACGGCATCTTTAGGAGGTCTTCCATGGAATAGCCGCGGTAGGTGAACTCCTTTTTGCGCCTGGCCTGAATAGCGCTCTTCCTCTTACGGGCCTTTCTCCTGCTGGCCTTAGCCCCGCCTCCGACTTTCTGGGCGCACATGTCTACCTCGCTCCTTTCTTACGCTTCTTCGAAGCAAGACGCCCGCACTTCCTTCCTGGCGGACAATGCCTGCTCACGCTGCTCTGCGTACCTACGTGCGGGTGGGCTCCTCCGCCGTGCGGATGGTCCACCGGGTTCATTGCGACGCCGCTCGTGTGGAAGTAGGTACCGCTCTTCGTCTTGTAAGCGTGATATTTCTTGCCGGCCTTCGCCCAGGGCTTGT
>Ga0315281_10001606_pt1 | contig 33565 bp, 27 predicted proteins | sample YL17G07_0_MG_FD_204540 | JGI IMG/M metagenome (GOLD analysis project Ga0315281, IMG submission 204540) | Sediment microbial communities from Yellowstone Lake, YNP, Wyoming, USA - YL17G07_0 | ecosystem: Environmental > Aquatic > Freshwater > Lake > Sediment | place: USA: Wyoming | collected...
CTGGTGTCGTGGCACTGTGCATGGGCCCGGATTTCCCCCTACATGGCGCGGGATGGATGGACGGGTCGTGGGATCCGCCTCCTACAGTCCCCGCAAGGCGGCCATGATGTCCTCATAGGTTTCGCGGCGGCGGATCAGGCGCGCCTGGCCGTCCCGCACGAGCACCTCCGCCGGGCGGGGGCGCATGTTGTATTGGGAGGACAGCACCATGCCATAGGCGCCGGCGTCGCGCACGGCGAGCAGATGCCCCACCTGCGGGCGGGAGACGGGCCGGTCCTCCAATCCGCCGTTGCCCTGGGTGAACAGGTCGCCCGACTCGCAGATGTTGCCCGCCACCACGACCGGCACGGCCTCGCCCGCCACCGCCGAGGCGTTGACGATTTCGTGATAGGCGCCATAGAGCGCCGGGCGGATCAGGTGGTTGAAGCCGGAGTCCGTCCCCACGAAGGCGTGGGCGGGAGTGTGCTTGAAGGTGGTCACTCGCGCCAGCAGCGTGCCGGATTGGGCCACCAGGTAGCGCCCGGGCTCGAGCTTCATGCGCACGGCGGCGCCTTGGCTGCGGCGGAACGCCAGGAAGCGCTCGCACATGGCGCTGCCCAGCTCCGCCAGCGCCAGCGGCTTGTCGCGGGGGCGGTAGGGCGTGCCGAAGCCGCCGCCCAAGTCCACGAACTCCAGCCCCGGGAACGCACCCGCCGCCTTGAGGGTGATCTCCAGCGCCTCCAGCATGTCGTCCGTGCGCAGGATGCCAGAGCCGATATGGGCATGGATGCCCACCAGGCGCAGGCCGTGCCGTCTCAGCGCCGCGAGGATCGCCTCGCGTTCGCTCACGTAGATGCCGAACTTGCTGTCGGGTCCGCCGGTGATGACGTGATGGTGGTGACCCGCGCCGATGTCCGGATTGATGCGGACGGCCACGGCGCCGTTGGGGTTCATCCGTCCGTAGCGCTCAAGCTCGTCCAGCGAGCCCACGTTGACCGGCACGCCCCGCTCCAGGCAATAGCGCAGATCCTCCTCCGTGCTGTTGCTCCCGGTGAAGAGGATGCGCCCGGGGGCGAAGCCCACCTCCAGCGCCAGGCGCACCTCGAACGGTGAGACGGCGTCTATCCCCAGGCCCTCCTCCAGCAGGATGCGCAGCAGGGCCGGGTTCTGGTTGGCCTTCATCGCATAGTGGAGGTCCGGCTCCGCGGCGGCGAAGGAGCGGCGCAGGTGGCGGGCCTGGCGGCGGATCACCGCCTCCTCGTACACGTACAGCGGCGTGCCGAACTCCCGCGCCAGGTCCTCCGCGGCGCAGCCGCCCAGATAGAGCCGGTTGCCGCGCACGTCGTGGGTGCGCAGCTCGTCAGCGGCCGGCGGCGGCGCCGGAGCGTGCCGGGTCTTGGGCATCAGGCCCCCTGGATGCGTTTGGCCTGTCCCTGCCACATCCGCTCGCGCAGGGCGAACTTCTGCACCTTGCCGGTGGAGGTGCGGGGCAGCGACTCAAAGTGAACCGTCTGGGGACACTTGAAGTGGGCCAGCCGTTCGCGGCAGAACGCGATGATGGCCTCCGCGGTCAATGCCCGGCCCGGCTTGAGCGCCACGAAGGCCACCGGCACCTCGCCCCATTTGGGATCGGGCCGGGAAACCACCGCCGCCTCCAAGATGTCCGGGTGAGCCGCCAGCGTGTTCTCCACCTCGATGGTGGAGATGTTCTCCCCGCCGCTGATGATGATGTCCTTGGAGCGGTCGCGCAGCTCGATATAGCCGTCCGGATGGAGCACGCCCAGGTCGCCCGTGTGGAACCAGCCGCCGGCAAACGCCTTCTCGGTGGCGGCGGCGTCGCCATGGTAGCCCTTCATCACGGTGTTGCCGCGGATGCAGATTTCGCCCATGGCGGCCGCATCCGCCGGCACGGGCGCCCCGGCGCTGTCCAGCACGGCGATTTCACCGGCAAGGTAGTGCGGTACGCCCTGGCGGGAGACCCGCTCCGCGTAGCGGTCCAGGGGCAGCTTCAGCCAGTCGTCCTGGACTTCGCAGATCGTACACGGCCCGTAGGTTTCCGTCAGGCCGTAGAGATGGGTCACCTCGACGTTGAGCTTGCTCATGCCGGCGAGCAGGGTGGGGGAGGGCGGCGCCCCGCCGGTTGCCGCCCGCACCGGGGAATCGAAGCGGAAGGGTTGGCTCTCTGCCAGCTGCGCCAGCATCTGCAAGACCACCGGCGCCCCGCAGAAGTGGGTCACGCGCTCCCGCACAATCAGGTCCCGCACCCGGTTGGGCTCCACCTGGCGCAGGCAGACGCTGGTGGCGGCCATGGCGGGCACGGCCCAGGTGAAGCACCAGCCGTTGCAGTGGAACATCGGCAGCGTCCACAAGTACACCGATTGCGCGGACAGGCCATGCTGCAAGCCGTCGCTGAGGGCGTTCAGGCAGGCGCCCCGGTGGCTGTACATGACCCCCTTGGGTTTGCCCGTGGTGCCGCTGGTGTAGTTGATGGCGATGGTCTGGAGTTCGTCCCGCACCGCTTCGGGCGGTTCCTCCGCGGACGCGCCGGCCAGCCAGGTCTCGTAGTCCGCGGAACCCGGCGGGCGCCAGCCGTCGTCCGGGCCGGCCGCGGGGTCGTCAATCACCAGCACGTGCCGCAGGCCCCGCATCTGGGCGAAGGCGGGCCGCAGCGTCCCCAGCAGTCCCCGATCCACCAGCAGCACCGAGCTGCCGGAATGCTCCAGGATGTAGGCCACCTCTCCGCCGCCGAGGCGGGTGTTGATCGCCACGATCACGCCGCCCGCCATGGGGATGCCGAAGTGGGCCTCCAGCAGGGTGGGCGTGTTGGGCACCAGCGCGGCCACGCGGTCCTCCGGGCCGATGCCCAGCGCGCGCAGACCATTGCCCAGGCGCCGCACGCGCTCGTGAAACCGGCGGAACGTCTGCCGCTGCTCGCCATAGATGGTCGCCGTGCGCTCGGGAAAGATGCGGGCGGCGCGCGCCAGGAGGGGCAGCGGGCTGAGCGGAATCTGGTTGACCGGCATGGAGTTCTGGTCCTGTTATTCCGCGCCCCGGAGCGGTGGGGTTGCTCCCGCCGCCCCGGCGGCGCGGATGCGCGCTCTGCGCTCAAGGTAGGGAATTCGGGCGCGTTAGGCAATCCAGAATGACCCGGCCGCCGGAGACACGGCCGCGGGAGCACCCGCCGCGCGAACCTCTTGTAATTCGGGACGAATTGCCTTAAGGGTGGGGGACGGCTCCCATGATCGGGCGCACGGTTGCCGGCGCGGAGCGCCGCAGTGCCCCGCCCTGATCGTACCTTGGCTGTTCACATGGAGTGGCTCCACGTTGCCGGGAGTATCCGACCATGCAAACCCACAGAAACCTCGTGAGCGTCGCCCTGGTGGCGATGCTGGTGGTGACGGCCCTGGCGGCATGTTCCTCCAGCGAGCCGCAAGGGCCGACCGCGGAAGACAAGGCCAAGCAGGCGCAGGCCGCCGCCGAGCAGAGCCGCAAGGCAGCGGAAGCGGAACAACGGGCGAAGGAAGAAGCCGCGCGGCGGGCGGAGGAGCAGCGGCGGCAAGGGATCGAACGCGCCAAGCTGCCGCAGGAATTCGCGTCCAAGGGGGCCGCCGCGCCCGCGGCCGCGGAGACGAAGCCCGCCGCGGAAGGCGCCGGGGCCGCGCTCGTGCCTTACGATCAGGCCTTTCCCCCGATTCCCGACCGGGTGCTGCGCGTGGCCGTGTTGAGTGCACCCAGCCAGGCCGCCTTGAGCCGCGACGTCGGCGTCACGCTGGCGGAGACCCACCGGGAAGAACTGGAGCGCGACCTGGGGATGGGCATCCGCGTGGCCTTCATCTCCCAGGACGACGAGCCGGCCAGCGAAGTCACCCGGGTGCGCTACCGGAACAAGTTCCTGCAAGCCGCCGTGCGGGTGGCCAGCCTGCTGCCCAGCGCCCAGCGCGTGGAGCGCATGAGCGACGAGGAGGCCAACCGGATGGGGGTGGACTTGCTGGTGCTCGTGGGTTGGGACTTGCGTTGAGGGCGGGGTGTCAGCCATGAACGCCGACGGCGCCGTTGAGCCCTCAGGCCCGCAGGGCGGGATTGCGATAGAATGGGCGGGGGACGACGATGGCGTCAACGGCGGCGCCACGAATCTCGATTTGCAGCCCGGTGCCCGGGCGAGCCGCCCGCGCCTCCAGGTGAGCCAGGGCGATCGCCTTGCCCAGCGTGGGGGAAAACGTGCCGGAGGTGACCACGCCCACCGGTTGGCCGTCGTGCAGCACGCGGTGGCCCTCGCGGGCGATGCCGCGACCCGTGATCTCCAGTCCGGCTTGCGCATGGGACGGGCCCGCGGCCCGGATGCGCTCCAGGGACGCGCGGCCGATGAACTCCCGCGGCCCGCCAAGCTTCACGGTCCAAGCCAGACCGCACTCAAGCGGATTCCACTCCTCGCGCAGTTCGTGTCCGTACAAGGGCAGGGCAGCCTCGAGCCGCAACGTGTCGCGCGCGGCCAGGCCGATGGGAGGAATGCCCAGATCGCCCGTCAGGCGCTCCCACAACTCCGCCGCCCGGCACCGCTCGACGGACACTTCGCAGCCGGGTTCGCCGGTGTACCCCGTGCGCGCCAGGAACACCGGAATGCCGAAGCACGTCGTCTCGGCACAGGCGTAGTACTTCAAGCTGTGCGGGGCGCGGAGGCAATGGGGCGCCAGCAGCGCCGACGCCCGTGGCCCCTGAATGGCGAAGAGCGCGTGGTCGTCCGAGACGTCCTCCAGGATCGCCTCACGCCGCGCCGCGTGTTGGAGCAGCCAGGCAAGGTCCTTCTCTCGGGTGGCGCCATTGACAATGAGGCGCCATTGCGTCCCCGACTGCCGATAGACAATCAGGTCGTCCAGTACGCCGCCGTCTTCGCGGCACAGGGGGGAATACAGGGCGTCGCCGTCCGCCAGGGCGGAAACGTCGTTGGGCAGCACGCGGCGGAGCAGTTCCAGCGCGCCCGCTCCCGTCAGGGTAAACTGTCCCATGTGCGATATATCGAACACCCCGGCCGTCCGGCGCACGGTGTGGTGCTCCTCAATGGGCTTGCCGTAGTAGAGCGGCATGGAGTAGCCCGCGAAGGCGCCCATCTTGGCGCCGCGCGCGGTATGCCAGGCGTCGAGGGGCAGGGACTTCATCGCGCTTCTCCTTTCTGGCGGTGCGGCCCGCCCCAATCCATGGGCTTGGCGAAGTGCCCAAACCGCATCGCCGCGACCCTGGCCGCATGGGGCGTGACCCCTGGCAACCTATCATGCCCGGCCGACGGCGCAAGACAGAGGGAGCGGCGGCCTGCTCAGCCGGCTGGTCCCGGCGGGGAACAACCGCAACGGATGCGGTCCGCAGGGCCGGGTGCCCGGCATGGCGCCGGATGCCCTCCGCATCCCGCTCCGCCACGCGGAACAGCGCGGGTGAGCGGCTCATCAATTGGGGAATTGCCGCCCCTGGTCACACTCGCGTTGACCGCGCTATAACGGATGCGCCAAGCCCTTCACCGGTCCCGAGACCCACATGCCCCCCCATTCCACGGTTGAGGCTGCACCCACCCGCTCGTGGCGCGCGCCGCCGGCGCACCGATGCCTGGGGCTGGCCTTGCTGGCGGCTGCCGCGGCAGCACTGTGGGCCTCGCCCCTGCCGGCCCAGCAGCCCGCCGAATCCCGCGGCGTGATCCACACGTGGCGCCGCATCTACTATGGCGTGCTGGACGGACAGACCAGCCTGTTGTTCTTCGAGGGCCTGGATCGCTCCAAACCGGCGCTGGGCGACCTGGACGGCGATGGCGACCTGGATCTGGTGGTGGGCACGGCGGACGGGCACCTGGCCTACTTCGAGAACCAGGGGACCGCCAAGAAACCGGTGTGGCGGCTGGTCAACGAGGCGCTGTCCGCCCTGCCCCAGAGCGGCGCCGTTGGGGCCGATCCGGATACGCCCCAGGCCATCGCCCTCGGCGCCAACGCGGCCCCGGCGCTGGTGGACATTGATGGCGACGGAGACCTGGACCTGTTCGTCGGCAATGCCGCCGGGAAGCTGGCCTTCTACCGGAACATTGGCAACCGGTACCTGGCCATGTTTCGGCTTGAGTCCCCGGACGTGCTGGGCGCCTCCCTGGGCCTGAACCTGGTACCCACGTTCGCGGACGTCAACGGCGACGGGTTGCCGGATCTGACGCTCGGCAACGAGGCGGGCGAGGTGTACCTGCTGTACAACCAGGGCACGCGCGCCGCGCAGCGGTATTGCGCACGGACGGAAGGGGCGCCCCCGGAATGCCTGGCCGTGCCTGAGAAGCTGCTGCAATTGAGCGGGGCGGACAATGCCGTGCCGGAATGGGTGGACTGGAACCGCGACGGCGTCCTGGATCTGATGGTGGGCAAGAACGACGGCACGGTGGCCTATTACTCCAACATCGGCACGCGGCTCCGTCCGGCGCTGGAACAACAGGAGGCGCGCTTCAACATCCTGGACATCGGCGGATACGCCGCGCCGGCCTTTGCCGACCTCAACGGCGACGGCATCCCGGACCTGTTGCTGGCGGGCGATGGAGAGCGGATGGCCTGGTACCGCACCCAGATGCAGGGCCATACCCCGGAATTGTGGCTGGAGGATTCCAACGCGCTTCAGGCCCGCCGGCTGGGGCGGTTCGACACGCGCATCCATGTTGCCGCGGGAGAGCTGTTCGGGCATGGGCGGCCGGACCTGGTGGTGGGAACGGCGAGCGGTCAGTTGCTCGTGTATGAAAACCTGGGCGGCCAGGACCTGCCGGCGTTCCGCGCCTCGGGCGACGCGATCCTGCCCACTTCGCAACGGGGCTTCAGCGCACCGGCCCTGGTGGACCTGGACGGGGATGGGCTGCTGGATCTGGTGGTGGGAGACCGCAACGGCCGCCTGGAGCTGATTCGCAATGTGGGAACCAAGCAGGGGCCGAAGTGGCGGGCGGGCGAACTGTTCCTAGGCCGGGTGGATGTGGGCGCGCTCAGCGTGCCGCTGTTCTCGGACGTGGATGGCGACGGCTTGCCGGACTTGCTGGTCGGCAGCAACCGGGGTCAGGTGATTCTGTATCGCAACACGGGCACCGCGCAGCAGCCGGCATTTCAGTTGACCACGACGCGGTTCGGCGGGGTCACCGTTGGCGCGGCGGCCGCGCCGTCCTTGTTCGCGTGGAACCCCAAGGCGCCTCCGGACTTGGTGGTGGGCAGCCGGGACGGAAGCTTGTTGCATGTCGTCCGCAACCCAAACTTGCCGGTATCCGACCGGGGCGCGTTCCAGGCGCAGGCCCAGCCGTGGACCGGACTGCGCGCACCCTCGTACAGCGCCCCGCTCTTCGCCGACCTGACCGGCGGGGGGCGGCCGTATCTGCTGCTGGGTACGGGCCGGGGCGAGATCCTGCTGTGGCGCTACGAGGGCAGCGTATCCCCCGAGCAGATTGCCCGGCAGGCGCGCCGCGGCGGTGGCAATGCCGTGGGCCGCCCCCCCCCGCTGCGGGCGGGCGAAAAGACCCCGGCCTCCGAGTGGGCGGAAGCGGACGGACCGGCCGGCGCCCCAATTGTCGCGGCCACGTCCCCGCCGGCCGCGGCACAGGCCGCGGGCCCGCCGGGCCAGGAGCCGGTGTTCGTTTTGGAGCCGGGCATGTTCAGCGGCGTGGAGGCCGGCAAGAACACCGCGCCGGCATTCCTGGACTATAACGGCGACGGCCGCCCGGACCTCGTGGTGGGCAATCACGAAGGCAGGCTGCTGCTGTTCGAAAACCTGGGGCCGGCCGCGCTGCCGCGCTGGAAGCTGGTCCCGGACGGTCTGGGCGCGATCCGCGTCGGCCGCAATGCCGCGCCTGTCTTCGGCGACCTGCGGGGCAGCGGCACGTCCGACCTGATCGTGGGAATGGAAGACGGCTCCCTGGCCTATTTTGAGAATACGGGCAGCGCGGCCCAACCCCGCTTCACCCGGCGGCCGGATGCGCTGCGGGGGGTGCGGGTGGGGAGCAATGCCATGCCCGCCCTGGCGGACCTGGACGGCGACGGCACGCTCGAACTGCTGATCGGCAGCCTGCGGGGCAACCTGATGTACTACCGGCGCAAGTCGGCCCGGTCACTGGATTTCGACCTGATCGAGCGGCGCTTCGTCGGTCTGGAACCGGGCGTGAACGCCAGTCCGTCCTTCGGGGATCTGGTGCAAAAGGGACGGCCCGTGCTGCTGATCGGGAGCGACCGCGGCCCGGTGCGCATCCTGGAGCGGACGAGCACCAGCCCCTTCCACTCCTCCGGATGGCGGGACAATCCCACGTTCCTGGCGGGTCAGCGCATCCCCCCGGGGTCGCATCCCGTGCTGGTGGATCTGGACGGGGACGGAGACCTGGACCTGGCCGTGGGCACCGCCGCGGGGCCGCTGCTCTTCTTCCGCAATCAGGCGGTGCAGAAGTTGGACGAGACGCCGCCGGCGGCGAACAACGTGCGCTAGCAGGTTGCGGAAAAACGAATGGACGCGGATTTGTGGGGGCTTTGCCCCGCCCTTTCGTCTGGCTCGGCGCTGACGCGCCGGGCGCCCCAGCAGGAAGCAGGGCTCCCTGCACCCGGTATAGGGGTATCGGGATGGGACGATCATGATCGGCCATGCGGTGCGCAAATCGGCTCCAGGAGCGGAGCCGGGAATCACCGGCAAAGCCCTGTGCTTACTTGACCCTTTTGTTTTCGCGGCGGCTCGCGCCGGACGCTTGCGGGAGGCGCCGGCAACATTGCGCCGCGAAAACTTACCCGGGGGGTGCGGGGGGACTTGTTCCCCCGCTTGCAGTTCGTTTTTCCGCAGCCTGCTAGAGGCGGGCGCACCCCTCCCGCGTGATCCTGAGACCGCATGGCCATGCCCCATGAATCGCTCGCGCGTTGCGCCTGGGCCGGGGACGACCCCCTGTATTGCCGCTACCATGACCGGGAATGGGGTGTTCCCGTCCATGACGACCGCGTGCTGTTCGAGTTCCTGCTGCTGGAAGGGGCGCAGGCCGGACTCAGTTGGATCACGATCCTCCGCAAGCGGGAGCACTACCGCCGGGCGTTCGATGGCTTCGACCCCCAGGCGGTTGCCCGTTACGGACCGGCTCGCTTGCGGGCGCTGCTGGCCGATCCGGGGATCGTGCGCAATCGGCGGAAGATTGCCGCGGCGGTGGCCAATGCCAAGGCCGCCTTGGCGGTGGCGGAGGAATTCGGCAGCTTGGACGCTTATCTCTGGGGATTCGTGGACGGACGGCCCATCGTCAATGCGTGGCCCTCCGCCGCGGAGGTGCCCGCCCGCACGGCGGAGTCCGACGCCCTCAGCCGGGACCTGCGGCGGCGCGGGTTTTCCTTTGTCGGCCCCACCATCTGCTACGCCTTCATGCAGGCGGTGGGCATGGTGAACGATCACACGGTGGACTGCTTCCGCCACGGCCGGCGGGCCTGAAAGCGGCCCCGGAAGTCCGCCGTCCGTCTATCCTTGGTGCGCCGGGCGGTGTATGAAAAGGCAACCGGGCGCGGCGATCCGGCAGCGCCGTCCACCCTTTGGGGAATAGGCACCGATGACAGCTTGGCACAAGCGGTTGCTTTGGGGCGCGGCGTGCAGCGCCGTCGGCATGATGGCGTGGTACGTGGTGTTCTGGGTGCTGTCTCCCATCCCCGGCGGAGTCTTCAAAGCGCTGCCGGACGAGAACGCCGTCGTGCGGGTGCTGCGGGATACCCAACTGGTGACGGGGGTATACCGCTTCCCCGGCCTGCATGAGGGGCAGGCGATGGACGGGGCGTACTTCGAGAAACACAAGGCAGGGCCGATCGGGCAAATCATCTACCGCCGGGAAGGCGTGAATCCCTACACCCCGACGGTATTTCTGTTGGGACTGGTGCACTTCTTCCTGGCCTCGCTACTGGCGACGGGCCTGCTGCTGCTGGTTGTCCCTGCCCTGCCGACCTACCGGCGCCGGCTGCTGTTCCTGTGCCTGGTGGGATTGCTGGGGGCCTTTACCCTCGACTTCGCCGATCCCATCCGCTGGCACCAGCCCTGGGGCTTCCATGTCTATGCCGCGTTGTTTGACGCGGTCAACGGGCTGGTCAGCGCGGCGATCCTGGCCTGGTTCGTGGACCCTTCACGCCAAGAGGCCGGCCCCGGCTCGGCGTAGGCCCGCCCAGAAGCGGAGCGAGGCCGGCGGACAAGCGGGTTCCCTTTCAGAATGGGGCCGATGGCGCTTGATGCCCACCAACGGGGTGGGGAACGGCCCGTCACGCCGGTAGAGCGGGTGGGAATGGTCCTCAGGCCCAGGCCGCGGCCCGGTCAATCCACCTTGCTCTCGTCCCGGTACATCACCTTGTGGCGCTGAGTCTTCACCCACTCGTCAATCTGTTCCACCGTCCAAAAGTTCTCCGGATTGAAGCGGTTCCAGCTCACGATCTGGTCCAGGCGCTTCTTCCAGCGCTTGTAGGACTCCTTGGCCGGGGGGCCGAAGCACAGGATGTCAATCACGGCCAATTCGTCGGGGATGCCCAGCAGGGGCTTGAGTGCGCGCTGCGCGAGTTCCTGGCCCACGGCAGTGATCCACCAGACGGCATAGCCCAATGCCGCCGCGGCCAGATGGGCCGACAGGGTGGAGGCCGCCACGCTCTGCAAGAGGATGCGCTCGGCGTTCTGCTGATACATGCGGTCCAGGTCCGACCCGTCATTGAGCACGGGGAAGGCCCGCGTGAAGCGGAAGTCCGCCACGACGACGATGAATCCCGGCGCCGTCTTCATGCCGCTGTAGTTGGGCGTTGGGAAGCCCATCTTCAGCTTGGCCCGGCGCAATTGCTCCGCCACGAAATAGTCCCCGATGCTGGCCTTCAATGCGGGGTCGGTGACGACGATGTAGTGCCAGGGCTGGGCATTGGCGCCGGAAGGACTGTGGCGGGCCGCCTCCAGGATCATCTCGAAGTGCTCCCGTGGCACGTCAAGCGGGGCGAAGGCGCGGTTGGTCATGCGGCTCCGCACGACGTCCATCAGGGCGTCGTAGCGGGCGGTGCTCCCCGCCGAGGCGGGCTGCTTCTGTGCGCTCATGGGCGGACTCCCCGTGTGGGCTGCCGGATCGAGGCCGGCGGCTGCGAAAGGCCGGTTCCGCCTTGCGTATCCCGGCCCCGGTGGGCTGTCAACGTGCAGGCACGGCCCCGCGCGATGTCCCGGCCCTTGATCTTGGACGCGGATCCTATACCCTCGTCCGACGGCTGCGGGAGCGCCAGACCTAGCAGGATGCGGAAAAACGAACTGCAAGCGGGGGAACAAGTCCCCCCGCACCCCCCGGGTAAGTTTTCGCGGCGCGATATTGCCGGCGCCTCCCGCAAGCGTCCGGCGCGAGCCGCCGCGAAAACAGAAAGGTCAAGGCAGCACAGGGTTTTTCCGGTGCTTTCCAGATCGGCTCCTAGAGCCGATTTGCGCACTGTATGGCCGATCGTGATCGTCCCATCGCGATACCCCTATAGCGGGTGCAGGGAGCCACGCTTCCTGCTGGGGGTGTGGGGGCAAAGCCCCCACAAATCCGCGTTCATTCGTTTTTCCGCAGCCTGCTAGCGGCGAGCCGGGGCGCGCCGGTCCTGTCCGGCGCAAGGGTGCAATCCAGCGTGGAAACCAATCATGGCCACCGGAAAGATCGTGCAGAAGAAGCCGTTCATCGTGGCGGAAACCCCGGGCAGGAAGGTCTGGTGCGCCTGCGGGCTATCGTCCACTCAGCCGTATTGCGACGAGTCCCATCGCACTACGGAGTGCCGCCCCGTGGCCGTGGAACTGACCGAAGCGAAGAAGGTGGCCTGGTGCGGCTGCAAGCAGACCAAGTCGCCTCCCTTCTGTGACGGAACGCATCGGACGCTGTAGCCGCGCCCCAAGCGGGGGGGCGCGGCCCGGCCCGCCAAGAGGAGTCCGAGATGGCGCTCAGGGGAATCAACCATGTCGTCCTGAAGGTGCGGGAATTGGAGCGCTCGCGCCGCTTCTATGAACGGTTGGGCTTCCAGCAGGTGGGGCAACGGCCGCGCATGATCTTCTTCCGGGCCGGTGGGCACCCCCACGACCTTGCGCTGTGGGAGCTGGGGCCCGGGGCCGTGGATGCCCCGCGGCAAGCCGTGGGACTGTTCCACTTCTGCGTGACCGTGGAGTCGGAAGCGGACCTTGCCGAGCTCCACTCGCGGATGGTGGCCGACGGACATCCCATCGTCCAGGTCGTGGACCACGTTGCCAGCCGGTCGTTCTACGTCCGAGATCCGGACGGGAACATGCTTGAAATCACGTATGACGTGCCGGAAGCGGAATGGGCCCACCTGGACAATCCGTTCGGCGCGGACTATCCGTACGATCTCCCCAAGCGGTCCTGATCGGGATCGCGCAAGATTCGCCATGGCCGAGGCCTCGGCGCCGCCAAGGATTGGGCCGCGCTGCGGCGCCGGTCGTCCCGTCGGATCCCATTCAACTGACCAGATCGTGTCCAAACGGCCCCGGCCACCCGTCCATGGCTCAGCGAGGACGCGTGAACGCCCACAGCCGAACGCTGTCGGCGGTGGGGATACCGTTCCGGGTAGGGACTTAAGCAGTGAGGGGAAGAACAGACCGGCGCCCGAGGGCGCCGGTCTGGAACAACGGAACGACTAGTCCGTGACCTGCTCGAAGGTCTGCGCCAAATCGCCGCGCACCGTTGAGCGGCGCCGCGAGAAGGCGGCGAAGGCCGTGTCGTGGAAGCCCTTGGACACCGAGTAGAGGAACTCGTTGAGCATGTTGGCCATCGCCATCATCGTGGTGCGCTTGCGCTTCACCGAGGTGATGTCAATCTCCAGCAGCAGGCCGGGGAGGATGTGAAAGGGGTTCACGTGCCCTTCGAATTCCTCGAACTTGCGCTCCAGGAAGTGCAACCGCTGCTCGACGATCGTCCGGTCCGTCGGATGCTGGTTGCCATAGACCTTCACCAGCTTCTTCCGGGTGTTCGCCACGCGCTTGCGCAGTTCCTCGACAATGAAGATGTTGGTCTTGTTCTGCTCTTCCACTTCCGTGGCGCGGGGCGGAATGAAGGTCACCTCGTTCCACAGCTTGGGCGACTCGGTCGGCGCTTCCTCTTCCTCGCTGCGGGCGGAGAACCAGCCCTTGGCCTTGGGTTTGTCCTTCTTCAGATAGTGCTTCGCGATGTCGTCATAGTCCTGCACGCTCTTGGCGGCCTTGAAGTCGTTGTAGAGCACTTCCACCACGTCAACGACCTTCATGATTTCCTTGCGGAGCTCGCCGAACTGAAGATCGTACGCGTTCCGCATGGAGCGAATCTGCTCGTCGTCGTAGTACGCCAAGCGGATGGTGTAGCGCTCGTCCGGCAGACCCATGATGTCGGTGTCCTCGTACTCCCGGACGATGCACTCGCGCGCGTTCTTGTAGTTCTCGACGTGCTGGTACCCCATCTTGGAGGTGTCCAGGATGGAGGTCAGGTTGTTCACGGCCGTGTTGAAGCCGCGATTCCGGATGTTCTCGTTGTCGATGATCTTCTTGATGTTCTCGCGCACGTTGAGCGGATCGTACTCGTCGGGATCAATCTCCGCCTGCAAGCCCGCGATGCGGTCCATGAAGCGCTTGGCGATGAACTGATAGCGCCGGGACTGCTCGTTGGTGACCTCGTCGTCCACGTAGTTGTCCAGCGCCTTGATCTTCTCGAAGAGGACCTCCGTATCGGACAACTCCTCTTTGCCTTCGTCCACCAGCGTGGTGTTCAACTCCTGGATTTCCTGGTCAATCAACTCATGAATGTGCTTGCTGACGATATCCTTGACGATGGTCTCGACCGGCACCTGATAGTGATACAGGGGGCTGATCAATTCGGTGTCCAGGATGTTGATGGCCAGCTTCACGTCCACAACGGTCTTGGGCTTGTAGAAATTGTTCTTGAAGGAACACTTGGCGATCGCGTAGGCGTTCTCGCCGCGGACAAATGCGCCCACATCGGACTTCTGCCGCAGGAGGGAGTTGGTCTCGTTCTCCAACTCGAACACACCGCGCTGGATGTGACCCTGCAAGTGGCCGTAAATGTTCACGACCGATTTCTCGATCTCCCCGGTATTGAACTTGTCAATGCCGCCGATCTTGTCCAGCAATTCGGCGATTTCCCGCGGCGTGTACCGGTTGAGGGCCCGGTACTCCTCCTTGTCCACCAGGTCGCGCACCTTCTTGCCGAGCTCGTCCTCCATGGTGGTGAGGTACCGGTTGTACATGTTCTGGAAGTTCTGGTTGAAATAATTGTGCAGCTTGGACTTGACGGAACCCATCACGTCCAATTTCTCCAGAACTTCAGGCGGGAGCTTCGCGTGGATGTGGTTAAGGACCTTGTCCACCTCCTCGTCAATCAGGAGCTTTGACTCCTCATACTCGTTCCGGCTGTCCCGATTGAGGCTGTTCCTCGATCCGACCGCGCTGGGCTTTTCGGGGTGGATGATATTCGGCCCGCGGGTCATCGTGTCTCGTGCCATACGAATTTACTCCCTGGTTTTTCACGCCGATGGTTATCGACAAAGACAACAAGAATTCGGTGCAGTGCCTCGTTGCGCACCGGAACGCCCTACCGGAACTTTTTCCCCCCTTTTCATGTTCAATTTTCGACCAATTGTCAACCGAATTCCGCCTACCCCTCAATTTGCGGCCAGAATTCCGGGGGCCTTCCCTGTCCCACCCTGTCATAATTCCTGGCTAGCGGGCGGATCGGAGGCACCGCCAGCCGTTCGGCAAGATCTCCAGATCCCTCCTCCGTTCGTCGTTTCCCAATCATTTCAGGTTCTACTGCCTTGGAGCCGATGGGGCTTCCCCGCGGTAGAACAGGGAAGGGTCCGACCAAGAGAGTGTCACTGTGCCAGCGATTCCCGTAATAATCAACTGGATGGGCTTCCCCCCCGGACGTTTGCCTAGGGCAGACTTTTCCAGCTTGGGAAATCCAACCTTGAAGACCTGTGACCAGCGATCCAGGCCGTAAAAGTAGGTGTTGAGGAATTGGAAAGTGACGCTGTCCAGTCGAATCTTCTCGACGCGAGCCGGGGCCAACACCTGCCCGTCGTCGTCGAGCAGCAGGATGCGCCACACGGACTTGGGGTTTTCCAGCGGCACCGGCACGTTGCTTCCCCCGTAGATCAGCACGATCATTTCCATGCGGTTGTCGAATTCGCCTTCCTGCTCGGCGGTCATGCGGCGCAACTCGCCTTCAGGCAGCAGATAGCGCTGGCCCACCATGGCGACGAACTGGCGGCGATACTTCAGGTCCATGGGGACCGCGTCCACGGCCATCACCGGGCGGAAATCCTCGTACAGGTTCCCGGCCCGGTGGGTATTCAGGAACAACGCCGCGGTCTGGGGGTCCCGAAAGCGCAATCCGCTCAGCAGGTCGCTGGGCGAGTCCCGCTCCTGCGCCGTGGTGCAGGCCAGCAGCAGCCCCGCGCAGAGCCCACCTGCCCACGGCATCAGCCGGCTCCAACGCCGCCGCGCATCCCCACCGGCGGCGGGGCGGTCCGGCTGACCCTCCCCGGCGCCGGTGCGCGGGGATGCGCTTGCCGGCGCTGCGCCCGCGCCTGGTCGCGCCGGGATGGCCCCACGGTGCCTGTCGTCAACCATCGTGTACGCTCCCCCTGGGAATCCCGTGCGGGCCGCCCATCCCTGGCCATCGCCTTGGAGGTACAACCAACCGGTGCAATCCAAGATTCCGGGTTCTTGACCTGCTCCGGGGTCCTCCGCCCGCCGGCGGAGGGTGTGCCCGGCGTCAAGGTGCCGGGCGTTCCGGTAGGATTCGCAGCCCTTTGTGTCTTTGGCCGCAGTCTGATATTACCCTTCCTTGCCACCAATAGGGAATTGCAAGCAGTCTGTCCATTTATTGAATGGTTTGAAGTTCGAGGGCGGTTCCCGCTCAATATCACTCCCTGGCCGGATTTGCGCGGGGGGAGCGGGGACCCAGCCGGCAGAGACCGCGGATAGGCTTGGCGGACGCAATGCGGATGGCCCATCGTGGGTATCCCGAGCCCGTGCCGCGGATTGGACCATCAGCCAGGAGAATACTCACCATGGCCGTTTCTTGGACCATCGTAGGAATCATTGCCTTGTCCGGACTACTCGCGCTGGTGACCGCTTCCGTCTTCAGTCGCATCGTCGCTCGGGTTCCGGTGGCCCACGCGGGGTTGAGCGAAGAAACCGTGGCCAAGTTGTTGGAGATTTCCTCGGCCATCGCCGAGGGCGCCATGGCCTTTCTGCGGCGGGAATACCAGACCGTGGGCTATTTCATGGCTGGATTCGCCGTGATTGTGTTGCTGGCCGTCAATTGGACATCGGCCCTGTCGTTTGTCGTGGGGGCATGTATTTCCATCCTGGCCGGATTCATCGGGATGAAGACGGCGACCATGGGCAACGTGCGCACCACCTCCGCGGCGCAGCAATCCATCGGCCGCGCCTTCCGGATCGCGTACGACAGCGGCGCGGTCATGGGCTTCGGCCTGGTCGGCTTGGCCTTGCTGGGTCTGGTGGCGATGTATCTGCTGCTCACCGGCATCATGGGCAGCGAGTCTCCGCTGCACGTGATGGAGTCCCTGGCGGGATTCGGGCTGGGCGGTTCCTCCGTGGCGCTCTTCGCCCGCGTGGGCGGGGGCATCTATACCAAGGCCGCCGATGTCGGAGCGGACCTGGTCGGCAAGGTCGAGGAGAACATCCCCGAGGACGATCCCCGCAATCCGGCCGTCATTGCCGACAACGTGGGCGACAACGTGGGCGACATCGCCGGCATGGGGGCGGACTTGTTCGGATCGGTGGCCGAGAGCACCTGCGCGGCCCTCGTCATCGGCGCGGTCGCCTTTGCCACCAACCCCGCGGCGCTTCTGTATCCGCTGCTCATCACCGCGTTGGGGATTCCCATCGCCCTGTTCGCCACCCTCTTCGCGCGGGCCAGGACCGAGCGCGCCGTCGAGCCGGCCCTGAAGCGCACCCTGATCGTCTCCAGTCTGCTGATGGCCGTGGGCCTCTATTTTGTGACGACCCAGGCCCTGCCGGACACCTTCGCGTTCTACGGCACGACGTACACCAGCCTGGGCGTCTACTTGTGCGTGCTCGTGGGGCTGGCCGCCGGGCTGTTGATCGGCATGGTGACGGAAATGTATACCTCCCACCGCTACAAGGCCGTCCGTGAGTTGGCCCAGGCGGCCGAGACCGGGCCCGCCACCAACATCATCTATGGGTTGGCGCTGGGGTATCAGAGCAGTCTGCTGCCCGTGCTGTTCATCGCCGTCACTGTCTTTGTCGGCTATCACTTCGCGGGCATGTACGGCATCGCCATCGCCTCCCTGGGCATGTTGGGCACCATCGCGGTCGCGTTGACCATTGACGCCTTCGGTCCCGTGGCCGACAACGCCGGGGGCATCGCCCAAATGGCCGGCATGGGCGAGCAGGTGCGCAAGCGCACCGATGGACTCGACGCCGCCGGCAATACCACCGCCGCCATCGGCAAGGGCTTTGCCATCGGCTCCGCCGCCCTGACGGCCCTGGCGCTCTTCTCTGCCTTCCTGGTGCGCTCCAACGTGGACAAGCTCAATCTGCTCGAGCCCAAGGTGATGGCCTTCTTGTTCGTGGGGGCGCTGCTGCCCTTCGTGTTCACCGCCATGACCATGAAGTCGGTGGGCAAGGCGGCCCTGGATATGATCAAGGAAGTGCGCCGCCAGTTTGCCACCATCCCCGGCCTGCGGGAGACCTACGAGTTGACGGCGGCATCGCTGGCGCAGCTCAAGGCCGAGAACGTGACCAAGGAACGCCTGGCCAAGCTCCATGTCATCGTGGGCAAGAAGTTCCCCACGCAGGAGAAACTGGCCGAAGCGGCGCGCGCCGCCGTCGGACGGGCCATGGCTCCGGTGCCGGACGAAATGATCGCCAAAGTTGCCAACGCGGGTATCGTCAAGGGGCGGCCCGACTACCGGACCTGCGTGGACATCTCCACCAAGGCCTCCCTGCGGGAGATGATTCTGCCTGGCGCGCAGGTGATCCTTACCCCCATCGCCGTGGGCTACCTGTTCGGCGCGGCGGCGCTGGCCGGTCTCTTGGCCGGCAGCATGGCCGCCGGGGTGGTGCTGGCCATCTCCTCCGCGAACTCCGGAGGGGCCTGGGACAACGCGAAGAAGTATATCGAGGCGGGGCACCTGGGGGGGAAAGGTTCGGCCGTCCACAAGGCCGCCGTTGTGGGCGATACCGTCGGGGATCCGCTCAAGGACACCTCGGGGCCGTCCCTGAACATTCTCATCAAGCTTCAGGCCATCATCAGTTTGGTGTTCGCCCCATTTTTCGCCCATAGCCCGATGTGGTTGGGATAGGCGGCTGCGGGAACGGCGGGCTGCCTCGGCGCCCGCCGTCTCCGGCTCTCGGGGTTGGTCTGGCAGGGTTTTCCCAGAACACGCCACGGAAAAGCGGGAAACTCCGCTTTTTTTGTTGCTTCCACAGCCCGGATACTCTATCAGAGTACGGTTTCTGATTGGGGGCGGACGGGGATTTCGTCCTCAACCGCGGGGCGCCGGACGCACATTGTGGGTTCGCATCCCGGAACAGACCCGCCTTACTGGATAGCAGCGGATCCGGTATCCTGTCGCGCTCGGATCCGGTCAGACGCCCACAGCAGGTGTTTTCAATCCGCAACGGAGGTTCAGGGCCATGGCAACGGGAAAGAACAAGAACATCGCGCGGAACCGGCCGAAGCCAAGATCGGCGGCCAAACCCGCACGGGCTGCCGCCAAGGCCAAACCCAAGTCCGGCAAGGCTCCGGTCCGAGCTGCGGTCCACAAGAAGGCAGCCGCCAAGGCCCCCAAGGCCCTCAAGGCCAAGGGCCGCGCAACGGCGGCGGCCGCAACCCGGGCCAGCCCGGGCAAGGGGAAGCAGTCCGCGCCGCGCAAGTCGACTCCGGCAAGAGCTGGCGCGCGGAAGCCGGCGGCCGGTAAACCGCGCCGGGCATCGAGCGTCTCAATGAAGGCTTCAGCCCCGCGCTCGCAGCGGCAGCCCGTGGGGAACAACGGCGGCATGCTGCCTTCCAAGATGGCCCATATTGACGACTCCACCCTGGCCAAGATCATCGCGAAACTGAACGAGATGCGCTCCGAGAGTCAGGGCGTGGTCAACCAGCACATGCATTCCGACCTGAGCCAGAAGGAAGAAGTCAGTGACGTCGGCGACGATCTGGATCAGGCCGTGACCGAGCGGGACCGGGAATTCAACCTGATCATGCACCAGCGGAATCTGCGCCGCCTGCAACAGGTTGACGACGCGTTCCGCCGCATTCGGGATGGCGTCTACGGCTACTGCGAAGGCACGGAGGAACCCATCAACCCCAAGCGGCTGATGATCATGCCTTTGGCCCGCTTCAGCCTGGAATACCAGGAGCATCAGGAGAAGATGCTGGGCCGCTCGCCCGAGGACACCTACCACGGCGCGGACGAGGCGTTCACCGCGGAAGAATAGCGCTGTTCCCACGGTTCGACGGGGAGGGCGGCGCTAGCCCGGGTAGGATTCCAAGTGCTGCTTGATGCGCTGCAGCAGCCGCGACGCCGGCGCGCCGTCCACCCCCCTGTGATCGAAGCTCAGGCAGAAAGTGGATTGCGGGACGACCGTCACGGCTCCGTTCCGCACCACCGCCCGCTCCTCCAGCTTGCCGATCGCCAGAATGAAGATTTCCGGCGGATTCAGCACCGCGGTGAACGTGGTGATGTCCCACTCCCCCAGGTTGGTGACCGTGAGGCTGCTGCCGTAGAGCTCCTCACGTGCCAGCGACATCCCCAGCGCCTTCTTGAGCAGGCCCTTGAATTGCCGCTGAAGGTCCAGAAGCCCCAGTCCGTCCAGATGCTTCATGGAGACCGTCATCAGGCTCTCCCCCGAGGCGACCGCAATGCCGACATGAATCCCGTCCAGGGGCACGCAGCGCTCTCCCACCCAGTGGCGGTTGAGCTCGGGGAAGTCCTTGAAGGCGCGCACAACCGCGTGTGCGATGTAGACGTTGTAAGAAGGCGCCTCCTGGCCCGCGTGCTTCAGCATGGCGCGGTGCGCCATGACGGCGCCGAAGTCCACATCCGCGAACAGGTCTACCTTGGGCGCCTCCCGCCAACTGGCTGCCATGCGCTGGGCGGTGACCTTTCGGAGTTGCCGTCTGAGGAAATCCCGCTCCGCCCGGGGCGGGGCGCCGGCGGGCCGGGCGAGCGCCGCGGGGTCCACCTTCCTGGGGCGGACCGCGGGTTCAAACCCCGGCGGGCGCGGCGCGATGTCCTCCTCCCAGTCCAGGATGCGCGGGCGCAACGCGGGCGCGGCGGTGCCGGCCGCGCCGATCCAGCCCAGCGCTTCGCCCTCGGCCACCACGGCGCCCGGCGGGGCATAAATGGCCAGCAGGGTGCCGGTCTCCAGCGCCGCCAGCACCTGAATGGCCTTCTCCGAAGCCAAGTCCACCAGCGGCTCCCCCACGGCGACGGACTCGCCCACGGACTTCAGCCACCGTAGAACCGTACCCTCCGCGGTGGCGTACCCAAGGTGAGGAAGTTCGATTTGAGCCACGGATTGTTCTCGGCGACTTGTCTCGGCGGACGGACATCGGGTTCCCCAACCGGCAGGGGACCCGGATGCCGCGCATCATACCGCAATTGTGCCCATTGCCAAGCGCCGCGGGACAGCGCGGGGGGCGCTGCCCCGCGCCACGGGCCGCGTGCGCAACGGGCCGGGCTAGAATCCCGAGGGACGCGCGAGACTGGCCCACGGGGCGTAGGCGGATCGGAATTGGCTCAGGGAGTTCCAGACCCGGCCGAAGGCCGCGTCCTTGGCGGAGCCCTCCCGCACGACCTCCTCGAAGGTCCTCCGCAACACGCGCAGCGTGTCCGGCGACCAGGAATGTACTTCCACGCCTTCGGCACGGATGTGGAGCAGGGCCTGGGGCTGCCGGGACGCGCCCCACGCCAGGGACTGCACCATCACGTCGCGGCAGATGCTCTCCAGCAAGGCCTGATCGTCCGCGCCCAGGGCCTTCCAGCGGTCCAGGTTGATCAACAATTCCAGCAGGCCGGCGGGCCGCTGCCAGCCGGGGAAGTAGTAGTGCTTGGCCACCCGCGAGAATCCGCGCTTTTCATCCGCGTCCGGAGACGCGGCCTGGGTGCCGTCCAGCAGGCCGCGCTCCAGGGCCGTGTAGACTTCACCCTCATCCAGGAGCAGGACCGCCGCGCCCAACTTCTGCAGCACCTGACCCGCCAGCCCCGTGGCGCGGATCTTCAGGCCACGGAACTGCTCCGGGTTGGCGATCGGCTGCCGCAACCAGTCTGACGCCGCCGGAGGCAGCAGGCCGCAGGGGAGCGGATAGACGTTTCCTCCCGCGTAGAGCTCCTTCCACAGGGTCCACCCGCCGCCCTCGTAGAGCCAGGCCAGATATTCCTCCGCCGCCGGGCCAAAGGGCACGCCGGCGAAGAGCGCCGCCGCCGGAAACTTGCCCACCCAATTGGACGGATTGGACCATGCCGCATCCACCACGCCCTTGCCGACCGCCACGAACAGGTCCGGTGGCGCAGCGGGCGTTCCCGGCTCGATCAACTGAAGCTGGATCCGGCCGCCAGAAAGCCGCTCCGTCTGGCGCACCAGATAGGCGGCGGCCTCGCCCGCCAACGGCGCGGAGGGGGCCACTGTGCTGCCCAGCTTCCACCGGGTTTCCGCCGGTGCCGGGGCGGCCTTGTCCCCCGGCGTGCGGAAACATCCGGCCATGGCCAAGCCAGCGGCGATGGCCACTGCGGAGACCGCCGCGTTTGCGATCCGTCTTCGGATGCCGTTCACTGGCCCCTCCATTCCACAATTCCGGAACATCAAGTGAGCTTCCGACCCCCAAGGAGACCCTGCTTAGCATCGGCCCAGCGCCCAGGCAAGCCGGGCGTACCGCATCCCGGACGTCAGCCGGCAGCGGCGCCCTTGCCGCGTCGCCGCCGGTCTATATTTCCGCCGGGTGTATGTTAAGCTCTCCCCCGAAAGCGCGCCGCCGGACGCGGCGCGGCCGTGAATCGCCGGGAGCATGAGGATGAAGATGGGGTGCCAGCGGTTGATTGTAGCGGCGGGGATGAAGTGCTGGGTGCCGGTGCTGGCCGTGTTGGTGGCGTCCGCGCTGGCGGGGTCTCCGGCCGGGGCGCAGGGAGGGGGAGGCCGTCATGCCATTTCGCTGGGCGGGGCGCCCAAGTATCCCCAGGGCTTCCGGCATTTCGACTACGCGGACCCGGCCGCGAAAAAAGGAGGCACGTTGGTGCTGCCGGGCGACGGGGGCTACGACACGCTTAATCCGTTCTCCCTCAAGGGCCGCTCCGCGTTCCTGCTGGAAAATCTGGTGTTCGAGTCGCTGACGGAAAGGTCGCAGGATGAGCCCTTTACCGAATACGGCCTGCTGGCCGAATTCATCGAGCCCTCCGCTGACGGCCTCTCCCTGACCTACCGCCTCAATCCCAAGGCGCGCTTCTCCGACGGCCGGCCGGTGACGGCGGAGGACGTCGTGTTCTCCTTCACGGTGCTGCGGAGCCCGGCGGCATCGCCCTTCTTCCGCTACTACTACCAGGACATCCAGGCCGTCGAGGCGCTGGATCGGCTGACGGTGCGCCTGCGCTTCGCCGGAAAAAACCGGGAACTGGCGATGATCGCGGGGCAATTGCCCATTCTGCCCAAGCACATCTACGGAGCCAAGGACTTCGGCGAGGGCTTCGTGCGCGCCGCCGTGGGCAGCGGGCCCTACCGCGTCAAGGAATTCGACTTTGGCAAGTTCATCCGCTACGAGCGCAACCCGGAACACTGGGCCAGGGCGCTCAACCTCAACGTGGGCCGGTACAACTTCAATGAAATACTGGTCAAGTATTATCGTGACGAGACGGTGCGCCTGGAGGGTTTGAAGGCGGGGGAGTTCGACTATCTCTCCGTGAACGTGGCCAAGCAATGGGCCGTGGACGTGAAGGGGGACAAGTGGAACAACGGCTGGCTGGTGAAGGAGGAACTGAAGCACTCCAACAACGCCGGCATCCAGGGCTTCGCCTTCAATCTGCGCCGCCCCATCTTCCAGGATCGCCGGGTGCGCAAGGCGTTGGCCCTGGCTTTCGACTTCGAGTGGAGCAACCGCACGCTGTTCTACGGCCAGTATGTTCCCAGCCACAGCTTCTTCTCCAACTCCGATCTGGCCGCGCGCGGGCTGCCCTCCCCGGCGGAGCTGAAACTGCTGGCGCCCTTGCGCAAGCAAATCCCGCCCGAGGTGTTCGCCGAGGCGGTGGACGTCCTGGGAAAGAACCTGGGCGGCGAGCGTGAGCGGCTGCGGGAGAGCCTGCGGCTGTTGCGGGAAGCGGGCTGGCGGGTGAAGGATGGCGCGCTGACGGACACCGCCACCGGCCAACCGCTGCGCTTCACGGTGACCCTGGTGCAGCCCGCCTTCCAGCGCGTGGTGGAGCCCTACCTGAACCAACTGCGCAAGCTGGGGGTACAGGCGGACATGAAGGTGGTGGACGATGCCGTCTATCAACGGCTGATGGACACCAAGGATTTCGACATGGTGGTGCATAGCTTCCCGGAGAGCCAGTCGCCGGGAAACGAGCAGCGCGAGTATTGGGGCAGCGCAGCGGCGGACCAGGAGGCCAGCCGCAACGTGATCGGCATCAAGAATCCGGCGGTTGACGCCCTGGTGGAGAAGATCGTCGCGGCGGAGAACCGCGCCGACCTGGTGACGGCGACCCAGGCGCTGGATCGCGTGCTCTGGCACGAGCACTACGTCGTGCCCCAGTGGTACATCAACTCCCACCGGGTGACCTATTGGAACAAGCTGCGCCACCCCGCGCGGCTTCCGCTGTACTACACTCCCTTCTCCTGGCTCGCCTACTGGTGGGTGGATCCCGCGCAGGCCCAAGCCCTGGAAGCGGCCATCCAGGCCAACCGCCCGCTGGGTCGCTGAGCCATGTGGGCCTACCTGATCAAACGCCTCCTGCTGATGATCCCGACCCTGTTCGGGATCGTGGCCGTCACCTTCCTGATCCTGCAGATGGTGCCCGGTGGACCGGTGGAGCGCATGGTGTCCCAGTTGCGGGCCCACGAGCGCGCCGGGGAGAGCGGCGTGACCGCGGGCGCCGGCGCCCGCGGCCAAGTCGTGGAGATGCAACAGGAGCAGATCGAGTACCTGAAGCGGCTCTACGGCTTCGATCAGCCCCTCCACGTGCAGTTCTGGCGCTGGCTGGTGCGCCTCTTCACCTTCGATTTCGGGGACTCCTACTACCACCACAAGACCGTGGTGTCGCTCGTGCTGGAGAAGCTGCCGGTCTCCCTTTCCCTGGGCGGATGGAGCTTCCTGCTGGTGTACCTGACCTGCATTCCGCTGGGCATTCGCAAGGCGGTCCTGGACGGCACCGCCTTTGATGCCGCCACCAGCGTGGTGATCCTGATTGGCTACAGCATCCCGGGGTTCGTGCTGGGGGTGTTCCTGATCGTCCTCTTTGGCGGCGGTTCCTTCTGGAGCGTGTTTCCGCTGCGGGGACTCACATCCGACAACTTCGCGGCGCTGCCGCCGCTGCGGCAGGCGCTGGATTACCTCTGGCATCTGGTGCTGCCGCTTACCTGCTATGTCGTGGGGAGCTTCTCCGTGCTCACCCTGCTCACCAAGAACTCCTTCCTGGACGAGATCCACCGCCAGTACGTGGTGACGGCGCGGGCCAAGGGACTCTCCGAACGCCGCGTGCTGTGGAAGCATGTCTTCCGCAATGCCATGATTCCCCTCATTCTGGGGTTTCCGGGCAACTTTCTCTCCGTGTTCTTCACCGGCAGCCTCTTGATCGAGACGTTGTTCTCGCTGGACGGCCTGGGGCTGCTCTCCTATGAGTCCATCATCAGCCGCGATTACCCGGTCGTGATGGCCACGCTGTTCTTCTTCTCCCTGCTGGCGCTGGTGAGCAACCTGCTCAGCGACCTCTCGCTGATCCTGGTGGATCCGCGCATCTCCTTTGACAGCGCGCCGAGGTAACCCCGATGCGGTGGCGGCTGAGCGAAGAACGGCGGCGTCAGTGGCGGGCTTTCCGCCGCAACCGGCGGGGCATGGTGAGCCTGGCGATCCTGCTGACCCTGGTGACCGCCAGCCTGTTCGCCGAACTCTACGTCAACAGCACTCCGCTGGTGATCCGTTATCATGGGGACTACTACTTCCCCTTGCTGCGAACGTATCCGGAGACCACGTTCGGCGGGGACTTCGCCGTGGAGGCGGACTACCAGGACCCGTACATCCGCGGGCACATCACGACCGGCGGCAACTGGGCGCTGTACCCCCTCATTCCATGGGACTACCGGACGATCAACACCCGCCTGGGCCGCCCGGCCCCCAGCCCCCCCAGCGCGGAGAACTGGCTGGGCACGGACGACCGCGGACGGGACGTCCTGGCCCGCCTCATCTACGGATTCCGCGTATCGGTGCTGTTCGGACTGGTGCTGGCCGTGATCGGAACGGCGGTGGGCATTGTGATCGGCGCCGTGCAAGGGTTCCTGGGCGGATGGGTGGACCTGTTGGGCCAGCGCGGCATCGAGATCTGGGGCAGCCTGCCCGAGCTGTATCTCCTCATCATCCTCTCCGCCACCTTTACGCCCAGCATTCCCCTCCTCATCGCCCTGCTGAGCCTGTTCGGCTGGATGGGGCTGTCGGTCTACGTGCGCGCGGAATTCCTGCGCGCCCGCAACGTGGATTATGTGCGCGCCGCCCGCGCACTGGGCGTGGGCACATGGGACATCATTCGCCGCCACATCCTGCCCAACACCCTCACGCCGGTGATCACGTTCTTCCCGTTCCGGGTCTCCGGCGCCATCGTGGGGTTGACCAGCCTGGACTTCCTCAATCTCGGGGTGCCCAGTCCGACGCCGAGCCTGGGCGAGTTGCTGCGCCAGTCCCAAGGCAACGTGGAGGCCTGGTGGATGTCGCTCACGACGTTCTTCGTCCTGGTGCTGATGATCGTGCTGATTAACTTTATCGGCGAGGCCCTGCTGCAAGCCTTCGATCCGCGGCGGCGCTAGCGTTCCGTCCCGCGCGTCACCCTGCAATGGCCTCCGGCCCCTCACGCCTTCAGCAACTCCTCCAGCCGGTCCAGCGTTTGCGCAACGCCCTCGTCCATCCCGGCCAGGTAGGGAGCGGCGGCGGGGGTGAGCACCTTGACGATCCGCGCCCGCATGGTGACGATGGTTTGCCCGCCCGCCTCGACAAGCGTAACGGCGTTGTGCTGTTCAAAGAGCGCCGTGCCCGCCGGGTCCAGGGCCGTGCTGGCAAAGACCAGCCGCGCCGGCGGGACGGCCTCCTCGTACACGCCCACCATGGGATAGACCGTGCCATCGGGCGCGCGCATGTGAATGCGGATGCGGCCGCCGGGGCGGACGTCCACTTCGCAGACGGGGGTGGTGAACCCGCGCGGGCCCCACCAGCGGGCCAATTGCAGCGGGTCCGTCCAGGCCCGCCACACCAGCTCCCGGGGCGCCTCAACCGCGCGTGAGAGGACGATCTCCCTGGCGGTCAGGTTCTCGGCGGGGGATCGCTGGATGGTGGCCATGGAGCTTCTCCAATTGAAGGGGCTTGGGATACGTCCTATGCGTTCACCGTCGGCTTCCTCGATGAGGCCAATCCACGCGCCGGTCATGATCCGCCGGTCTCAACCGACGGCTGGCCGGCGACGAAGCCAAATGAATCGAAATCATCCCGCACGTTCGCCTTTCAGGTTGCCGACCAACCGAAAACCGTCAGGTTGAATTCTACTGGAACAAGCCATTGTCGCAATTCGAAAACTCCGGGCTGTTCCCGAAGGCTTTGACTCACGGCTGCAACTTCGATTAGGCTCTGTTGCGCTTTCGCCCGGGTTTGCAGGGCGCTATCAGGGGGCGGCGCCGGCAGAGGTCATGCAAGGATGCGGATCCGTTCCGAGCGGCCTGGCCGGTGCGCTCCCATTCACGGTCGGAGACGGTCCATGACGGGGACGCATCGCCGGGGGCGCTGGTTGCTGGTGGCGGCCCTGGCGGCGCTCGCCGGCGCCTACTTCGGCTTGGGACTGGACGCCTACCTTGGGCCGGAGCAGCTTGCCGCCGGCCGGGAACGGCTGGTCGGGCTGGTGGCGGAACACCCCCTCGCCGGCGCCTTGGTCTGTCTGGCGCTCTATGCGGCGGTGGCGGCGCTGTCCCTGCCCATCGCCGCGGTCATGAGCCTGCTGATCGGGGCCTTGTTCGGCCGTTGGCTGGGCTTGCTGATCGTGGACGTCGGGGCCACCGTGGGAGCGACACTGGCGTTTCTCTCGGCGCGGCTGTTGTTGCGGGACTGGGTGCAGCGGCACTTCGGGCCGCGGCTGGAGGTCATGGAGCGGGGACTCCGCATGGACGGACTGAGCTATCTGCTGTTCCTGCGGTTGATTCCCCTGTTTCCGTTCTTCCTCATCAACCTCGCCGCCGGCCTCACGACCCTGCCAATACGCACGTTCATTCTGGGAACTGCCGGTGGCATAATCCCGGGTGCGTTCCTCTACGTAAACGCCGGATTCGAACTGGGCTTGGCGGCGCGGCCGGCGGACCTGCTGTCTGCCAGGGTTATCGCGGCCTTGGCCCTGCTGGGACTGCTGAGTTTGCTGCCGGTCGGATACAAGGCTTGGAAGCGGCGCCCCTGAGCGGGCACACACGGAGCGGCGGCGTGCGGGCCGGGGCCAGGACAAGCCCGGGCGCTCGACAACCAATGGACACGGGCGCAACGCGGAGCGGTGTCATGAGAAAGGGCCTGGAAGTCGCGCGGATGGGGGTGATCCTCTTGCGATTCATCGGCGGGATGATCCTGCAGGGGATGCGCGCGCCGCAATTCTGGTGGTGGCGCCGCCAGGGCAAGCACGCCCAGGTGGAGGCCAAGATCGAGGAGCTGGCATCCCGTTGGGCCCGGCAAATCCTGCGCTCGCTGCGCTGCCAGGTCGTTGTAGAGGGCCTGGAGCACGTGCCCCGCACCGGCCCGCTGATCGTCGTCTCGAACCACCAAAGCATGTTGGACATTCCGGCGCTGCTGGGTTACGTGGGCCGCGGAGCGGGCTTCCTTGCCAAGGCGGAGCTATACCGCATCCCCGTGCTCAATTTCTGGATGCGCCAAATTCACTGCGCCCGGATTGACCGCGCCGACATCGCCGGCAGCGGCAAGCTGCTGGAGCGGCTGAGCGGGGAGTTGAAGGCCGCCGGGGGCTGCCTGATCCTGTTCCCCGAGGGCACCCGCACGCGGCACCCGGACGGCGAAATTGGGCCATTCCGGCGGGGTTCGCTACGCCTGGCCCAGGCGCAGGAACTCCCAATTCTGCCTGTGGCGCTCGACGGCACCCGCTACCTGGTGAACCCGGAGGCGATGTTCGCAAGCCGAGCCGGTCGGCGCGAGGTGCGGATTCGGATCCTGCCCCCTCGCGTCACTCGGCGCGAAGCCTCGGCCCTGGAGAACAAAAGGTTCATGGACGAACTGCGTGCCACCATCGTTTCCAACTGGAATGAAATCCGTGTAAACTGGCAGCACTGAACTCGCCCGCGGACGCCATGGGCGCCGCACTACCCCCGGGAACGATCCGGCGCCAACGGGCCGGTCGGCCCGGCCCAGCCTGCGACCGCCATTGACAGACCGGTTCCGCTCCGCCCTGATCCTGCATCCCAACCTGTTGACGCGCAAAGCCGTGCGCCGCCAGTTGATGTTGGCGGGTTTCGAACGGGTGCTCGAAGCGGAGGACGACGCCTCCGCCATTGCCCTGGCCAGCCAGGAGCGCTTGGACGTGGTGTTCACGCCTTTCGCCGCCGGGGAACTCAAGGGGGCGGCGCTGTTCCGGGCTCTGCGCGCCAGGGACCGCAAGGCCGCCCCCGTGCTGGTGCTGCTGGATGATGGAGTGCCGCCGCCCGCGCGCGTGGCCGCCGTCAAGGCCGGTCTGTCCGGCCGCCTGACCCTGCCGGTCCAGCCCGAGCAGGTCCAGCGACTGCTGGCCGAACTCTCCGCGCCCGCCCCCGCCTGATCCCCTGGTCCGGTCGTCCAAGATTGCGACGTCCACCCCCGGCGGCCGGTCGACTTCACTGAATCGGCCTAGCGCGCCAAAGCGTCGCGCGCTGCTGGCCGGACTCGCCAAATTTGGGGCTTGACACGCATACCCCACAGGGGTATGTTGAGCGCGTGAATACTCTACCCAGGTTAGGTATACGAATCCTCTGCGAGGCCCCATGCGCCAAATCTTTCCCAGCCATGACGAGCAGTTGCAGCGCCTGAGCAAGATCGAAGGGCAGATCAAGGGAATTCGCAAGATGATCGAAGAACGGCGCTACTGCATTGATATTCTGTCACAATTTAAGGCCGTGCATGGCGCGCTGCGCCAGATCGAGATGGGGGTGCTGGAGAAACACGCTCACCACTGCGTTCAGGAGGCCCTGCACTCCAAGGACGAGGAAACCATCGGCGCGAAAGTCGAGGAGATGATTCAGGTCCTGAGCCGGATGGAATGAGGTTGGGTTCATGGGGAGCACGGAATGAGCGAAGTCTACGGCGATCATAGCAGCGGCGGGCGGCGCTGAAGCGGCCTACCCATCACCCTCAAGCGGAGAGAGAGCCATGATGTGGAACGACGGCGGTTGGGCGCCCTTCGGGATGGGCTTCGGCCTGCACTGGGTCTTCTTCGTCCTCTTCTGGGGACTTATCATTTTCGGCGCCATTGCGCTCTACCGGTTGGCCTTCGGTGCGGCGCGCGGCCCCTCGGGTCAAGGCGGCGCCTCCGGGGAGGACTCCGCCGTGGCCATCGTGCGGCAGCGCTACGCCCGCGGCGAGCTGACGAATGAGCAGTATCAGGCGCTGCTTCAGGATCTTCGCAAGAGCACCTGACCGCGGACATGTCGCCACGCGGGGCAAGAGCGCCACCGCGCTATCCAATCTAGGAGTTCCACCATGGAACACAAGCATCCCCACCCGCCCACCGGAGGCGCGGCACCTTCCGGTATGACGACCTTCCTGGACCCCGTGTGCGGCATGACCGTGGGGGCCGATACCCCGCACCGGATCGAGTTGGGGAAGCGCGAATACGGCTTCTGCAGCGCGCCCTGCCTGGCCAAGTTCAGCGCGCACCCGGAGGAATATGGCGCCGCGCGGCAAGCCGCGGACTTCACCGACCCCGTGTGCGGCATGACCGTGGGGGCCGATACGCGGCACCGCCTCGTTCATGAGGGGCGGGAATACGGATTCTGCAGTCCCCACTGCCTGGCGCGTTTCCAGAAGACGCCGGAGAAGTACCTGCAACGCTCCGGCGCCGTGAACGCCGCCACGCCCCCTGTCGTCAAGCCGCACCGGGAGGAAGCGCCCGCGCCGGGCAACGGGCAGCCATCCGGCAAGGTGGTGCACACCTGCGCCATGGACCCCGAGGTGCGGCAGGAAGGCCCAGGCGCCTGCCCCAAGTGCGGCATGGCGCTGGAGCCCCTGGAGCCCGTGGCCGCCGCCACCCGCACGGAATACACCTGCCCCATGCATCCGGAGATCGTGCGCCCCGGGCCCGGAACCTGCCCCAAGTGCGGCATGGCCCTGGAGCCGCGCACCGTGACGGTCGCGGTTGAGGACAACCCGGAACTGCGCGACATGACCCGCCGCTTCTGGATTGGGCTGGCGCTGTCCGTCCCCGTGGTAGTGCTGGCAATGGGCCATTACCTGCCGGGGAACCCCCTGGCGCAGGTTGCCTCCCCCGGCGTGCTGCGCTGGGCGGAGTTGCTCCTCGCCACGCCGGTGGCGCTCTGGGCCGGGTGGCCGTTTTACGTGCGCGCCTGGGCATCCGTCGTCAACCGCAGCCTGAACATGTTCACCCTGATCGGCATGGGCGTGGGGGTGGCGTATGGCTACAGCCTCGTCGCAACGCTGCTCCCGGAATGGTTCCCGGCGTCGCTGCGGGGCGCGGAGGGACAGGTGCCCGTGTACTTCGAGGCCGCCGCCGTGATCACCGTGCTGGTGCTGCTGGGGCAGGTGCTGGAGCTGAAGGCGCGCAGCCGCACCAGCCAGGCCATCCGCATGTTGCTGGGGCTGGCGCCCACGACGGCGCGCCGCCTGCGCTCCGACGGCGCGGAGGAAGACGTGCCGCTAGACCAGGTGCAGGCGGGCGACACCCTGCGGGTGCGCCCGGGCGAAAAGGTGCCGGTGGACGGCGTGGTGGTGGAAGGAACCAGCAGCGTGGATGAATCCATGCTCACGGGCGAGCCGATTCCCGTGGAAAAAAGCGCCGGCGAGCGCGTCATCGGCGCGACCCTCAACGGCACGGGCGGCCTGGTGATCCGCGCGGAGCGCGTGGGGGCGGAGACCCTGCTGGCCCGGATCGTGCGCATGGTGGCGGACGCCCAGCGCAGCCGCGCGCCCATCCAGAAATTGGCCGATACGGTCTCCGGTTACTTCGTGCCGGCGGTGATCGCGGCCGCCGCGGTCACCTTCGTCGTGTGGGCGGTGTGGGGGCCGGCGCCCGCGCTGGCCTACGCCCTCATCAATGCCGTGGCGGTGCTGATCATCGCCTGTCCGTGCGCGCTGGGCCTGGCCACGCCCATGTCCATCATGGTCGCCACCGGCAAGGGCGCCACGCTGGGCGTGCTTTTCCGCAACGCGGAGGCGATCGAAGTGCTGCGCAAGGTGGACACGCTGGTGATGGACAAGACCGGCACCTTGACCCTCGGCAAGCCGCAACTGGCCACGGTGGAGCCGGCGGCAGGCGTTGACGCCGACCGGCTGTTGCGCTACGCAGCCGGGCTGGAGCGGGGCAGCGAGCATCCGCTGGCGGCCGCCGTCGTCCAAGGCGCCCTGGCGCGCAACTTGGAGCTTTCGGCCGCGCAGGATTTCCGTTCCATCACCGGCAAGGGCGTCACCGGCAAGGTGGAAGGCGCGGAGGTGGCGCTGGGCAACCGGGCCCTGCTGGAGCAACTGGGCATCGCCCCCGGCGCGCTGGCCGAGCGGGCGGAGGCGCTGCGCACCGAGGGCCAAACCGTCATGTTCGTCGTCATCGGGGGGCGGCTGGCCGGTTTGGTCGGGGTCGCCGACCCCATCAAGCCCACGACTCCGGAAGCCATCGCCCGGCTCCATGATGAAGGTCTGCGCATCGTCATGCTCACCGGCGACAGCCGCACCACGGCCCAGGCCGTGGCCCGCACGCTCAACCTGGACGAGGTGATCGCCGAGGTGCTGCCGGATCAGAAGGCGGAAGTCATCCGCCGCCTCCAGAGCGAGGGACGCTCGGTGGCCATGGCCGGAGACGGCGTCAACGACGCGCCGGCCCTGGCCCAGGCCCAGGTGGGCATCGCCATGGGCACCGGCACGGATGTCGCCATGGAAAGCGCGGGCGTGACGCTCGTGCGGGGCGACCTGCGGGGCATCGTGCGGGCGCGCCAACTCAGCCGCGCCACGATGCGCAACATCCGCCAGAACCTGTTCTGGGCCTTCGTGTACAATCTGCTCGGGGTGCCCGTGGCCGCGGGGGTGCTCTACCCGTTCACGGGGATCCTGCTCAGCCCGATCATCGCGGCGGCGGCGATGAGCTTCAGCTCCGTGTCCGTCATCACCAACGCGCTGCGGTTGAGCCGCTTCCGCCCGCTGCCCTGACGCGCGAACGGAATAACCCCACAATCGGAGGCCGGACATGCTAACCTATGAGATCGCCATCGAGGGCATGAGTTGCCAAGGTTGCGTCAAGCACGTCACGGAGGCCCTGGAGGGGCTTCCCGGTGTGCAAGCGGTGGAGGTGGCGCTCGCAGAGAATCGCGCCCGGGTGGGCGCCGCGGGCGAGATTCCGAGGGCTTTGATCGAATCCGCCATTGACGAGGCCGGCTACAAGGTCGTGGCGGTGCATCCCGCCTGAGTCGGGAAGTTTCTCCGTTGGCCCCGGCGATTGGGTTCCAGCCCCGCTGGGGCACGTGGCAGGGCTTGTGCACATCCAGCAGCACCCGGCGGTACTTGGCGCCTGGAACGAATGGGCTCCGCAACCGGGGCGAAGTAGCGAGTCCGAACTGCTGGAAGCGAGCGAAATGCCACGAACAAGTTGCAAGGGCCTGCTGGCCTGGACGGTGATCCTGGCCGGCGGACTGATGACGGCGCCGCAAGGGGCCCAGGCGGCCCCGCAGACGCCTTCCACCTGGATCACGCCCTTCGTGGCCAGCCGGCCCGGCAGCGGCGAGCCGCTCTACCGCGGGGAGTCCGTCCTCCAGGTGCGCGAGCATCTGCTGCACCAGTCGCAAGAATTCCGCACCCTCGATGGGCGGCTGGCCTTTCGCATGGAGTCCGTGTTCGACCTGACCCAGGAGCGCCCGCTCCGGTACGAGAGCGAGGACGCCGGCACGGGGGAGCGCGTCCACGTGACGGTCGCGCATGACTCCATCGCCTTCAAGGTGCAAGACGCCCAGGGCCGCGTGCTCAGCACGGGCACGGAGGCCGGCCCGCCGGGAATCTACCTCTGGCCGAATCTGGAGCATGTAGTGAGCCGGAACTGGCTGGCGCTGAGCGCGGGCCAGGACCTGGACGTAGACCTGCACGTGGCCTCGCGGACGACCCGGCTCCGGGTCCGCATGCTGGCCAACGACGCCGGCGAGGCGA
>Ga0315281_10001607_pt1 | contig 33544 bp, 29 predicted proteins | sample YL17G07_0_MG_FD_204540 | JGI IMG/M metagenome (GOLD analysis project Ga0315281, IMG submission 204540) | Sediment microbial communities from Yellowstone Lake, YNP, Wyoming, USA - YL17G07_0 | ecosystem: Environmental > Aquatic > Freshwater > Lake > Sediment | place: USA: Wyoming | collected...
ATCATGCACATCATCCTGAAGCAAGGCTTGGAAGATAGACAATTCATTGAGGCCCGTACCGAGGGATTCGATGAACTGAAAAGGGAGTTGGAGAACTATCCTCCGGAAAAGGTCGAAGAGATCACAGATATCTCAAAAGCCGACTTGAAGGCGATTGCTGAGACTTTTGCGAAGGCTGAAAGGGGTGCCATCGTTTATGCAATGGGAATTACCCAGCATACGACAGGAACGGAGAATGTCCTTTCCCTGGCCAATTTAGCCATGCTGACCGGCAATATTGGAAGACTAAGCACAGGCGTCAATCCCCTGCGGGGTCAGAATAATGTCCAGGGTGCCTGTGATATGGGAGGACTTCCCAATGTTTATCCAGGGTATCAGAGTGTGACCGATGAAGGAGTGGCAAGGAAGTTTGAACAGGCCTGGAATACCTCACTTTCAAAGAAACCCGGACTCACTATTATGGAAATGTTTCAGGCGATCGACGAGGGAAAGGTGAGGGCTCTCTACATCATGGGTGAGAACCCCCTGGTCAGTGACCCGGATCTTCATCATGTGGAGAAGGTTCTGGAGAAATTGGAACTCCTGGTTGTCCAGGACATCTTCCTCACGGAAACTGCCAAACTTGCCCATGTGGTTCTGCCAGGAGTTAGCTTTGCGGAGAAGAACGGGACCTTCACTTCAACGGATCGGAGGGTTCAGAGAGTGAGAAAGGCGATTGAACCGCTGGGAGAGGCAAAACAGGACTGGCAGATCATTGCGAGTATTGCTCAAAGAATGAGGGCTCAAGGTTTTGAATACTCATCACCGGAGGGAATCTTTGATGAGATGAGGGAGCTTACCCCCAGTTATCAGGGAATCACCTACGAGAAGATAGAGAAAGACGGAGTCCAATGGCCCTGTCGAACGCTGGAGGACAAAGGAACTCCATTCCTTCATAAGGATCAGTTCACAAAAGGGAAAGGCTCTTTCTTCCCAATTCCATATCGGGAACCCGCAGAATTGATTGATGAGAAGTTTCCTTTCTGGCTCACTACAGGAAGGATGGGCTTTCATTATCATACAAGGACGATGACCGGAGTCTCGCCCTCTTTGCAGAAGGAAGCAGAGGAAGGATTTATGGAAATGAACCCCTTCGATGCTGCCCGTATGGGAATCGAGGAGGGGGAGCGGGTGAGCGTCATTTCTCGTAGGGGAAGAATCGAGACCAAAGCAACCTTAACTTTCAGCGTCGGTCGGAATGTGGTCTTCATCCCTTTTCATTTTGCTGAGAGCGCGGCCAACGTTTTGACGAATACAGCTTTCGACGCTGTGGCGAAGATTCCTGAATATAAAGTTTGCGCTGTCAAAGTGGAGAAGATAGAAGAAAAGGTGAGTGCGTGATGGCAAGAATCGGTGTTTTTGTCTGCCACTGAGGAACAAATATCGCGTCCGTGGTCGACGTGAAGGCAGTGGTAGAGGCGGTCAAAGAACTTCCGGGGGTGGCTTATGCTACGAACCTCCAATATAGCTGTTCCAGCCAGGGTCAGGGAGTGATCAAGGATGCCATTAAAGAGCATCATCTTGATCGGGTGGTGGTCTCCTCATGTAGTCCGAGAATGCATGAGATCACCTTTCAACGATGTATCGAAGCTGGAGGGTTGAACCGCTATCTATTCGAAATGGCCAATATTCGGGAACAGGTTTCCTGGGTAACCGTGGACAAAGATGAGGCTACCCAAAAGGCGATCCGATTGACAGAGATGGCCATTTCAAAAGCGGGGCAACTCCAGTCGCTCACCCCATTGAAATCCCCTGTGGAGAAAAGAGTGCTGGTGATCGGAGGGGGCATCTCTGGCATTCAGGCTGCCTTGGATGTGAGCTTGGCAGGATACAAAGTGACCCTCGTCGAAAAGCTTCCGACCCTCGGTGGCCGCATGGCCCAACTGGAGAAAACCTTTCCGACCTTCGACTGTTCCGCCTGAATACTCGCCCCAAGGATGACGGAGTCATCCAACGACGAGAATATTGAGATTCTGACTTACTCTGAAGTGGTCGATGTGAAGGGTTATGTTGGAAACTTCGATGTGAGGATCCGAAAGAAACCCCGCTATGTGGATATGTCAAAATGCACGGCTTGTGCAGATTGTGTCCCCCCGTGTCCGGTCTCTCTTCCCAGCGAATTCAATATGGAGCTCGGGAAGAGGAAGGCGATCTATCTTCCCTTCCCTCAAGCCGTCCCTCTCAAATACACGATTGACCGACGCGGTACGCCTCCCTGTGAAGCTTCCTGTCCGATCCATGTCAATGCTCAAGGATACATTGCTCTTATTTCCGCTGGAAAGTTCGAAGAAGCTCTTGCCCTCGTCAAGGAGAAGAATCCGTTTCCAGGCATCACCGGTCGAATCTGTACCCGGCCTTGCGAAAGAGCCTGTCGAAGAAAGGATGTGGATGAATCGATTGCCATTGATGGACTGAAGCGTTTTCTTTCAGACCGTGACGGGAATGGAAAGGGCGATATCGTTATACCTGAAAGGAATGGAAAGAATGTGGCCATTGTGGGGTCAGGGCCTGCAGGTTTGATGACGGCTTATGACCTGAGAAAGATGGGATATGGTGTGACTATTTTTGAAGCCCTTCCCGTGGCCGGAGGAATGCTCGCTGTCGGAATACCTGAATACCGGTTGCCTCGTACAATCTTGGATAAAGAGATTGAGTGCCTTCTTCAAATGGGCGTTGAATTAAAACTCAATACCCCTGTCGGCCCGGGTCTCTCCTTTGAGGACCTCAAAGCAAAGGGTTATCAAGCCATCTTCGTGGCAACCGGTGCCCATCAGAGCCGCAAGCTTGGCCTGGAGGGAGAGAGCGCCCGAGGTGTCATCCATGCCGTCGATTTTCTAAGAAGAGTGGCTCTTGGTGAACCAGTGAAAGTAGGAGAAAAAGTAATTGTCGTAGGAGGGGGCAACGCAGCCATTGATGCAGCCAGGACGGCACTACGTCTTGGTTCAAAGGAAGTGACCCTCGCCTATCGCCGGACCCGCAACGAGATGCCTGCCCAGATCGAAGAGATTGAGGAAGCAGAAGAAGAAGGAATGAAGATAGAGTATCTCACGGCTCCCACGAGATTGATCGTTGAAGATGGAGAGGTTCGAGGATTGGCGTGCTGCCGGATGGAATTGAAAGAACTTGATGAATCCGGTCGACCAAGACCTGTGCCCATGTCCGGCTCAGAATTCGGAATGGATGCAGATATGATCATTCCAGCCATCAGTCAATCGCCCGATCTCTCTTTTCTTTCTGAAAGGGATCCTTTCAAGATTACCCGGTCGGGAGGCATTGAAGCTGATCCACTTACCCTTGAGACAGGCGTGGAAGGGATCTTTGCAGGAGGCGATCTGGTCACGGGTCCACAGACCTATATCGATGCCATGGCCGCGGGTCGAAAGGGAGCCGCCTCCATCGATCGCTACCTGAGAAGAGAGGATCTGAGAGAAGGTCGAGAAAAAGAAGGGCCACAAAAAGATTATATTCAAGTCGATGTCGACGGAGTGGAATACAGAGAGAGAGCTTCGATGGTGACTCTTCCTTCTGAGAGAAGAAAGAGAAGTTTTAACGAAGCGAACTTGGGCCTTCGAGAAGAGGATGTGATTCGCGAGGCAGAACGCTGCCTCAATTGCGGAGGCTGTTCAGCCTGCGGAGAATGCTCAAAGTACTGTCAGCCCAAGGCCATTGATTATGAGATGAGAGAAGAATGGATCGAACGAAAAGTCGGAGCCATTATTGTTGCAACCGGATTCTCTCAATTCGACTATAAAGTTTACGGAGAATATGGTGGAGGCCGCTTCAAGGATGTGATCACAGGTCTTCATCTGGAAAGGATGCTCGACACGACAGGGCCAACAGGAGGACATGTCGTTCGGCCTTCCAATGGTAAAGAGGCAAAGAATATCGTCTTCATTCAGTGCGTTGGATCGAGAGATGAATCAAAGGGCGTTCCTTATTGTTCCAGGGTCTGCTGCATGTATACGGCGAAACAGGCGGTCCTTCTTAAAGATCATTCCCCAGAGACCCAATCGTACGTTTTCTACATTGATATCCGGGCAAGCGGTAAGAATTATGAAGAGTTTGTCAAGCGAGCCCAACGAGAATATGGAGTGATCTATATTCGAGGAAGGGTTTCAAAAATTTATGAAAAAGGTGACAAACTCATTGTTCGAGGGGTGGACACGCTAATCGGAAAACAGGTAGAGGTTGAGGCCGACCTCGTCGTTTTAGCAACCGCCGTTGTGCCGCAACCGGGTGCCGTTGAGTTGGCCAGGCTCTTGAACATCCCTTATGATACGTACGGTTTTTATACGGAGTGCCATCCAAAGCTTCAGCCTGTCGAGGTGGTGACCAAAGGAATCTTCCTCACCGGTGCCTGCCAGTTTCCGAGAGATATTCCTGATTCCATTGCCACCACGGGTGCTGCCTCGGTCAGAGCCTGTGAGATTCTTTCCAAAGACGAGTTGATCTTAGACCCGAGGATTGCTTTTGTGGATGAGGATGTCTGCAGTGGTTGTCTCAATTGCGTTGGGGTCTGTCCTTTTAAAGCGATCCAGCCAAAAGAAGTGGACGGAAGGATCGTTGCGCAGATCCTTCCAACGCTCTGTCACGGCTGCGGAAATTGTGCTGCCGCCTGCCGGAGCGGCGCGGCCAATGTCCAAGGGTTTACCGATGACCAGATTTACGCCCAGGTGGCGTCGGTCTTTGAAGTTTTAAGAAAGGAGCAAATTCTTGAGTTATCTGAATGAAAAAGGGATTCATGAATTTAGATGTCGGGTATTGGGGTTGACCGGGATGGATGTTTCTAGGTGCACCCAGTGTGGAAAATGCTCCGCAGGGTGTCCTATCTCTCCGGAGATGGATCTTCAGCCGAACCAGGTGATCCATCTGATTCAGATCAACGATCCGAGCACGGTACTTCGATCGCAAACCATATGGCTCTGCGCTTCCTGTCAAACCTGCTCCGCTCGATGTCCAGAAGATATCGATGTCGCCCAGATCATGGATTCACTGAGGAAGTTAGCAGTGGAAGAAAAGGTTCCAATTGGAGAAGAAAATGCAATGAAATTTGATGAATGCTTTCTCAATTCGATTCGGAAGAGGGGCCGGGTCAATGAAATGAGGATATTATTGCGTTATAATCTGGCCGCCCATCAGCCTTTGAAAGATTCTCATTTAGGACTGGTGATGTTGGCCAAAAGGAAATTAAGCTTTTCAAGTCGTAAGATTAAAGAAGTGGGTCTGATCAAAAAGATCTTTAAGAACAGCAGGAGATTCATTAAAGATCAGGTGTAATCGATGCAGGTAGGATATTACCCGGGCTGTTCCCTTGAGAGCAGTGCAAAAGAGTTCGATCTCTCCCTTCGGGCGATCTTTCAAGAGATGAAAATATCGCTACAGGAGATTCCCGACTGGAACTGTTGTGGAGCAAGCCCTGCCCACTCCCTCAGTGAAGAACTTGGGATGGCCCTGCCTTACCGAAATCTTGCGAAGGCTGAAGAATCCGGGATAAGGAAAATCATATCTCCGTGTCCTGCCTGCTATAGCCGAATGAAGCTCGCCCATGAAAAGGTGGCACTCGATCGTTCTCTTGCAGATCGGCTTCTGGAGATTGTGGGAAAAGATTATAAGGGAAGTTTAGAGTCGAGACATATTTTAGACTTCATTAAAGAGGACATCGGACTGGAACGATTGAAATCGAGCATGAAGCGTTCTCTAAAAGGATTGAGAGTGGCCAGTTATTATGGATGTCTGACACGGCTACCAGGAGTAAAAATAGACGATGTTGAAAATCCGGTGATTATGGATGAGATAGTAGAAGCTCTTGGAGGGAAATCACTTGACTGGTCTCATAAGACCGAATGTTGCGGAGCCAGTCTTTCATTGACACGGACAGAGATTGCCCTAAGGCTAGTTCGATCCATTTTAGAAGCAGCTGAAGAGAAAGGGGCAGAGTGCATTGCCGTCGTTTGCCCCCTTTGTCAGTCCAATTTAGATGTTCGACAAGGCCTGGTTTATAAGAACAAAATGCCCATTCTCTACATCACGCAACTGATTGGGCTGACTCAGGGACTTGGTTACGCCAAGTTGGGACTGGATGGACTGATTGTAAGCTCCCGCGACCTCCTTCAAAAAAGAGGGATCATCGAAAAGTAAAACTACCAACAGTGAGTCCTGACAACTCATGAGTTAAATATCCTCAACAAGACTCCTGATCACCTCCATATTTTTCAGGTCTTCCACGGTATCCTTTCTTGGAGTCTCCATGATTCCAGGAAGGTGCCTCAATAAGGGATGGTTGACCAGATTTCTGAATCCTTCCAGTCCAATATATCCCTCACCAATATGCCAGTGCCTATCTTTTCTCGATCCCAGAGGAGTTTTTGAATCATTGAGATGGAGGAGATGGAGTCGTTTCAAGCCGATTGTTTGATCAAAGTTTCCAAGCGTTCTCTCAAGCCCATCTTTGTCAGAGAGGTCGTATCCTGCCTCAAAAGTGTGGGCTGTGTCGAGGCAGACACCCATTCTTTGGTGGTCATGAACTCCTTCTATAATTTTTTTGATCTGTTCAAAGGTATATCCGATCTCCGTCCCCTGTCCTGCTGTGTTCTCCATGAGGAGGATGACCGAATTCTTTACCTTTTCAAAGGCCTGATCGATCCCTTGTGAAACCGATTCAATGGCTTGATCTTCTGAGGACTCCATTCGATGTCCGATATGGATGATCAGGTACTGGGCTCCCAGTTGCTCTGCTCTTTGAAGATCTGTGGCGATTGAATGGATTGACCGTTTGTAAAATTTTGGCTTTAAGGAAGCGATATTGGGGAGATAGGGCATGTGGAGAAAGACAGGGAAGAGGGTAGAGGATCGAATAGATGATCGGAATTCTTCCACATCCTTCTTATTCAGAGGGGAATATTTCCATCCCCTCGGGTTTCTGGAGAAGAATTGGAGGGTCTCGCAGCCCCTGGCATGGGCTCTTTCAACCACCTTTGAAAACCCTCCGGCAATGGAAATATGAAACCCAAACCGCATCGACACCCCTTGAATAAGGTCCCTTGAATACGGATCGATCGGAAGTTACAATTTATGTAAATTCCTTATTTATTGTCAATAAGAAATTGATGTAAAAAAGGTGATTTTTCGCTTGACAAAAGCAAGCATTTGGTTTAGGAATGAGGCGTTCAAATTAAAAAATTCACAAGTTCTTTAACACCCTTCCCTTTTCAACCAAGCCAAGGGATATAAGTCTATGTTCTTCAAGGTTTCTTTATACATTTCCTTAATCATTTTCCTTCTCACTCTTATTTATAAAGTATCGAGTTGGTTCCGGTACAAGATCGGGATAGGGGCAGGAGAGATTTCAACCTCCACACGGTTTTTTTCTGCCATCAAGGGAATCCTATCGACTATTTTCAGCGCCAAAATTCTCACCCTGCTGAAAGTCTTTGTTCTCGATGTGCTGCTCCAATTCAGGATATTGAGGGAGGATTTCCTCAGGTGGATCATGCACATTTTTATTTATGGCGGTTTCATGCTCCTCCTCCTGATGCATGCCCTGGACAAAACCATCACCGTTTCCATATGGAAGAACTATTATTCAACGATCAATCCCTTCATGTTTTTGAGAGACCTCTTCGGCGCCTTCGTCATCATTGGAGTGATCATTGCGATTTATCGCCGATTCATCTTGAAGGTGCCTCGCCTCTTCAGCAATGTCATGGATATTTATGCCATCCTCATCGTGGCAGTCGTCATGCTCTCCGGTATCTTTTTAGAAGCCACTAAAATGGTCGCCTACTCCGATTATAAGAGGATGGTGGATGAATATTCTGGTTTGAGCGATCCCCAGGAACTCAAATCTTTGGAAGCCTATTGGGTGAAAGAATTTGGAGTGGTTTCCCCAAATATCAAAGGGCCTTTTGATGAAACACTCTTACAGAAGGGCAGTGAATTACATCAGTCGAGTTGTATGGGATGCCATGATCGAGCCCAATGGGCATTTACCGGTTATGGAGTGGCCAAGCTCATCAGCCCCATCGGCCTTGGAATTGACAGGGCCCGTCTGCCCGGTGTGCTTTGGTACATCCATATTTTGGCCTGTTTCGTGGGCCTTGCCTATCTTCCCTTCAGTAAAATGTTCCATATCTTTGCGAGTTCGGTGAGCCTGCTCGCCAATGGAGTTATCGGAAAGGGAAAACTGGCTCCGGCGAACAGAGCCACTCTCCAGGCAATGGAACTGGATGCCTGCACCCACTGCGGGACCTGCAGCTTGAGATGCTCGGTGATCATGGCCTTTGAAGAAATTATGAATATGAATATTTTACCTTCTGAAAAGATCGCCTCCATCAAAGCACTTGCCTCCGGCAAGGAATTGAGTCCAAGGGAACTCAGGCATATTCAAGAAGGGGTCTATCTCTGTACCAATTGCTACCGTTGCACGGTGGTCTGTCCAGCGGGAATCAACCTGCAGGATTTATGGTTCAACGTAAGAGAGACTCTTCTTCAAAAGGGATACCCGGAATTTCTTGTTCTCTCTCCCCTCTCTTTTTACCGCGGGTTGATGAAGGGAGAGACGGTTCGGAGAGATTACGAGAAACCCTTGATCCAGGCGAGAGAGGCGATTGCAGCCCAATGTGATTTAATGAAGAAGAAGGATAAAGTTCTGCCTCTGACTCCCACGGACAGAAAATTACAAAGTGGGCTCAACCTGTCTGCTCAGGCAAAAACCTTCTCCGTTTGTTTTGGCTGTCAGACCTGTACGACCGTCTGTCCTGTAGTGGGTAACTATGAGAATCCTCAGGAAGCCCTGGGACTGCTGCCCCATCAAATTATGCATGCCGCTGGTTTAGGGTTAAGGGATCTTGCCTTTGGTTCAAATATGCTCTGGGATTGTTTGACCTGTTATCAGTGTCAGGAGCAATGTCCACAGGGGGTCTGCGTCACGGATGTGTTATACGAACTTAAAAATTTGGCAGTCAAACAAGTCAGAGAAAAGACCTTGCAGCCCATGGAAAGAAAATGATGGAATTTGCATTGTTTCTTGGTTGTACCATTCCAGCCCGTCTCAACCAGTACGAATCTTCTTCCAGAGCTGTTCTCGAAAAGCTCGGTGTGGGATTGGTCGACATCCGGGAGTTTAACTGCTGCGGATATCCCTTGAGGAATATGGGCTTTAAAATTTTCCTCCTCTCTTCGGCGAGAAACCTGGCCCTGGCTGAAAAGAAGAATCTGAATGTGATGACATTGTGCAAATGTTGTTACGGCAGCCTCAAGAAAGCAGACTACCTGATGAAGGAGAATGCTTCGTTAAAGAAAGAAGTGAATGGGATTCTTGAGAAGGAAGACCTGAAATATGAAGGAAGGATCGAGATCAAACATCTTCTCTCTGTTCTTCACAAAGATGTAGGCATCGAAGGGATCAAGGGAAAGGTGGGCACGCCCTTTCAGGGGCTTAAGATTGCCACCCATTACGGATGCCATGCCTTAAGGCCCAGCCAGATTGTCGGGTTTGATAATCCGGTGGCGCCTTCTCTATTTGATCAACTGGTTGAAGTGACCGGTGCTGAGAGCATCGAATGGCCGATGAAGCTCGAATGTTGCGGCGCCCCTTTATGGGGAATCAATGATCAGCTATCCATGGATTTAACTTTAAAAAAGCTGACCGACGGGAAAATATCGGGTGCGGATTATGTCTGTGCGGCCTGTCCGTACTGCCACATTCAGTTCGACAAGGTCCAAAAGATGATTCTCTCTCAAAGGAATATGAACCATCCTCTTCCCTCCATTCTCTATACACAGCTTCTTGGATTGAGTATGGGTATTGATCGAAAGGCCCTCGGATTGGAGATGAACGAGATTCCGATCAGCGGGATTGAAGAATTATTAACCAAGGAAACAGAATTAGCAGAGCAGAAAGAATCGGCGGTGCAGAAAGAACCCAAAAAGGAGACAGAATAGAAAAAATCTCCTCCCCCCTGGCGGGGGAGGATTAAGGTGGGGGGATTAAACAATGTCCACCCCCCCACCCCCTCTCTCTCCCATCGAGGGGGAGGGGAAACTCTGAAATTTTTTAATGGTTCGTTTTTAGAAGGTTGGAGTAAAGATGACGCAGAATAGAATTGGTTCCGTGATGGTGGTCGGCGGGGGCATTGCCGGGATGCAGGCTTCATTAGATCTTGCCAATTCCGGCTATTATGTCTACCTTGTGGAGAGGTCCTCCTCCATCGGAGGCCTCATGTCCCAACTGGACAAGACCTTTCCCACCAACGACTGTTCCATGTGAATCCTCTCGCCCAAACTGGTCGAGGTCGGCCGGCATCTCAACATCGAACTCTTGACTCTCTCGGAGGTAAAGAGTGTCTCCGGAGAAGTGGGCAACTTTGAAGTCAACGTGGTTCAATCCCCGCGCTATGTGGACCCGGCCAAATGTATTGCTTGCGGTCTCTGTGCGGAGAAATGTCCTACCAAGATCGACAGTGAATATGATGCCGGTCTTGCCAAGCGAAAATCTATCCATGTGAAGTATGCTCAGGCCGTTCCGCTGAAGTATGCCATTGACCCGGTCCATTGTATCTTTCTCACAAAGGGGAGATGCAAGGTCTGTGAGAAGCTCTGTCCTGCCAAGGCTATCAATTTCGAAGATAAGGAAAGGGAGTTGACCATCCAGGTTGGGGCGATCATTCTTACCCCTGGATGTGAGGTTTTTGATCCGAAGGTGTATGATATCTATGGTTACCAGCGGTTCCCCAATATCGTCACCAGCCTCGAATTTGAAAGAATGCTCTCCGCCTCGGGTCCCTATAGCGGACATCTGATCAGACCTTCGGATAAGAAGGAGCCCAAAAAGATCGCCTGGATTCAGTGCGTGGGTTCCAGAGATGTGCACGAAGGGGCAAAAGCTTACTGCTCTGCCGTTTGCTGTACCTATGCTATCAAAGAAGCCATTGTGGCCAAAGAGCATGCGAAGGGCGGACTCGATACAGCGATCTTTTACGTTGATATGCGAACCTTCGGAAAAGATTTTGAAAGATACTATAACCGAGCCAAGGAAGAAGCAGGGGTCCGTTTCATCAAATCGAGGATCACCCAAATTCTGCCGGCGAGGGAGACCGGGAATCTGCTCATCCGGTATACCGATGAAGTTCAGAAGAGGATTGAAGAAGAATTTGACATGGTGGTCTTATCTGTCGGAATTGGCGTTCCCAAAGAAGCAGCGGACTTAGCCAGGAGATTGAATGTTGAAATAAACCACTATGATTTTGCGTCCACGAGCAGCTTCGATCCTGTTTCAACCTCAAAGCCCGGCATCTTTGTTGGCGGAGCCTTCCAATCCCCCAAGGATATCCCGTCTGCCGTGATCGAGTCCAGCGCCTCTGCCGCGGTGGCAGAGAGCACTCTCGCCGACTCCCGTTGGTCCATGACCAAGAGAAAAGAGATTCCCGAGGAAGTTGATGTTCGCGGTGAACCTCCCCGGATTGGAGTTTTTGTCTGCCGGTGTGGGACGAATATCGCGGGGGTGTTGGATGTCCCCGCCATTGTCGAATATGCCCGGACGATGCCGGGTGTTGTTTTTGTGGAAGAGAATCTCTTCAGCTGCTCTCAGGACACTCAAGAGAAGATGGCCCAGGTGATCAAAGAGGAGAAGTTGAACCGGGTGGTCGTCGCTGCCTGCAGTCCGCTGACCCATGAGGTTCTCTTTCAGGAAACGGTGGTTAATGCTGGCCTCAACAAATACCTTTTCGAGATGGCGAATATTCGAAATCAGTGTTCCTGGGTGCATGGCGGTGATCCGAAGTCTGGCACAGAGAAGGCTAAGGATCTTGTCCGCATCGCCGTGGCAAAAGTCGCCTTATTTGAACCCCTGTCCGACCCCCGAATCAATATCAACCAAACTGCCTTGGTCATCGGGGGCGGCCTTGCAGGAATGGGCGCCGCTAAAAACCTGGCCGGGCAGGGTTACCATACCTGTCTCATTGAAAAGGAAGGGGGTTTAGGAGGCCAGGCTCGAAATCTCTATCAAACCTGGAAGGGTGAGAATGTTCAAGATCATCTAACGGAGCTCATTCAGGAGGTCCAATCCAATCCGAAGATCGATGTCTGCCTGAACACTGAATTGAAGCAGGTGGAAGGATTTGTGGGCAATTTTAAATCCACCATTCAAACGGATGGAAAAGAAAGGGTATTGGAACACGGTGTCGCCATTGTTGCAACAGGGGCTTCGGAGCTGAAGCCGGATCAATATCTCTATGGAAAGGATCCCCGTGTTTTGACGAGACTGGAGTTAGACGGGAGATTCATAAATCATGACGCCTCTCTGGGAAAGATCCGTTCAGCCGTTTTTATTCTCTGTGTCGGGTCGCGCATCAAGGAGAGGCCATACTGCTCTGAGGTGTGCTGTACCCACTCCGTCGTGAGTGGGCTTAAGCTGAAAGAGATCAACCCGGAAATGGATGTCTTTATTGTTTACAGGGACATGCGCACCTTTGGACTGTTCGAGGATCTTTATCGTGAAGCCAGGGCCAAAGGAATCATTTTCATCCGTTATGACGAAAGCAAAGAATTAAAGGTCACGAAGGATCGGGACGATCTTCAAGTGCTCTTCACCTCTTCTGTCCTGAACCGGGAGATGGAGATTCGGCCAGACTTGCTGATCCTGGCCACGGCCATTGTGCCTCCAAAAGAGAACCCTATCGCTAACTTGTTCAAGGTTCCTGTAAATAAGGATGGTTTTTTTGTGGAAGCCCACGTCAAGCTCCGCCCCATCGATTTCGCTACCGACGGGGTGTTTCTCTGCGGCCTCGCCCACTCTCCAAAGCCCATGGATGAATCGATTGCACAAGGTCTGGGTGCGGCGGCCCGTGCGGTGACGCTTTTGTCCCAGAAGGAAATGTCCGGCAGTGCCATTGTGGCCGAGATCAATGCGGAAAGCTGTGTCGGCTGTCAGGGATGTTTAAAAGTTTGCCCCTATGAAGCCATTCGATATTTGGATGGCAAAAGGGTCTGCGAGATCAATGACGTGATCTGTAAAGGGTGTGGGGCCTGCGCCGCCACCTGTCCATCGGCCAGCGTCCAGCTTAAGCGGTTCACCAGCAAGCAGATCTATGCGCAAATTGAAAAGGCCATGGCGGCCTAATAGGTGATCATTGTAAAATTCAAATTGTAAATTGCAAATTGAAAATTGAATAAAATAAAAAAGGAATTTTGCACTTTGCATTTTTCATTTTGAAATGGGGTTAAACATGGCAGAGGAGTTCAGACCGAAGATCATTGCTTTCCTATGCACTTGGTGAGCTTATGCTGCCGCTGACCTGGCTGGGGTCAGTAGAATGCAGTATTCGACTTCGATCCGGGTCATCCGGGTCATGTGCGCCGGGACGATATCACCTCATTATGTCCTGAAGGCCTTGCAGGCAGGGGCGGATGGCGTCTTTGTAGCCGGCTGACGTCTCGGTGAATGTCATTACCAGTCTGGTAATGTCATGGCAAGTAAAAGGATGACTTTTTTGAAGAGGTTGCTGGAGTTTTCTGGCATTCACCCAGAGCGTCTTAGAACGAGGTGGGTCTCTTCTGCGGAAGCGGTGGAGTTCGTTCACGAGGTTTCAGAGTTTGTAGAGAACATTAAAAAGTTAGGGCCGAATCCTTTGAAAGTGAAAGCAAAGGAGGCTGCCTGACCATATAAAGCTAAGGTCAAGGTTGAGGTTTGTAGCCGCAATCTTTAGGTTGCGGCATTTTCGCAGGCTAAAGCCTGCGGCTACCATTTTTGGTTTGTAATTGTATTTCGGAATCACTCTATTAGGGTGAGATTGAGAAACGATGAGCACTAAGATTAAAGAGGCTGTTCGAACCCTTTTGACCGGGGGAAAGATCAAGGGATTTCTCGGATTGAGAGAAGATAGCGGCAATATCATGCCACATCTTTTCTGCGATCCTAAGGAGCTCGACCATCTCTCTTTGGGTGACTGGAAGAAAGCGGGTGATACCCGTTATCCCCTCAATCAGTTGATGATTCGATTGACCATGGAGTATCCTGAGGAGATCTTTGCTGTCCTGGTGAGAGGTTGTGATGAAAGGGGACTCAAAGAGCTCTTCAAATGGAAACAGTTAAACGAAGAGAAGATTGTCCTCATTGGGATGGGTTGTCCTGATGAACTGGCCAAAGCTTGTGAATGTGAAAAACCATTTCCAGATAGTTTGATAGATGGTCCAAAGGGAGAAAAAGCAGACAATCAGAAAGTGGCTCGCATTGACGCCATGGATCTGGATGCTCGACTCCAGTTCTGGAAGGCGGAGTTTGACCGATGCATCAAGTGTTTCGGGTGCCGAAATATCTGTCCGATGTGTTTTTGCAATGAATGCTCCCTTGAAGAGGATCAATTGGTGGGGACTGGGGAGATTCCGCCTGCCAATCCTACTTTCCATTTGGCTCGGGCCATCCATATGGTGGGTCGTTGCATTGACTGTGGCTTGTGTGAAGAGGCCTGTCCAGCAGATATTCCTTTAAGAACGCTTTATAAAAAGGTGGGAGAGATTATCAGCAAGGAATTTGGATATAAGACGGGCTTCAGCGTGGATGAAAAATCACCCTTCAATATCATTGAGGTGAAATAGTTCCATGGAATTCAAAACGGTTTTAAGTTTCTGTCCTTACTGTGGATGTGGATGCGGATTGCTCTTAGAAGTCCTCGATGGAAAAATCGTTGGGACCCTTCCTTGCAAAACCAGTCCCGTGAACCAAGGAAAATTGTGTGTCAAAGGATGGACCGTCCATGAGTTTGTCACGAGCCCCAACCGATTGACCAAACCCATGGTTCGCAAAGGGGATGCTTTGCAAGATTCCTCATGGGATGAGGCACTCAATCTTGCTGCCACACGCCTGAAAGAGATTAAAGAAAAATATGGTCCGGATAGCATCGGTGTGTTGACTTCTGCCAAGTGCACCAATGAGGAAAACTATGTTTTACAGAAGTTTGCTCGGGCAGCTATCGGGACGAACAATATCGATCACTGCGCCCGGCTCTGACACTCCTCCACGGTGGCCGGGCTGGCCGCAGTATTTGGCAGCGGAGCGATGACCAACTCCATTGAAGAGATCGAGGATGCCGATTGTATCCTGATCATCGGCTCCAACACTTCGATCGCCCATCCCCTCATTGCCACACGTGTCTACCGCGCGAAAGCCAAGGGAGCGAAATTAATCGTTGCGGATCCTCGCAGGATTCCAATTGTTCTCCAAAGCGATGTACACCTTCGTCAGAATCTCGGAACGGATGTGGCCCTCATCAATGGCCTGATGCACATCATCTTGAAGAATGGGTGGCAAGACCAGGCCTTTATCGATGAGCGTACGGAAAAGTTTGAGGAGCTGAAAAAGGTTGTTGAGAATTATACTCCTGAAAAGGTATCGGAGATCACCGGGGTCCTGGTAGCTAATCTGGAGAAGGCAGCAGAATATTATGCCAAGGCCGAGCGAGCAACCATTCTCTACACCATGGGCATTACCCAGCACACCACAGGTGTGGATAATGTCAAGTCCCTTGCCAATCTGGCGATGCTCACCGGAAATCTCGGCAAGGAATCGACAGGCATCAACCCACTGCGAGGACAGAACAATGTCCAGGGCGCCTGTGACATGGGTGGGTTGCCGAATGTTTACACCGGTTACCAGGCAGTGATCGATCAGGCAGTGCGACAGAAATTCGAAGAGGCGTGGGGAGCTAAACTTTCAGATAAAATTGGATTGACTGTGACCGAAATGTTTCCTGCTGTTCTGGATGGGAAAATAAAAGCCATCGTTATCCTGGGTGAGAATCCAGTGGTGAGTGATGCAGACAGCCATCACGTAGAAAAGGCACTCAAGGCTCTTGATTTTCTCTTAGTCATTGATATCTTCAAAACTCCCACTACGGATCTGGCCCATGTGGTTTTGCCTGGGGCTGCCTTCGCAGAGAAAGAGGGGACTTTTAGCAACACGGAGAGAAGGGTTCAGTTACTTCGAAAAGCTGTTGAACCTCCTGGAGAATCCAAACCAGACTGGCAGATCATCCAGGAACTGTCGAGCCGTTTTGGTTATCCCATGGATTATGCATCACCCCGTGCCATCATGGAAGAGATTGCCAAGCTCACTCCATCCTATGGCGGTATTACTTATGATCGACTTCAAGGCGATGGGTTGCAGTGGCCCTGTCCCAATACCGAGCATCTTGGAACAAAATTTTTACATCAGGGTCGATTTACCAGAGGCAAAGGTCTGTTCAGCGCCATTGAATACAAACCCGCTGCAGAGACAGCGGATGAAGAGTATCCTTTCCAATTAACCACTGGAAGAGTTCATGTTCACTACCACACCGGTACGATGACGAGAAATTCCCCCTCATTGGAAAGGGAAATCAGGGAATGTTTTCTCGAGATACATCCTGATGATGCTGCTGAACTCAAAGTGATGGATGGCGACTGGGTTGTGGTCGCATCGAGACGGGGATCTGTCCCAACCCGTGTGAAGTTGACCGATGCAGCAGGAAGAAAAACAGTATTCATGCCCTTCCATTTCCTTGAAAGCAGAGCCAATATTTTGACCAACCCCACTTTTGATCCGATTGCCAAAATCCCAGAGTTTAAGGTCTGCGCAGTGAAGATTCAAAAAATGGATCCGTCAGACAAAAGCATTTCTTCCTCTACAACCGCTCATTAATTAGACCAATCTAAATAATTACAGATGTCTGCTTAGGATGGAGTAAAATTCTGAAGATCAACAGCGGGTGAAATAAAAATGTTAATTATTTCACTAACTTTTTTATGTTTTTTATCAAATTGGAACTTAAAACAAAATTGTTACCTAAAAACAATAAGTTAAGATCGAGTTAAAAAAGCTAATTTATCTTCAATTCTCAATAAAATTTTTCTTGACAAAAGAAAGGCAATTTTGTAGTTTGATGCGGGAACAAGAAACTTTTCACAAATAGAACCTCACAGTTGAATCTCCGAAATATTATTGAAGGTTGCTGTGGGGTGACATCCCGACACTGATAAAAATTATTTCTTCTGTCAGGATAAGGGGGAAACATGCTGATCGAGTATCTTGCCATCCTCATCTATATTGCCATAGCTGTTATTTTTGCCATTTTTGCTATTTTCGCCTCCTATCTCCTAGGCCAGAGAAAACCTACAGCACTCAAGCAGGCGCCCTACGAATGTGGGATGACGACCATTGGCTCAAGCTTCGGCAGGATACCCATTAAGTACTATATCATCGCCATGCTTTTTCTCCTCTTTGATATTGAGGTTGTCTTCCTCTATCCCTGGGCAGTGGTCTTCAAAGAGTTTAAGGTCTTTGCCTTCGTCTCAATGGCCGTCTTCATCGGAATTTTACTCGTCGCCTATATCTATATCTGGAAAAAAGGAGCACTAGAATGGGAATAGAAACCTACCTTGAGAAAACCCCTTTTCTTCCTCTCTTGGATAAGGTCGTCAATTGGGGTCGAAAGTATTCGATCTGGCCAGTGACCTTTGGCTTAGCCTGATGCGCTCTGGAAATGATGGCTGCCAGTATGGCGACCTGGGATATCGCTCGATTTGGTTCAGAAGTTTTCAGGCCCTCTCCTCGACAAGCAGATTTGATGATTGTTGCAGGAACCCTGACCAAGAAGATGGCTCCGATGGTTAAACGCATCTATGAGCAGATGCCAGAACCCAAGTGGGTGATCGCTTATGGAGCCTGCGCCTGCTCGGGCGGGTACTTTAGGAGTTACAGTGTCGTGCAAGGAGTCGATCAAATCCTTCCTGTGGATTTCTATGTCCCGGGTTGCCCTCCCAAACCTGAAGGGCTCCTTGCAGCTTTGGTAAAACTCCAGAAGAAGATCGAGAAAGAGACACTTGCGGACCGAAAGAATGTTCGCAGTAGCCTTGAAATGAAATGAAAGGATAAGAGGAAAAGGGAATGGGTGAAATCCAAATCGCTGTAAAGAAATTGCAGGAAAAATTCCCGGCCTCCGTTTTAGAGGTGACGACTTTTCGCGGCGAGGTCACGATCACAGTATCCAAAGGAGAGATCTTTGAGATCTGTAAATTTCTCCATTCGGACCCGGATCTCCAATTTCACCTCCTCACCGACCTCTGCGGCCTAGACTTTTTTCCACAAACCCCTCGTTTTGGAGTCGTCTACCATCTTTGTTCGTTAAAGAATAATCAGAGATTGCGGCTCAAAACGAGAGTCGGAGAGATGGAATCGATTCCAAGCGTGGAATCGATCTGGAAGGTAGCCAACTGGTATGAGCGGGAAGCCTATGACCTCTTCGGGATTCGTTTTGAAAATCATCCTGACCTGAGAAGAATTCTTCTCTGGGATGGTTATGAAGGCTACCCTTTAAGGAAAGATTATCCAGCAGAAGGGCCCGATTTCGACAAACCCTTTGTTCCCGAGGTTTGACATGGCAGAGACACGGTTAATGACCATCAATATGGGACCCCAACACCCGGCGACTCACGGGGTATTGAGGATTGTGTTGGAATTGGATGGGGAGGTGATCGTCAAGGCAACCCCCCATATCGGACACCTTCATCGGGGGATAGAGAAACTGGCTGAAACCAAGACCTACCATCAATCGATTCCGTTCACCGACCGTTTGGATTATACCAATGCGATGGGTAATAACTTAGCCTATGTTCTGGCTGTGGAGAAACTGTTAGGCCTTGAGGTCCCCAAACGGGCTCAATATCTAAGAGTCTTGATGACTGAACTCCAGAGGATTGCAGCCCATCTCATCTGGTTAGGGACTCACGTATTGGATATGGGGGCAACGACTCCAATCTTCTATACCTTTCGGGAAAGGGAGGATATTTTGAGAATCTTTGAGGAGGTTGCGGGGGGGAGGCTTACTCCAACCTACTTGAGGATAGGCGGGCTTTCTAAGGATCTTCCAGAGGGGATAGAAGAGAAAATCAAATCATTTGTGCAAACCTTTCCAGACCATGTCAAAGAATACGAAACCCTGCTGACGAAGAATGTGATCTGGCTCAAGCGTACCAAAGAAGTTGGAATCATCTCCAAGGAGGATGCGATCAGCTGGGGAGTAACAGGTCCTACCTTGCGGGGTTGTGGGGTAAAATATGATGTGAGAAAGGCTTATCCTTATTCAAGTTATGAGGAGTTCGATTTCGATATTCCCATTGGCTCCGTCGGGGATGTGTATGATCGATACAACGTGCGGTTGAGGGAGATGGAGTGGTCCAATACGATTGTGGAGCAGGCATTGAAAAAATTGCCGAAGGGGCCCATTATCGCAAACGATCCACGAATCACTTTGCCACCGAAGGATGATGTCACAAAAGATATTGCTGCATTGATCCGGCAGTTTAAGATTGTCTCCGAGGGTTTCCAACCTCCAATAGGTGAGGTCTATGCCAGCGTGGAAGCCTCCAAAGGGGAATTGGGATTCTATATTGTGAGCGATGGATCGAACCGTCCGTTCCGTTTCAGGATTCGAACCCCTTCTTTCGCTAACTTGAGCGCCCTTCCCAAAATGATTGAGGGGAGTCTGATCGCTGATGTGGTTTCAACGATTGGGAGCATTGACATTGTCCTGGGAGAGATTGATCGTTAAATATAAATAAATTCGAAGCACGAAATTCGAAACAAGTACGAATTTTAAAAACGAAAATATAAAACTTAAAAACAGAAAGTTTAGAATTTTAAAAGTTGAATTTTGAATTTGCCCGCCCTGTTAAGTACGGGATGAGTTACTTCTGGTTTGATTTTCATGACTCTTCTGGAAAAGTGAGGTCATCAATTTCTAACAGAATTACTTAACAGGGTGAAGATTTCGATATTCGGATTTAGGATTTTCCTGAATGAGAGGTCGTTATGACAGACATTCTTTTTAGTAGCTGGGGTGGAGTGGTTACAGATAACCGAGGAAAACCTGAAGCAGAGAGGCAGCCTGTCTCCGCTCTCAATCTACCCCTGGAATTTGATAAAGAGAGAAGGATCAAAGCCTTCATCGGATGGGATGGCATTGTCATCAGAGACCCTGAAGTCAACATGGTCGATTTGATTCGTGCTTACCTGGAAGCGGTTCAGAACGAATCCTGCGGAAAGTGCACGCCCTGCCGGGTGGGAACTCGGATCATGGCGACCATCATGAATCGGATTGCCGATGGTCAGGGCAAGGGCGAGGACTTAAAACAATTAAAATATTTAGGGGAGACGATTCAGAAGAGTTCCAAATGCAACCTGGGACAGACGGGCCCGAAGCCTGTGTTGGATGCCATCGATCATTATGAAGACCAATTCTCCGGTGCCATCCAATTGCAGAAAAAGATTCCCCGGCAGGAATACAAAGTTAAGGTGACCGCACCTTGCGAAAGCGCTTGTCCTTCCCATCTTCCTATTAGCCGTTATGTTGAGTTGATCAAAGAAGGGAGATTCGAAGAATCCCTTGCTGCCATCCGAGGGGCAACCTGCCTGGCCGGAGTCCTGGGAAGGGTCTGCGTTCGGCCCTGCGAAGATAACTGTCGCCGGGGAAATGTGGACGAATGTATTTCCATTAAATGGCTGAAGCGATTCGTGGCAGACTATGAGCTTGAAAAGAGGAAGGAGCCTCTCCTTAAGAAGGGAGGGGATCGTTCAGAAAAAGTGGCCATCATTGGAGCAGGTCCGGCTGGCGTCTCCTGCGCGTATTACCTTGCTCTGAAGGGTTATCCCGTGACCATCTTCGAGAGACTGGGCGAGCCGGGTGGGATGGCTGCTGTTGGAATCCCTGACTATCGTCTTCCCAGGGATATTGTAAGGTATGAGGCAGAAATGGTTAAGCGACTGGGTGTCGAGATTCGATATAACACCCAGGTGGGAAAGGACATCACCCTTTCTCAGATGTTTGAGCAAGGTTATAAAGCCGTCTTTATCGGTGTGGGTGCCCAGACCAATACACCCATGGGCGTCGAAGGAGAAGAAAAAGGATATAAGGGATTCATCCCTGGCGTTTTCTACCTCTTAGAAATTAATCTGGGAAGAGACCCCTATCCTGAAGGAAAGAGGGTGGTAGTCGTCGGTGGTGGAAATGTGGCCATTGACTGTGTCCGATCCTCTTTCCGTATTGGCAAACCTGATGTGAATCTCGTTTATCGAAGAACGAAGAAAGAGATGCCTGCCGATCGTGTGGAGATCCACGATGCAGAGGAAGAGGATGTAAAATTCCATTACCTCTGCAATCCGGTCCGGATCATTGAGAAGGAAGGAAAAGTCGTAGGAGTGGAATGTATCAGGATGGAATTGGGTGAACCGGATGAGTCAGGAAGAAGGCGACCCGTTCCCGTCAAAGGGTCTGAATTTTTCATTGAGACCGATATCCTGATCCCAGCCATCGGTCAGGCAATCGACCTTTCATTCCTCGAAGAGAAAGACGGGGTGAAGACGACGAAACGATCCACCATCGCCATCCAAGAAGGAACTTTCCTGACCAGCCGGCCAGGGATCTTCTCCGCCGGGGATTGCGTGACCGGACCGGATGTCCTGGTCCGTGCCGCAGGGCATGGAAAGAGAGCGGCTGACAAGATTGACCTCTTCCTTCGCGGGATGGAGGTGAAGGAATCTGAGGAAGAACGTCTGGAGGCCCTGGTTGAGAAGATCAAAGTTTACAGCAAGAATGAGAAGATTGGGATCTCTGGCGGACAGAAGAGGTCGGTGTTGAAGTTGCTTCCTCCTGATTCAAGAAAATGGATCTTCGATGAGGTGGAGGAAGGGTTTTCCATTCCGGTGGCTCAGAAAGAAGCCGAGCGCTGTCTCCGATGTGTGCGGATCGGATTGTTTGCAGTATAAAGGAATTTTAAATTCGAAGCACGAAATCCGAAATTCGAAACAAGCACGAATGCTCAAAATTGGAATGACTCAAACGAATGCCAATTGTTTTGAACTTTGAAATTTGGATTTAGGATTTGTTTCGGATTTCGATATTCGGATTTCGAATTTTTGGGTGGAGGATATCATAAAGCATGTTAAAGCTGATGATTGATGGAAAAGGAGTTACTGGAAGACCGGATCAAACGATCCTTGAGGTGGCCAAAGAAAATGGGATCACTATTCCCACCCTGTGTTATCACCCCAGATTAAGCCTGCTCAAATCCTGCCGTATCTGTCTGGTCGATATCGAGGGTGCGGAGATGCCCATGGCCTCTTGTGCGACGCCGGTGGTCGAGGGGATGGTGGTTCATACCCGAACGGAGCGCGTCGAAAAGATGAGGCATGAGGCTTTAAAATTATTACTGGTCAATCATCCTCTGGACTGTCCTGTCTGCGATGCCGGAGGAGAATGCCAGCTCCAGAACCGCACCTATGAATTCGGGATCGAAAAGAACGAATTTCCTCCAGAGAAAAGAGAATTTCCCTCCATCCCCTATGGAACCCCCCTGATCCGGCAATGGTTTGATCGATGTGTGATGTGTCTCCGCTGCATCCAGGCCTGTGTGGATGTGCCAGGAGCCGATGTCCTCGAGGTGACAGAGCATGGTTTTCCCTCCCATGTGAAGGCCGTTCGGAAAGAGAACTGCATCTCTTGTGGAGAGTGCCTCCATATGTGTCCGGTGGGTGCTTTAACCGAGGATTTCAGTCCCATCAAAGGAAGGACATGGCAACTGGACAGAACGCAGACGACCTGTACTTTCTGCGGATGCGGTTGTCAGCTGGAGCTCAATACCCTTGCAGATAGGAAAGTGGTTAAGGTGACCACAAAGGGGGAGGCCGGGGTCAATCAGGGGAGTCTCTGTGTGAAGGGAAGATTCGGTTTTGATTTTATTCATCACCCGGACAGGCTTCAAAAACCACTTGTAAAAAAATCCGGAGTTTTTGCGGAGGTCTCCTGGGAAGAAGCCCTGGGTCTGGTCGCCACAAAGCTTCAAGAAATAAAGAATAAGTACGGGGCCCAGAGCATTGGCGGAATTTCTTCCTCCAGGGCAACCAATGAAGAGAATTTCCTCTTCCAGAAATGGATGAGAGCCTGCATCGGGACAAACCATATCGACAATGGTGCCCGATTGTCCAGTGGATCCTCTCTCTACGGGATGATGGCATCTACCGGATGTGGGGCGATGACTCATTCCATGGAGGACGTCGCCAAGTCCGACCTTATCCTTATCGTCGGTGCGGATGCCTATGATGATAATCTCATCTTCAGCAATAAGATGAGAGAGGCCATCCGGGAGAACAACGCTAAAGTCATCCTGGTCGATCCTCGAAAGACCCAATGGGAGAAATGGGCCAACCTGTGGTTGAGGCCTCTGCCAGGGACGGATATCGCCTGGATCAATAGTCTGGTTCGTCTCCTCATCGAGAAGGGTGGTCCTTCAAAAGAGTTTGTCGGGTCCAAGACAGAGGGTTTTGAAACCCTGCGGTCCTCTTTAGAGAAATTTTCGCCTGAGTTTGTCAAGAATACTACAGGAATCTCTCCAGCAGATTTGGAGGGAGCCGCCAGTCTCTATCTCTCAGCAAAAAAGAGGGCGATTGTCTTTGGTTCTGGTGTGACGCAGCATGCGCATGGGACAGAGATTGTAAAAGCCCTCTGCAACCTGGCCCTGTTGACCGGAGAGACAGAAGAGGGAGGAGGGGGCGTCTATCCACTGCTCACTCAGAATAACGTCCAGGGCGCCTTCGATATGGGCTCTCTTTCCGAATTTCTTCCCGGATATCAGAAGGTGGATGACGAAAAAGCGCGGAGGAATTTTGAAGAAATCTGGGAGAGAATCATTCCAGAAAAACCGGGCTTCACCTATATGGAGATGTTCGATAAGATGATGGAAGGGAAGATCAAAGCCCTCTATATCTTCGGAGAAGACCCCTTCATCAACCTCCCTAACTTAGAGAGACTCAAGAACGGGCTCCATCAATTGGAATTTTTGGTGGTTCAGGATATCTTCATGACCCACATTGGGAGTTATGCCCAGGTGATTTTGCCAGGGGTGAGTTTTGCTGAGAAGGATGGGACTTTCACCAATATGGAGAGAAGGATTCAAAGAGTGCGGAAGGCCATCTCACCGGTCGGTGATTCTCGGCCCGATTGGAAGATCCTCTGCGATCTTTCGACAAAGATGGGTTATCCCATGGGAGTCCAAACCCCTGCTGAGGTCATGGAGGAGATCGCCTCTCTTGTGCCCATCTACGCCGGAGTCAATTACTCCAAACTGGAGAAGGGCGGAATCCAGTGGTCTTCAAGGAACGGATGGAAACGGAGATTCTTCCCCGTAGAATACAAAGGGCCAGCAGAGCAGCCTGATGACAAATATCCTTTATGGATCATTCCCAGAGGCTTTCATTTCCATTATGGAATCGGGACGACGACCAAGAGAGCCATGGGGTTGGCTAAGGTTTTTCCTGATTCCTGCATCGAAGTTCACCCAGAGGATGCCACGAAGGCAGGTTTAGAAGAGGGGGGAAAGGTGAAGGTCGTTTCACCCAGAGGTGAGGTGGAGACGATCTGCCGGATTTCCGGAGCCGTTCCCAAAGGGGTGGCCTACTTTGCCACCACATTTTTCCCTGCTTTTGTAAATAACCTTTTGATTTCCGGAGTCGATGCTACGAGTCAACACCCTGAATACAAAGTCTTTATCGGAAGGGTGGAGAAAAGGTAGGAGAGCTCTAAAAACTACTATACGCTCTCTTGATTACACAGATTTCTGGATTTTTTCAGAAATCTCATAGAGGAGAAGCAGGATGCAACTGTTGTACCTTCTCATTGAGATCATTGTCAAATGCGTGGTGGTTTTTGCCGGTCTGATGATTGTCGTGGCCTATTTGACCTGGTTAGAGCGGAAGGTTTTGGGTCATATCCAGGTCCGTTATGGCCCCAATCGTTGCGGACCCTTTGGATTACTACAACCCTTTTCGGATGCCGTCAAAGCCTTCTTTAAAGAGGACCTGGTTCCAGGAAGGGCGGACAAGGTTATCTTCGTCATGGCCCCGATGATCTCGATCATCGCAGCCATCAGCATTTTTGCGGTCATCCCCTTTGGCAATCAGTTTACCATTCCCGGAACGAATTGGGTGGTCAAACTGAGGCTGGCCGATGTGGATATCGGGCTTCTCTATATCTTCGGCGTAGCTTCTCTTGGAGAATTTGGAATTATCTTAGGAGGTTGGTCTTCCGGAAATAAGTATGGTTTGACCGGATCGCTGCGGGCCGCGGCTCAGATGATCAGTTATGAAGTGGCCCTTGGCATCGCGGTCATAGGAGTCCTCATCCTCTCAGAAAGTCTGAGACTGACTGAAATCGTTCGTCTTCAGGGAGGAGGGTTCTGGAATTGGAATATATGGTATCAGCCGGTGGCTTTTGTCCTTTATCTGATTTGCGGTCTGGCTGAGATCAACCGAACTCCCTTTGACATGCCCGAGGCAGAAGCAGAGCTGGCCTGCGGGTTCAACATCGAATACAGCAGTATGAAATTTGCCCTCTTCTTCATGGCCGAATATGCGCATATGGTCACGATAGGCGCTGTCGCTGTAACGCTCTTCATGGGAGGATGGCAGCCGATTATTCCTCAACTCAGTTTCATCCCTGGCATCGTCTGGTTTTGCGCGAAGCTGTTTATCTTCCTCTTCTTCTTCATCTGGGAACGGGGAACGATGCCGCGGCTCCGGTACGATCAGATCATGAAGCTTGGCTGGAAGGTGTTGATCCCATTATCACTGGTCAATCTTTTAGTGACCGGATTGGTCGTTTCGTTGAAAGGTTAAGAAAAGAGGTCAGAGATGATTCTTCCATTGTTAAAAGGTTTGGCCCTGACGTTGAACCGGTTCTTCTCCAAACCGATCACGACACAGTATCCCGAAGAGAAGATCCCTCCGGCGAAACGCTGGAGGGGAATTCAATATTTTGAGAAGGATGAGCGTGGGAAAACCAAGTGTGTGGCCTGTGGTCTCTGTATGGCGGTCTGCCCCTCTCAGTGCATCTATATTGAGACGGCTGAAGATGAAGAAGGTCGACGGTATCCTCTTACCTATGAGCTGGATGCCACCCGATGTATCTTCTGCGGTTTCTGCGAAGAGGCCTGCCCGGTCAATGCGATCTTCATGGGGCAGGGCTATGAATGGGTTGAAACTCAGAGGAAACCATTGCTCATGGATACAGAGAAACTTTTAGAAGAGAAGAAGTTTAATCCTTAATCCCCCTCTTTACCCCCTGCCTACCGGACAGGCAGGCTTTAATAAAAGGGGATGAAGGGGGATTTGTTAGAGCAGAAAATCATTTGGAGTAAGAAAATGGCTGAAAATATCGCAACGATATTTCAATGGTTGATCTTTTTGGGAGTGGCTTTTACCTCCATCATCGCCTCCTTATTGGTTATCACTCGGAAGAACCCTATCCACAGCGCTCTTTTTTTGGTGTTGACTTTCCTCTGTGTGGCGGTGCTTTATCTCCTGCTCTACAGTCAATTCATTGCCATTGTTCAGGTGGTGGTTTACGCCGGCGCCATCGCGATGCTGATCGTCTTTGTCGTCATGCTTCTGGATCTGGAGCAAGAGCTTCGATCCGGTTTAAAACTTTTTTATTCAAAGGTGATCGGTGGCCTGCTGGCCGTCCTTTTTCTCTTCGGGATTATCTATGCGGTGGTGGCGAAATCCCCAACCGGCAAGATGGGTTCTTATACACCGGATAAGGTGAGCGCCAATGTGAAGGCCGTCGGCGAGATGCTTTTTACTCAATATCTTTTCCCCTTTGAGATTGTCTCCGTCCTTCTTGTGGCGGCCATCATCGGAGCAGTCATTTTAAGTAAGAAAAGGACTTAAGGAGAGGATTATGGTGATTCCATCCGTTCCCCCTGAGTGTTATCTGGTCTTGAGTGGAATACTCTTCACGATCGGAGTGATTGGAGCCTTGACCCGGCGAAATGCCATTGTGGTCTTCATGTGCATCGAGATGATGCTCAATTCCGTCAACCTCACGTTCATTACCTTATCCCGTTTTCTCCAGTCGATGGACGGCGTTCTCTTCGCGTTCTTTGTGATGGCTGTCGCCGCGGCGGAGGCAGCGGTAGGGTTAGCGATTTTTGTGATGATCTATCGCTCAAGAGAAACGATCAATGTGGATGAAATTAATATACTAAAGTGGTAACCCCCTCCCACGCCCTCCCCCCTTGAGGGGGAGGGGAAGCCTGCCTGCCGGCAGGCAGGGGTGGGGGGTAAAAGGAGTCTTTCATGTTCGATTATGTCTGGTTGATCCCGCTGTTTCCGGCGATCGGTTTTATGATCAATGGGTTCTTCGGCAGACGTTTGGGGAAGAAGGTGGTTAGTTGGGTGGGTCCCTCAGCGATTGGACTTTCTTTTCTCACCGCCCTCCTGATCTTCTTCGAATTGATTGGAAGGCCACCCACGGAGCGCCTCTTTGAAAAAGTCATTTTTGATTGGGTGGTCTCGGGCTCATTCCAAACAGTGATCGGCTACCAGATTGATCCTCTCTCCATCCTGATGGCTTTGGTGGTGAGCGGGGTCAGTTTTTTCATCCACATTTACTCAGTGGGGTACATGCATGACGACCCGGGATATGCCCGGTATTTCACCTACCTCAACCTCTTCGTCTTCATGATGCTCAACCTCATCCTGGCGAACAACTTCTTATTGATGTTTGTGGGATGGGAGGGTGTCGGCCTCTGTTCCTATCTCTTGATTGGCTTCTGGTATGAAAAGGATTCCGCTTCCAACGCAGGGAAGAAGGCTTTTGTGGTCAACCGAGTGGGTGACTTCGGATTCATACTCGGGATGTTCCTTCTTTTCACCAGTCTTGGAAAACATGGGATTTGGACATTAGATTTTACAGAAGTCTTCGCCAATGCAAGCAAGCTCGATACGGCCACTGTAACAACCATCACGATTCTACTCTTTATTGGTGCCTGTGGGAAATCGGCACAAATTCCTATCTATGTGTGGCTTCCTGATGCCATGGAAGGCCCGACGCCGGTCAGCTCCCTGATCCATGCGGCCACCATGGTGACCGCCGGGGTTTATATGGTTGCCCGGTGCAATGTGCTTTACAGCATGGCACCCTTCTCCATGGCGATCGTAGCCATCATTGGTGTGGCCACCGCCATCTTTACCGCTTCGATTGGATTCTGTCAGAACGATATCAAGAAAGTTCTGGCCTATTCCACGATCAGCCAGTTGGGTTATATGTTCCTGGGCGTGGGCGTGGGCGCCTACAGCGCCGGGATATTCCATCTGATGACCCATGCCTTCTTCAAAGGCCTTCTCTTTCTCGGCGCCGGCAGCGTCATGCATGCCCTGAGTGGCGAATTGGATATGAGAAAAATGGGAGCCTTGAGGAAGAAGATTCCTTACACCTTCTGGACGTTCTTCATCGCCACGCTGGCAATCGCCGGGATTCCTGGCCTCTCCGGATTTTTCAGCAAGGATGAGATCCTCTGGCAGGCCTTTTCCAGCTCCCACGGCCATTTCTTGTTGTGGCTGGTGGCGGCTATCGCGGCCGGGATGACGGCCTTCTATATGTTCAGGGCTCTGTTCATGACCTTCTTTGGTCAGTCCAGGGTCGATGAGCATGTGGCACATCATGTCCATGAATCGCCCAAGATCATGACGGTTCCCCTGATGGTTCTCGCCGGACTTTCCATCATTGGAGGTTATATAGGCATTCCTCATGTTTTGGGAGGGGCCAATCATATCCATGAATTTCTCGCTCCTGTATTGGGAGGAGGGGCTGAGCCGGCGAAGGCCCATGCAGGAATTTCAATCCTCTCGAAGGCCTGGGCATCAGGAGCAGAGGGAGGAGGACATGGAGCTGCTCTGGAACTCCTCATGATGGTGGTCTCTGTGGTCATCGCCCTCATCGGGATTGGGATGGCTTATCTCTTCTATGTGAAGAATCCAGCCCTTCCGAAAATGCTGGCTGAGAGGTGGAAAGGACTCTATAAACTGGTTTTCAACAAATATTATGTTGACGAGCTCTATGAAATTCTTTTCATCAACTCTCTTAAAAATTTGGGAACGGGACTCTGGAAAGGGTTTGATGAATTTGTCATCGATGGCACGATCAATGGCATTGCTTATCTCATCGGATGGCTCTCTGGAGTGATGAGAAAGATGCAGACGGGCTTAGTTCAAAACTATGCCTTTTCAATGATCGTTGGTGGAATCGTCCTTGTAGCCTATTATATCATGCGGGCTATTTTCTACTAAACAGACGAATAGAACGAATGAAACCGATTAGATCGAATATGATTATATTAGATTCAATGATGATTCGTTAATTCGGTGTCATTCGAATTATTCGCAAGAAGCAAAGGAGCTGGTTTCATGACCATTTTGGGAATTCCCATCCTATCGTTGTTGATCTTCTTTCCAATCTTAGGCGCCATTGTCCTTCTCTTTATCGATAAAGAGAAACCAGGTACCATTCGGGTGGTTACATTAATCTTCTCCCTGGTCGAATTCATCTTCTCGCTACCCCTTTTCTTTGCATTCGATTCCAAGACAGCGGCCATGCAATTTGTGGAGGATTGGTGGTGGATTCAGAGCTATGGGATCAGCTATAAATTGGGCATTGATGGAATCAGTCTCCTTCTGGTTCTGTTGACTACTTTTTTGACCGTCCTCTGTATCCTGTGCTCCTGGACAGCAATCACCTTCCGGGTAAAAGAATTCATGATTTCGTTCCTCTTCCTCGAGACAGGAATGATCGGTGCCCTGGCGGCCCTCGATCTCGTCCTTTTCTATGTCTTCTGGGAAGTGATGCTGATCCCGATGTACCTCCTCATCGGTGTCTGGGGTGATCCCAAGAGGCGAATTTATGCAGCGATCAAGTTCTTCCTCTTTACCATGGCAGGAAGCGTACTGATGCTTGTGGCGATCTTGGCCCTCTATTTCCTCAATCAGAAGACAACTGGGAGAGCCACCTTCGATGTGCTCGAACTCTATCAATCGGGACTACCGGTTGGGACGCAGTACTTGCTTTTCGGAGCCTTTGCCCTGGCCTTTGCCATCAAGGTTCCGATGTTCCCATTTCATACCTGGTTGCCCGATGCCCACACCGAGGCGCCGACCGCTGGAAGTGTGATCCTGGCAGGTGTCTTGCTGAAGATGGGAACTTATGGGTTCATCCGATTTGCCATACCCCTGTTTCCGAAGGCAGCCTTTGATCTTATGCCCCTGGTCTCTGTCTTGGCCCTTATTGGAATTATTTATGGCGCGTTGGTTTCGATGATGCAACCCGATCTGAAGCGACTGGTCGCTTTCTCGAGCGTGAGCCACCTGGGATATGTCATGCTCGGGATGTTTGCTTTCAATATGCAGGGGATCGAGGGTTCGATCTATCAGATGCTCAACCATGGCATCAGCACAGGATCCCTCTTTTTGATCGTCGGAATGCTCTATGAGCGCCGCCATACCCGGTTAATTACTGACTTTGGAGGACTCTCGAAGGTGATGCCGATCTACGCTGTCTTCTTCATGATCGTGACCCTCTCATCGATCGGCCTGCCCGGGACGAACGGATTTGTGGGAGAGTTTTTAATCCTGCTCGGTGCTTTTCAATCCAATGTCGTCTACGGGGTGTTGGCCGCCACGGGTGTCATTTTGGGAGCCGCCTATATGCTGTGGATGTTCCAGAGGGTGATGTTCGGGAAGATCACCCGTCCGGAAAATGAAAAGTTGAAAGACCTCAATGCTCGAGAGATCACGATCCTCGTCCCGATGGTGATTATGATCTTCCTCATGGGGATCTATCCCAAACTTTTCTTCAGTAAGATGGACGCCAGCGTGGAAAAGTTTATAAAGGATTTCAAGGGAAGGGTTGAGATGAAGGCAGACCTTCCCTCACCGAAAATGACGGCAGAAATAAAGAAGTAGATGAACCCAATGTCAAAGGTCAAAGTTCAAATAAAGTTCAAATTCTAAATTTCAAATACCAAATGTTTTGACATTTAAACATTTGGCATTCATTTAACATTTGGGTTTTGTCATTTGAGTTTTTGTTTTGAAAAATTTGGAGGGCCCTTTTAATGAAAATACCAGAGATTGACCTCTATCTCATTGCACCGGAGATCATCATCACCGCCTTCGGGTTTTTGGTGCTTCTGTTGGACGTCTTTTTACCCAAGGAAGAGAGAAAGGGTTACCTCGGAATTATTAGCCTCATCGGAATCGTGGTCGCCTTTCTTTTTACTCTGCCTCAGATGGGATCTGTCAAATCCGGTTTTGAGGGGATGTTCATCTCGGATGGATATGCTCTTTTCTTCAAGATCACATTTCTGATAATCGCCTTTTTGACTGTCATGATCTCTATTGGTTACACCCGGAGGGAAGGGATCGAGCTTGGAGAATATTATGCCCTGATCCTTTTTGCGACCCTCGGGATGATGCTGATGGCGGCAGGGTCTCATTTGATCATCATCTTCCTCGGGTTGGAAACGATGTCCATCTCCATATATATTCTGGCGGGAATGATGCGTGAGGATAAGAGGTCAGTGGAGGCGTCATTGAAATATTTTCTCTTAGGAGCCTTTGCTACAGGGTTCCTTCTTTATGGTATCGCCCTCATCTATGGGGCTACAGGATCCTTTTATCTGAAGGACATTGCCACTTATATCACCTCCAAAAATCTCTTGAGAAGCCCGATGCTTCTGATGAGCCTCGTCTTTCTTACCATTGGCTTTGGCTTCAAGATTGCTTCTGTTCCTTTTCATATGTGGACGCCCGATGTGTATGAGGGGGCACCCACTACAATCACCGCATTCATGGCTACAGGGGTGAAGGCGGCAGGGTTTTCAGCCTTGATCAGAGTCTTCTTCTCCGCCTTGCCGGCCTTTCGTCCTGATTGGACTTCGATCATGTGGGTGATTTGCGTGGCAACGATGACGCTCGGAAATATCGTGGCGATCTCCCAGACCAATATCAAGCGGATGCTGGCTTACTCGAGCATTGCCCATGCTGGATACATCTTGGTCGCCTTTGTCGCGGGGAACGATTTAGGGACTTCAGGCATTCTTTTCTATCTCATGACTTATGCCTTTATGAACATCGGTGCCTTTACCGTGGTCATCCTCCTCGGGAAGAAGGGAGAAGAGAATACCCTGATCAATGATTATGCAGGGATTGGATTCAAATACCCGCTTCTGGCAGCCTCCATGACGATTTTTCTCCTCTCCATGGCAGGCATTCCTCCTCTGGGCGGATTCATGGCCAAATTCTATATCTTCAGTGCAGCGGTGAAGTCGAAATTTTATTGGTTGGCCATCCTCGGTGTCCTGAACAGTGCGGTCTCGGTTTACTATTACCTTCGGGTCACCGTGCTCATGTATTTCAGGGAATCCGAACGGGAGATCACGGGCCTCCAATTTTCACCCGCCTCCGTGATCGCATTGATTTTGGCCGTGATCGGGACCCTTTACATGGGGATCTTTCCCGCCAATGTGCTCTCCTTAGCCCAAAGATCGATTGCGGGGTTGATGTAGTTTCCAGGGTCCAGGGGTTTGTAAAGTTTTAATCGATTGAATGTAGCGTCGGCATTTATTGTCGACGTTTTTTTCTAACGGCACCCAAATACCGATTTAGAAAACAAAACCCTTTTTGCAATCTGTCGTTGCGTGGCAATCTCATTGCAAGGGGGCGAGATTGCTTCGTTTCTCTCGCAATGACAATTTCTATATCGGGATTTGGGCGGCATCTGTTACTTGACATACACATTTTTTTTAATATAATATGTATAGAAGTAAGGTGGAGGCAGAAATGAAACGTACAAACATTGTTATGGACGAAAAGCTAATAAAAGAAGGGATGAAAACCACTGGGATTAAAACTCGTAGAGCCTTGGTTGACTATGCCTTGCGGGACCTTCTTCGTCGCGAATCTCAAAAAAGGATCTTAGAGTTAAAAGGAAAGGTTCATTGGGAAGGCGATTTGTCATCCATGCGAAAAGGAAGAAGGGTTTAATGGTCTTGATTGATACAACGGTCTGGGTAGACCTTTTTTCAGGGTTGACCACTCCTCAGGTGATTGTACTCGAATCGCTGATTTTAAAAAGAGAAGATATCTGCGTTTGTGGTGTTATTCTTACAGAAGTTTTACAAGGAATACGGGATGACAAAGAGCACGCCAAGACACAAGCCATTTTCTCGAACCTTTTGTACCTTCCAATGACCCGTGAGACATTCCTACTAGCGGCCCACATTTACCGGTCCCTCCGAGCACAGAGAATCACTATAAGGAACTCGATTGACTGCATGATAGCTGCTGTATGTATTGAGAATAAGGTGGCATTGCTCCATCACGACAGGGATTTCGCCCTTATCTCAAAAAACTTTGATTTGAAAATTGTAAATTTGCCAACCTGACTTTGAAAAGTACTCTTCCTTTGCTTCCTTTTTAAATTTTATTCCCGTTTGACTTCTTCCTACAAATTCAATAAACTCTAAACCGAAGTTCCCCCGTAAAAATATCTTCTAAATAGGGTTATCCTATTGAAATATCATTAAAAAAGCAGAAAGATATACTTTATATTGTACCCATGTAAATATAAAATAGTACTTGACATATAAG
>Ga0315281_10001608_pt1 | contig 33533 bp, 29 predicted proteins | sample YL17G07_0_MG_FD_204540 | JGI IMG/M metagenome (GOLD analysis project Ga0315281, IMG submission 204540) | Sediment microbial communities from Yellowstone Lake, YNP, Wyoming, USA - YL17G07_0 | ecosystem: Environmental > Aquatic > Freshwater > Lake > Sediment | place: USA: Wyoming | collected...
TCACTCATCACCCTTCACGCATCACAATCATGAAGATTTGGGACAGTCTGCCGAAAAAACAATATCTGAGCCTCGCGCCCTGGGCCTGGGTTCAACTGGAGAGCGCGGACCCTCCCGGGCCCTTTCCCTTTGTTGCAGGGGTGGCGCCTGAAGTCGTCGCGAGTCTCCATGAAGCTCACGGCCTACTCTCCAGCGCGCTTGATACGGCCATCAGCGATGTCTTTTCCAAGCGGGCTCCGCTCGATGACCCCGATCGTCAACGGCGATTGGAGGATGCCTATGCGGAGGTGATCAGTGCCCGCCCCTATCTGCAACAGCACATTCGTTGTGGGCGGAAGCCGGACGGTGCGTTTCAATGGGAATTTCCGACTGATCCCACCAAATCCGCCATCGTCACGAACGGAGGGCTCCGGATCTTTCACTCCGTGAAGCGGCAGGCGATTCCGATCGGGTTCGACCAACGACAGTTGGGGCCGCTGGTGGGAAAGGTCTTGGGGTTCTTAGATGGCACGCATCAGACCGACGAAATCAACACGGTGGTGGCGACCTCGGGGCGAGACGGAGAGCGTGTACTTACGCGACTGATCGAATCCCTCCACCAGCATGAGTGCTTGATCAATTCGAACACTTCCTCTGTCAGGTCCCATTGGTTTGAGACGCTACAAGATCAAGACACGGTCCATCTCGGCCATGCCGCGCTGCTGTATCGGCAGCGGGACCAAGTCCTGTGGTTCGATCCTTGGCTGCTCCCCTGGTATGCGGAATCCTCCGTCCCGTCGCTTTGGGGTTCGCTGCTGCCCAAACCGGCTGCCGTCTTCTTGACCCATGATCACGACGATCACGTGGATCCTCGCACGCTTTTGCACCTACCCAAAGACACGCCGATCATCGTGCCGAGCCGAAAGAATCGGCGTACGCTCTTCTACGATTATCTGTCGCTCTTGCGAGAATTGGGATTCAGTCGCGTGATTGAATTGGCGCATGGGGAGAGTTGGGTGTTCGAAGGAGGGGCGGTGTACTCCGTGCCATTCTACGGCGAAGACCCTTGCGATCTAGAGATGCCGCGCAATTGTTATCTTATCGCCGATCGTGGGTACAACGTGCTCGTCCATGCGGATAGCGGGCCGACGAATAGCGGCAAGTCTGCCCTCAAGGACGGAGTGATTCAGTCGCTAGTGCAGAAGCATGGGCCGATTCCGCTGGCCTTTGCCTCGCAACAGCAACTGCTCGAAGTTCGTGGCCATGCGGCCCACGCGCCCTTGTCTCATCCTGGGAAATGGCTCGACGTGGGAGAAAACGGCTATCTCACGAATGCGTATCTTGCCGATATCTGTGCGGCGGCGCAGGCCAAGCTGTTCGTGTCGTATGCCACCGGTGGGGCAGAGTGGTATCCGGACCATCTCTCGTTCATGTTCAGCCGACGGAATCCCGCGCGCGCGGCGCTGCTGACGGCCCATTGGGAGCGTCCGGAAACGCTCAAAGAACTTCTCGCCGCGCAGGGATGCGGGTATCATTACGGTCATGCCTTGGATCTGTTTCGTCGCACGACCGACGGGCTAGTGGAACCGTTGACGACCGGGGAGAGCCTGACGCCTCTGTCGCTGTATCGGGTTGACCACGGAGATCCTCCGTTCATGAAAGCGAACAGCCGCACAGCGCCATCTCGATAAATTGAAAGGACCGATTATGACCGTGCGTAAGAGGCAGCAAGACCCGATCCTCGTCACCGGTGCCGCCGGCTTCATCGGTTTTCATACCGCAATCAGATTGCTGGAGCGAGGGGAGCGGGTGATCGGACTCGACAACGTCAACGATTACTACGACGTGCGACTCAAGAAGGCGAGGCTGGCGAAGCTCAAGCCGTTCAAGTCGTTTTCGTTCACGAAGCTCGATCTGGCCAATCGGGTCGGGATGAAGAAGCTGTTCGCGAAGCAACCGATCCGGCGCGTGGTTCATCTGGCGGCGCAAGCCGGTGTGCGCTATTCGCTGGTGAACCCGCATGCCTATACGGACAGCAACATCGAAGGGTTTTTGAACATTCTGGAAGGCTGCCGGCATGCGAAGGTCGAGCATCTCGTCTATGCCTCGTCGAGTTCCGTCTATGGCGGCAATACCCAGATGCCGTTTTCGATTCATGACAATGTCGATCATCCGGTCTCGCTCTATGCAGCCAGCAAAAAGGCCAATGAACTCATGGCCCATTGCTATGCCCATCTCTATCGGATTCCCTGCACGGGTCTGCGGTTTTTTACGGTCTATGGGCCCTGGGGGAGGCCCGACATGGCTCTTTTCATTTTCACGAAGGCGATTTTGGAAGGGAAACCGATCGAGGTCTATAATCACGGAAAGATGCGCCGCGATTTTACCTATGTCGACGACATCGTCGAAGGAGTGATCCGGACCCTCGATCGTCCGGCCACACCGAATCAAGCTTGGTCAGGTGACAGACCGGATCCCGGAACCAGCTCAGCGCCGGCCCGGATCTACAATATCGGTAATCATCAGCCGGTCGAACTGCTGCGCTTTATCGAGGTGCTGGAGGACGCGTTAGGAAAGAAAGCGGTGAAGAAGCTGCTGCCGATTCAGCCGGGCGATGTGCCGGCGACGTATGCGGACATCGAAGACCTCACGCGGGACGTTGGGTTTGCCCCAGCGACGCCGATTGAGGAAGGTATCGCGCGTTTCGTGCAATGGTATCGGGAGTTCTACAAAAAATGAAGGGTGCCAAGCCCTTCGGATTGCCTGGCACCCCACAGTCTCTCGCCCTGAATTGATCCGTTACTGACAGCCGATCGGCACAAATCCCGGCCCGAACAGCTTCGACAGTGTGACGTAGCGAGCATTGTCGTAGAACGAATAGCTCGCCCCCCGCTGATTTCTTCCGGAAAGATCTGCGCCATACGAAGGGTCTGTTCCGTAAAAGAACCCGCCGCGAGTTTTCTGAACGAGGTGGAGCCACTCACCATATAGGGAGCAGACTTCAGCTTGAACGGACCCGGACGAGGAAATGCTAGCATGCCAATCTTTGGCCCAATCAGGGACAGGTTGTCCCCCGCCGGCCATGCCGGCCTGATTGCGGTCGGCGTATGGAGGAATATCGTAGTGAGGAGCCGTGGCCACGGTGGGACGATAGGTCGGCATATCATCCAGCGAGGGCACGACCGACAGTTCTTTCAGCGTCATCAATTTGCAGCCCGGCAAATCCTTGTTGGTGTAGAGGGCGTTCCCATCGGCTTGGGGGCACTCCCTCATCAGGCGCGGATCGAAGGCGATCGTAGTATCGGCGAATACCGACGTTGATGACAGGACAAGGCTCATGGCGGCGATCATGAGCAGATGGGCGGGTTGCATAGAGCACCTCCCCTGAGAAGGTAGAACGGACAGGACTTGCATCATCATTCACCTTTTTTTATTGTACTCACCGATGGTGCTGACAAGCTATTCTGTCAGAGCCAAAGCTGTCTATTCATCTTTCGAGGGGGGTCTTGCTACCGACGCGGGATGTTGCAAGATGGCTCAGCTAGCCGATTAGCCGAGATCAATGGGTCAATCGATTTGGGATGCATGCCTCCCAAAATCTGCAGCACAAGATCGGCTTTGGTCAGTTGTTCGAGGGAGGCCAAGGGTCAGCGGCTCAAGTGCGACAGGCGCGACCTGAGGTTCGAAGTTCGGAGTTCGAGGTTCCGAAAACCTCGAACCGTCGTCCGCCTCGCCTTTCCCGCCTGTCTCGTGCAGCTATGATGCGCGGATGCTGGTTCGGGGATCCTCCACCCCGCATATTGTCGACGATGATGCCGTTGAAGGCGAAAATAATCACCGCGGATCATGGCCTGCCTCGCCGATCGTCTTGAGAAACACTGTCGCGAAGCGGCTTCCGTTGAACAAGTCGCTTTGCCTTGTTCCCACCTCGCTGCTAGGGTATTCTCCGCATTGAACCCGTGAATCGTGAGGCGTGAAACGTTCGAGGGATCTTCCTCGCGCGGCCTCCCTCACTCCTTACGTCTGACGAACTTCCGTTATGACTGACTACGGCGTGCTTGCAAATCTGCTCGTGATCTTCACGGCGTCGATCGCCGTCGTCTTCGTATTCCATCAGTTCCGGCTTCCCTCGATCGCAGGATTTTTGGTCGCCGGCGCGCTCATCGGGCCCTATGGGTTGAATCTCATCTCGGACATCGGCACGGTCCAAGCGTTGGCGGAGATCGGGATCGTTCTGCTTCTCTTCACCATCGGCATCGAATTCTCGTTGGTGCATTTAGCCTCCATGCGCCGCCTCATGTTTTTGGCTGCGCCGATCCAGGTCGGCGGCGTGCTGTTGATCGCGTGGCTTGGGGCGATGCTCGTCGGACTGTCTTGGCAGCAAGGGATGTTCTGGGGATTTCTCTTCTCCCTGAGCAGCACGGCGATCGTGTTAAAGACTTTGGCCGAACGGGGGGATAGCGACTCGATCCATGGCCGAGCCACGATCGGCATTCTCGTTTTTCAGGATTTGGCCGTCGTACCCATGATGTTGTTGACGCCGATTCTTGGCGGCCAATCGGAGGGAGGAGGACTGGCAATTCTTCTTACCTTGGGGAAGTCGGTCCTTGTCGTTGGGCTCGTCATTGCAGCCGCCTGGTATCTGGTCCCCAAGGTGTTGGGACATATTGTTCGCAGCCGCAGCCGCGAGCTGTTCTTGCTGACGATCATCGTATCCTGTCTCGGCATCGCGTGGCTCAGCTCACTCGGCGGTCTCTCGTTGGCATTGGGCGCGTTCATTGCCGGGTTGGTCATTTCCGAATCGGAATACAGCCATCAGGCCATGGCCGAAGTGCTGCCGTTCCGCGACAGTTTCAACAGTCTCTTCTTTGTGTCGATCGGCATCCTCATGGACTGGCGAGTGTTATTCTCGCATCCGTTGCCGGTGGCCGGACTCCTCGTGACGGTTCTGCTGGTGAAGTTTGTCGCCGGGGCCGGAGCGGTCCTGTTGGCGGAGATCCCCGTACGTTCGGCCATTATGGTGGGCATCGCCCTGGCCCAGGTCGGAGAGTTCAGCTTCTTGCTGGCGCAGCAAGGGCAGGAGAGCGGTTTCTTGCGGGGTGATCCGTATCAGGTCTTTCTCGCGGTCTCGGTGCTCTCCATGATCGTGACACCCTTTCTCATGCAGTGGTCACCCCACCTGGCCCGCCGCGTGGAAGCGTGGCAGCGGCTTCATCATTGGCTGCCTACCCGCACCGCCGCCCACGTCCTGCAAACCGAAGGGAAGCAGATTCGACTGAAGGATCACGTCATAATTGTAGGGTATGGCTTGAACGGAAGGAATCTTGCCCGGGTCCTCGGCGAGACGGAGATCCCTTATCTCGCTTTGGATCTCGACGGCGATACCGTCAGCCGTGAATCGAAACATGGGGTGCCCGTCTATTACGGTGATGGCACGAATCCGAATGTGTTGCGGCACATGAGGATCGACGATGCGAAGGTGTTGGTGGTCGCCATTTCGGATCCGTTTATCACCAGGCGGGCAGTGCAGGTTGCCAAGGGGCTCAACCCCAAACTCCATGTCGTCGTGCGGACTCGCTATCTGCGCGAATTGGAGGAGCTGCACCAACTCGGCGCGGACGATGTGGTGCCGGAGGAATTCGAAACCTCTATCGAAATCTTTGCCTTAGTGCTCCGCACCTATAAACTTCCGCAGCATTTTGTGATGGAAAAGGCCAAACAGATTCGCCGTGAAGGGTATGCATTGCTTCGTCGCAGTGAATTGCCGGAACTTGCGCATCATCTACGTGGCGGAACCTTGGCCGATGCGGCAGTCGAAACCTGTCGCATCGACGACGATTCGCCTGCGCAAGGGAAGACATTGGCTGAGATTGCTCTCGGCCTACGCACGGGCGCTTCGGTGATTGCCTGGACGCGCGCCGGGGTGACGCAAGCAAATCCGTCGGAGAAGACTCGGTTAATGGCAGGCGATATTGTGGTGTTAATCGGCACACGCGCCCAGATTCGACAGGCGATGGACCTATTAGTCAAGACGGGTGAGGAATGAGCCGCTCACGCCAGGAGGTTGTCATGAGCTGATAGACTTCCTCCAACGTTGTCACTTCGATAATTTTGATGCCCCCTCGGGTTGCCAACTGGGAGAGGTCCCAGTCAGCCGTGCCGAGTAGTCCGTATGATTCTGATGATTTGTCGCGACACCGCCCGGAAGTGCGTTCCTCGTAAAGCGGATCTCGTTATTCTCATGAGACTCGCGGGAAAGGCGGGATGGGCGAGGCGGATGACGGTTCGAGCTCCGAAGTTCGAGGTTTTCCGAACTTCGAACCCAGAACTTCGTATCGCACCTGTCGCGCACGTCTTGACTATCTCGCGGTTAACTCTTCCAGCGAAGCGTGACTCGTTCTTTGAGCGGATGGTCGAGGGGCTGTCCAGTTTGTGCCGATGCGAGGTGCGCGGCTTTCAGCTTGTAGTACCACTTTGCCGGCGTGTCGGCGTCGTCGATGAGCATCAAGGCAGGCTTGTAGCGCAAACCGACCGCCTGGCGCTCCATCGCCTCACGATCTTGTGTCATGAAAATGTTGGCGAAATAGCGAAAGAGGGTCTTGGAAAATGGAACCCAGCCGAGGCAGTTCCAGGCTGCGGCAAAGTCGATGCGACATTGCTGCTCGCTGATCGGTGTAACCGTGGCGCGGCTAGATACGAAGAGCGATCCGCATTGGACGAACTCGAATCGCTGGTTGGGCAGCACAAAGTCGATGGTCGTCGTCAGCGGCCCGCCGTAAAACAGGTTCAGGAGCTTGTACGGTCCGCTGTTCTTTGATGGGGCGTGCGGCACCATGCGAAAGCCGTTGGGGATCGGTTCAAAGGTCTTGGCCTTTTCGTGCATGCTCGCCTTCGTGCGCCACCAGGAGCTCTGATGCACAAAGGGACCGTGAGCTGGGTCCATTAAGCCGACGATGCCGTCGTCGATGGTGCAATCTAACAGCGTCGAAATGTGAATCATCCGATAGGGAGACGAGGGGAGCGGTAGCGGCGGCACGTCTGGGATGGTCTGGTTCGGTCGTTGAGGGTCGGGAACGAACACCCACACGTAGCCGTCCCGTTCTCGGCAGGCGTAGGTGGTGATGCCGATTTTGTCGACGTGAATGGGGGAATTTTTGACCAGTGCAGGGATTCCCCTGCAACGGCCCGCCTGATCGAACTGCCAACCATGGTAGGCACATTCGACACAGTCGCCTTCCATTTTGCCGAAGGACAGCGGCATTCCGCGATGGGGACAAATGTCGCGCATGGCCGCGACCGCACCCTGTGATGTTTTGCAGACGAGAATTGGGAGGCCCAACAGGACGGCCCCTTTCAGGCTATCAGGAGCGAGCTCACTACTCAAGCAAGCGGGATACCAAAAGCCGAACAGTGGCGCACTCTTAGACGGCTTAATTTCGGTAATGAAGTCGCTATTCATGGAAAAAGGAAGGATGCACGTGAGAGGACCAGCCTGCTCGTGAATATAGCGAGCAGGTCACAGAACGTCAAGCCAGCTGCGTTGTCTTCGTTCGTCTCCTTTCTTGCCTGCCCTTCGGCAAGGGCCCCGCTCGGCCTCCCTCTTCGCGCGTTCAACGAGGCATTCTAGATATTCCCAATCATCTCCTGAGGCACCTATGCCGGTCCGATTGCGGCCGTCGAGCGAGGCCCTTCCAATTCTCTATACCCCTTTTAAAAGGAGTGGCCGAGGCTGCCCTTTACTGCGCGCGCCATTCTCACCCGCCCAACCCCGAGCGCGCCGAGACGCGCTCTTTTCCCAGGCGAGCACAGTTTCATCGAGAGCACTCTGTGAGCAAGAAGGGCACCCGGCCGCTCCTTCCCTTTCCTTGACAAGAAAAAGAAGCAGAGACTATATTGAAATTTGAATCGAAATCACCGCACTCGTGCGGACTGGTAGGAAAGAGGGCGTCATGACGATTGCGCAGATGGATCCAGCGGTAACGTTGGACAACCTACGGACCGCCAAGCCTGACAAGGTGACGATCGTGTTGCTGAGCGGCGATATGGATCGCGCGATGGCCGCGTTCATCATTGCCACCGGGGCCGCGGCCATGGGGATGCAGGTCACCGTCTTTTTCACCTTCTGGGGTCTCAATGCCATTCGTCGGAAAGGCGCGGCCAGCTCTGCCAAAGACTGGCTTCGTCAGATGTTCGGCCTGCTGAATAAAGGTGGCGCAGACAGCCTTCCCCTCTCGCGGTTCCATTTCTGGGGGTTGGGTACGAAGATGATGCAAAAGGTCATGAAGCAAAATCGAATGCCGGGTGTGCCGGAACTCATGGAGACGGCGCTGGACCTCGGTGTTCACTTTATTGCCTGCACGACGACCATGGGGCTGATGGGGATCACAAAGGATACGCTCATCGAGGGCATCGATCAGTTCGCTGGGGTGACCACCTATCTTGCGGAAGCCAAGCAGGGTAGTGTGAATTTGTTTATTTAGTTCATCTGGTTTGTTTGGTGCGTGGGTTCACAACCAGAGAAACTAAACAAACCATACAAACAAAACAAACGAGATGCTATGCCACATGCCGATGTGAAGCTCGATACGCTCGGGTACTTTTGCCCGATGCCGATTATCATGACCTTGAAGAAGATTAAAGAACTGACGTTGGGCCAGGTCCTTGAAGTCGTCTCAGACGACGAAGGCATCAAAAAGGATATGCCTGCCTGGTGCGACACGACCGGCCATCAAATGGTCGGGCTCGAAGAAGAACAGACGAAGTCGGGAACGATCTATAAAGCGTTTGTGAGAAAGACAAAGTAACTGCACAGTAGAGACTCAGTGGAGAGCGCGAAGCCGGAGGGATGATGATCAGACCTCCGGCTTCTCTGTTTTGATTCTTGATGGGGCAGGACGTGGATCGAATCGTCGAGTGTGTGCCGAACTTCAGTGAGGGACGAAACCAGACGACGGTGCGTGCGCTGGTGCATGCCGTGGAGTCGGTGCCAGGGGTTTGGCTGTTGGATTACACGATGGATCGGGATCACCATCGCTCCGTCCTGAGCTTTGCCGGCGAACCGGACGCGGTCGTTGAAGCGGCCTTTCGCACAATTCGCGTGGCAACCGATCTCATCGATCTTCGGAAGCACAAGGGCGTCCACCCGCGTGTGGGGGCCACGGATGTCGTGCCCTTTGTGCCGTTGCGCGGTGCAACGATGCAGGATTGTATCCATCTGGCGAAGCGGTTGGGATATCGAGTAGCAACCGAGCTGGACATTCCGGTATTCCTCTACGAACAAGCGGCCCTGCACCGCGATCATGCTCCGCTCGAATCAGTTCGTCGAGGAGGGCTTCAAGGCCTTGCCTTCCGCATGGCCTCCGATCCGGACTGGACACCGGATTTTGGTCCCTCCCGTCTCCACAAGACAGCCGGCGCCCTGGTGATCGGCGCGCGTCCTCCCTTGATCGCCTTCAATGTGAATCTCCGCTCGACGGATCTGGCGCTGGCCCGATCTATCGCGAAAGACATTCGCCAATCGAACGGAGGGCTGCCCCATCTCAAAGCGATCGGCGTAGAGTTAGCCAGCCGGCATATGGTTCAGGTCGCCATGAATCTCACCGATTACATCATCACGCCGCTCCATGTCGCGTTTGAAGCGGTTCGAACCCGCGCAGCCGAGAAAGGTGTGGCGGTAGCAGGGAGCGAAGTGGTCGGGCTTGTACCCCAAGCAGCGCTGACTCAGGCCGCCGGGTATAGTCTGGCACTCGAACAGTTCGACTCAACGCAGGTACTTGAAATGAGGTTGGAGACTCGGTTGTTCGGTGAGCCGGCTCAGCAGGCTCCGTCTCGCGAACAGAAGCCGGTTGATATGCACGGGCAATCCATCGCGGATTTTTTGGACACAATGGCCGCGGCGATCCCGATTCCAGCCGGCGGCACAGCCGCGGCCTTGGTGGGCGCCCTGGCGGCCTCGCTGGGGATCATGGGAGCCCGTCTCAGCCGGCAACAAGGAGTGGAACATCGGCTGAGTGAAATTGGCTGGCGGCTTCGTGAACTCATGCAAGCGGATGGCGATGCCTATCAGCGATTTATCCAGGCAACGAAGTTGGCGAAGACAGACAGGACTCGTCCCGCCGTCTTGTCGTCCGCGCTCCATCTGGCGACGGAGATTCCCCTTGAAATCGCCGAACAGGCGACGGAGGCCGGAGCTCTTCTTCATGCCTGCGCTGCAGGGGTGAAGAAGAGCGTTGGGTCTGATCTCACCGTCGGGCTGATATTGGCGATTGCCGCAGCCGATGCAGGACGTCATACGGTCGAAGAAAACATGAAAATTCAACGTAATCAGCGGCTTAGGTCATCACTTCTCGATCGGATTCAGCAAATGACAATCCGTCTTGAGGAACTCAGGGGGCTATGTTACATTATCCCCCTTAGTCAGGGTCGGGCTGGCACGAGAAAAAAACCTGTACAGGCATCGCCTGGGAAAGTACACAGACGGGAAGAATGGAAATCAAAGTCTTCAATAATAACGTCGAGAAAGCTCTCAAAGTTGCCAAGAAAAAGCTCGCGGGGGAAGGACTCTTCCGCGAACTGAAGCGCCGCCGGTTTTACGAAAAGCCGAGCGTCAGGAAAAAGGCCAAGGAGCGCGAGGCGCAACGGCGGCGTCAAAAGTGGTTGTCGAAGCGTAAGCCAGAGTAAGCGTCCTTCCACTGGTCCGCCCGTTCAATTGATCGCATTTCTCCCACGACCATCATAGCCCTTCCTCGTCCATGCGCCAGGATCAGATCACTGCCGCGCTTCGAATCGTGAAGCGCGAGATTCGGCAGTGGGAGGAGCCGGTCGTCGGCGTAGTAGCGCGTGAGTCGAACCGAGACCCCTTCCGCATCCTCATATCGTGCCTTCTCAGCCTCCGGACCAAAGACAAGACGACCAGTGAAGCCAGTGCCAGGCTATTCGCGTTGGCGCATCAGCCTGCCACCATGCTGGTCCTCCCGCTTCAGAAGATCGAGCGCGCCATCTATCCAGTCGGATTCTACCGGACGAAAGCTAAATCCATTCATGCCATTTGCCGTCGTCTTCTGGATGTCTATGGGGGAACGGTTCCCGACTCCATTGAGGAATTGGTCACACTGTCGGGAGTTGGCCGGAAAACGGCGAACTTGGTAGTGACGGTCGGTTATGGCAAGCCCGGTATCTGCGTAGATATCCACGTGCATCGGATCAGCAATCGCTGGGGCTACGTCAAAACGAAGACACCGGAGGAAACTGAACAGGCGCTACGCCGGAAATTGCCCGCACCGCACTGGATCACCTTCAACGATTTGCTTGTTCCCTACGGGCAGAACCTCTGCCAACCGGTCTCTCCCTACTGCAGCAAGTGCAAACTCATCGAATACTGCGATCGGGTCGGAGTGACGCGCTCGCGCTGAGCGAGCACAAGCGAGACGTGCGGGGCGGGCGTGAAAAGCGAGACAAGCAAAATCATGGCTTAGGCGTCGCGCCCGTCTCGTTTTTCGCGCGAATCTCGCGCTAGCATCCTGCTAGCCCGCATTATTCATGACGGTTCGTCGCGAAATTGCTGAGCCGCGTTGCGAGACCAGCGCGCGGAGCCGTGAGGACCCGATGCGTACTCGTGCAGTACGTAGAGGGTCCGAGGGGCGAGCCCGCTGGCCGAAGGCTTGTCGTAGCAGCGGATCGGCGATTGCAGCAGAAGCGTTCATGAATCATGCGGGCTAGATGAACAGTGTTGTTTCCGCGTCGGAGGTCAGCGCAATGATAGCGGGTAGTCCCATGACTTCATCGACATTCTTTTCGACGACGGCGCTGTCCACGCCCATGTATTCCAGGCCGGCACTGCAGGCGATTAGACGAAACTTCCCGACGTGTTTTGCGTCCTGAAACATTTCTGAAATCTTCGGCACCTTCTTTTCTTTCAAAAGTCGCGTCACTTCGTCGGCTGAATCGGCATACTCAGGAGGAAAGTCCACCTGATCGATCTTTCCCTCGGCCAGCTTCTTGATCGTCCAGAACAATAAAATCACGATCACGTCTTTTCCCATCGCTGCGGCGGTGAGGCCAAGGGTCGCAACCTGGTGCAGTGTATCGTAGGTGGCGTGATGCGCGAAGATGACGAACTTGGGTTGAGCCGGCATAGCTGGTGGCTACTCCTTTGTGGCGCGTGTCTTGACGCTGTTCACATAATCGGTAATGGCCGCATCGACTTCGCCCGAGGTCATGGGACGGTCATGCGTTTCACTTTCGTCCACGAGATAGGTATCGCGCTCTTTTTCCTGTCGCAGGATCACGGAATTCTCCGGCGTCACTTCGATCAGCATGAACCACTCGCGTGCCCCCTGTGTGATGACGACCTCCTTGCCCAAGCCTTTCTTCGTAATCTCGATATGAAGATCATCGGATGCGCTGACTATGGGGGGACATGCAAGGAGTCCCATGCCCAGGCCTGCGATTCCCAGCAAGATGCTGATCCGAAGTGTGAAGGGCGATCGGCTCGACATGGTAGCAAGATTATAGCCCGTTGAGAAATACGCCGTAAACCGTCTCCTAGGCTCAGTCGTTGGCTTGGAGTGCCCCTAGGTCGCATGCTAGGATACCAGACGCATGGAAGACTTACTCTCAACAGTACAGCAATGGATTCCAGTCGATGTGCTCATCGGTCTCACCGTGGCCTCGGTCGTCGGATTTATCGGTTCCCTGATTGCTATCCCGTGGATTCTGGTCCGCTTGCCGGCCGACTATTTTGACACGCGTACTCCTCGCCATTGGATGAAAGACCATCATCCAGTACTGCGCCTGTTAGGGTTGGTCGTCAAGAACGTCATCGGTGTGGTGTTTCTCGTGGTCGGATTTGCCATGCTCTTTTTGCCGGGACAGGGTCTGCTGACGATGCTGATCGGGGTCTCGCTCATGGATTTCCCAAGAAAGCGTGAACTGGAGGCGAAAATGGTCGGCCAGCCGACCCTGCTGAGTGTTATTAACGGCATGCGCCGTCAGTTCGATAAGCCACCGCTGACATTGGCTCCCGGCCCCTAGCCCTTAACAAAACCCCATGCCGAGCCCTGAGTCTAGCCGCAAGACGCTCTACCTGATCGATGGGAGCGCCTATATCTATCGTGCGTTCTTTGCCCTGCCGGCATTGAATAATTCCCAAGGCCTTCAGACCAACGCCATCCTTGGCTTTACGACGACGTTGCTGAAGATTCTTCGTGAGCGGAAGCCGGATGGTCTTGTCGTGGCGTTTGACGAGAAAGGTCCGACGTTGCGCCACGTGGAGTTCAAGGCGTACAAGGCGCAGCGACCACCGATGCCGGAAGGCATGAGCGCCCAGATTCCCTACATCCACCGTGTGGTGGATGCCCTCAACATTCCTGCCGTCCGGCAAGCCGGCTACGAGGCGGACGATTTGATCGGCACGCTGGCGCACCAGGCCGAACAGGCCGGCTTCGACGTCGTCATCGTCACCGGCGACAAGGACATGTTCCAGCTTCTGACGCCTCATGTGCGTATCTACGATCCGGTGAAAGACAAGTGGTTCGGCGAAGCGGAATGTCGTGAACGTTTCGGTGTGGAGCCGGCGCGCGTCGTGGAGATCATGGGGCTCATGGGCGACGCGGCGGACAATATTCCCGGCGTGAAGGGCATCGGTGAAAAAACCGCGATGAAGCTGATCGCCCAGTTCGGCACGATAGAAGAACTCTTGCGCCGTGTCGAAGAGGTTACGCCGCCTCGGATCAAAGCTCTGCTGACCGACCAGGCCGAGAATGCCCGTCTCAGCCGGAGATTGGCAACCATCCAACTGGATAGTCCTGTGGCATTCGATCCCGAGACCTATCACGTGAAGCCGCCACATCAGGACCAGCTTATCGATTTGTTGCGCGAACTGGGGTTCACCACACTCCTCAAATCATTTCAGCCGACGTTCACACAAGCTGAGGCGAATGCGGTTGAGACGGAACTCCTTCAGGATGAACCGTCCGCGCAGCGATTTGTAGAGGGGTTGCCGAAGGGCGGTAGCCTCGGCCTGCAGTGCCTGCTTTCATCTGGGCCTGGTGCGCAGGCGGATGTGCAGGGGATGGCGCTGTCCACGGGAGACAAGACCGCGTTCATTCCGCTCGATGTTCACACGTACATGCGATCGATCATTGCGTTGCTACACGATTCCACGAGAACCAAAGTTGTTCACGACCTGAAATTGACCTTGCTGCTGTTTCACCGCATCGGCGTGACCCTCGCGGGCCCCTACCTGGACACGATGGTGGCGGACTATTTGCTCAATCCCAACCGCCGCGATCACCAGCTTGAGACCATCGCGCTGGAAGTGCTGGACCATCGGCTTGGAACCGGGCATAAAAAAAGCGCCGCGCCGCAATCCCTGTTCGACGAGGATACAGGGTCGCGAGAAGAGGCAGCGGAAGCCGCATCGGTGCTGGCCAAGCTTGCCCAGCCCATGACGGATCGGCTGTCGGAACAGGGAAGCCTCACGCTCTTCACCGACGTGGAAATGCCGCTGGTGCCGGTGTTAGCCGAGATTGAGCGGAACGGGTTCTTATTGGATGTCGAAGGCCTGCGCGGACTCAGCAAAGAATTGGAGCGGGATCTTGACAAGATCATGCAGACCATTGCTGTGGCGGCCGGCGGCGAGTTCAACATCAATTCGCCGAAGCAACTTGCCACGGTGCTGTTCGAGAAGTTAGGGCTCAAGCCGATCAGGAAAACCAAGACCGGCTACTCGACCGACGAAGATACCTTGACACAGCTCGCCACCCAGCATGAATTGCCCGCGCAGATCGTGAACTATCGGAGCCTCAGTAAACTCAAGTCCACCTATGTGGATGCACTACCGGAGTTGGTGAATCCACACACCAAGCGGCTCCATACGTCGCTCAATCAGACCGTCGCAGCGACCGGACGGCTCTCCTCCACCGAGCCGAATCTGCAGAATATTCCGGTCAAGGGCGAGTACGGATTGCGAATCAGAGAAGCCTTTATCGCTCCGACAGGGCACACCTTACTCTGCGCCGACTACAGCCAGATCGAGCCGCGCATCCTCGCGCACCTGTCGCAAGACCCGCGATTACTCGCCGTATTTGCGAAGGGAGAAGATATCCACATGGCGACGGCCATGGAGATTTTTGCTCTGCCCTCCAGTCAGATCACCAGAGACATGCGTCGCGTGGCCAAGACGGTCGTCTTCGGCATCGTGTACGGGATCAGTCCCTTCGGCCTGGCCTCGAATATCGGCGTGTCGCAGGCGGACGCAAAGAAGTACATCGAGACGTTCTTTGAAAAGTTTTCTGCCGTGCGCGCGCTGATGGACCGGAATATCGAAGAAGGCAAGACGAAAGGATACACAACGACGATCCTCGGCAGGCGGCGTCCGATTCCCGAGTTGCAGAGCGGAGATCCGGTGCAGCGCGGCTTCGGCGAACGCATGGCCGTGAACAGTCCGATCCAGGGCTCAGCCGCGGATCTCATCAAGGTGGCGATGATCAATGTAAGCAACGCGCTGCATCACGAGCTGCCGCATACCAAGATGATCCTGCAAGTCCACGACGAATTGATCTTCGAAGTGCCGGAGAAGGACTTGGAGGAGACGAAGCATCTCGTGAAGACAGAGATGGAAGCGACGGGGAAGAAGTTGGGATTGTCGGTGCCGCTGAAAGTGGATTTGGGGACAGGGCATAATTGGAGAGTCGCGCATCCGTAGCAGAGGAGGGGATGGAATGACACCTACGTTGGTCCTGTGCTCCCGGAACGCGCGCCCTCAGAAGGAAGGAAGTGAGCGGCCAGGTGCCCTTCTTGCTCGCAGAACGCGCACGATAAGAATGTGCTCGTTCGATGCGCGCAGTAAAGGGCAGCCTTGGCCACTCCCCTAATAAAGGTGTGGCTGAGAAAGCCGCGCGCGATGGAAGATCAAATCAGCTCCATCCCTGAAGATGGCACGAGTGAGCTTTTAGGGAGCATCTGTAATCGCGCTCGACGGCCGCAGTCGTGGTCATCTTCGTTCTAAGGGCAGGGAGATATATGAAACGACTCTTTGTCTCTCAAAGCTTAATTGAGGTTGAGTCATTAAAAGAACTTCTGAGCACCGACGGTATTCTCTGCACGATAAGAAATCAGCAAGGATCCAGTTTGGCGGGTGAAGTTCCGTTCGTTGAGGTGTTCCCGGAATTGTGGGTGGTAAACGATGCTAATTTTGATCGAGCCAAGGAGCTTCTGGAAGAACAGACAAGTGGAGATGAAGTCGAGCGACCCATGTGGGTTTGCGCTGGATGTGGGGAGAAGCATGTTGGTCTGTTTACTGCCTGTTGGAAGTGTGGGCGTGAAAATGATGCAAAGTCAGAGGCACGCACTGGAGGAAACAAAGGAGTCTGAACCCGTAGAATTGTTTTGACGAGACCGAGGTTAATCTTTAAGAAGTGAGAGAAGGGATGGAGGCTGATGATCTTCTGTGCTCGCGCAACGCGCGGCCTGGGAAGGCCCTCGTTGGACGCGCGCAGTGGAAGATCAATCAGCCCCCATCCCTGAAGAAATAGCGAGCGAGCTTGGAATGATCATTCGTGCTGATAAAAGCGTTGAGCCCTCGATGCGCGCAGTTGGGATCATCCTAGCCACCCCACGTGAGACAGGTAGGGCAGTGGTGCACTCAGGTATTGACGTGCGTCAAATTGCTCAGGTGCGTAAGAGTCAGCGACTCTCATATGGGAAAGGTTAAGAGCCCGTACGGTCTCTGCCCCCAGGTCACGATGTGGAGAGTAAATGGAGAGTAGGCTTAAATCTTCCTCCTGTTGATCTAGCATCCCGACATTGTTCAAGCAGTTTCCGTAACTCTTCTGCCACGGCATGCCATGCATTACGCTGAGGCTTGGTATCGCGGACCGGATATCCTTTCGGCGGCAGGACTTGGTATTTTGCCAATCTTGAGTGTTTCCACAGGCACTTTTCCAGAATAATGGAAGCCAATATGGCCTCTTTGTTTTCTGCCCGCTCGACAGCGCAATCAACCTCGACATCTTGAATGTAGTCAGACGCCTCGAACGCCGCGCTCACAAGAAGAATGATCACGTCTGCTTCTTTCAACTCGCGGCGAATGACCTTGTCCCATTCCTGACCCACTACGAGACACCGGTCGCTCCACGTGGTGACGAGTCCCTCGCTGACCAAGGGTTTTAGCCGTTGAAGAAGCGCATCGTGCTGTTTCGCGTCCGCGCTTGAGTAACTGATAAACAGTTTGGCCTTCCACTGATGCGGGTCACGTGCAGCTGGAGTTGACACCCGATTGAGTTCCTTCGACGCATTGACGGAGATCGTGCCTCCTGATGTAGCAGCGGAAGAAGGTTGCTTATTCTGTTCGTCGAGCTGAAGAACGTGAAGGTCGACAAAGGTCCCCAGCTTGTCTGCGAGCTCGATTTCCTCCTTGGGATTGAGTCCTTCAATATCCCCGTGAATTCTCTGAAAATCAGCACGAATCAGGCCGAGCAGTCGCCGACGCTCAGTCGGCTTGCCTGTAACTACCACAGTGATTAATCGTTCTGCCTGGTCAGCCCGTATAAGCGCGCGACAGTTGTCCTCTTCCAAAATGACCCCGTTCACCCAACGGGGTTGCCCTTCACTAAGAGGATAGGTCCGGGTGATGAATCGAGGTATGAGACCTTCGGGGAGTGTGGTGTAGTGGTAGCGGAGGCGTGTGACATCTGCCCCCTGCCATTCAGTGGTTAATTTGGGTTGTTGCTCGGCGAGTCGCTGAGGGACGAGCCATCGGTCTCCTGTTTCATTCAACGGAAAGGCGAGCTCGAATCTCCGCATGAGCTCGACTAAGTACCGTTGCATAGTTGGTGCTTCTTTCGGTAGGACTCGCTGCACATCTTTCAGGTGGAGCTCTCCGGTTCCGTCGTCGCGAGCCGCGTCGCGCAGGAGAGCGTAAATCCCGTTTGTCACCCAACGGGGGTTGAGGATCGTCGTATCGCGGAGTCTGACGTCGTCGGCATAATTCAACGCTACCCCGAGGGCGTGGAGAATGACTGCTAGACTATCTTGCTTGGATTCATTCGGTTCTCCCAAGCGAGCGCAGAGTGTTCGATAGTCAGCAAAGCTGAGATAGTCACGACTTTTTCTCTCGAGTTCCTCCTTGATCGCCCACCAAGCCGAAGGGAAGGGAAAGCGAACGGCCGGCAGACGTTTCACCGTCTTCTCCAGCATTTTTTTCAATTTTAAAATGCCAGTTCCAACCTTACAATCAGTGTCAACGAAGTCGACGATAAAGGGGTACTTCTCTCGCAGAGCGTTGCGATCCACATGACAGGGATAGCTTTCCGATTTATTCAGGGCAATGATCACGGGAGACGTTGCACCTGATGCGCGATCGGTGCCGAAGGCCTTGATCAAACGCAGCCAATATTCGGCATCCGTTCGTTCATTGTTTTCCCGTCCAGTCAGAACGAGAATGTAGAGACTTTGTTGGGTGAAGAAAAACTGATGTGCGGCATGGGTAATGACCTGGCCGGCAAAGTCCCAAGTGTGGACCCTGATGCGATCCTTTCCCACCCCCAATGTCCACGGAGTAATCGTCACACCTTTTGTCTCTTTTAGCCGCTGGCTGAAGGATTGGCCCTGTAAGGCTCTGGCAAGAGACGTCTTGCCAGCACCGCCTCGCCCGACTAGCAACAACTTCATTTCATTGAGCGGACGGCCCGTCTGCTTTCGGCCAAAATAGTAGTCGAGAATCGCCTTGGGATTTGCGACGCGGGCGTCTATGCCCGCGAACATCACGACAAAGTTCTCTGGTCCAAGAATGCTTCGCGGGAGACGAAGCGCTTGGTTCCCATGGAGGAACAATTTAGTGAGTGATCGAATTTGCTGGAGTTTGTCGTGGAGCATGGTCAGCTGATTGCTACTGAGATCGAGCGTCTGTAGCTGAGTGAGTTGACCGAGCGAGATGGGGAGGATAGATAGTTGGTTGCCGCTGAGGTCGAGCTGGCGTAGCTGAATGAGTTGGCCGAGCGAGTTGGGAAGCGTGGTCAACTGGTTCTGTTTGAGGTTGAGCTGCTGTAGTTTGGTGAGCTGACCGAGCCAGTCAGGGAGCGTGGTCAGCTGGTTTTGGCTGAGGTCGAGCGTCTCTAACTGGGTGAGTTGACCAAGCGAGTGAGGGAGCATGGTTAGCTGGTTGTTGCTGAGATCGAGCGTCGGTAGCTGGGTAAGCTGGCCGAACGAGTTATGAAGCATGGTCAGGTGGTTGCCGCTGAGGCCGAGCTCCCGTAGCTGAGTGAGTTGGCCGAGCGAGTGGGGGATCGTGGTCAGCTGGTTGTCGTAGAGTCTGAGCTCCCGTAGCCGGGTGAGTCGGCCAAGCGAGTGAGGGAGCGTGGTTAGCTGGTTGCTGGTGAGGTTGAGCTGCTGTAGTTTGGTGAGCCGGCCGAGCGAGTCAGGGAGCTCGGTGAGCTGGTTGCTGGTGAGGTCGAGCGTCTGTAGCTGGGTGAGCTGGCCGAGCGAGTGGGGGAGCGTGGTCAGCTGGTTCTGACCGAGGTCGAGCTCCTGTAGCTGGGTAAGCTGGCCGAGCCAGTCGGGGAGCGTGGTCAGCTGGTTCTGACCGAGGTCGAGCTCCTGTAGCTGGGTAAGCTGGCCGAGCCAGTCGGGGAGCGTGGTCAGCTGGTTGCTGAAGAGGTTGAGCTTCCGCAGCTGAGTGAGGTGGCCGAGGGAGTCGGAGAGCGTGGTCAGCTGGTTCTGGCTGAGGTCGAGTTCCTGTAGCTGGGTGAGTTGGCCGAGCGAGGACGGAAATTGGGTTAGATCAAGTTCGGATAGATCCAGAGAGAGGCTTCGTCTCTCGATCGCTACGCGAACCCGCTTCTCTGCTTCACTCATCTTGTCAGTAGAGGATGACATACTTATTCCTCGAGAGAAGGGTGTACTGGCGGTTAGGCCTTGCGGATAGCATATTATTCAAATAGCGAATCATTCAATTCCGCGTAGCGATGCTAGAGGAAAGTCTTCCCGTTTACAATCTGAGTACCAAAAGGGTCTGATCCCTTAGAGTTGTCTCACGGGAGCGGGTTGCGATAGCATGTGCAGCGTGCCGAAGAGAGTGATCGCGAGCTGGCCGACATTGCTGCCCAGGCCCTGATTTTCGATCATAATCTATACATACCGACTCATTCAGAATTACGGAAAGGAGGGGCGCATGTCGACCATTGAGAAATCCATTGAGGTCAATGCGCCTGAGTATACGGCCTACGCTCAATGGACGCGCTTTCATGAGTTTCCCCAGTTCATGGAGGGTGTGAAAGAAGTCAAACAGTTGGGCCCTAAACGCCTTCATTGGAAAACAGAGATCGCGGGCCAGGATACGGAGTGGGATGCGGAGATCACAGATCAGAAAGCGGACCAGAGTCTCGCGTGGACGAGTCGAGGCGGCGTCATCAAGGGCTTGGCTGTGACATTTCACCCGCTATCGAGTACCAGGTCAAAAATCATGCTGCAAGTAGAGTATGACTCTCAGGGTGTTGTCGAACATGGAGGGGATGCGTTGGAAGTGGTGTCTCAGCGCGTCCAGGGAGATCTGGAGCGATTTAAAGCACTCATCGAAAAGCGTTGGCGCCCACCTGGTCGCGACACAATCTTCGATAATTTCCCCATGTAGTGAGAATGAAAAAGTGTCAGCAACCATTTCTTGGAAATAGATAGCGCTTCCAAGGCAGGAGCAGGATGTCGCGTTCCCGAACGCAAGGCATTACCAGGCTGTGCTATCTGACCAAGACCCGTTTCATCAACCGTTCAAACCTGTGCCTCCAGTCGGTCTCTGCCTTCATCTAGCCCTGATCCAGAACTAGTTTGTGCGGGGTTAGGAGGGCACCCATCTTGCTGATCTCCCCTCGGCTTCCATGTGTGGGGTAGAGGACTTTATATGAAAAGGGGGATCCGATGGCACCAGTGTTGGAACTTGATCGGCAGACAGCCTCGTTTGTGCGGCAACTCGAAGAGCAACGGAAACTCGAAAAGACTCTTTTGGTCGAACGGGTTCGCGGAACGAAGGAAGGGCTGGAGTCGGTCTTCAGCGACATCAAGAGCCGCGTGGCGGTGCTGGAGAAGCTGAACGGGTCGGCGAGTGCCAGCTGCATTGCGCCGATCGGCTGGAGCAAGCTGATCTTTACCGGAGCGGATAGTGTCTCGGCGCCGAATACCATTGGATTCGGCGATCGGGATGAAACCTTGTGCAGGCTCGATCAGATCACATACCTTGAAGACACGTACTATCTCCGTCTTGCCGCGAACCCCCACTATGTGGAACATGTGCTGCCGAATAAATCGCTCCAGGCGCGCGTCGGGGCGAATCCTTCGCTCTGGGATACATTCGGATATGTCCACGCGGGCTACACGACCCTGCTGAAGATTCCCGCTTCGATGGAACCGACGACGGTGTCGATCATGTCGCGGGTGAACACCCTGTTTAATTGGGTCGAAACGAACGCGGTAGGAGACGAGTGGTACGCCCACGTATCGGCTGTCGCACGATTGTGGGTGACCTATGATGGCGAGTTTCGTCAGACGCCGCCGGCCCAGTTCGTGAATCTTCTCGCTTCGCCAACACAATTGCGGACGCATCATGACATTGCGTCACCAGCGCCGAGCGCGGCCCTCACGATGCAAGTCTCGGCCTCTGCCGGCAGCGGCACGACGATCAGCGTGTATGAATCCATCGAACTCGTCGCCACCACGCCGAACGGCCATGCTTACCTTGACGGCATATTTTCCTGGGAGCCGCTCGCGGTTCAACTACGTGAAGGGTGAGGGAGAGTATCGGTAAAGGCGCCGCGTTATGGGACTGGGTAAAGAGCTCTCACGATTTCTGTCGTATTGAACAGCATCGCGTTCAGGCGGGTATAGGCTGCGTGGCCGTAGTAGTGGTCGCGCACATTGGTTGACCCGGTGGAGTCTTTATAGTCGGCGAGAATCCCCAGCCCCTCACTCGGGATACGGACGGCGCGGCGGGCACATTCGAGCCACCGTTCGAATCCATCAAACGGTTCGACCATTTCCCAGACAGTTTTGTTTGCTGCTTTCGCCGCCTCGGTCGTCGGCACGGCATCGCTGCAGGCCACGGCCAATTCCTGGATGTAATCTCCACCCCACGCGATCGGCATTTCCATCGTGATCTGGGGCAACTCCATCTTCGAAAGCCAGGTCTTGCCGTCTGTGCGGAGAGTACGATGGTTGACGATGTGCAGCAGTTTGCCTAATCCTGAGATGTCCCATCCGTAACGGACCGGCATGCCGAACGTAACGACATCCAGTGTCGCTCCATTCAGAAGGGTGCCATTCGATAGCAACGGAGCGACACGTTGGATTGTCGAGGCGATGTCTGGCCGATCGATCTGCGAAGTAAAATTCAATAATAGGTCGAACAGCCGCGTTCGGCTACCGGTCGCAGTCACACAGAGGAGGTTCGAGACGAGGGCTAGGACTAAGCCGGCCTGCCCATGAGCCTGTACGAGGATCCGATCTCCTTGGCCCAGTTGGTGGGACTCGACCCAGTCGTGAAGATGTCCGAGCATCGAGACGGCCGCCAGGGCACGGCCTAGGTGATGGTGTTCACAGGACCAGAGCTCGCGGAGGCAATGGATCGGATGATCCAGGCCTCGGTTGAGCGATTGCCCCATCAGCTCCAGATACGTATTTGTAAAATTGCCGGCATCCCCGATCTGTCCATCGAGCAGCCTCTTGGTGGCGTCATCATTTGCGAGGGGTAGCTTCAACCCGCCGAGAAGCGGTGAGATGCCATTACTGCCTTCACGCATGAGGGCCAATAAGGCATCGAGACCTGCCACGCCGCGCGAGTACCCACGTTTGAGCCCACCCAGCTCATCCAGCCGTTGCGCCCCAAAGACGTCGGTTCCCATGATGGAGCCGTGCAACAAGACGATCAGACGGACACCGGTTTGCGAGAGGTGTTTGCCGAGCGCGGCCATCGCGTCTTGCCAGGAGGACGACTCTGCTAGAGCAGTCGGGATGACCTCACGAACGGTGAGGCGCTCGCCGGGACTTTTCCGTGACATCTCGTCGTGTCGAAAGCTGTTTTCGATCGGCATGGGAAGGTTACATACCCGATGTTGGTGACAGACTGCAACGGAAGAGTCGGCAGGGGAGCAGCCAGACCGTCCTTTGTGCTCGCAGAACGCGCACGATAAAACGGTGCTCGTCCGATGCGCGCAGTGAAGGACGGTCTGGCTGCTCCCCTTAGGGTAAGGCGGGGAAAATCAGAGGACCCTCCCCCGACTTATGGCACGTCTTGGGGGGCAGCTTGTTAGAGGGGAGATTGTTTATCGAACGGCGGTTGGGCTGGGCTGGATCTGGCTCTTGGGCATGACGGCGGTCGCGCTACAGGTTTTGCTGTCTTCGTCGATCCGGCGATCCACGATCTTCACGCCCTGGAGATATTCCTGGACGATTTCTTCCCTGGTGAGTTCGATATCCTGTTCAGCCTCTCGGCCAGTTCGCTCACGAACTCGGTCGACCATGTGCTCTTTCACCAAAACACGAATCTGCTTGGCCAGATCGGTACGGGCAGAGAGCTCCGATACCCGCTGGCAGATGATGGGGCCTTTTGCCATGTCCCCCTGGCCCTTCCCGATTAAATAGTGATCGTCTGAATAACTGTTGCGATCTTCAATCTTGTGGGGCAGCCAGGACGGCACTTTCGAGGAGTCTTGTTGTCCTGTGTGCTGCTTGAGTTGATCGAAGGATTGCTCTGCGTGGGTTCGAACATTGCCTGAATCCGTGGCAAATGATTGTAACGGCAGCAAGATTGAACAGCCGACGGCGATCAATACAGCAATCAACTGACTACGTCTGCTCCTCACGCGCTACCTCCCTCGTCCTCCGCCTCCACCATGCCCGCCGCCCCCTCCTCCGCCTCCTCGACCACCACTGTGGCCACCACCAACCCCCCCTGGGGCAATCTGATGGGGCACGTGTGGTACTTGATGCGGGGCCGGCGGATTGATCTGATGCATCGTCGGAGGGAATTGTCTTGTCGCAGGTGGTGTGCCCGCCCCTGCCTGCGAGGGCTGTAAAAACTGCTGAAGCGCACGGGCTGACCGTGAGCCGGAAAGCGGAGTCTGTTGCGAAACGGGTGGAGCCGCGCTCGGTGGCGGCAAGAAGGGATTCAACTGGTGGACATCGGTCAACGTTCTCGATCCCGTTGAGGGCGGCATCTGCTGTATCCCGCCTGGTTGATTGCCGATGTGCGGTGGTACTGTCGGTGTGTGGTGCGTGATTTCATTCAACGTTCGCGGACCAGTCTGCGATCCCGGCGCCGGCATGATCCAATGGCGTGGCATGGTCGGCTGCCTCGCTCCCGGTGTAGGGGGAGCAGGTGGTTGAGGCGGTGCCGGCGGCTGTCTTGTGGTAATCACTTGCTGTGCCACTTGGACATGCGGGCTTGTGGGATATAAGCCCTGTGCGACGCTCAAGAGAGCCAGGATCTGGGCCGACCCCGCCCACTGAGAGGGATAGGCAGCCGGCGAGACGAGCACCCAATCCGTCCAGGCTTGCGAGACCATGGCGTTCGATTGCACCCGATTCAAGATGTCTTGGCGTTGCTGAGCCGCCTGCTGTGTCTGTTCTGCGGTCGAGGCTTGTGCCAAGGCCTGATTCGCCGCATCGAGGTCCTGCTGTAGCTGATCATTTTCCTGTTGCAGCGCGACAAGTTGCTGCCGGGCGTCCTCATTTTCCCGCAAGGCCGCGATGGCCTGTCGCACTTCGTCCGTATCGATCTGGGCTACCAGATCCGTGCGGACAACGATGGTATCCCCATCAAGCGTCGTGGTGGTCTCTTGCTTCAAGACAAGGACCAACCCGGCAGTATAGGTTCGTATTTCGTCTTTCGTCACATCCAGACCGTCCACGACTGTGATGCTTTCGAGGTAGACGGCGACCTGTTCCAGGGCATTTCGTTTGGCCGCTTCGGTGGCCAGGCGAATGGCGTCTTCTCTGGTATCACGGTCCCCCATACGGTGTTCGCCTTGAGCCGTGACGACTCGGACTTCTGCCAGAGTCACTGCGGGCCAAACCGACAGGATGACGAACAGGGTAAAAAAGAGGCGCAGGCTTGGTGATGGGATGAGCGGGAATGCCAGTTTGGTGAGAGTATGGGGAGGAGAGATCTGTGGCATCGCCCTCACCTTCAGGATAACACTGAGGCGTCAGGAGCCAATTCATTGACTCCCACGAGATTACGAATAAGCATAACACTGCTATCGGCCGTGCGCCAGGAGTTGTCCCATCACTATGAAGCCTGACGGATCGTGCGGGTGAGGCCTTGCCTCGCTTGCCTTGGCGGAAAACGCCATGATAGCGTAGAAGCCCACGTAGGATAGGATGGAAAGAACTGATCTGTGCACACGTTAATCAGCCTTGATCGTAGGTGGTCGATTCAGATACTGGCTGTATCCTTTTTCTTTCTCTGTCTGGTCCTTCCGAGAGGCGCGGCGGTTGCCGCTGTATCGGAACCGGCCCCTGCCTCAATGGCTCCGACCGAGCATGTCATTCTCTTTGTCCTCGAAGGATTCGGCCAAGGTTCCCTAAAGGGCGGCACGATGCCGACCCTCAACCGGTTGATCAAGGAAGGGGCTGTCACCTGGTCTGCCACGGCGGTGAAGCCTGCGTTACGGCTGCCGACGATGGCGTCATTAATTACGGGAATGCCGGTTGAGAAACATGGCATTACCTGGAACACCTTTGAGTTCAGCCGGGGCTATCCACGCGCCCCGAGCCTGTTCGACTACCTTGATCTCAGCGGGGGGCGCGACAGCGCGATTTTTCTTATGGATGAATCGCTCTATCAGTTGGCGCGCCCCGAGCCCTACACGGATTATCAGATGTGCGGGCCGCTGAAGCCCGAGTGCAGCACAGATCGAATCGTGTCCTACATCCGCCAATACTTCAAGAAGGCAACCAGCGGTCATGGCTACGGGCATGCCATCCTTTCGCTGCCGCACTTTCTCGTCGTGCATCTTCCTGAGGCGGGTCGAGTGGGCGCGTCACGAGGCTGGACATCGAAGGAGTATCGCGAAGCCCTTCGCACGGTGGATAGGGCCATGCATTCCGTGTTGGACATCTATCACGAGCAGGGGTTGATCAAGCGGACGACCCTGTTCGTGACGTCGCTCAGTGCCGAAGGCAGAGATGCGAACCAGGAACAGGCTGATGCGGCCGTTCCGATGGTTCCATGGATCGCTTCGGGGGTGGGGATTAAATCTGGTTACGCGATTCACCAGCCAGTTTCTATATTAGATACCGGCGCGACGGTGATGCGGACGTTGGGGTTGCAGACCCATACTGAATGGGAGAGTCATGCCGTGGAGGAGATCTTTCAGGCTCCCTTTATTGCTGCCCCACGGGGATCTTCGGAGTAGGTCAGCGATGCAGAGTGTGAAATGGTGCATAGGTTGCTGTCTGCTCGGAGGGTTACTGGGCCCCGCATCGGTTATCCAGCCAGCCGCAGCCGGTCAGCCGGCTGCTTACACTCAGGAATACGCGATCATCATTGACGCGACTAACATGACTCCTCAGTCCTGGTGGCATGTGCCCGGCGTCACGCCGTCGATCTATGGCTCGGACCCCGAGTCGATGGATGCCTATAAGACGACCGAGTCCCGTGCTCTCAAATTGAAGCCGGGCAAATATAAGTTTGGGAGCTTCACGTTTGATTTTCCGTTCACGGTGAACCTAGAGGGGAAGGTGGAGTTTGCCCAGTCGCTCGACCAGTGTGTTGAGGGGCGAGGAACCCAGACCTTAACCGTCCGTTGCAGCCGGACCTATCCGTACAGCGGCCAGCGCGATTATCAGTATCAGTAGAGGAGTGGTGCCAATGGCTCAAACGCTCGACGATCTATTAGAAGCACTCGAGGATGTCGACGACGCAACCCGGGAGGAGGCGTCCAGGGCGCTTGCCGAACTCGCCGATACCACTACGTTGGACGCGCTTGTCAATGCCTGTGGCGACGAATATTGGGCTGTCCGAGCCCATGCAGGCCGGGGTGTGGCTAGGATCGGGGGGGCGAAGGCTGTGGAAGCGCTAATCGTCCTGTTTAATGATTCCATCATGGACGTGCGGAACGATGCGGTGGCGGCGATGGCCTCGATGGGAGCCGCCGCGGTCGTCGATCGCCTGATCGCTGCATTGAAGGATGAGCGGTGGCGTGTCCGCGAACATGCCGCAAAAACCTGCGGCGAAATAAAGGATCGGAAAGCCGTTGAGGCCCTCGTACTCGTCTGTCGAGATCGTGATGGGGCCGTGAAGAGTGCAGCGGCAGAGGCGCTGGGTAAGATCGGCGACCCGAAAGCGATTCCGGTTCTGAGCAAACTCTTCCGCGATCCTTCGAAAACGGTGCGAGAAACAGCTGGAACTGCGCTCATCGCTATCGGCCAGCCTTCCGTCGATCCACTGATCGAGTGTCTCAAGGATAAAGATTTTGTGGTCCGGTGCCACGCCGCCCGAGCACTCGGTGGAATGACCACCGATTATCAAATCGGCCGAACTTGGGTACGGGACGCAAAAGTCGTCGATGTTCTGATCGCTGCGTTGAAAGATCCGGATCGGGCTGTGCGCGAGGATGCTACGATCGCTCTGGGCCAGATCGGCGATCCTCGGGCCATCGATGCCTTGATCGAGGCGATGAAAGATGGCGCGGTGAAGCGGCATGCCATTGCGTCGCTCGGCATGATCGGCGATCCCCGCGCCTTGCCTCCGGTGCTGGATGCGTTGAAAGGGAAGGGAATTCGACAGGATGGGACTCCGACGCCCGGCTGTATCGTCAGCGAAGACGCCTTTATCAAGGAGGCGGCGGCGACGGCGCTCGGACAATTCCGTGATCCGCGCGTCATTCCCGATTTGATCATGCTGTTGAAGGACGGCGTGTTGCGCGAGAAAGCCAGTGCTGCCTTGGCCACCATCGGCGACACGGCGATCGAGCCGTTGATCGCCTTTCTCTATGACCCGAATGCGTCAGAAGTCGCCGCAGAAGGAGAACGGGTCCTTTCCTATGCGTCGGTTCGACTCACGGCGAAAGATGCCTTGCGCCAATTGGCGCTTCAAACACTTGAGAAATTGGGGTGGATGCCGGCGCCGGAGGACATCATCGTTAATTCGAGTGTAGTCGATAATGCCAGAGTAGACATGCCTCTTGGCGACACAGGCCGATTTGGCCCGTCGGGTGATTTCGCCCAAAGGAGCTAGCAGGATGCTGAAAAAGTCCGCCAGCGGCGTTCTCGCATCGCTCAGAAGCTCAACGTACCGAAGCGTACGCCTCGCCTCTTCGCTCGCTGCGGCCTTGCCGGACGGCCTTTTTGAGCATCCTGCTTACGGCTTTCCTACGGTTCACCTTTCACGTCTTACTTTTTACGGGTCTTAGGATCGAGGTCGGGCATGGCAGACATGGTAGCCGAACAGATTGCTGCGCTCAAAGACGAGGATTGGGCGATTCGTGAAGAAGCTGCCACCATGCTCGGCAGGCTTCGGGATCCGAGGGCTGTGGCGCCGTTGGTCTTCGTGCTTCGCGACGGAGATCGTGCGGTTCGCGATGCAGCGATCAGCGCCCTCTTGGCTATCGGAGAGCCCGCCGTGCCAACGCTGGGGACCTGCCTCTCCGATCCGGCGCTCACGGTTCAGGAGCTGGCCTCGTCCGTGTTGGCCACCATTGCCGATGCGCGAGTACTTGCACCCCTCGTGAAGGCGCTTGCGAGTCACGATTGGATTGTGAGGATGCATGCTGCCAAGGCGTTAGGTCGGATTCAAGACCCCGGAACGGTGGTCTCGCTGGTGCCGTTGCTACAAGATAAGGTGAAGGCCGTGCGCGAAGAGACATCGACAGCCCTCGCGGCTATTGGGGAGGCGGCGTTGTCATCGCTGCTCGTCGCGCTGACCCATGCTGAATGGCTGGTGCGGCTGCATGCGGTGGAGGCGTTGGGGAAAACACGGTCGCCCGAGGCTGTGGATCCGTTACTGTCGGTGCTCTTCAACGACCGGGACAGGGCGGTTCGCGAGGACGCAGCCCGAGCGCTGGGTCAGATCGGCGATGCACGCGCGGTGGAGTTCCTCGTGACGGTGATGAAAGAGCCGGGACTGCGGCCCCTGGCGGTTGAGGCGCTGGGCCGGATCGGCGATCCTCGTGCGGTGCCGGTGTTGATTGGCGTGCTGGAGGGATTGGATCGACCGGAGATTTTGCGGCCGATCGACGGCTGCGGCGATCAGTGGGATGAGGAAAGGCTCACGTTGGGCGAGGCAGTCCGGGCCTTGGGCGCGATCCGAGACGAGGCGGCTGTACCGTCGCTTATGAAGGCACTGCGTTATACGGTAACCCGAGCGGAAGCGGCAGACGCGTTGACTCGATTCGGCAGCACTGTCATTGCGCCATTGCTGGCTGTTCTGGCGCATGAGTCGGATGACAATATTCGCTACCATGTCAAAGATACGTTAGCGAAAGTGGGCTGGCGGGCGGGGCGTATCTAACGGGCCAATGTTCAATGGTGAATGTTCAATGTTGAATGTTCAATGTTGAATTTACAACGCAGCACTCAAAACTCAGCACTGATTCCGTACCAGGTTCTAGCCCATGCCAAAAGAAACGATTGAAACGCTGGTTTCCGAGCTTGTCCATGAAGAAGACTGGCGACGGATGCGGGCGACAGCAGCCTGCCTGTCGGGCGGACCTCGCGCCGTCCAGGCACTGGTGCAGGTGTTGGGAAACGGCTCGCCGTCGTTGAAAGCCGAAGCGGCAGCCATGTTGGCGCGTGTGAACGATCCTCAGGCCGGCGTGTCCTTGGTCGGCTTGCTCCGCGATGAGGATGAGGCCGTCCGAAAGGCCGGTGCATCAGCCTTGGAACATATGGCGGGGGTGCTTGACAAGACGACCGCAGCAGCGCTGGCTTCATTGCTCTATGAGTCGAAGGACGAGGGGATTCGTGTGGCGGCCTCGCAGTTGTTGGGGGTTATTCCGAATGCGATCGCGCCGCTCTGCGAGATGTTGACCCATCCGGACCCAGAAGCGCAGATCATGGCCGCGAAGATGCTGGAACACTTGCTCGATCCCCGCTCGGCTGATTCGTTCATCAATGCCATGGGGCAGCCGGCTGTTTGCGACATTGCCGTGAGGACACTCAAAAAGCTGAGCGCGATTCGTGGGCGGATCGACGAGGTGTTCGACGAGCTTCGCGCGATCGAGGAATTGAGCGAACGGGAAGAGGCTCGTATGAGTACCGTGATCAATCTGCTGGCTATCGGGCGCCCGAGCGTGGAGATTTTGATCGAGTATTTGGAGGATGACGATTGGGTGATCCGTGAAGCCGCCGCAGACTTGCTGGGGAAGATCGGCGATGTCCGCGCGGTCGAGCCCTTAATGCAGCGATTACGAGTCGATAAGGATACGGGTGTGAAAGAACTGGCGATGAAGTCATTGGGTTTGATCGGCGACGCCAGGCCGGCCCAACTCTATATCGAGGCGATTCCCATTCGACCCTTGCGGGTCTATGCCATGGAAGCCTTGGCCAAAGTGAAAGATGTGGATGTGTTGCGGCCGTACAAGGAGCTGTTCGATCGGTTGAGGACGGATCGAGACGGCCTCGTCGCCTACAATTCCGGCTTGATCGCCGACAAACTGGAAGCGCTCGATGGGGCGCCTGTCGGGAGTCAGGGAGGGCAGGACGACGATGAGTGACAATGTGCAGGCGGAACGGATCGAACAGCTGATCGGAGCTTTGAGGGACGACAATGAAGCGCTCCGCGACCATGCGATTGCCAGTTTGAGTCAAGTAGGCGAGGACGCGGTGGGGCCGCTGATCGGGCTTATGGCGGACGAAGATGTCCTGATTCGGGAAGCGGCAACCAGCGCCATCGTGAGGATCGGTCCATCCGTCGTCGGTCCGTTGATCGAGGCGTTGGAGGATGATGAATGGGCGATTCGCGAGCAGGCTGCATCAGGGTTGGGGAAGCTGAAGGACCCTCGTGGTGTGGAGCCGCTCGTGAAGGCGCTCAAGGATAAAGACGGCGCAGTGCGGACTGCTGCCGTGTGGGCGCTGGAGCGTGTCGGCGATACGCGCGCGGTGCCGGGGTTGGTTGAGGCGCTGACCGATCACACGGTGCGCGAGGATGTGGCGCGTGTGCTGAAAAAGATCGGCGACGCGCGGGCCGTGGACGCTTTGATCGACGGACTATTGGGCAGTAATTGGATGGTGCGGCGCCATGCAGCCGAAGCCTTGGGAAAAATCGGCGATGCCCGTGGAATCGATCCGTTGATCGAATCGCTCAAGGATGAAGACTGGCTTGTGCGGCGGAATGCTGCAGAGTCGCTCGCGCGCCTTGGGGCGAAACAGGCCATTGACCTCTTGCTTCCGCTACTCGAAGATGAGAATACGATGGTGCAGGAAACGGTCGAAGGTGTGTTGGCGAGTCTCGGATGGAACGCGAAGCCGTAATCTTTAATTCGTTGTTAAAGGATGCATAATCATGGCGGATGAAGCTCCTCCAAAGCTAATTCAGATCGGTCCGAAGGGCGGCGCAAAAAAGGACGGATTCAATCTCGTCACTGAACGAGTCGTCGCGATAAACCCCGAGGCGAAACAGCTTGAAGTCGAACTGTTGGCCTACGATGGGAAGACAGTGGTACTGGACGTCGACGACGAGGCGATGGAAGAGCTGAAGAAGCTCAAGGTAGGTGATGGCGCCACGATTCGCGTTGTGGAAGAAGGCGGGAAGCGGATCGCCAAGAGCTTTCGGATTCGTGCGAAGGACCCCAATGCGGCGCGCGCCGACGCGATGCTGTTGGACCTGAAAGATAGCCATTGGCTTAATCGAAAATATGCGGCTGAAGTGCTGGGTGAGCTGAAAGAGGTTCGCGCCGTGCGACCGTTGGTGGATGCGTTGGCGGATGAAGTCGGTGATGTCCGGCAGCGCGCGTATGATTCGTTGATCAAGATCGGCGGGCCGGCGGTGTCGTTGCTCGTACCCTTGCTGGTGTCGGAGGAAGATGAGCTCAGGCAATCCGTGACGGAAATTATCCGTAAAATCGGAAAGCCAGCCGTCGAGCCGTTGGCCACGGCGCTTGCCGATGCCGACGACCGTCTGAAGACAAGGGTGATGAAGGTGTTGGACCGGATGGGCTACAAGCCGAAAGTCAAAGATGAGGCCAAGTCCGTCGAAGCGCCGCGACTCACGTAACGTGGCTGTTACTTGGTCTGGGAAGGAGCCTTACTGGGCCTCCCAACCGAAATGTGACGGAACCCAAAGGCTGCAACCCGGTCTGGTTCATAGACGTTGCGCAAGTCGAAGAAGATGGGCTGGCGCAATGCGGTTTTCAGTCTGTCGAAATCAAGGGTTCGGAACTGGTTCCATTCGGTCATGAGGATTAACGCATCTGCTCCCTGTGCCGCATCATAGGCGTCTTTGCAGGGAACGAGGTCCGAAACGATCTGACAGGCTTCATCGAGCGCGGCGGGATCGTAGGCGCGAACTGTGGCGCCCTGTTTGATGAGTTCTTGCGCGATGGCCAGGGCCGGCGCATCACGCAGGTCGTTCGTATTGGGCTTGAAGGACAGGCCCAACATTGCAAATGTCTTTCCCTTGAGTCCCCCAACCTCTTTCGTGATCTTTTCAATCATCCGGCCACGCTGCTGTTCATTGATGAGGGCGGCGGCGCTTGCGATTTGCATGGGATAGCCGACTCGTTCCCCAGTCTGTACGAGGGCGGCCAGATCTTTTGGAAAGCACGATCCCCCGAACCCTGGTCCTGCATGGAGAAATTTCGAGCCAATCCGGTTGTCGAGCCCCATTCCTTTCGCCACCATCTGCACATTGGCGCCGACTCGTTCACAGATTGTTGCGATTTCATTGATGAACGAAATTTTTGTGGCGAGGAAGGCGTTGGAAGCGTACTTGATCATCTCGGCAGTCGGGATGTCGGTCACGACGAACGGAGTTTCGATGAGGTACAGCGGACGATAGAGGTCTTTCATGATCGCGATCGCCTGCTCGCTGTCTGCGCCGATGACGACCCGGTTCGGTCGTAAGAAGTCTTCGATGGCAGACCCTTCGCGAAGAAACTCCGGGTTGGAGACAATGTCGAATCGGAATTTGCCTGATTGATTGGCGCTGATCACTTCGCGCAGTTTTTCCCCGGTTCCCACCGGGACGGTCGACTTGGTAACGATGACCTTGTACCCGGTCATGGTTTTGGCGATGCCGCGGCCAACTTCTTCTACATACGACAGATCGGCTGATCCGTCCGATCGCGGCGGGGTTCCAACCGCAATGAAGATGACCAGGGCCTTGTCGACGGCTTTTGCGATGTCGGTGGTAAAACTGATCCGGCTCTCTCGGATTCCTTTGGCGACGAGCTCTGTGATCCCCGGCTCGTAGAATGGCACATCGCCCTTCTCAAGCCTGGCGATCCGTTTGGCGTCGGTATCCATGCAGGTCACGTTGACCCCGAATTCCGAAAAACAGGCTCCTGTTACCAACCCGACATAGCCGGTTCCGATCACACTGATATGCATGGGTTCCTGTCCTCCTCATA
>Ga0315281_10001609_pt1 | contig 33518 bp, 28 predicted proteins | sample YL17G07_0_MG_FD_204540 | JGI IMG/M metagenome (GOLD analysis project Ga0315281, IMG submission 204540) | Sediment microbial communities from Yellowstone Lake, YNP, Wyoming, USA - YL17G07_0 | ecosystem: Environmental > Aquatic > Freshwater > Lake > Sediment | place: USA: Wyoming | collected...
TTGTACAGGCCAGTCAGCGAGTCGCGCTCGGCAAGGTAAATCAGCTGTTCGGCAGTCTGGCGCTCGCGCGTAATATCCTCGTAAATCCACAACCGACCGATGAACCGTCCGTCGTTGTCACGCACCGGGTAGGAAAGCTGGGTCACTACCCGGCCATCGGCCATCACAATCTCAAAGCTGTCGCTGACCTCATGCGTGCCCAGTACCTGCAGGATGTGCTTGGAGAAATGATCCGGCCGCGCCAGCACGTTGGCCGACAGTCCCATGACGTCGGAGGTGGCACGCCCGGCCAGGTCGACGACATCCGGAATGAGCCAGATGCGACGGAACGCCGGGTTAAAGTAGATGACCCGGTTGCCCACGTCTTCAAACAGAATGCCGATGTTCATGGCCGACAAGAGCGAGGTCATGCGCGCCTGCTCCTGGAACGCCTGGACGACAAGTCGTTTCTGAATATCTTCAGATTGCTGCAGCGCCATGACCTTGTCTTGCAGGTCCAGCTCCATACGCTTGCGTTCGCTGATCTCTCGCACACTCGTACGGTATCCCAGGTATTCGCCACCACGCCCGAAGATCGATTGCCACGATACCGCGGCCCACAACTGCTGGCCGTCTTTGCGATGTATGCGAAATTCAAGATTCTCTCCGCTGCGGCCGCTTTGCGGGTGCATAAACGCCTTGCGCACGCTCGCCCGGTCATCGCTGGCCACAAGCGGCAACGGGTAATCGCCCATGGCCAGACATTCCTGCGGCGTGTAGCCAGTGATGCGCTGCACGGAAGCATTTACCCAGATGGGCCTGTTGTCGGGTCCGATCCAGCTTTCCCAGTCCACCGTGAAATCGGCAATGGCGTGGAAGCGCTGCTCGCCCTCGGTCAGCGCCGTGAGTGCATCGCGCGATTTTACGTGCATACGATTGACTGTCGACACCAGATCGTCGAGCTCATCGCGTATGCGCTGCGGCGGACGCGACAGCGTCAGCGGTACTACGTCATTGTGCAGATCCAGTTCGTGTACATGCGCGGTGATGGCCAGAAGGTGGCGATTGACCAGTCGGTGAAAAAATAGCAGCATGAAGCCGGCAACCAGAAACGTCTTGAAGGCATTGCTGACAAGAATCACCATCGCCTTGTTCAGGAGTTGCCGGTAGACGCCATCCAGGCTCGCCACCACCGTCAGCGTGCCAATGTGGATTGCCTTATCACGCTGTTGGTACACCAGGGGGAACTGGCGCTCGATCACATTCTTCGAGCTGCGTTTTCCAGCAGAGGCCCAAACCCGCTCCCCCTCGTACACCGATGCATACTCGAAATTGGGTGCCTGTACGATGGCTTCGAGCTGCAAGGCGAGATCACGGGTATTGGTAGACCAGAGCGAGGATGCCAGGGCCTTCAAATGCGCTTGTTCGATCTGCTGATGCTCGGATTCGATGTCTCCCATGGAGTCGCTGTATTCTCCATATAGCTGGAAGGCGGTCAGAAGCAGCGTAATCGCCGAGCTGAACAGGACGACACCGACTATCAGGCGCCGTGCAAGCGGAGAACGCGCGACATGGGGCGATGGCACGAAAGCGTCCATCAGCAGTGCTGGCCCATTATTTTACGTCGCATTGGTTCGCCGGCGGGGCAATAACAGAGAACTTCTCACGGCAAACACGTGTGTACATCCCCTCCTGTTTGATCGCGCGTAATGCGTTGGCAAGCGCGGGAATATACGCGGCGTGTCGTTTGTGCAGGTAGATGAACATCTCGCGCTCGGCCAGCGCCGGTTCTGCGACACGTACGCCGCTGAGGCCCTGTTTCCGCGCTACGGCCAGACCCATCCAGCGCTCATACAGCGCCACTTCTATGCGACTGCGCCCAAGCATGTCCATCAGCTGCTCGGGGCCGTCGACAGTGGTCACCTGGGTTTTTGGGTTGAGGTTCTGTTCGAAGATTTTCCAGCCCTTGATATACCCGACGGACAGCGGCTCCAATACGCGCCAGTCGGCCGCTTGTAGACGCGGTGTGCGTGTGAACGCCACGAACTGCATATCGAAGATTTTTTCCGGTACACGCACCAGGTTGTGGTAAATCTTCTCCAGGCCGGCGATGCGGCTCAGATCGCCGTCCTCAAGGCCGGAGTCGGCACTGATCAGGCCACGCTCTGCCGGAAGCCTGACCAGCTTCAACCGCAGACCGGCGCGCCGAAATGCCTCGCTGACCACCACATCAAGCATGCCGTCGCCAGCCACAGTTGTGAATGGCGCTTCGGTCGGATTGTTGAGTACCAGTACAGGAAGGCTGGCGGCAGCCGTACTGGACAACGTCAACAACAGGCTCACACTTGCAGCATAGAAACATGCCTGGATGCGTAATGGGTGTGTACTACTGGTGTTCGACCGCGAAAACATGAACAACCCCCTTCCTGTCGCACCGGATAGCGGCGAAATTCCGTGACAGACCAGTTTCTCCCTCACTAGTGATTACACAGTAAATTTCGAACCCGTGCGACCCTAGTCTATTTACATATAGTAGTTCAGCCCGCCACCTGAGGCCACCGTTCAATACACACCAAGACGCGGTCCTGCCTCAGGATATAGCCAGGTTTGCCGCAGTCGCCACTAACAAATATTTGGTCCGGAATGTGGCGTATGACGGGGCACCGTGCACCTTCAAACGCACAACCAAGGCGTAGACGTGTGGTCATCAATCAACAAAGTGCGGCGGCACTCCATTATTTCACTTCACATTGCTTTGTCTGCGGGGCAACAACGGCGAGCTTTTCCCGACACACGCGTGCGTACAGCCCCTCGTGCTTGATCGCGCGCAGCGCATTGGCTAACGCTGGCACATAAGCAACATGTCGTTTGTGCAGATAAATGTACATCTCGCGGCTAGCCAGAAGCGGCGTCAGAGGCTGGACGTCTTTCAAATCTTGCTGCCTGGCAAGGGCCGTCCCGAACGAACGCTCGTACAGAGCCACTTCGATACGATTTACACCGAGCAACCGGAAAAGTTGCTCGGGATCGTCCGCTGTTGTGACGCGCTCCGCCCCGACGACGCTCTGTTCGTAGATTTTCCACCCTTTTATATGTCCCACCGAGTGCTGGCGTATGGACTGCCAGTTCGGCAAAATCGAGGCATTCTTGCTGAACGCCGAGAACTCCCAGTCCACCAGCTTCTCCGGCACCCGCACAAGATTCGGATATTGCTTCTCAAGACCGGCAATGCGCGCCATGTCGCCGTCCTGGACGCCGGCATTGGCATTGATCAACCCGCGTTCGGCCGGCAACTTTACCAGCTGCAGCTCGGCCCCGGCACGACGGAACGCTTCACCCGCAATGATATCGAGGAAGCCGTCGTGTTGCGCAGTTGTAAATGGAGGTTCGTTGGTGTCATTCAGAACCAATACGGGAAGATCAGCGGAGGCGGTACCGGATAGCGTCAATAACAGGCTCACACCTGCCATGCACAACGACACCCGGACACAAATCTGACGTGTCCCGTTGATGTTCAGCCGCAATGGCATATACGGTTCTTCCTCCCTGACGCTTCGGAATATGGCGTGCTTCTCACGCAGCAGCCCATGCATCGTATTCTGCTCCCGTACGAACTATAGGTCATTGATGCTAATTCAGCCAGCCACGTGACGCCACCACTACGCGCAAGACGACGCCAGCAAAGTCCAAGGCACCAAGCACGTTACCTGTATTGCAGCGCTTCTGCGGGGCAAGGCTTCTCGGGGTGAATTACTGCGGAAGGCACGCAGTTAGTGCCAGGCCAGGCGATTGGCCTGATCGGCCAGCATGCTGCGCTGCTACCTGAAACGTCGGGACGTCATATAGCCATGGACATCATTTGGTGAGCGCCATGAACAACTGCGGCAAGCGCTCGGGCAGGCGCTGGATATTGTCGATCACGGTGTATTGCTTTCCGAAGATGTCACCGACGTATTCATCGGCCTTCGGATCGAGGTTGATGCAAAAACTGTAGATGCCTTTTTGGTCAAGCTCTTTAACGGCCTGGCGCGCGTCTTCGATCAACAGGCGCCCGTCCTGGGCATCCACATCGGACGGCTCACCGTCGGTGAGAATCAACATCAGTTTCTTGTCTGCCGGACGGGCCTCCAGATAATGTGCGGCGTGACGCATCGCGGCGCCCATGCGCGTGGAGTAACCCGCTTCCATGGCGGCAAGACGGCCTTTCACTTCGTTATCCCAGTGTTCGCTGTAACCCTTGATATGCAGATAACGCACATCGTGGCGAGTGTTAGAGCGGAAGCCCGCGATCGCGAATGGATCGCCCAGTTTCTCAATAGCCCAGGCGAGCAGCGACACGGCTTCCTGACTGAGTTCGAGAATGGTTTGCTCCGAACCCGCGGCCTTCTGGCTGAGCGATTCGGAAAGGTCGAGCAACAGCATCACAGCGATATTGCGGCCGCTGGTCTTATGGCACATGTTGATGCGCGGGTCGGGCTGAGCTCCGCCCTTGTAATCGATCAGTGAGCGGATCGCGACATCCAGATCCAACTCGCTACCCTCTTCCTGGTAACGAATGCGCACCTTGTCCTGTGGCTTGAGGAGATCCAGCATCTTCTTTAATTGTTTGGCGAGTCCGGCATGTTTGGCAAGCAACCTGTCGATATCGGCGGGGTTGCCATTCGGATGCAGTGCCTCGTACACACTCACCCAATCCGGCCGATAGGTCTGGCTCTGATAATCCCATTCCGGATAATGGCGTGGCGGCAAGCCCTGAAGTTCTTCGCCCGGCTCGATCTTTCGTTCCTCGTCAAAGGCCTCTTCCTCGTCGCCTTCTTCGATGAATTTCCACAACTGACGGTTGTCATCACGATAGTCGATGACAGTTTCGTCGAAGTGAATCTTCGCGAGCTGGTCGCTCTGGCGACGAGTCTTGGCCACGTAATCAAGGGCCAGTTCCGCCATGTCGAGCGTTCTGGATTCCCCCTGCGACAGGATTTCATGAAAACGTTGCACGTACCGGAGCAGCGCCGGATCCTTATAAGGATGCTCCGGATCGAGCAAGGCTCGCGACAGCATGGCCAAACGGTGCCGAAGACACGAAGTGGTTTCGGGATCACAGGCGTCTTCCACAGGCATTGGGTGCAAAGCCAGAAACAGGTGGCGCAGGCCGGGATATTCGCGGATCAACAAACATTCGACGCGCGCGTCTTCGAAAAACTCCACGGCCATGCGCTGGAATGGACTCCAGTTGTCGGCGATCTGCGCCTCGCTCCAGCGCCGGTGACCGACCATGTGTGCGAGCACGGCACGGTAACGGTCGAGCCCCGAAATACCCTGAGCATCGTCATACACGTCTGGCACGCGCATGCCGAGCTTGTCGTAATAAGGAACGGGCTTGCGCAGCTCGTCGAAAGCCGTGGAGTACGGCACGAGATGGTCGCTGTCCTGCCACAGTGCGTGCAAATAGAGATCGAGCTTGCGCTCCACGTCAGCGAACAGGGTGCCGTGGCGCTCGCGTTGCAGCACGGCGCGACTGTCGGCGGATTGCAGACTGAAATAATCCTTTTGCCGTTCCGGGTGCCTGCTGTAATTACGGATGCCGTATTCCACCCAGTTCTTGAGCCCTGCCATTGAAAGCTGGCTGGTCAGGAGTGGTGCCTGCCGAAATAACTCGGGCAGCCCGGGGCTGGCAATGGTCTGATGGTGGCCATGTATCGAAACGGTGGTACGCGCCATCAGGTCGAGCACAATATCCAGATAACGCTGCAACTGTTCCTGCGAGTGCTGGCGCCGCGCCACGGCGGCAAGTGTTTGCAGAAACGGTGCGATCGCATTGCCATTGGGTGACTTGGTCATTGCACGCACGGCCGTGATGACCGGCAACAACGCGTCCTCACCCGCGGCCTTGGCGACATCCGGCCATTGCTCCAGGAACACCAGAATCGGTTCGGGACCGCGTCCCATTTTGCCGAGAAAGCGTGCGGCATCCAGATACTCGGACAGTCCCTCGCGACTCAGCACGGCCAGTGCCTCGGCCATGCAGTCCTCGAACACCTCCGCGACCTGCGGAAAGCCACTGGCAAGCTGCTGCCAGTAGATCTGCATCAGCGGGTGCTGGTACTCGGCCTCCGTTACCGGCACAGTGGCGACCTCAGGCGAAGGTTGCGTCGATGGCGTGATCGAGCGTCGCACGAATATCCGCGTCGTCGGTGATCGGCCGCACCAGCGTCATGCGACAGGCATCACGTGGTTCGACGCCATTTTTAATCAACGTGGCGGCATACACCAGCAAGCGCGTTGAGATGCCTTCATCGAGGCCATGGCCCTTGAGGTTACGCGCGGCCTGGCCGATTTTCACCAGCTTGGCCGACACACCTTCGTCCAGCCCGGTTTCTTTGGCGACAATACCGGTTTCGAGTGTGGCCTCCGGATAATCGAAATCGAAAGCACAGAAGCGCTGCTTGGTGGATTGCTTCAGGTCCTTCATCAGCGACTGATAGCCGGGGTTGTAGGAAATCACCATCTGGAAATCGGGATGCGCCTCGATGAGTTCGCCCTTCTTGTCGAGCGGCAACACACGACGATGGTCGGTGAGCGGATGTATCACGACCGTGGTGTCCTGACGTGCTTCGACAATCTCATCCAGATAACAGATCGCGCCGATGCGCGCCGCCGTCGTGAGCGGACCATCCAGCCAGCGCGTGCCGTTGGCTTCGAGCAGATAACGGCCGACGAGATCGCTCGCCGTCATGTCTTCGTTGCAGGCGACGGTGATCAGTGGCTTCTTGAGTTTCCACGCCATGTATTCAATGAAGCGTGACTTGCCGCAGCCGGTCGGGCCCTTCACCATCGCTGGCATGCGTGCGGCATAGGCCGCTTCATACAGCGCCACTTCGCGGCCCTGCGCCTGATAGAAAGGTTCTTTGCGAACTTTATACTGGTCTTTGTCGGTCATCCTGTTCTCCTTGTCCGTCTGGCAAGAAAGGGTTTTTGTCCCCGGCCGCTCCGCGCATTCCTGCGCTCTCGCGGCATTGGCACATCCCTGTGCGGCAGAAAAAACGCCCCCAGCTAGGTGGGGGCGCTTGTTACTGCATCGTTCCGAAAGCCGGGCTTACTTGTGCACGCCCAGTTTTTCGCGCCAGCCCGGATAGAGCTTGTCGGCATCGCCCGGGAATGATTCGAACGCGCGCGCAAATTCCTTGTGGCTCTTGGCGAACTCGATCGGGTCAGCACCGGCCTTCCAGCATTCGTACGACTGACGCAGCGAGATCGCGCCGGCCGCCGGACTGTCGATATGGCCGTAGGAACCGCCACCGGACGTGTTGATCACGTTGCCGTGGCCCAGGTTCTGGAAGAAGCCCGGGAGACGCAGCGCGTTCATGCCGCCGGAGATAATGGAGGTCGTCGGCTTCATGCCGTACCACTTCTGGAAGTAGACCGGGCCCTGGCACTCATCACGTTCGAGCATGTAGCAAATGATCTTGTCAGACTGATCGCCTTCCATCTTGCCGTAGCCCATGGTGCCAACGTGAATGCCGGAAGCACCCTGCAGGCGCGAGATTTTGCCCAGCACGAAGGAGGTATAACCACGCTTGGCGGAGGGCGAGGTGATCATGCCATGGCCGGCGCGGTGGTAATGCAGATACTGGTTGGGGTACTGACGGCGGGCGGTGGTGATCATGCCCGGGCCGCCGACGAAACCGTCGACCAGGAACGCGACCTTGTCGGCATCCGGTCCGAAGGTTTCCAGAATGAAATCGGCACGCGCCAGCATTTCATAATGATCGTCCGCGGTGATGTTGGCCGAGAACAACTTGGCTTGGCCGGTTTCGTCCTGGGCGCGCTTCATCGCGTCGTACACCAGCGGATATACCTTCTTGGCCGGGCAGAACACCTGGTTGCCTTGCGGCTCGTCGTTCTTGATGAAGTCGCCACCCAGCCAGAACTGGTAAGCGGCCTTGGCGAACGGTTCGGGACGCAGGCCGAGCTTCGGCTTGATGATGGTGCCGGCGATGTAGCCGCCGTCCTTGATGGGGCGACCGAGAATGCGCCACATGTCGGAGATGTCCTTGGACGGGCCGTCGAACAACTGAATGGCGCGCTCCGGCATGTAGAAGTCGTGAATCTTGGCGTGCTCGATATCGCCCATGCCCTGGTTGTTGCCGATGACCAGCGTCAGGAACGACACGATCATCATGCGACCGTCGGTGATGTTGCGGTCGAACAGGTCGATCGGATAGGCGATGCGCATGTCTTCGGTCGCTTCGTCGATGTAATAGACGAGCGCGTCCACGCCGCGGGTAAAGTCGTCGGTGGTGGAGACTTCTACGTTGGTGCCGGTGGAGGACTCGGCGGCGAAGTGAGCAGCAGCTTCCAGGTAGCCATAGCCCTTCTTCGGCTTCATTTTGTAAGCGACCAGAATATGCCCGCCGCCCTTGATCAGATCGGCTTCTTTCAGGCTCAGGTCGGAATATCGGTTGGACTGATCCATCTTTAATAACCCTCTAAGTTTTTGGCCATCCTGAGCCAGTATTAAGGCAAAATTGCCACACGGGCCGCTGGACGTTGTTCGTCCCGGCGCTTGTGTCCGTATGAAGCATGAATGGCACGTAATATATATGTCTATAAATCATAAGGATAACAATAGATTTTTATGATAACGATAAGTATTTACTGATATGACAAAAATGAGGGGGAAGCGGGACATACACACGCCGCTCTAGGGGGGTACAAACTTAACCGTGAGTTCCGCGGACAACCAGTCCTTGCTTAATGCCGTACGGACAGCGTGGCCCAAGGTCTGTGTGCCTGTGCATCAGTTTCAACCGGCGAACCATCGGTTCACGAGGGCCATCGTGCTGGTCAATACCCCGAGGGCACGGCTCTGGAAGGGTGTTGTGCGCTCTGGCTTACTTGCGCGCTACACCGTTCACGAGCATCTCAAAGTGGCCCGTTGCCTGGTCTAAGCCGTGCAGTTCGCCGCAATCAAGGTCGAAGTACCAGCCATGCAGCTGCAGGCTCTTGGTCGCCACAGCCTCGTGCACGAAGGGGAAGCTCATCAGGTTACCGAGCGAGATACGCACCGCCGCCTGTTCGCAGGCCGCTGCGCGCCTCGGCATCGCCGCTGCTGCCATCGTCAATCACCTCACGACGTGCTTCCTGGACGATCGACATCCACGGGGTAATGAATTGCCCGGCACCGTCGTCAAAACGGATATCTCCGAGCAATGCGCGAATACCGCCGCAGCGCGCATGACCCATCACGATGACGTGTTCAACGTGCAGGCAGCGCACTGCAAATTCGAGTGCCGCCGAGGTGCCATGATAACCACCGCCGGTCTCGAAAGGTGGCACCAGGTTGGCCACGTTGCGCACCACAAACAGGTCGCCCGGATCGCAGTCGGTAACGATCGCCGGATCGACGCGCGAGTCGCAGCAGGCCACCACCATCACCTTCGGCGCCTGGCCGTGTTGCGCGAGGCGGTCCACCAGTTCGCGGCGTGCGCCATAGTAGGCGGACTGGAAGTGCCGAAAACCGGTAACAAGGTCGTTGATATTTTTCATTGCCGATTAGCGCGTCAGCCCGGCGTACAGCATAGGCAGACGTTCCGGCAGGCGCTCGACGTGATCAACCACCATGAAGCTCTTCTGTCCAAAGATGCGTGCCACATAGTCGTCGGCGTTCGGATCGGGCGTCAGGCAGAATGTTTTGACGCCGCGCGTGGCCAACTCTTCCACCGCCTTCTTGGTATCGTGGCGCAGGTACTGCGGATCACGCACGTCGATGTCGGCCGGCTCGCCGTCGGTGACCAACAGAATCAGTTTCTTCTGCTCCATCTGGCGAAACAGGAAGGACGCCGCATGCCGCAGCGCACCGCCCATATGGGTGGACAACCCGCCTTGCATGCCTGCGAGTTTGGCCTTTACGTTGTCGTCGTAATAGTCGTTGAAATCTTTGAAGCGGTAATACTCCACATCATGCCGGCCATCCGAAGCGAAACCATGAATTGCAAATGGATCGCCGACGCCATCTATGGCCCAGGACAGTAGTGCCGTCGCCTCACGCGCCAGCTGGATCACCGGCTTGTCGGAATCACCGAGCTTCTCGTTGGTCGACTTGGAAAGATCGAGCAGCACCACGATGGCCAGATCGCGTACCTTGCGCACAATTCGGATGTTGATGCGTGAGTCCGGTGTCTGGCCCATGCGGATGTCGATCATGGCGCGAATTGCGGCGTTGAGATCGATCTCATCGCCATCTTCCTGGCGGCGGAAGCGCTGCACGCCTTCCGGCTGCATGGCGTCGATGATGTGGCGCAGACGCGAGGCCACTGGGCGATTATCGGTCAGAATGCGGTCGATATCCGTCGCATCGTCTTTCTTCTGGCGCTTCTCCAGCACCGTCACCCAGTTGGGGCGGTGCAGCTGCACCGCAAAATCCCACTCCTGGTAATGATACGGCTCGCTGACCGGCTCTTTGCCTTCGAGTTCATTGATGGTGCAACCTTCCTGATCTAGAAAGAACGGTGTGTCGAGCACCCAACCCTCCTGGGCGTCGTCACCGGCGAGCTCGTTGTCGAGCTCATTCACCATTTCCAGGTCCGAGACGTATTTGCGCACCTGCTGCGATGCCGGTACATACTCGACCTCGTGCCAAGCGATCTCGTCGCTGGCCCAGCAGTAGCGGTTATTGTCGCGGTAGGGAATCGCCATTGACTCCAGCACACGCAGTGGCGGAATACCGTCTGCCGAGTTGAGCAAGATGCTGTTGGCGCCGTCGCGGATGGCGCAGGCAACCGCCTCGCTATCCGGCGACGTACGCGCCTCAATCACCACCGGTATCGCAGTCGCGCTGCGACGACAACGGCGGCGGCAAGCGCAGAAGCGAACGAACGCCCGGACTCGGCTGAAAATATCAGTATCACCGGCGTAGCGGTGTGCTCCGCCTCCTCGACGATGGGGACCATGTGATCCAAGCTCGCCAGATGGAAGGCGGGTACGTGGTAGCCCGTGTTGCGGGCGTGATCGATCAGATCGGTGGCGTGTACCAGTGGCATGTTTCCCCATTCTCCGCGCCGGACTGTGTCCGTTCTGCCTTCCCACCAACCAACGTCCGCACTGGCCGTCATCCGGGCAGCGATCGCCGCTGCTGTGTGTCAGTCGTCCTCGGAAGCGCCCATCCCATCCGGATCGAGATCGTCGTCGTGACTGGCGATAGCCTTGAGGAGGTCGCCGAGCGCGTCGTGCAGCTGCGCGACCTCGAGACTTTGTGTTTCCTCGAAACGCACCCGGGCCTGCAGTTTAAGTAATTCGAAGGCGGCGGCGATTCGCCCTTGCGGATCGATCGGCCCGATCGCCCAGCCGGTCATGTCGGCCATGCGCTCCGCCTCAACCGCGAGTCCGTGCAAGGGTGCACCACCCGGCGCTTGCGCAAGTGCCTTGCTTATTGAGGCGTGAAGTTCGCTGAGATTCATGACCAAATCATACCGTAGATTCTCGCCAATTCCCCCAAAGTAAAAAAGTGTGCGCCGCGCGCGCCTCGGCCTCCATCCCTCTCCTTCTGGGAGAGGGATGGAGTAAGGGCTGCCTTCTTGCTGCTACAGCGATGGGTTACGCTATGCCCGATCCATCCTACACACATCTTCAGGACTGATCCGCGCCCTCGTCGCCATCGAGATCGAGCGTGCCTTCCTTGAACACGCGGCTCGCCAGAATGTCTTCGGCTTCGAGTGTCATGAGATCGAGTTTGGTGAGATTCTTCTTGGCTCCAAGGAACAAACGGTTGGCTTGGCGCAGGCGCGCGCGGTCGAGCGCGTTGCGCACTGAACGGGCATTGGCGAAATGCTCCATGGTCATGCGCAGCCTGATGTACTCGCCAAACGCCTTTTCGCCGTCGGTACTGAGACGGTAGTTCTGCTTGGCGAGCATGAGCTTGGCGATGGTGAGCAGCTCATCGGCGCTGTAGTCCGGAAAGTCGATGTGGTGCGCGACGCGCGAACGCATGCCGGGGTTGCTGTGAAAAAATTTGTCCATGCGGTCTTTGTAGCCGGCCAGGATCACAACCAGATCGTCGCGGTTGTTCTCCATGGTCTGCAACAGAATTTCGATCGACTCGGCGCCGTAGTCACGCTCGTTCTCGGGCTTGTAGAGGTAATAGGCCTCGTCGATGAACAGTACACCGCCCATGGCCTTCTTGATCACTTCTTTCGTCTTGGGCGCGGTGTGCCCGATGTACTGGCCAACGAGGTCGTCGCGCGTCACGGTAACGAGGTGACCTTCGCGCACATAACCGAGGCGCTTCAGGATTTCGCCCATGCGCATGGCCACTGTGGTCTTGCCGGTGCCGGGGTTGCCGGTGAAGCACATGTGCAGGCTGGGGGCGCCGGCGGTCAGGCCCATTTTCTGGCGCACCCGGTCGACCAGCAGTAGGGCCGCGGTTTCGCGGATGCGGGTCTTTACCGGTTTTAAGCCGATCAGCTCACGATCGAGCTGCTCGAGCAATTCTTGAATATTGGAAGCCTTGAATTCGGCATCGAGATCCACGTTGACAACGTCCGGCGTGGTAGTGGGATCGTTCGGCGACATGCTATTGCCTCATCGCTTGAATTAAAGATGCTGGAGAAAAAAACCCGGGGTTCGCACCCCGGGTTACCTTCAGTAACGCTTGCAACAACAGTCCCTTAGTACCGCTCGCCTTCCGGCTTGTCGGTGGCGTAGGAGTGGATGGTGTAACGCATGGTGCGGCCATCGGTCTCTTGACGCACCAGGCCGAAGCCCGGCTCTTTCTTGGGACGGTTCACGATGTACGACATGGTCACGCTCTCTACCCCACGCACAGCGCTGAACGCGATGACGCGGATGTAGTGATTCGGGAAGGTCTTACGGCAATTGTTGATCTCCATCAGAATCCCGGCGGGATCCTTCAGGTCGAACATCGGGTTGCCGAACATTTCCCAATAGGTGTTGCGCGGGTGCGGATCGTCGGTGTACTCAACGCTCGTGGCCCAGCCCTTGCTCAGGGCGTATTTGATCTGCGCGGTGATCTGCGCGTCGGTCAGGTCGGGCAGGAACGAAAACTGACCCTGCGTGAGGCGATTGCCTGGGTTGGTCATCATGGTCGCTTCTCCTAGAATTGATTAAACGCTGGCCGTCGGCGAGGCCACGAAGTCCGGGCTGTCGGTGGAGGCGTAGTTGAACGTCACGTCCTTCCACGTATCCAGACCGGCCTTGAGCGGGGCACACCACTTGGCGGCGTCTTGCAGAATCTTCGGGCCTTCGTTCCAGATGTCGCGGCCTTCGTTCTGCGCTTGAACCATGACTTCCAACGCGGTACGGTTAGCCACGGCGCCAGCCTGGATGCCGTCCGGGTGGCCGATGGTGCCGCCACCGAACTGCAACACTACGTCGTGGCCCAGGTACGTCAGCAGCTGGTGCATCTGACCGGCGTGAATACCGCCCGAGGCCACTGGCATGCACTTGTTGAGCGACGCCCAGTCCTGTTCGAAGAAAATGCCTTTTTCAAGCTGGATCGGGGTGTGGGTGTCGAGCAGCGTGTCGTAGTAACCACGGATCATCAAGGGGTCGCCTTCCAGCTTGCCCACGACAGTGCCCGCGTGGATGTGATCCACACCGGCCATGCGCATCCACTTGCAGATCACGCGGAAGCTCATGCCGTGATTCTTCTGGCGCGAGTAGGTCGAGTTACCGGCGCGGTGCAGATGCAGGATCATGTCGTTCTTGCGCGCCCAGATCGCCATGGTCTGAATGGCGCTGTAGCCGATCACGAGGTCGATCATGATGATGATTGAACCCAGCTTCTTGGCGAACTCGGCGCGTTCAATCATCTCTTCGACGGTGCCGGCGGTCACGTTCATGTAGTGACCTTTCACTTCGCCGGTGGCAGCGGAAGCCTTGTTCACGGCGTCCATGCAATACAGGAAGCGGTCACGCCAGTGCATGAACGACTGCGAGTTGATGTTCTCGTCGTCCTTCATGAAGTCCAGACCGCCCTTGAGGGCCTCGTACACCACGCGGCCATAGTTACGGCCGGACAGGCCGAGCTTCGGCTTGGTGGTGGCACCCAGCAGCGGACGACCGAACTTGTCCATACGCTCGCGCTCGACGATCACGCCGGTCGCCGGGCCCTGGAAGGTCTTCAGATAAGCGACCGGGATGCGCATGTCTTCCAGGCGCAGGGCCTTCACGGCCTTCATGCCGAACACGTTGCCGATGATAGACGCGGTCAGGTTGGCAATCGAGTTGCCCTCGAACAGGTCGATGTCATAGGCAATGTAGGCGAAGTACTGCTGCTCGGTCTTGGTGCCGGGGCCGGTGTTAGGAACCGGGTCCACGCGATAGGCCTTGGCGCGATACATTTCGCAGGCGGTCAAACGGTCCGTCCAGACCACCGTCCAGGTCGCGGTGGACGATTCACCAGCCACGGCGGCGGCACATTCGTCGGCTTCCACACCCTCTTGCGGGGTCATGCGGAACATCGCGAGCACGTCGGTATCTTTGATCTTGTAGTCGGGCTCCCAATAGCCCATTTTCTTATAGGGGATAACGCCAGACTTGTAGCGTTCCTTGCCTTCTTTCATGGTGGTGCTTTCAGTCTTGCCCATAAACCCTCCAGAATATTTAAGTACTGTGAAAAACCGTTGTGCTTCTGTTGGTCGCCCCTGCTCAGGTGCTGAGTAGTTGGCCGAGTGAAGCGGTTGGATCGGCCGCCACCATACCTGAATTAACCATAAACAATAGTCATAATTAATGATTATTATGATAAGATTTTTCATATGGTTAACCCGGGGACATTACTGTGCACCTGACGCTGCGCCAGCTCAAGGTTTTTGAAGCGGTGGCCCGCCACCTGAACTACACCCGCGCCGCCGAAGAGCTGCACCTGACGCAACCGGCCGTGTCCATGCAGGTGAAGCAACTGGAAGACAGCCTCGGTGTGGCGCTGTTTGAACAACTCGGCAAGCGCGTCCACCTTACCGAAGCCGGAACTGAGGTGCTGGGCTACGCACGTACGATTACCCAGCACCTCGATGAGCTCGAGGGTGTCCTGAACAGAATGAAGGGGCTCGGCGGCGGACGGCTACGCATCTCGGTTGCCACCACTGCCAATTACTTTATCCCCACTCTGCTGGGCACATTCTCTCGCCGCTACCCGGACGTGACCGTTACGCTGGATGTCACCAACCGCGAGACCCTGCTGCGGCAACTTGCCGAGAACACCGTCGATCTCGTCGTGATGGGTCAGCCGCCGGACGAGGCCGACGTTGAGGCCGAAGCGTTCATGGACAACCCGCTGGTGATCGTCGCCCCGACCGATCATCCACTGGCGCGCAAAAAAAAGATTCCGCTGTCACGACTTCAGGAAGAAACTTTTCTGGTGCGCGAATCCGGCTCCGGCACGCGCATTGCCATGGAGCGCTTCTTCAATGAGCGCAAAATGAAGTTCAAGACCGGCATGGAAGTCGGCAGCAACGAAGCAATCAAGCAATCGGTTCAGGCGGGTCTCGGTCTCGGCCTGCTGTCACGCGCCACCATTGAACAGGAGCTGACGCTCAAGCGCCTGGTGGAACTCGATGTAGCCGACTTCCCGATCATGCGGCACTGGTTCGTGGTTCACCGCAGAGGCAAGCGCTTGTCGGCGGCAGCCGAAGCTTTCAAGAAGTTCGTGCTGAATGAACCGACTAAACTGTTGGGCCAAAACCAGCGACGTAAATCCTGAAGTATTAAGCAACCGGGATTTCCGGTTTTCAGCTATGGTTGACGGGAACGCATAACGACTAGCGCCACACCCAGAACTGTGAGGACCATGCCGAACATGGCGAGAAGACTCAGTCGCTCGCCGAAGAATATGAAGGCCATGATCGCCGTGACCGGCGGGACGAGATAGAACATGCTCGTCACACGCGCTGCTTCGCCGTGGCGGATGAGCAGATAGAGCAACGAGATCGCGCCGAGCGACAGGACAACAACCAGCCAGGTCATAGAAAAAATTAACTCGCCGCTCCATGTAATAGACATGGTTTCGAACAGAGGAGCGGCGATAGCCATGGCAACCATCGAGGCAGCAAACTGGATTGCCCCGCCGCTGCGCAGATCCATGTGGCTGCAAAAGCGCTTTTGGTAGACCGTGCCGAATGTAATGCTGATGAGTGCAAACAAAGCGAAGAAATAGCCGCCGATATCTGTCTGACCCGGCGCAATCCGCTCAAACACCACCAGCACCACACCCAGCAAACCCAGCGCTATACCCGACCACTGGCGTGCATTGATCCGTTCTCCGAGAAACGGACCGGCAAGCAGCGCCGTGAGCGCCGGTTGCAGCCCGGCGAGGATGGCCATCTCCCCGGCCGAGACGTGGCGATGGATGGCGCCGAACACGCCGCCCAGATAACCCGCGTGCACCAGCAGGCCGGCAAGCGCGATATGCGCCGCCTCGCGTCCAGTTTGCGGCCAGCGGGCACGCCAGGCCATAGCCACGATCGTGAGCAACAGCGTGGCGATCGCAAACCGCCAGAGGAGAAAGGTGAACGGTTCGGCGTACGGGAGACCGTATTTGGCACCGATGAAGCCGCTGCTCCAGAGCACGACAAATATCGCCGGCATCGCGGCAATCCAGCCCGGTGCGTGCGCATGAGGTGCGGCTAGATTGTGATGCAAAGCCAACTTGATGATTCTCCGGGGCGACTACCGGCAGCCGTTGCCGTTAACTTGCCAACCGCCGCCAATAGGTTGCACGCCAGTAGTAAAGCACCGTGGTATCTGCAAACGGATAGCTCTCGCCGTAATTGATACCGCGCTGCGGTTCCTCGATATTATCGCGCTCGGGATCGAGCAGGCGCCACGCGGCATCGCGGGATTCCACGTCGAACGGTTCGCGCCCGCCGCCGCGGTGGCGACGTTCGGCAGTGCCGAATTCGATGAAGTTGTGTTGCGCCTGTTCGAGCGACACGCCGTTGGCGCTGCCCGGCATGCGCGGAAAGCGCAGCTGTGAAAGATCGTCTTCCCACAGACAGACCGGACACTTCTCGTGATTGCCCGGGGGTCGCTCAAAGACTCTGTATCCGCAACAGGGGCAAGGAAACCTCAAGGACGCTGACATGGTGGCCTCCTGCAATGAGTATAGTCACGATGCACCAACAAAAAAATGGGGCGGCTCGCGCCACCCCCTTTTCTGTACGGCCCGCCAAACCTTACTTGATCTTCGGGTTCAGCTCGCCTTTGTCGTAACGCTTCTGCATTTCTTCGAGCGAATACACCTTCTTGATCTTGCTGGCCATGCCGGCCGAGCCGAACGAGGTGTAACGGTCCTTGCAGATGCCACTCATGGCCTTGGTGGCTTCCTTGAGGAACTTGCGCGGATCGAAGTTCTTACGGTCTTCGGCCAGGTGCTTGCGGATGGCACCGGTCGAGGCCATGCGCAGGTCGGTGTCGATGTTGACCTTGCGCACGCCGTTCTTGATGCCTTCCACGATTTCACTCACCGGCACGCCATAGGTCTGGCCCATGTCGCCGCCGAAGCTGTTGATAATCGCCAACCAATCTTCCGGCACCGACGACGAACCGTGCATGACCAGATGTACGGTCGGGATGCGCGCGTGAATTTCTTTCACGCGGTCGATGCGCAGCACCTTGCCGGTGGGCTTCTTGGAGAACTTGTAGGCGCCGTGCGAAGTGCCGATGGCGATGGCCAGTGCGTCAACCTTGGTTTTGGACACAAAGTCCGCGGCTTCATTCGGATCGGTCAGCAGCTGGCTGTGGTCGAGCGTGCCTTCTGCGCCATGGCCATCTTCCTCACCGGCCTTGCCGCTTTCCAGCGAACCGAGGCAGCCGAGTTCTCCTTCCACCGACACGCCAGCGGCATGGGCAATTTCAGTGACCTTGCGCGTGACGTCGACATTGTAGTCGTAGCTCGCCGGGGTCTTGCCGTCTTCCTTGAGCGAGCCGTCCATCATCACCGAGCTGAAGCCGGACTGGATGGAGCGGAAGCAGATACCCGGTGACGCGCCGTGGTCCTGGTGCATGCAAATCGGGATATGCGGATACATCTCGATCGCCGCGAGAATCAGGTGACGCAGGAACGGTTCGCCGGCATACGAGCGGGCACCGGCCGAGCCTTGCAGGATCACCGGGCTGTCGATGGCGTCGGCGGCCTCCATGATGGCCTTCACCTGTTCCATGTTGTTGACGTTGAATGCCGGCAGGCCGTAATTGTGTTCGGCGGCGTGGTCGAGCAGTTGGCGCAGTGTTACGAGTGCCATAAAATTTCCTCCAGATCGGTTAATCGCTAGTCAAAGTTAAGTTTAAGAATTCGTATTCTCGCGCTGGGCGCCCACCACGGCGATCTTCATCGCGTTGGTGCCGCCCATCACGCCGCTCAGGTCACCCTTGGTAATGATGACCAGATCACCATCGCGCACCGTTCCACGACGGCGCAGTTCATCCATGGCTTCACGATTGAGTGTTGCATGGTCTGACGTTGTGATCTGAAAGGCCACCGGATAAACGCCGCGATAGAGTGTCACTTTTCTACGCGTCTCGGCATGTCCCGTCAAGGCATAGATCGGCACACTGGAATTAATGCGTGACATCCACAGTGCAGTAGCCCCAGATTCTGTAAGGGCAGCAATGGCCTTCACACCCAGGTTATTCGCCGTGTACATGGTTGCCAGCGCGATGGCCTGATCGACGCGCTCGACATGCTGGTAGGCGGCGCGGCGCTCCTGCAGCAGCGCTTGCTCCTGTTCTTCCGTTACCTTGCACACACGGTCCATGGCGGAAACGGCGGCCACCGGGTGTTTGCCCGCGGCAGTTTCAGCGGAAAGCATTACCGCATCGGTGCCATCGAGCACGGCATTGGCCACATCGGAGACCTCGGCGCGCGTCGGGATCGGACTTTCGATCATCGACTCCATCATCTGCGTCGCCGTGATCGTCACCTTGTTCATCTGGCGCGCAAGCTTGATGATGCGCTTCTGGATCGGCGGCACGGCGGCATCGCCGATCTCCACGCCCAGATCACCGCGCGCCACCATGAGCACGTCCGCGGCAGCGATAATCTCTTCAATTGCCTTCACGGCCTCGGCACGCTCGATCTTGGCAACGATCCCGCCGTGGCCGCCGGCCGCGCGCAACAGCGTGCGCGCCTCTTCGACATCCGCAGCCGAGCGCGGGAATGAAATGGCCACATAGTCGGCCTGCATGGCGGCCGCTGTCTTCATGTCCTTGCGGTCCTTGTCGGTCAGTGCCACCGCCGATAAACCACCACCCTGGCGGTTGATGCCCTTGTTGTTGGAGAGCTCGCCGCCTACCACAACCCGACACACCACCTCGCTGCCAGAGACTTGATCGACCCACAACACGATGCGCCCGTCATCCAGCAGCAGCGTGGCGCCGCGTGCCACATCGTCAATCAGCGGCCTGTAGGTGGTGCCGACGCGCTGGGCATTGCCCTGATCAAGCGGGTGATCAATGTCGATGGTGAAGCTGTCGCCTTCGGCAAGCCGGATCGGACCGTCCTTGAACTTGCCAATACGAATTTTCGGTCCCTGCAGATCCACGAGCACACCCACATGCCGGCCGTGTGCGGCTGCCCGTTCACGCGCCATTTCGGCGCGCTTGATGTGCACCTCGGGAAGATCATGCGAAAAGTTGAGGCGCACGACATCCACACCGGCTTCGATCAGCTTGTCGAGAACCTTGGGGTCGTCGGTCGCAGGTCCGAGGGTAGCGACAATCTTTGTTCTACGCAGCAAGGTGGCTCCTAATTTTCTACAAATCTATGCTCTGGAAATGGCGCAAAGAGCGCGGAGGCGCGGAGAACGCAGAGAACTGGAAATATTATTCACGTCTTTCTCCGCGCTCTTTGCGCCTCTGCATACTCTGCGCTCCTTTACCAGGGAGCTCATTACTTCTTCGCACGCTGTTCAAGAATCTCTACCGCCGGCAGCTTCTTGCCTTCGAGAAACTCAAGGAACGCACCGCCGGCCGTTGAGATGTACGACACCTTGTCGAAGATGTCGTACTTCTGGATAGCAGCGATGGTGTCCCCGCCACCGGCGAGGGTGAAGGCCTTGGTATTGGCGATGGCCATGGCGATGGTTTTGGTGCCGGCGCCAAACTGGTCGAACTCGAACACACCGACCGGGCCGTTCCACACCACCGTGCCGGCCTGCATGATGATGTCAGCCAGCTGCTGCGCACTCTTCGGGCCGATATCAAAAATCATGTCGTCGTCAGCCACGTCGTTAGCGTTCTTCTGCACCGCCGGCTCATTGGCGTCGAACTTCTTGCCAACCACCACGTCCACGGCGATCGGGATCGTCGCTCCGCGCTTGGTCATTTTCTCCATGAGCATTTTCGCAGTCGGAATGAGATCTGCCTCGGCGAGCGACTTGCCAATTTTCTTGCCGGATGCGGCCAGGAAGGTGTTGGCGATACCGCCGCCGACCACCATCTGATCGACCTTCTCGGACAGGGATTCGAGCACGGTGAGTTTGGTCGAGACCTTGGAGCCGCCGACGATGGCCACCATTGGACGTTTCGGATTAAGAAGCGCCTTGGTGAGAGCATCGAGTTCTTCGGTGAGCAATATGCCGGCGCAAGCCACCGGCGCAAACTTGGCGACGCCATGGGTAGACCCCTCGGCACGGTGTGCAGTGCCAAATGCATCCATCACGAACACGTCACAGAGTTTTGCGTATTTCTGCGCGGTCTCGTCGACGTTCTTTTTCTCGCCCTTGTTGAAGCGCACATTCTCGAGAAGCACCAATTCACCGGCCGCGACATCGAAACCGCCGTTGATCCAGTCCTTGATCAGGCGCACCGGCTTGCCAAGTTTTTTCGTCAACACATCGGCAACCGGCTTGAGCGAGTTCTCTTCGCTGTATTCGCCTTCGGTCGGGCGGCCCAGATGGCTCATCACCATTACCTTGGCGCCGGCCTTGAGGCAGTGTTCGAAGGTCGCCATCGAGGCGCTGATGCGCGCATCGGAGGTCACCTTGCCGTCTTTGACGGGCACATTCAGATCGGCGCGAATCAGCACGCGCTTACCTTTGAGATCGAGATCGGTCAACTTGATAACAGACATTTTTTCACTCCGAATAAATGTAGGGCGGGTTCGGCGCTTCGCGCCGTAACCCGCCGATCGACCGGTGGGTGTTGCGGCTGCGCCGCTAACCCACCCTACAAGTTTTTATTACTTGGCGACGTGCTGCACCATGCGCAACATGTTGCAGGTGTAGCCGTACTCGTTGTCGTACCAGGCCACAACCTTGACGAAGGTACTGTCCAGCGCGATGCCGGCTTCAGCGTCGAACGTGGACGGCGCTGTGTTGCCGACGAAATCGGTGGAGACCACCTTCTCATCGGTGTAGCCAAGCACGCCCTTGAGCTCGCCTTCCGAGGCCTTTTTCATGGCAGCGCAGATCTGCTCGTAGGTGGCTTCCTTGTTCAGTTCCACAGTAAGGTCGACCACCGACACATCCGAGGTCGGCACGCGGAAGGCCATGCCGGTGAGCTTCTTGTTCAGCTCCGGCAGCACCTTGCCGACAGCCTTGGCGGCACCGGTCGAGGACGGAATGATGTTCTCCAGAATGCCGCGGCCGCCGCGCCAGTCTTTGCTGGACGGTCCGTCAACGGTCTTCTGGGTAGCGGTGGCAGCGTGCACGGTTGTCATCAGGCCGCGCTTGATGCCCCAGTTATCATTCAACACCTTGGCAACCGGCGCCAGGCAGTTGGTGGTGCACGACGCAGCGGAGACGATGGCTTGACCGGCGTAGGTCTTATGATTCACGCCGTACACGAACATCGGGGTCTCGTCCTTGGACGGGGCGGACTGCACAACCTTCTTGGCGCCAGCCTTGATGTGCGCCTGGCAGGATTCGGTGGTCAGGAAAAAGCCGGTGCAATCGATGACGATATCGGCGCCGACGTCGCTCCACTTCAAATTGGCCGGATCCTTCTCGGCAGTCAGGCGGATCTTCTTGCCGTTGACCACCATGTTGCCTCCGTCGACGGCGATGTCGCCGTTGAAGCGGCCGTGTACGGAGTCGTACTTCAGCATGTAGGCCAGATAGTTCGGTTCGAGCAGATCGTTGATGGCGACGATTTCGATGTCCTTGAAATCCTTCGCGACGGCACGGAACACCATGCGACCGATACGACCGAAACCATTGATACCGACTTTAATTGCCATGTGACTATTCCCCTTAAAGTTTTTTAAAATCTAGAAAAGCGATTCGACGGTCTTCACCACGTTCTCAACGGTGAAACCAAATTCCTTGAACAACACCTTGTCCGGCGCGGACTCGCCAAACCGGTTGATGCCAACCACGCGGCCATTCAGGCCGACGTATTTGTACCAACCATCCGTCACGGCCGCTTCCACGGCCACACGCCGGGTGACAGCGCTGGGCAACACGGACTCGCGGTAGGCCGCATCCTGCGCATCGAACAATGAGGTGGACGGCATGGAGACTACGCGGATTTTCTTGCTGCTCAACTTTTCCGCGGCGCCCATGGCCAGCTGCACTTCGGAACCGGTCGCAATGATGATCACATCCGGGGTGCCGGCACAGTCTTTCAGCACGTAACCGCCCTTGGCTATAGCCGCGATCTGCGCATCGCTGCGCTTCTGGAACGGCAGGTCCTGGCGCGAGAAGATCAGGCAGGACGGGCCATTCTTGCGTTCGATTGCCTGCTGCCAGCACACCGCTGCTTCCACCGTATCGCAGGGACGCCACACCGCCATGTTCGGGATCATGCGCAGCGTCGGGATCTGCTCGACAGGCTGATGGGTCGGTCCGTCTTCGCCCAGACCGATCGAGTCGTGCGTGAATACGAAAATGCTGCGGATCTTCATGAGCGCGGCCATGCGCAGCGCGTTGCGTGCGTATTCCGAGAACATCAGGAAGGTCGCACCGAACGGGACCAGGCCGCCGTGCAGGGCGATACCGTTCATGATCGCGGACATGCCGAATTCGCGCACGCCATAGTTCACGTAGTTCGCTTCCACGTTGCTGATCATGGGCTTCATGCCCGACCATTCCGTGAGATTGGAGCAACCCAGGTCGGCGGAACCGCCGATCAACTCGGGCAGCGCCGGTGAGTAAGCTTCGATACAGGCCAGCGATGCTTTGCGGGTCGATGTGCTCTTGGCATCGGCATTGTTCTTGGCGACAAAGGCGGCGGACTTGGCCTTCCAGTCAGCGGGCAGATTACCGCCGGCACAACGTTCGAATTCCGCAGCCAGCTCCGGGTAGGCCTTCTTGTACGCGGCGAATTTATCATTCCAGGCCTTCTCGGCCGATGCGCCCTTGGTCTTGGCGTCCCAACCATTATATATGTTGGCCGGCACTTCAAAGGCGGCGTGATCCCAGCCCAACGCGGCCTTGGTCAGGTTGATTTCATCCTGGCCAAGCGGAGCACCGTGGCAGGAATGGCTGCCGGCCTTGTTTGGCGAACCGAAACCAATGGTGGTTTTGCAGCAGATCAGGGACGGCTTGTCGGTCATGGACTTGGCCGTGGCAATCGCCTTCTTCAGCGCTTCCGGATCATGACCATCGACATTGGCGATCACATGCCAGCCGTACGACTCGAAGCGCATCGGCGTGTTGTCGGTGAACCAGCCTTCCACGTGGCCGTCGATGGAAATGCCGTTGTCATCCCAGAATGCGATCAACTTGCCCAGGCCAAGAGTGCCGGCCAGCGAGCAGGCTTCATGTGAAATGCCTTCCATCAGACAGCCATCGCCCATGAACACATAGGTGTGGTGATCGACGATATCGTGCCCCTTCTGATTGAAGCGGCCGGCCAGCGCCTTTTCTGCGATCGCCATGCCGACGGCGTTGGTGATGCCCTGACCGAGTGGTCCGGTGGTGGTCTCCACGCCCGGGGCGTAACCGTACTCCGGGTGACCCGGAGTCTTGGAGTGCAGCTGACGGAAATTCTTCAACTCCTCGATCGGCAGTGCGTAGCCGGTCAGGTGCAGGAGCGAGTAAATCAGCATCGAGCCGTGCCCGTTCGACAGCACGAAGCGATCGCGATCCGGCCACTTCGGGTTGGACGGGTTGTGCTTGAGGAAGTCGTTCCACAGCACTTCGGCGATATCGGCCATGCCCATCGGGGCACCGGGATGGCCGGAGTTGGCCTTTTGCACCGCATCCATGCTCAAGGCACGGATGGCGTTGGCCAGATCACGGCGGCTGGGTACTGCCTGGTTCGGTTTGGCTGACATGGGCTATTTCCTCTATAAACTCGAATCGGCGCGATAAATAAAGCCTCCCGGCAAGGTGCCATCGACACCCAGTGCTGGCACATGCCCGCCGAAGAGGATATTTCGTGTTCGTTCTATATATAAATGCCGGACTTCTGCGTACTTCGGTAAAGCGCGCATCCCCGGAAAAACAAGCGCGGTATTCTCCCCCAGGCGTCCCGTTTGGGCAAGGGTAAGCAGGTGCTGCGCTGGCGGCGTGTTTTTATGGAGGTATTAGTGAAATAACAAGACTTAGCTACGTTCAGTCTGCCCTGGATACTGCGGATTTACTGTTGTTTTAGCGGTTGGCGGTAACCCAGGCCTTCCAGACCTGGAACAATTCCGGATCGCGTGTCGCCACCACGGAGCGGGAATCCAGTCCGCTGCTAAACACTTCCTCGCCCTCCAGAGTCACGGCCTGGCCACCGGCTTCGGTCAATATAAGGATACCGGCGGCGTAATCCCAAAGTTTCTGGCCACCGTGCAGATAGACATGAAATCGCCCGTCCGCAAGCCAGCCCCAGTCGAGCGCGCTCGATCCGAAATTGCGCTGCGAGCCATAGGGTGGCTCGGCGCCCAACTTTGCCGCCAACGGCCGGTCGAGGCGCTTGAAATCGACCACGGCAATGGTGCGTTCGAGCGGCAGGTGGACCGGCACCTGCGTACCCAAAGATAGTCCATTCAGCCAGGATCCACGTCCGCGCTGCGCCAGGAAACATTCGTCTCGGGTCGGGTCGTAGACCAAGCCAATTTCCGGCCGGCCGTCGATCAACAGTGCAAGCGAAACCGAGAAAAATGGCACCCCGGCGGCAAAGTTACTGGTGCCATCGAGCGGATCGAGTATCCACAATCCCTGGTGACCACTGGCGGCAAACACTTTTTGCTTCATGCGCCCCGGCATCTCCTCGCCGAGGAAATCATATTCCGGCCAGAGGGCAGCAAGCTCTTTCTGCACGCGGTCCTGCATGGCGTGATCGGCATCCGTGACAATACTGCCATCACGTTTGATGCGGCGGCCGACATCCGCGAACCGCGGCAACAATTCTTCCTGCGCACAGGTGCGCACCAGCTGCCGCAACACCTTGAGGTCGGGAAGAGTCATGCGTCGCGCACCGGTAGTTTTACGACCCGCGCCGGTGCATGTGCCGGCGCGCGCTGTTCGAGTTGTGTCAACGCCTTGTGAAACTCGGCCTGCAACCGCTGCATGACCAGCGCGCCAATGGACGAGTAATACACGGCCTCGTACGCCACCGGTGCATCAAGCGCCGTGCGTTCCCCGGGCCGGAACTGTTGCCAGGCAATCTCGATCATGCGTCCGCCCTCGCGATCCACAAAGATGAACTCCTCGCTGTCCAGCACCGCCAGAAACTGCATGCTGCGAATCGGCACAAACAGGCAACCAGCCGCCGCATGCGCCAGCAGCACGTGCGCCAGGTTATAGGTCGCCGCCGGCAGAGTGCGCGACTCGTGCGCTACTGCGTCGCGGCGGTAGAAAGTCTCCTCTATGTACATCAGTGCTAAGTTATAAGTGATAAGTGTTTAGTTAAAGAGCGCGCTGCGCGCGCACATGAACTTATCACTGCTTTTCTATTCACTGTTTCCATTTTATGGAGCATCCCATACTCGGAATCTGGTCCTTTGGCCCGTTGCCAGTCTGCGCCACGAGCTTCATCGCCTCGAGCAAGTCGCGGCGTGCGTTCGGCACCGGCTCTTTGCGCGACTCGTCCAGTCGGCCGCGGTACTGGAGTTTGAGATCCTTGTTGTAGCCAAAGAAATCCGGGGTGCACACCGCACCGTATTGCTTCGCCACTTCCTGGGTCTCGTCGTAGAGGTACGGAAACGGAAATTGAAGCTCTTCGGCCAGCTGCTTCATGTTGTCGAATGAATCCTCCGGGTAGTCGCTTGCATCATTCGACATGATGGCCACGGTATGGATGCCGAGTCCGCGCAGCTCGTGTGCATCACGGATAATGCGATCGCGTACCGACTTCACATAGGGACAGTGGTTACAGATGAACATGACGAGCGTTCCATTCGGGCCGCGCTCGCCTTGCAGGGCGTGGATCTTGCCGTCCGTGCCAAGCAGGGAAAAATCGACAGCCGCTTGGCCAAATTCGCACACCGGGGTTTCGGTTCTGACCATGGCGATCTCCGTGAGTGGGCGCGTGATGAAGCGTGATGGCAGTTTACATGGGCCGCCGTGCGGAGGAAAACACCGGATGAGCGGAAATCAGCGCGCGCCGTCGTTCTGTGGCGGGTTTGGCGTATGATTTGGTCCTACACCCCGGGATAATGTCTTCATTCACCGGTTAAAGAGAGGCCCAGACGTGCAGTCCGCATATTCCCTGATCTCCTGCTTCCGTCCCCTGCCCCGCTGTGGCGCGGCCGTGGCCCTGCTGGGATTGTGCCTTTTGCAAAGTGTGGCACGGGCCGACGTGAACGAACTGGTGCTGGCGGTGGCACCGCTGCTGAATGAGGCCGAAACCCGTGCCCAGCTCCAGCCGTTGTGCGATTACCTGGCGAGTGCCACACACTTGCCGTGCCGCATCGGCACGCGCCCGAATTTCCTGTCGTACTGGGAGACCATGCGGCGCGGCAAGGAATACAACCTGATACTGGACGATGCGCACTTCACCGATTACCGCGTGCAGAAAATGGCTTATGTGGTGCTGGCCAAAATTCCGAACACGGTTACCTACTCGCTGATCGTGCCGCGCGCCAACAAACTGGATGATCCGGCGCGGCTGGTTGGCCGGCGCATTGCCACACTCGGCATCCCGAGCATGGGCGCCGCGCAACTCAACGGCCTGTTCTCGCAGCCATCCAAACAGCCCATCCCCGTGGAGGTGGACAACGCCGCGGATGGTTTCACGCTGCTGCGCGAAGGCAAGGTGGCCGCAGCTATCCTGCCGACGCCGCTGGTGCGCGAAGAAATTGTGCGCGGCGCGCCATTCCGCGTGCTGCTCAGCACTGCACCATTGCCACACATGGGCTTCTCCGCCGCCCCCGAGATCAGTCCCGAACTGCGCCAGGTTCTGCGTCAAACGCTGCTCAACGCGCACAAGACCGACGCCGGCCGCGCCATGCTCGAGCGCATCGGCTTCGAACGCTTCGACCCGGCCAACGCCACGGTGTATGCCGGGCAGGGACGGATATTGAAGGAGTACTTGGGATATTGAACGGCGGAGCTGTGTACTGCTCCAGGTTTCTGCCTGAATATAGTTTGTGGAACTAACGGGTCGTAACTTCCTGCCACCAATTGGGGTATGCCGCTTTCACTTCACCTGATCGATACAGGGCATTGGCGATTTCAAGCGCCTCCAGACCCGGCGCGGTCTTGATGACATAGATATTCGGTCCTATCTCCAGTTTCTTAACAAGCTCCAGCTTGTGTGTGCGCAACCAATTGCTCACTGTTGTCTGACTCCACTGCGGATCCAGGTAAACAATCACGTTGCCCGGCAAGGCACGCATGCGGCCAGTACTGGCCGGCCCATCATGCAAGACGACCGAATAGTTGCCTTGTGGATGACTGGTCTTGAGGCTGCCTAGCGCGGTTGCTGCCGTGCTATCCAGCTGCCAAAGACGCACAGAATCCTGGTTGTGTTTTGTGGGCAGCACTCTGGCGCTGGAATGGACGCTCTTCATCGCGCTCTCGCCTTGCGGATCCGGATCAAATTCCGCCACCGCCTGCGGATTCAACCATACCCGTTGTTCGCGATCGCCGTCGTACCAGACATAGGACTGCGTGAGCGGGGTCGCTTTGCTCATGGCCGTTTTTGGTTCCGCTGCGTAAACCGCGCTTAAAGAAAGGGCGACAGACAGCAATGCCGCCAGGATTTTCAAAAATGGGGTGCTGGATATTTTCATGGCACTGATTCCTTCCAAGAGTAAAGTATCGCCGCCGCACTACCTTGCCGCTATGTCGCCCGCCACACAGGCCGTGAGTTTACCTGCCGTAGAACTTGAGGCTCCAGGACTGAAAAGTTCCGGTATCTTTGACCGCCAAATCCTTCACCGTCAGAGTCCAGGTACCGTCGGCGGCTTCGCCCAGGTGGCGGACACTGCCAAACACCCAGCCGCTATAGGTGGTACAGGTTTGTGCGGCGCAGGGATGGGTTTCCGCCAGGCGGCTGAAGACCGTAGCGCCGAGCGGGCTGGTCAGGGTTATCTGCAAGTCACCGGAATAGGTATGATCCGCCGCGCTGAAAGTAATTTCTATAAACTCGATGTTCGTAATCCCGCTGCCAGCAACAGTTATTGAATCGCTCACACCGGTAGTATTGTTGTTTGGAATGGCCAGACCCGGCGTGGCTGGCAACGTCGTGTAGGTCTTCTCTGTACTGACGTTGGTCCAGGTCGATGCCAAGGTTACCGCGGCGGCGGCATCCACCACGCCGAAACCGTATTTGTGATTGAAGTGATAGAACGGTGCCGCGGCGCCGGTTGCCCAGCCCGTTTCACTAGCATCGTTCTTGCGCGCGGACTGAGCCAGAATCAGACGCACGTCACGCCAGCCCAAGGTCGGCTTGGCCTCCAGCATCAGGGCGACCACGCCGGCGACGGCGGGCGTCGCGGCCGAGGTGCCGTTCATGCATCGCGTGTAATCGCGATTGGCGTAGTCATTGACTGGGTCGGTTCCACCAGAAGTCTTATTGAAGCCCTCGACTCCGCCAGTGCGATCGGCGGTGGTAATGGCATGCGAGTCACAGAATTCTCCGCCCGGCGCGCTGATTAATAGATTGGCACCGGATTCGGAATAGCTGGACTTGACCCCTTGGTCGTTCACAGCCGCCACGGTCATCACACCGTGGTAGTTGGCATAGCCGTCATAATTTGAGTTGTCGACAGCCGGGTCAGGGGGCGTGTTCACCACACCATTCCCGGCTGCCCAAATGTAGACAGTGCCAAGGCCACCGCGTCCGTTTTTCGTTCCGTTATCTATGGCCGTGCGCCAGATGGCTGGAGATGCATCCAGCGTGCCCATATTGTCCGGCGGACCCCAGCTGTTGCTGGAGATGTGCACGTTCGGCGAGCCGCGTGTCATGGCATCGGCCTCATTGGCGCTGGTAAAGTTTTGTAACAAGTTATAGCCCACGAGATTGGCGCGCGGCGCAACACCGCGCCCGCCCAACCCGTTGAGATCGCGCGCCGCGGCAATGCCGGCGACGCTGGTTCCATGTGCACCACCGGTGGGGTCTGAACCGCCGTTCACATAGTTGTAGCTCAGGCCGGTCGCGGCAACGTTGCTGGCCAAATCTTCATGACCGATCTCCAGGCCATCATCCACCACAGCAATCCGAATGCCGGTGCCTTTGTGTGTGGTCCACACCGGCTCGACGTTCATATCCTGGCCGGCCACGCCTGTAGAACCGGCACCCGATTGTCCGGTGTTTTTCAGGTGCCACTGGTCTCCATACAACGGATCCGCAACAGGAGCGGCGACCGTGGGTGTTGCGCTGACTTCCACCGAGGCCACACTTTCGCCTCCGACATTCACGGCGGTGACGATGTAGAAATAGGTTGTTGTGGTGTTGGTAAGTCCGGTGTCTGCCCACAGATTACCGATGACCGGGACTCTCGTGCCGTTCGCCTTGGTCACGCCGGTGGTGAGGGAGCGGTATACATTGTAATAGGCCGCGCCGCTGACGGCCGTCCAGCTGATCAGATTGTTGGCGTCACGCGCCGTGGCCACTACACCGACAGGTGTACCTGGGGGCGCGACGTAGTGGTGGCCGTGCCTCCCGCATCCGGAAAGAGAAAGGGCGAGCACCAAACTTGGGAACAGAATTCGGAATGAATAGATCATCTTGCCTAAACACTTTCAACGATTTGACTGTTATTCATCGGCGCGGGACCACCTGCTTGTCATCTTTCCGCGCACCACGGACACAGTTATTTTGGCAAGCGTATATACCTGCCCTATGTTGACAGAACCTGCTCACCATCACCACTTGCTACACAAGTTTAGCAGGCCTTGGTCTGTTCACCGTTTTTACGTACCGCAAACCGTTAATGGCCCTGCCCAATCAACACATTAGCCTAAGGCCTCTACAGGTCCTGTAGTGCCCCAACACACCAATGCACTCTCATGAAGAGCACCCGCCAAATGCCTTTCGTCGGAAACAAGGGGTATGGCATGAAGATTTCAACGGTAAACGCTTAGTGATTTCGTGCGTCCACCTCAAAAACAGAACGACCAACAAAGGATAAACTGTGGTTTCCCGGCCTTGTTATCCTTGCCTAAGATGGTCGGCAAAAATTTAAGGGGCACTGGGGTTAATGAATACGCAGCCTTCGCCGACGCAGCACCGGCGAGGACATCCATCCTGCTTACAAATAGTTCGCAACCTGCGCCGCCAGCGCACTCTCGCTGATCACCGCCCGGCTCAATCCTACCAATGGACTCAACAAGACGCGCACAAGGGTGCGCAGATCATCGTGTTGCTGCAGGTAGTCCGCGAGCGGTGGACTGTATTGATTGTACTGCGTCACAAACCAGCGCCCCGCCGCATTGGTCTGCAGATACTCATCCCGGAACGCGCGCAGATAGCGCACTTCTTTGGCCATGGGTGTGCCATAGGCGGCCGTGGCGATGAAACACTTGCTCCCGCCTGCCAGTTTGTATTGCGGGTAACCAATGCTGATTGGAACAGGGGCTGAAGTGCCGCCACCCGGTGCACCATTCAAGACCGTCACGTTTGCTGTACCGATACTGGCGACATCCGCAGTAAATACACTGGCGGTCAGTCGGGCGGATGAAACATAGGTGGTGGCGCGCGCAGCGCCATTCCAGAGTACAGATGAACCATTAATGAAGTGTGCGCCATTCACAGTCAATGTAAATGCAGTCGAACCTAGCACCGCTGATGAGGGACTAAGGCTGCTGATGTCCGGAACCGGATTGTTTACCGTCGTGCTGGTCGTACCCGCATTATTCACCAATACTGGGTCTGTCACCGCGCTCGTGACGGTAGCTGAATGACTGAGTGGGACACCTGAAGTCGTTGGCTGCACAATCAACGTGACCGTCGCGGTGCCGCCACTGGATACACTGCCGAGGTAGCAACTCACAGCGGTTGTCCCGCTACAGCTACCCTGCGATGGCGTCACCGAAACAAACGTTGCACTACCCGGCAGTGTATCGCTCACTGAAACACCGTTGGCGGCATCGGGTCCGGCGTTGGCAACGGTCAGGGTGTAAGTTAGATTGTTTCCGATCGACGCCGGATCGGGTGTATCGGCGACAGTCATGGAAAGGTCTGCTGTCAGGTCGCCCGTCGTACCCCAGCCGATATCGGTCAATAACTGCGCGGCCAGTCCAAGCGAGTGATTCGCACCGGTGTAGTTCGGTTCCATCAACTGGTTGGGGGCAAGAGAGGTGCTGAAGTGAGAAACAGAAGACCCGGGTTGCAGTGGATTCGGGGCGAACATTTCCACATGTCCGCCGCTAATGCCCGCCGACAAGATACCGCTGGCTGCGATCACAGCCGGCCCTGTCCAGTGGAGATTGGTCAATGAGGTGCTGGCCGTCACGCGCGCCGCATTATTCATTGAAGGATAGTCAGACGGTGTGGCGCCATGCTGCTCGAGAAAACGCATGTAGGCGTCGTTGTAACCACCAAACTTGGTACCGGTGCTCAGGTTCACGGCGGTCATAAAACCAAGTCCGTGCGTCAACTCATGTAACACCACCGACACGAAATCGACATCACCCGATGGCGGGTTTCCATCCAGTCCGTAATACCAGCTACCGGTCCCCAGGACCGTGGAATTGTCGACATCACTATTGAAGGTCGCATCAATGTCGGCAAAACTCGCGTCGTTATCCAGTCCTCTCAATTTGTTGGCAAGCGCCGGTACATACCAGGTACCTGCAACAAGCGCCCCAGGGAAATCACGGAACAGAGAGACTGGACCTGCACCACCAAGTATGGCGCCGTTGGCGTCGCCACCAAGAGAGTCCATTTTCGCTTCGACACGGATTTCAATGGCGCTCCGGATGAGACTTCCGACCAAATCGGCTGCGTACCGAAAGGCAATCAGCCGCGCCTGTCCGCGTGTCGTAGCAGTGTTACCACCAACGGGGGAAAACACTGTTGGGTCGTTGAATCCTTCATTTGCACCATCGAGATTGACGACCGTGATTGTGGCCGCGTGGGCGGTCAACACCGTGCTGGCGAGGACGAGACAAGTCACTGACAGCATCACACGCAGGTGTTTCATGGCCCCCCTTCTTCTACGGAATATACCGTTGCCACAAGTGCTAATTATTCTGAGGCCTCACCTGAATGCTGCTCAGCATCTGCCCTCTCTGTGCAATGCGTTGTAATCTTCCCATTGGTGTCCTTCGTGGCCGACATGTAATTGCGGAAGCGGCCCTGCAAATCGATCTTCATGCCGCCGCCTTCGACGGCGGTTTCCTGCATGGCCGGTAAGGGCGTGGTACTAATCGTTTCATTCGCAATTGCTGGTGCTTTGGGTACCTTAACCTCAGGGGGCGGAGCGGTGAATTCGCCGGTAACAGGGTCTTTATATGCCCTGAGGGCAGAAGTGGCCGGCACGGCAACTCTGGGCTGGGCTGTATGTGCTACTGGCTGTGCGACGCTGTTCTGTTGGTGATCCGTGCCACTCAAAGGAGGTGACGGGGTCATGGCACATGCCTGGCAAATCAGCAACGCGGGCAAGAGTCTGGGGAAATTTCGGGTCAACATGAGATTCTCCCTTCGTCCGGTAGCAAGTCCGGAGTTGGATTGTGGGCTGATCCTAAAGGCTTGATCTATGCATCAGCAAGCCCCTTCAGTCGAAATAGACGCTAGCGACGACAGCCGGCATGTGTGGTCAACAATTCGCTTCATCCATATGATGGGCGAACCAGGCAATTCGGCGCCAGCACTATGAAACAGCATGAACTGATCAACAGGGACCTGCAGGTCCTGTGGCACCCCTGCACCCAGATGCGTGACCACGAGGACTACCCGCCGATCGCCATCAAACGCGGTTCCGGTGTCTGGCTCGAGGACTACGACGGCCGACGCTACCTCGACGCCATCAGTTCCTGGTGGGTGAATCTGTTCGGTCACGCCAATACGCGCATCAATGCGGCGATTACTGAACAGCTTGGAAAGATCGAACACGTCATACTCGCCGGCTTTACGCACGAACCGGTTGTGACGCTCTCCGAGCGGCTGGTGACGCTTGCGCCACCAGGGCTCACGCGCTGCTTCTATGCGTCGGATGGTTCGAGTGCGGTCGAAATCGCACTCAAGATGAGCTTCCATTACTGGCG
>Ga0315281_10001610_pt1 | contig 33511 bp, 37 predicted proteins | sample YL17G07_0_MG_FD_204540 | JGI IMG/M metagenome (GOLD analysis project Ga0315281, IMG submission 204540) | Sediment microbial communities from Yellowstone Lake, YNP, Wyoming, USA - YL17G07_0 | ecosystem: Environmental > Aquatic > Freshwater > Lake > Sediment | place: USA: Wyoming | collected...
GTTGAGCACCTTGGTTATGGCGGCCGTCAGCATCGTCTTGCCGTGGTCGACGTGCCCGATGGTACCCACGTTCATGTGGGGTTTTGTACGCTCAAACTTCTGCTTGGCCATGGTGCCTGCGCCTCCTAAACTAACTTGTCCGACTGCTTCTTTCCCGTCCCAACCCGCCTTACACTACCGTTATCGAAGCCCTGCCTTCTTACCAAACACCTCCGGCAACCGGCTCGTTCTCTCTGGTAGCGGTGACTGGATTCGAACCAGTGACCTCACGGGTATGAACCGTGCGCTCTAACCGCTGAGCTACACCGCCTGCCAAAAACCTCCCTGTATAAAATAAACTCCTGCACGCGGTAGCGCAACGCATGGAGCCCGGTGTCAGATTCGAACTGACGACCCCATCCTTACCATGGATGTGCTCTACCAGCTGAGCTAACCGGGCTTGCCCGTTTTTAAAGGCCGTGGCACAAAAGCGCCACGGCTCAATAACTAGGCTACCAAATTTCGCCCTACCGCTCAAATAATCAAGTATTCAAAAAGGGGGTCAGGCACCAGTTCCGCAAGTTGCACCTTGTCTAATCGATGCTGGTGGGGGAGGTAGGATTTGAACCTACGTAGGCTACGCCAACGGATTTACAGTCCGCCCCCTTTAACCACTCGGGCACTCCCCCGAACAGTGGAATGAATGATAGCAGTAACCCGTGCTGCCTTCAAGGAGCGCGCACACTATTCGAAAAGCCGGCCGCCGCCCTCCGGCCTCGATATGCAGATGCTGTCGTCCAGCACACTGCGGAGCATGTCCTCGAACATCCTCGCGTTGGTGGGAGCCTGCCCCTTGTAGTGGTTATTGAATATTACGTAAGTCCTATCGGACTTCTCTGAGATGTCCTGCACTTTCGCCACCCACTCGCCGAGCTCGCCCTCGCTGTAGAGGTAGTTGTAGCGTTCCCAGGACTCCCTCTTCTGGTCCCACCAGATGCTCGCGTTTCGCCCGTGAAAGCGCACGTAGCCGACCGGGCCCGTCACTTCCACCCTCCCGGAGACCAGTCCCTTGAGGCGCGGCTCGTCGACGCAGCAGTAGCCGAGCCCCAGCTCCTTGAGGAGCATGAACGCATCATCCGCTTCCCACTCGCTGTTTCGGAACTCCACAACCGTATCAATGCCCTCGAGTCCCCTCGCAAGTACCTCGAGGTACAGGCGGTTCTCCGGGTTGTCCTTGAAGCCCCAGGGGAACTGCGCGAGCACGCAGCCGAGCTTCCCGTGGTCGGAAAGCGGCCGCAGCGCGGCCCCGAAGCGCTTGAAGACGTCGGGATCGGTGCCTATCTCGTGCGTCATCGCGCGGTTGGCCTTGACGGTGAACTGGAACTCGGTCGGGGTGCGGCGGGCCATCGACGCCAGCCGCTCCGGCGCCGGTATCGCATAGTACGTCGAGTTGACCTCTACGACGGGGAAATGCTCCGCGTACGCCTCGAGCATCTGACGAGGCTGTATTCCCTCAGGGTAGAAAGGGCCGGCCCAATCCTTGTAACTGAAGCCTGCGGTCCCTACATAGACAGTCATCTGGCACGCATCTTCTCCATGTGGATGACGGTGCCGCCCTTGCCGCTCTCCACGACGACCTTGTCCATGAGGCCCCTCATGATATGGATACCCCTGCCGTGAAGTGCCATGGGCGACGGGGGGCCCTCTTCTATCGCCCTGGGGTCGAAGCCTATCCCTTTGTCCAGAACCTCGACAACCACGCGGTCCCCGGCGTCGGTCATGGTGACGTGCATCGAGTCATCGACCGGGCAGGCGTACTGGACGATGTTCTTCAAAGCCTCCTGCGTGGCGAGCGCAATGTCCTCCGCGTCGGCCTCGAATCCGTGGCGCTGGGCGAACTTCCTGACAACCCAGCGGGCCCTCCTGAGCGACTTCTGCCGGCACGGGAAATCGACTTTGAGCTTACTCTTATTTACGCCGCGAAAGATAGGTCTCATCAGGTGAGGTCGGAGAAGAACTCCTCGTCGTAGTAACCGCCGGCCGCCCCCACGTGCTCGAGAGCGCGGCCGAGATTCGGGAAGATATGAAGAACCCTGTCGAGGTCAACCAGCTTCATGATCTTCAGTATGCGCGGGTTATCGATCACGAACGCTATCTCACCCTCGGCTGATTGAACCTTCTGGTACATCTCGATCAGGCTGCCCAGGCCGTTGGAGTCGATGAAGGTGAGCTTCGTAAGGTCCATTATCAGGTCGTGCCGCCGGTCGCCCTCGAGCTTCAGTACAACCTTCCTGAACAGCGGAACGGTGTATACGTCCAGTTCGCCGACAGGCGCCACTACGGTATATCCCTCTTTTTCCTCGACCTCGATCTCCAAGACTCCGTGTCCTCCTCGTGGGACTACTTCTTAGCAGCCCTGACAGCAAGCGCGACTGCGACAGCAACGGCGATAACGATCCAGAGCCGCTTCTTCTTGCGTACCTTCTTAACCTTGCGCAAATACTTTTTCTTGCTTCGGCGGGAAAGGCCGCGCGTCGCTTCCTTGCGCAGCTCTTCTGGGACCTCCCCGCCCTTCTTTGCGAGCTTGGCGATCTCGCGTCCCACCTTTTTCCTCTCCTTTTTGAGCTCCCGCTTCTTCTTGACCCTGCCAACCGCGAGATTTATCAGCATGCCAATAAACGCCCGCAGTATCATGTCGTAGATATCACGATGAGGCTTTTGAATCTCCTCGGCTTCCTCTTTGACTTGCGATTCAACCATCTGAACCTCCTCGTCGGAAGGCGTCACGATACTGACGACTATACTATAAAGGGTAGAACGTTACCACAGTTCTTGCAGCGGTCGCCTTCAAGCCCGCTGGCGCGGGTCATATAGCCGTCACGCTCGACAACCGTATCGCCGCACTCGGGGCAGCAGCTGTTTCCCGCGTCCCCCGCCCTGACGTTACCGAGGTAAACATGAGGCAGCCGCTCACGCGCTATCTCGTACGCCCTCCGGAGCGTCTCAACCGGGGTCGGCTCGATCCTCATCTTGTAACATGGATAGTAAGCGGAGAAATGCAGCGGGGTCTCCCTGCCGAGGCTCTCGACGAAAACCACCAGTTCCCGTATGAGCTCGTCCGAGTCGTTCAGGGTCGGTATGATGAGATTCGTTATCTCGACGTGGCAGTCGCCGCGGGCCCTGCGGCAGGTCTCGAGGACGGGTTCGAGCTTGGATTTGCAAATCTTCTTGTAGAAATCGGGGTCCATCGACTTCACGTCGATGTTCATCGCGTCTATAAAGGGCAGAAGCTCCTCGAGTGGGTCCGGGTTGACGGAGCCATTTGTGACGAGCACGTTCTTCAACCCGCGGGAGTGCACCTTGCGCGCGCACTCGATGACGAACTCGAACCAGATGAATGGCTCGTTATAGGTATAGGCAACTCCTATTGAGCCTTTCCTGTCCGCCATCGACGCGATCTCGTCGGATGTGATGTATGTCCCGACGGTGTCGGCTTCGATCATCTCCCAGTTCTGGCAGAAGTCGCATCGCTGGTTGCACCCTTTGGTGCCTATGGAGAGTATCGGCCTACCGGGATAGAAGTGGTAAAGCGGCTTCTTCTCGATGGGGTCGAGGTTGCATGCGAAGATGTGTTCGTAGATGTCCGAATATAGCACCTCGTCGAGGTTAGACCTCGCCCTGCAAAACCCCTTCTTGCCCTCGTTTATCTTGCATTCCTGGGGGCATAGGTGGCACTGCACCTTCCCGTCCCCCAGTCTCTCGTAGTAGGAAGCCTCCTTCACCGTTAGGCTCCTCTTGGTGCCAGGTCTTGAATCGTGAATTATCGCCCGATGCGTCATTGGTGCCAGGCACCAGTGTAGCATTTTGACCCATAAGACAAGACCTGGTCCCTAATTGTTGATATCACGGGCGAATGCGAAGTGGATCCCCTCGGCCTTCAACTTCCTGACCATCTCGCCGACGGTGCTGGCGGTGTTCGGGCGGTGCCAGTGACATATGCCTATCGCGCAGCCGTCCTTGCGGGCGATGTCGGCGAGCTCGAGCATCGCGGAACGGATGTACTCCGGATCATTCTGGTGATCGATGAAAACCTGGTTCCTTTTTCTGCCCATTCCGAGCTGGACGGCCGCGTAGGAGACCATGCTGTCCGTGGAACTCTTGCTGTCAACCACGTAAAAGCCGCGCTGTTTCGCCCACTCGCACTCGCAGGTCATGAGCTGGAGGTCGTTACACCCCTTGCCTCCCTGGTGGTTGTTGATCCCCGATACGTCAGGCACCTTCGAAAGGTCGCCGTCCAGCGTGGTAAATACGTCCTGCCTGTTCATGTTCGTCGATAACTGGCCTTCCCCTGCGAAAGAATCGGGGGGCTGGTTCTCTGTAGGGATGTGCATCATTATGACATAGCCCGCCTGGTAGAGCTTGTCGGCGAGAGTAACGGAGAGCGGGGGATACGGCATAACCGAAAAAGAGAGCGGAGCGTCTATCTTCGTCCACTCCGCGAGTTTACTCTCGACATTGCCCACATCATCGACGATTATCGCCACGGATGGCGGCGTGGTGTCTGACCTCTTCTCGACGCGTTCGCCTGGAGTGGGTCCTTTCGCCTCGCTCGCATGGTGAACCACCTTTTTGCTGCCCGTATCGTGGTGCTTTTCCCCGACGTTCTCATGTGAGAAGATGAGGTCCTTGTAAGGACCCCAGGGTCCAAAAAGAACCGTGCCGGCCGCCAGTACCACTAACACTCCGAGCACTATCGCGAGTCTCTTTGCCCTCTTGTTACTCATCTCTCAACCGCTGACGTTCAAACGTTCACTAATACTTCTATGCTAATGACTTTACCACCGGCTACTCATATCCCTGCTTGATATCCATCAACCAAGGGGACTCCGGTCTGGATGGTGTTAGCCTTTTCGGCTCAAAGAAGCTTGAGGCCGTGCAGCACTCCTGCCATGTCCTCCCTGCAGGCGGCTGAAACGGACATGAGAGGAAGCCTGAGCTCGTCGCTCTCGATGATCCCGAGCAGCTTCATTGCCGCCTTGGCGGGGGCCGGGTTCGGCTCTTTGAACATCGTCCGGACCAGCGGCAGCAGGCGGTAGTGGACTCGCCTCGCCTCTTCGATGTCGCCCTGACGGGTCGCTCGGCAGAGCGAGAGGAAGTCCTCCGGCAGAACGTGGGCGGTGGCGAGTATGCCCCCGTGCCCTCCCAGGCAGCAGATGCTGAAAAGAAGATGGTCCTCACCCGAGAGGACCGAGAAGCCGTCGGTACGGGCTATTATGTTCATCGTCTGGTCGATGTCGCCGCTTGCGTCTTTTATCCCTACTATGTTCGGGATGCGCGAGAGCTCGACTACCGTATCCACCTCGATGTTGCAGCCGGTGCGCGCCGGTATGTTATAGATAAGGACGGGCCGCTCGGTGACCTCGGAGACCGCCCTGAAATGCTTGATGATCCCCTCCTGGCTTGGCCGGTTGTAGTAAGGACCCACAACGAGGTATCCCTGCACGTCCAGCTTCTCGGCCCTTTCCATCAGGCTTATGGTCTCATGCGTGGAGTTGGTGCCGATACCTGCTATCACGGGAACCCGCCCGCCAGCCTGGTTCACCACGACCTCGATGACCCGTATGTGCTCTTCGTGGGAAAGGGTAGCGCATTCACCGGTGGTCCCCGCGGGGACCAGGCCGGTCGCACCCTGGTCCACTACGTAATCGATCAGACGGCGAAGGCCCTTCTCATCGATCTCGCCGTCCTTGAAAGGGGTCACGTTGGGAACGAACACGCCCTCGAATGCGACCTCTGACAATTTAGGCACCTCTCCCTGATATCGACCGCTACCAGCAGGTGTTCAAGGATTCATTCTATAACGATGTCCCGGCCAAGGATAGCCGCGGCCCGCTATCAGCAACCGGCGCGAAAATGCCTGCGGCAGAGAGACTTCCTGTATCCGCGCCTATTACGTAGCGTCATAGTCATCAGGCATCGCGCTTTACCTAGAGCTCCCAGTAGGGCTCCTGCTGGCCTGAGGAATAATCGTAGAAGCCCTTCTTGGTCTTGCGCCCCAGGAGCCCGGACGCGACCATCCTCTGCATCAGTTCGGGCGGCCAGTATGTCTCGTCCTGGGTCTCATTGTATATAGCCTTCATCGCGTTCATGAGGACGTCTATCCCGGTCAGGTCAGAGGTCTCGCACGGACCCATCGCGTGCCCGAAGCCTAACCTCATCGCCTTGTCGATATCCTGCGGGGTAGCGACACCGGAGGCGACCAGTTTTATGGCGGCGCTCGACGCGGCGAGGCCGACGCGGTTCGCTATGAAACCGGCCACGTCCTTCTGGACGACGACGGTCTCCTTCCCGATCGATCGCGCGAACTTCACCGCCGCCTCGAGTGTCTCGTCGGATGTATGGAGGCCCCTTATGAGCTCGCAAAGGCGCATCATGGGGACCGGGCTGAAGAAATGGGTGCCGACAACCTTGTCGGGCCTGTTCGTGGCCGCGGCGATGCTCGTGATTGATATGGCCGAGGTATTGGTCGCAAGGATCGCCTCGGGACCCGTTATCTCGTCAAGCTGTTTGAACACGTCCTGCTTGAGTTCCAGTTTCTCGAAGACCGCCTCTATCACGAGGTCGGCGTCGGCTGCGTCGGACAGCTCCGTCGTCGGCTTTATGTTGTCGATCGCCTTCTTGGCCTGCTCCTCCGTTATCTTTCCCTTGCTCGCGAACTTCTCGAGCGACCACTTGATGCTCTCCACGGACTTCTCAAGGATCTCATCGGTCATGTCCCTCATCTTGACCTGGTAACCCGCGGTGGCCGTTACCTGGGTTATCCCTCCACCCATGAGCCCGGCGCCGACTACGAAGACCTTTTTTATCGCCATCTCTACCCCCTTTAAATACTTGGAACACCGTGCTTCAAACTGGAGAGTCTATCACAAACCCGTAGGGTCAGGTCTTGAACGCGAAGTGGTAACTGACGCCCGGCAACCCGGTAAGGATTCACGATTCAAGAACTGGCCCCACCGCCTCCACCGGCCGATTTGACGACCGTCCCGAAGGCCCTCCACGCAGAGAATATCTCGACCGCCGTATGCGCTATGTAGAGTGCCAGGAAACACGAGAGAAGGGCGATCATGTTGAGCGCTTTTGCGAAGTGGAGTCCGTACAGGATTCCGAACAGCACGGCAAGTCGGACGATATAGCTCACCATGAGGATCGAAGGAAGCCACCGGGGAGGTTTCTTGATCGCCCATGAGAGTAGCCGGATAACCACTATCGCGTGCGCGCTGGCCACGGCGAACCCTATGAAGGCGCTGGCGAGTCCACGCCAGCCGCCGAAAACCCCCGAGAGCACGAGACCGACCGGGATCACGACCCCCCCGGCTACGGCCATGGCAGTCGCCGTCGAGCCTCGGAAGCTGGCAAAGGCACCTGCCACGTCCGCGGGTAGAACTTCATCGCGTTCCTCCGGGCGCTCTTCGTAGATGTCCATCAGGTCTCCTCGACCTCACGCTTGCCCTTCCTTGCACGGTGTTTACCCTTCGTACCGTTACCCCGGATGATCCTTGGGAAAGCGGTGAGCACGAAGCCGCCGATGGCGAGCGCCAGGGTCACGTAGAGGACTTTATTGCTTGCGGTGAACTTGATGGCCAGGCTGGTTCCGCATAGTAGTGCCGTCCAGAAATACAGCAGGAGCACCGCCTGTCTCTGGGAATGTCCCATGTTCAAGAGCCTGTGATGTACGTGCTCCTTGTCTGCGTGCATGATCGGCTTTCCCTTGAAAAGCCTCCTCAGTATCGCCAGGCCGGTGTCGAGAATGGGGACTGCAAGCGCCAGGAGGGGTATCAACAATGCCGCTGCAGCTATGCTCTTCAGCACCCCCTGGATTGTGACAGCGCCCAGCAGGAACCCGAGCAGCATGCTCCCGGAGTCACCCATGAATATGCTCGCAGGGTTGAAGTTGTAGCGGAGGAAACCGAGGGTGCTCCCCGCCATGACAATCGATATGAAGGCCGCTTCGACGAAAGTCCCGCCGACCCCGGTCTGGGTCGCGTAGTAGAACATGGCGCCCGAGGCGATACACGTTATCCCTGCGGCGAGACCGTCGAGCCCGTCTATGAGGTTGATGATGTTAATGAAGGCGACGACCCATATGAGTGAGACTAGTACGGAGAGCTCGGGCGAGAGCGAGATAACGGCGGCCCCCGGGATGTGGATGTTCTGTATCTGGACACCCATGATGACCAGGACACCGGCCGCAAGTACCTGCCCGAAGAGCTTTGCGAAGGGAGAGAGTCCGCGAACGTCGTCCACCGCGCCGAACACGAAGATGATGGTGGCTCCCCCCATGACGCCGACCAGGTCGCTCGAGAAGTGGTGATGGGCGGCCAGCATGTAGACCCCGATGCCTATCATCATGCTCAGGTATATCGCGAGGCCGCCGAGGGTGGGGGTTGTCTTCTCGTGGACCGTTCGGTCCTCAGGTACGGCCACTATGTTGAGACGCCGCGCCAGATTCCGGACGATCGGCGTGATGACGAGCACGCTTAGGAGCGCGGCTCCGAATGCGACAAAATACAATCCCATAGTATGCACGCGGGGCTCATCCCCGCACCGATCAATCTCCCGGCTTCATCTTCTGCGAGCGTACCCCGGCCTCGGCGAGCAGCCTTTCAGCCAACTCATCCGGATAGGGCTCCAGGTAATGAATCGCCTCGAGCGCGGCGTTTATTATCATCTTGGAGCAGAGCACGCACGGCTGGTGCGTGCTGTAGAGCACTCCGCCGTCGATGGACACACCGTACATCGCTGCCTGGATGATGGCGTTCTGTTCGGCGTGGAGCCCCCTGCAGAGCTCGTGTACGTGCCCGCTCTCGGCGCCGGCCTCTTCCCGCAGGCAACCGACATCCAGGCAGTGGGCCAGGTTCCTTGGAGCCCCGTTGTATCCGGTCGTGAGAATCCGCTTGTCCTTTACTATGAGGGCCCCGACCTGTCTGCGCAGGCAGGTGGAACGCCCGGACACAACCTGTGCTATCTCCAAGAAATACTCATCCCAGCTCGGCCTCATCGAAACCTCCATCAAGGCAGCAGGCAGGTGTCATATTAAACGACAAAAGCGCTCACAGTGGAAGAGTCACTGTGAATGTCGTGCCCTTCCCGGGCAGGCTCTCTACCCGGATTCTACCACCCGGAGTTTCCACGAGCTCCTTGCATATGGAGAGCCCCAGGCCGGCTCCACCGCGCCTGGTCGAGCGCGACTTCCCGACCCGGTAGAACCTTTCGAAGATCCGCGGCAAGAGCTCGGGCTCTATCCCCTGGCCAGTGTCGGCGAGGTAGAGCTCGACGAGCTCGACGATATGCTCCTCGTCGTCCACCACCATTATCTTCTCCTGCCGGGTTTCCATTTCTATCCGCCCCTCGCCGACACGCGTCAAAGCGCGAGCCCCACCGCAAATCCCTCGAGTACGGCCTCGGTGGCCTTCCTCGCTTCTTTGCAGTCCCCTAACTCGTAGAACTCGATCCCGTCCATCAAGCCGGCGGCGCGCAGCCCGTGCTCGAGTTCTCTGTTCGGACTCGAGCCGACCGCGATAACCACCGTATCCGCTTTCAACTCCTGTTCCTTCCCACCAATGATTGTAACGACACCGGCGCCGGTTATCCTTTCGACGCGGCAGCTCCGAACGAGCTTCACCCCGAGCTCCCTCGCGTCTGCGAGGATGGTCCAGCGCGTCGAGATCCCGATATCGGCGCCGAGCTTTTCGAGCATCTCCAACACCGTGACGTTCCTTCCCCTCTCCGCCAGGAACATGCCGGTCTCCACACCGACGGCGCCGCCGCCTACGACCACAACAGTCCTCCCGGCATCGGACCCGCCGGCCAGGACGTCCCAGGCGTAGACCACATTGGGCCCGTCGATCCCGTCGATCCCGGGTACTGTCTGGCTCGCCCCGGTGGCCATGATGACCGCGTCGGGATTGATCTCTTCTACAAGTGCGGTATCAACGTGAGTGTTCAGCCGGACATCAACATCCTTCTTTTCCACCTGGCCTCTGAGATAGCGCACCATCTCGTTGAACTCCTCTCGGCCCGGTGGGACCGCGGCCAACACACACTGGCCGCCCAGGGCCCCCGAACTCTCGCAGAGGGTCACCTCGTGTCCCCTGTGGGCCGCGACCCATGCCGCCTCCATGCCGCCGGGGCCACCCCCCGCCACAAGGACCTTTTTCTTTTTCTCGGCGGGGAGAAGTTCGGTCTCGCGCTCGCGGCCTGCGCGCGGGTTCAACATGCAGGTCACGGGCTGGAGCGTGAAGACGTGATCGAGACAGCCCTGGTTACAGGCTATGCAGGTCCTTATGTCATCGGTCCTTCCCCCGTAGGTCTTTCGCAGGAAGTTCGGATCTGCGAGAAAAGCCCTGGCCATCGCCACCATGTCGGCACGCCCTTCGGCGAGAACCTGCTCCGCCATCTCGGGGTTGTTTATGCGGTTGCAGGCCGCGACCGGGACCTTTTCGACCGCACTCTTTATCCCTTCGGCGAGGTAGACGAACGCACCCCTCGGGACGTTCATCGTTATCTGCGGGACCCTCGTCTCGTGCCACCCGCCCGTAACGCTTATCAAATCCACGCCCGCCCTCTCCATCTCGCGGGCTACCACCTTCGTCTCCTCGAGCGTGTGGCTACCCTCAACGAAGTCGGAACCCGAAAGCCTGCATATGAGGGGAAAGTCGGCGCCTGTCGCCTCCTTTATGCTGGCGATGGACTCGAGCATGAATGTCATGCGGCCGTAGATATCCCCGCCGTAACGGTCCTCTCTCCTGTTTGTGAGCGGCGAGAGGAACTGGTTGACGAGGTACCCCGCGGCGCATATCAGCTCCACCGCGTCGAAACCCGCTTCCCGCGTGCGCCCCGCGGCTCTTGCGAAGTTCTCCTGGACCTCTTTGATCTCCGGGATAGACAGCTCGTGCGCGGGTTCCCTGTTGAACATAGAGGGGACGGCGGAAGCCGAAACGTGCTGCTCACCGATGAGGAAACCAGGTGAGTACCGCCCGCCGTGGTAGAGCTGGGCCGCGATGCGCGAGTCGTATCTGTGGATGCAGTCCGTCAGCTCCTTCAGGCGCGGGATGAACTTGTCGTCGTCCAGACCCACGAAGTTCGGTGCGCCCATCCCCCTTTTCTCGGTGTAGCAGCCGCCGATGATCATCAGGCCGGGGCCCGGGCCGGCCTTCGCCCGCTCCTCGTAGAAGTCGATGAAACCGTCGCTCGGGAAGCCGTCTTTCGCCATGCCCATGTGCATCGCGGGCATGAGAACCCGGTTGGGCAAGGTAATCGTGCCGACTTCTATCGGCTCGAAAAGATGCTTGAACTCCGACATATCCACGTTACTTTCCGCGGCGGACAACCCGTCTTCTTCCATACCTATTCTATCCGATTTCCAACAGGTGCGAACGCCCGCGAAGATGACGGGCTCCCCGGGATTGTGATAATGTGGCCGTTGGTTTTTAGTCTCCGGCTTCAAGGAGTCCCGAGAAGTTGATAATAGACGCGCACACACATATATTCCCGCCGGAAGTAATCGAGCGACGCGACATCTTCGCGAAGCGCGACTCCTCTTTCGAGTTCATATACGGCGACCCGAAGTCGCGGATGGTGACATACCCCGAGCTGATCGAGGAGATGGACTCCTCGGGGGTGAACATGGCTATAGTATGCGGCTTCCCCTGGAGAAGCCTTGACCTCTGTCGCCGGCACAACACCTACATGATGGAGGCCGTGCGCGCCCACCCGGACCGACTTATTGGCCTCGCGATCGTCAATCCCGTGGCGGGAAACGCCTCGGACAAGGAGCTCGAGCGCTGCCTCGACGGCGGGCTAAAGGGGGTCGGCGAGATATCGGCCGAAGCGCAGGGATTCAGACTCGACGACACATCGACCGCCGGCAGGATAGCGAGCGTAGTTGCGGAGGCCGGGCTCTTCATGCTCATCCACGCCAACGAGGACGTCGGTCACTTGTACCCCGGCAAGACCCCAACGAATCCCGCCGCCGTTTACCGCTTCCTCGAGAAGTTCCCGGACACTAAGACCATACTCGCGCACTGGGGCGGGGGGCTCTTCTTCTACGAGATGATGCCGGAGGTCGCCAAGGTCACCTCGTCGGTCTACTACGATACGGCCGCATCGCCTTTCCTGTACCGACCACAGGTATACAAAGTAGCGGTGGACATCGTCGGCCCGGGTCGCATCCTGTTCGCGACCGACTACCCGCTTCTCAAGATGCAGCGCCACCTCGACGAGATCAACAAGGCGGGGCTCTCAGAAGACGTGCGCACCGCAATCCTCGGCAGGAACGCGAAGGGACTGCTAGGGCTGGAGTTCTAGGAGCTCGAGCAGCCCGTAAAGATCCTTTATCACCGGCACATCAGCTGTGTGCCCGAACCCGAACCTGTCTATCAACACCGGGGAGATGCCGACACTTCTTGCCCCCAGGACGTCCGCGTAATAGTGGTCCCCCACGTGCACCGTCCGGGCGGGTGCCACGTCCATGCGCTCGAGCGCGACCTCGAAGATGAGCGGGTCCGGTTTCACGAGCCCCACGCTCGCCGAAGAAATGACGGAATCGAGGTAGCGGTCGAGGCCCATGTCGAAGCAGAGCTTGGCAAGGCGCGCGTCCCAGTTTGAGACCAGCGCCATCCGCATGCCCGCGCCCCGCAGCCTTTCGAACACCGGCACCACGTCGGGGAAGGTGCGCCAGCGGTCGCCGTGCCCGAAGTAATCGTAAAGGGACCTGCCCATGAAATGCCTGTCGCCGTCGATGCCCGTCTCTTCCAGCAGGACCGCGAACATGTCCACCCACATCGCGGATGTGTCACCCTCCGTCGCCCAGAAAGTGTCGTCGCTCCAGTAGCGCTCCTCGTAGAACCTGTTGGCGGCGATTATCCCCTTGAGAAGCTCTTCGTCCGTGACTGTGTACCCGAATTGCTCGATGACGTGACGGCAGATGGCCTCCATCGATGGATAGGGCATCAGCAGCGTGTTTCCCACGTCGAAAAACACCGCTTCGATCCCGCTGGCGTTAATAGCTCGCATCATCGATGAATCCTTTTGGCCGTTTAGCCTTTATATCACAAAGCAGTGACTTTAATATCCTCATATCGTAATATCAGGGACACATAAAAACATAAACCGTGGAAGCGGGACAAGTATGTGGTGGAGATACATAGTATTGCGCCCTCCCTTCGCGGCTCTCGCGAAGACGAAGAAGTACAAGCTGAAGGTCAAGGGCTCCGAGAACATCCCCCGCTACGGCCCCTTCATAGTGGTCGCCAACCACCAGAGCAGCACCGACATAGTCGCCATCGCCCTCGCGTTGAAGGCGGCCCTCGTAAGAAACCACATGTGGCCGTGGGCAAAGGTCGATATACAAAAAGGTCGGGAAGGGCTGTTGGGAAGGGCGCTGTGGAACGTCTTCGGGGTGATCCCTATCGACCGTGAGGCGGGCCAATCCGAGGAGGCCATCAGGTCGAGCCTCGAGTACCTGAGGCGTGGCGAGATCATCTGCGTATTCCCCGAGGGCACCCGCTACAAGAACAAGCGGCTCGGCTGGTTCAAGTACGGGGTAGCGAACCTCGCCAGGGCCGCGCCTGCTCCCATGCTTCCAGTCGGCATCTACCGGAGGGAAGAAGACGGCGGCATCCAGGTGAATATCGGAAAGCCCTTCTTCATGCCTCCGAAGAAAGTAAGGTATGAAAAACTGGAGGCGCTAGAAGACAAGGTGGAGGAAAAGGTCGGCCAGCAGATTGATGCACTCAAGCAGTGGAGCGCGGTGGCCCCCCGCGACAAAAAGGGCATGATGATGATTGCGAACATGATAAACATGGTCGTCGAGAGGCTGGACCGGCAGGAGATAAGCTTGGACCGCTTCTGCCGCATGGCGGAAAGCGAGGACAACGAGTTCATAAGGGACAGGGTGCTCGAGCTCCTGCCGGAGGGCTGGACGAAGGTCGAAGAGGAGAAGGAGCGCGGCAAGCGCTCATCTTCCAAGGGAGACCACGCAGAAAGTACTGACTGACGAATGAACCTTCTTTCCCGCTTCTGGTTGAGAATGAGGAAGAAGCTCGGCAACCCCAAGCTCCTTTGCGATACGTGCATGTACGACTACCCTTCCGCCTGTTGGAACCCCAATCGGCCGAACGCGACCGAGTGCCCGGATTACAGGAAGAAGTAATCGCCGGCTTGCCCTGTGCACCTCAAAGCGAATGGATGATGCGGGGCTTGAGCACGGGTGGGTCCGGGTGGGAGAGGACCTGGTCAATCGCTCCTATCAACTCATCCTTGTCATCCGGCAGCCGCCCGTAGAGAGGCAGATAGTTGGAGACGTGGTCGCTCAAGAACCGGGCGCCCTCGACGTCGAGGTGTGAAAGCAACAGCCTGGTCTCCTGGGCGATCTCCCTGCCGGAGCATTCCTCGAACTCGCCGTTCGAGACCTGCTCGTAGAGCGGGGCACCGGGGAGGATGACCAGCGTGCGGATCCTTATGTAGTCGGGTTCCATCCTGTTGAGGGTGAGCGCGGAATTAATGGCATGCTCACGGGTCAGCTCGCGCCCCCCGAGGCCCGCAAGGACGTATGCCGAGAGCTCGATCCCCGCCTCTTTCACCTTTTTTGCCGCCTTAACGTAGTCAGCGGCGGTTACTCCCTTGCGCACTCGCCTTAGTATCTCGTCGTCCCCGCTCTCAAGGCCCATGTAGATTATCTTGAGGCCGTGCTCTCCCAGCCGGGCGAGATCAGCCGCGTCCCTCCCCCGGATGAACCGTGCGCCCCCGTAGCATGAGATGCGCTCAAGGCTAGGAAACGCCTCGGTCAGGTAGTCGAGCACCTCGATCAGATCGCCGGTTCTCATCGCTATGGTGTTGCCGTCCGCGAGGAAGACCGAGGTCGGGCTGGCCCAGACACGCCGGGCCATATCTATGTCCTCTTTTATCTCGAGGACCGGTCGGACCCTGTACTTCTTCTCCTTGTACATACTGCAGAAAGTGCAGCGGTTGTGCGGGCAACCGATAGTCGCCTGTATTATGAGGCTCGCGGCCTCGCACGGAGGTCTGAAGACCGGTTCGGAGTACCTCATGCCCCGGCCTCCATCTGCGCCACGGAAAGGTCGGTCAGCGCTACCCGGTAGCCCAACAGGCCCCAGTCAGTGTCCAGCAGCGCCTGGCGGATGTCGCCCTGCAGCTCTTCCAGGGTCGCCCAGCGCGCTTCGGCTATCTCACCCGTGTCTATAGGATCTATCACCCCGTCTACCTGCCGCGACTCGAAGATGTGAGACGTCCATTGGATCAACCTGTCACCATTTGTGAACTTAACGTTTATGCGTGCGAGGTAGCGGGTCAGCTCAATATCTAGCCCGGTCTCCTCGTGCGCCTCGCGCACCGCGCCGTCCACGAGCGGTTCGCACTGGCTCGCGGCACCGCTGGGCGCTCTGAAGACGGCAGTGGGGAAGATCGGTTTCCTGATGACGGCGATCTTGTTGGGGTCTTCCCTGTTGCGGATGAACATGGTTACGTCGTGATCGCGGCCGTCGCCCATGCTCCCCTCGACCATGTCGAACTCCACCGTGCTGATCTCGTAATGCATCTCCGCGACAACCGGTCTGCCCAGCCTGTTCTCGGTCTGTTCTACGTCGCTTTCTCTATCGAGCATGCCTTTATTCTACAACGACCGCGTGGCGGACTCACGAGAAACGCGGCCCGCGGCCGTTATCCGGGCCGAATCGGGCGAATGCGCTGTGCTATACTCTCCATGATCGGCGAAAGGACCTCAGTGACCGATAAAGTCTCAATCCTCGACAAATTCAAGGGTACGCTTCTGGGGTGCGCTGTCGGCGACGCGCTCGGCGCTCCCTTAGAAGGCCTGTCGGCCGAGGCCATCAAGAATCGGTACGGGCTGGTCACCGACTTTATCGACGAGCGGTTCGGGGCGGGCAGGGTGACCGACGATACCCAGATGACCATCACTCTGGCACAGGCGATCTTAGAGATGGGACGCTTCATCAAGAACCATGCCGCCTTCAAGTTCGGCCGCTGGATGGAGAACTCGGACAAAGGCGTAAAGGAGGCTCGCGGCGTCGGCATGGCCTCCGCGACGGCGTGCCGGAGGCTCTATCAGGGTGTCAGCCCCGAAGAGAGCGGGGTCGACTCGGCGGGCTGCGGGGCCGCAATGAGGACGAGCCCTCTGGGGCTCCGTTACTATCATGACCTCGAGACTCTCAAGAAAGCCGCCGTGGAGCAGGCCAGGATCACCCATACGGACCCGGAAGCGGCAGCCGGCGCCGCCGCGATAGCATATGCGGTCGCGCTGGGAATAACAGAAGATGGAGAAATCGACCGCTTATCTTTTATTCAAAAAACGGTCGACTTTGTCGCTCCCATTAACGAAAAGATAGCCGGTAAGATAAGGGGTCTTTCTGACCACCTCGGCGCGGACCCCGAGGACGGCTTCGCCTACACGGGAAACGGCGGCTACGTCATGGAAACAGTCCCCGGCGCGCTCCTTGCATTGCTGCTTTCGCCTTACGACTTTGAGAAAACAGTAATTGCCGCGGTCAACGCAGGGGGAGACACCGATTCGCTGGGCGCGATGGCGGGAGCTGTAAGCGGCGCCTTCAATGGAGCATCGGGAATCCCCGAGCGCTGGAAAGCAGGCGTCGAAGGAAAGGAATACGTCGAGATCCTGGCCGTCCGCCTCTACACCCTGACGCCCGCGGGAAAACCGGTGTCCCGCCCGTTCGTCTAGAGGCTGATCAGTGTCTCGACCACCTCGGCCCAGCCGAGCCCCATCTTACCCTCTGTGACGAAGACGTTCTCGGACCCGTCGATCTCGCGCGCTAGGTGCGGGTTGTTCTCGAGTCCGTTCCTGACGAAAAAGAAAGCGCCCACCGCGGCCGAGAGCGGTAGGTCCGCCTCCGCGTCACCGACCGCCACCGTAGCCTGCCGCGGGATCCCGCGGTGCTCCTGGTCCCGCCGGACCGCCTGGTCCTTGCTGACCCCGCGCGGCACCAGGTGGTAGGCGCGGATCTCCGGAACATCCAGGGTCGGGCTCGTCCTCGGTATCACGCCGTTGTCGAGAAGCTCGAACCCGTCGAGCCCGTTCTCCTTGAGCAACCGACGGACATCATCCAGGTCGACGAGGCCGCGAAGGAGCGGCGTGCAGTCGCGCTCCTCGGACCAGGGGGAGTGCATCTCGATCCGCCCGGGGTATGTCTTCAACAACAGGTCGACCACCCCGGTGGAGAGAATCGTATCGTAGACGGAATCGCCGGTTACCTCCAGGTCGCCTAAGTTCATCACGACTTCGGTACCGAGGTCATAGACGAGCTCCGTCCCCAGCTCCGCGACGTAGTTCCTGCAACCGAGGAGGCGTGAGGATTCCCTGAGCTGGGACTTGTGCCTTCCCGACACGAGCATCACGTCGATGTTTCGGGCGTGTGCCGCGAGGAGCGCCCGCGCCGGGCGGAGCGTAAGGTTGTATTCGCTGTCCCGGAAAAAGCAGCCGAGCGGGCCGACCAGCGTGCCGTCGATGTCCGTGTAGATCACGCGCACCGGCAGCAGGTTTTCCCTGAGCCATCCCAGGTTACCCGTGAGGCTCCTCCTCTCCGCGACCTCTTCGATGTAATCACCGCCGGCCGATTCGTTACGCGTCATCACTTGCTCCCCGTGAAGCCAGAAGCCGCACCGCTCCGCCGGCAATGAGAAGGATCCCCGCGGGGATGAACAGGTAATATCCGGCCGAGACGTTGACGTGCAGGACCCGCTTCGTTATCTCGGTGACGACCTTGCCCAGAAGCCCGCCGAAGTACGGCACGCTCCGGACAAGACCCACTACGTCACCTATGATGGCATTGATCTTCTGCCAGGCTCCTATGTAAAAGATGATGTTGAATACCAGGCAGTATATACCGGCCCCCAGGATGACGGCGCCGCGCGTCTGCACGAACCAGAGCCCGGCTGTCATGATGACCAGAACGGCGACCATTCCCCAGGCCCAGGGGCTCACGAAAAGACCATAGTTCTCGCTGTAAACGCTGCGCCCGAAGACATTCACGGTTATCCTCATCCAAGGCAGGGCGAAGACTGCAACGACGAACAGGACCATGCCAAGCGCGGCAAGCCAGTCTCCCCCGTTGCTCATCGGACGCGGGTACCTGCCGTCGAGAGGAGACCGAAGGGACTTGTAGACGGAACCCAGGTCTTCTTTGTACGACGTCGCACTGCCGGACTTTTCTTCTTCCACGTGACCCGCCTTATATGCCGCGCCTGCGATAGTCCGCTATCGTCATCATGGGAGGGCGCTCGACAACCTTTATCTCGGTCTCCTTCACCAGGTACTTGCCGCCTTTCCGCTTTATCGCATTGTATACGGTTTCAGGCTCACTCTTGAGCTCGACCTTGTCGTCACTGTCAAGTCTCTTGAAGACCGCCTGCAGGACACCGAATGACATCCTCGAAAGGGCCTCGAGTGTCTGGTTGTAATGCTCCCTCACCTCGAGGTCGACCTGGGCCAACGACCAGAGGCCGAACTCGTTGTAGATGTCTAACAAGAGCCCGGTCTCCACCCCGTAACCGGTCATGAAGGGAACGCTCTCGAGCAACGACCGCCGGCCCGCGTACTCGCCGGAAAGGGGCTGGATCAGACAGGCGAGGTCCGGATAGAAGAGGTTCAGGATCGGCCGCACCACGAGCTCCGTCACCCGGCCGCCTCCCGTCGGGCTCGACACCTGCCCCTCCTTCAGCGGCCTTTCGTAAAACCCCTTCACATAGCCAACACCGGGTTCTGTCAGGAGCGGGCCGAGAAGACCGTAGACGAACCGCGGGTGCATGTTCTTTATGTCCGAATCGACCCAGACGATGATATCGCCCTTGAGCGCGAACAGGCTCTTCCAGAGCGCCTCGCCTTTCCCGTATGCCGGCTCAAGGCCGGGCAGTATCTCGTCGTCGAACAAAACGGATGCACCCTCGGCACGCGCGGCCTCGATCGTGCCGTCCGTGCTGCGAGAATCGATGATGGCAAGCTCGTCGATCAGGTGGTGCCGCTCGACCAGTTCAGTGCGTATGACCTTGAGTATCCGGCCGACCGTCGAGCGAACGTTCAGGGTCGGCAGGCAAACGCTTATCTCGAGACCCTGCTCCTCTTTGACCGCGATCAGCTTCTCGATATCGGCGAAATCCCCGTGGTGATACGTCCGCTGTGCAAACCACCGCTCTCTCTCGTTCAATTCCCGCCTCCATGTCGAGATGACACATCGGTGCCTGGCACCGATGTGTCATTCGCGCCTGTCCAGGATCCTTTTCGCCTTGCCGGCCGCCCGCTCGAGCGTCCTGGGTTCCTTCAGGCTCACCAGCGCCCTCACGTTGAGCGCGGCCTTGAGGCGCGCCTCAACCTGCCGGGCGAACCGCTCGATGTCGCGGGTATCATCCGAGAATACCTCGTCGGAGACCTCCACCCAGACCTCAAGGGTATCGAGCTCACGCTCCCTGTCGACCACTATGAAGTAGTACGGCTCTATGCCTTCTATCTCCAACAGCGTCTTCTCCACCTGTGAAGGATAGACGTTGACGCCCCTTATTATCAGCATGTCGTCCGCGCGTCCCAGCACCTTGCTCATCCGCGCGTTTTTCCTGCCGCAGTCGCAGGGCCTGTGATCAAGCGCGGTCAGGTCGCCGGTGCGGAATCGGACCACCGGAACGGCCTCGCGCGTCAGCGTCGTGAGGACGAGTTCTCCCTGTTCCCCGTCAGGCAGAGTGTCACCGGTCGAGGGGTCCACGACCTCGGCGATGAAATGGTCCTCCGAGATGTGCATCCCTTCCTTCAGCTCGCACTCACCGGAGACACCGGGTCCCACGACCTCCGAGAGCCCGTAGTTGTCGGTCGCCGATATCCCCATGCCTTCTTCCAACCGGGAACGGATGCCCTCGCTCCAGGGCTCCGCCCCGAAAAGACCGAGCCTGAGGGTGCTCCCCTTGAAATCGAACCCCCTGTCGGTGCCCTCCTCCAGGAGGTGAAGCGCATAAGTAGGAGTACCCACGAGGACGGTGGACCCGAGCTCTGATATAAGGGAGAGCTGAAGCTCCGTATTGCCTCCCGAAGCCGGCACCACCGCGGCGCCGATCCTCTCCAGGCCGTAGTGGAGACCGAACCCCCCGGTGAATAGCCCGTACGTAAAAGAGATCTGCGCGACGTCCGATGGAACCACGCCGCCCGCTGTCGCGAAGCGCGCTACCAGCTCGGCCCAGTTCTCGAGGTCTCCGGCCGTGTAAGCAACGAGCGTGCGGCTCCCGGTTGTACCGGATGACGCGTGAAAGCGCACGACCTTCTCCCGTGGCACGGCCAGCATCCCAAGCGGGTAGTTCTCCTTGAAGTCCTGCTTGAGGGAAAACGGGAGCCTTTCGAGGTCCTCCATTCCCATTATGTCGGACGGAGCGAGACCCGCTTCCTCCATCTTGGGATGGTAAGGGGTCTTCGCCTCCCGGATGCGCTCGAGCGTGGCGCGAAGCCTCTCAAGCTGGAGCTCCTCGAGTGCCGTCCCGCTCAAGGTCTCCATCTTCTCGTCCCATATTCTCACGGGGCTTCACCGCCAGGTGACGCTTGTGACTCTAGTGCCCTCCCGGCAAGAAAGGCTCCGTGGTTCGCTTCGACCACGCGCCCGGGCATGACTTCCTCGATGGTGGAGAGCCATTCCTCCTCGGTCACGGGCAGCGAGTGTGAGAGGATTCCTAAAAGCACCGTGTTCGCCGCGCGGGCGCTCCCCGCTCCGGCGGCTATCTCAACAGCGTCAACGATAACGCCGCCCGGTGCATACTCGAGTATCAGTTCCCCGGCATCCTCCGGGTATTCCGCGGCCCCCTGCAGCACAGGCAGCGGGTCGATCCTCGTGCGCGAGCAGATGATCCTTCCACCCGGAGCCAGGAAATGTACGTACCTCAGGGTCTCCAGCAACTCGGTTGCGACGACGGCCTCGGCCTCGCCGCGCGGCACGAGCGGGCTCGCAACGCTCTCGCCGAAGCGGACCATACTCACGACGCTTCCTCCCCTCTGGGCCATTCCGTGGACTTCGCTCGTCTTCACGTCAAACCCGTGGGCCAGAAGGGCACTCGCAAGAAGGTTGGCCGCCAGTATCGTACCCTGGCCACCGACTCCGGCAAGCACCACAGACCTCGTAACAGCCACTCCGTTCCTTTCTTTCTTTGACTTTCCGCCCTCTTTCAAACTTTTTCCTCTTCAAACAGTATTTATAGCGTCGTGGCGGCATACCTGGGCGCAGACGCCGCAACCGAGACATGTATCCTCGAGGATCACTACCTCCTCACCGCGCTTCACCAGAGCGGGGCACGCCAGCCGGAGACAAAGCCCGCAGTCGTTACATGCCTCGCGCTCGATCGACATCGGGATGCGCTCCTTGCCCCCTTCCAACAGCACGCAGGGGCGCCTCGCGATCACCAGGGATGGGGCATCCCTCTTCATCTCCTCAGAGAGCACCCGGCGGCATTCCTCCAGGTCATACGGATCGACGACGTGTACCGACTCGATGCCGAGCGCGCGCGCGAGCATCTCGATGTCGACGGCGGTCGTGGGCTTACCCATGAGCGTCACTCCCGTGCCGGGGTGGTCCTGGAACCCGGTCATAGCGGTTGTGCGGTTGTCGAGGATAACCACTGTGAAACGTCCGTCGTTGTAGGCCATCTCCATGAGGCCAGTGAGACCGGAGTGGAAGAACGTGGAATCGCCGATGACCGAGACCACCCTGTGGCTGAGCGAGCCCTCCGTCTCTTCCCCACCGGATGCCATTTCGAGGGCCTTGTAGAGCCCGTGTCCCATCGTTATGCTCGCGCCCATGCAGACCTGGCAGTCGTGCGCCTCCAGCGGCGGCAGGACGCTCAGCGTATAGCAGCCGATGTCGCCCGCTATTATCGCCTTCAAGCGCGCCAGCGCGTACATTATCCCACGGTGCGGGCAACCGGCGCAGAGGATCGGCGGGCGCGCGGGCAGTCCGGTTATTTCCTTGATCGGCTTTTTTTCCTCTGGCCCTCCGGCAAGCTCTGGGAAGGCGTCACGCAAAACATCAACGTTGAGCTCGTCGACCCGTGGCACCCTCTCCTTGCCCTTGGGCGAGAACCCAAGCGCGGCAACGGCCTCCTCGAGGTAAGGCTCGAGTTCCTCCACCACGTAGACTTCCTTGAACCGGCCGAGGAATTCCCGCATCAGCTTACGGGGCAGCGGGTTGGTCATCGCCAGTTTAAGGATGCTTACCCCCGGGAAAGCCTCTTTCGCGTACTGGTAGGCAACGCCGCTCGTTACGACGACCGCATCCTCTGAGCCGCCGACCTTCCGCTGGCCTCCGAACTTCTCGCTGAACCTCTCGAGCTCGGCGAGCCTTTCGACGATGACGGGATGCCTGAGCCTTGCGTGTCCGGGAATCATGACCCTCTTGACCGCGTCCTTCTGATACGGCACCGGCGGCACCTTCTCCGGTTCGCTCGTAACAACCGTGCTCCTGGAGTGGCAGACCCTGGTGGTGAGCCGCAAGAGCACCGGGGTGTCGAACCGTTCGCTCATGCGGAATGCTTCCCTCGTCAGATCGTAGGCTTCCTGGCTGTCGGCCGGCTCGAGCATTGGGACATTTGCCGCTTTCGCGTAGTAGCGGTTATCCTGCTCGTTCTGGCTCGAGTGCATCCCCGGGTCGTCGGCGCTCACAATCAGGAGACCCCCTGAAACGCCGATGTAAGGAAGCGTGAACCACGGGTCCGCGGCGACGTTCAGACCGACGTGCTTCATGGCGGCCAGCGAGCGGACACCGCCAAGGGAAGCACCGACCGCCGCCTCCACCGCGACCTTCTCGTTCGGAGCCCACTCCGCATAGACGCCGTCGAAGCGGGAAAGCTCCTCGAGTATCTCGGTCGACGGAGTCCCCGGGTAGGCCGACGCGAAGGAGACCCCTGCGTGGTACGCGCCCAGGGCCACCGCCTCGTTGCCCATCAACAGAAGGCGCTTCGGCATACTTCCTCCAATAATAAAAAACCTCTTAGAAAGGTCCCTGCAAATATTAGCGTAACGATTCGAGCACAGGCAAACAATGGGGCTCCGTCACGGTGATATAATCCCTGCCATGAGTCCGGGGGACGGTAAAAACGGGATACAGGAAGACTCCGCCCTAGCCAGGCGCGCCATGGCGGGTGAGCCGGGCGCCTTTGAGGAGATATTCCTCCTCCACCGGGGACAGGTCTTCTCGCTCGCGTACAGGATGACGGGTAATGCCACCGACGCGGAGGACATCTGCCAGGAGGTCTTCCTGAAAGCGATGCGGAAGATCGGGTCCTTCCAGGGGCGCTCCACTCTTTCGACCTGGCTGTACCGCGTGGCCATAAACGTCTCGAAAGACCACCTTCGAAAGAAGACGAGAAGCGCCGAGGTGCTTCTCGGAGACGATACGCCTGAAACAAACCCGAGCCTGGTGCAGCTTTTACAGCGGAACGGCGGACCTGAAACCCAGGCAATCTCGTCAGAGGCAACGCGGCTGGTGCAGGAGGCTCTGCTGGAACTCCCCCTGAGCCTGCGGGCCCCGCTTGTCCTTCACGAACTCGAGGGCCTTGAGTATTATAAGATCTCGCGGATGCTTCACATTCCCGTCGGAACCGTAAAATCACGCATTTTCCGTGCACGGGTTAAGCTTGCCGAGATTCTCGAGCCGGACAAGGAACAATGGGGCTGAGGCTTCCGTCTAACCGTTTAGTGGGGGTTAGAAGATGCGTTGTCGTAAAGTAAGGAAGTCATTACTAGAATACGAAAGGGGCACCCTCTCCGAAAAGCAGGGGGGGGAGGTCGAGGCTCACCTCGAGGGATGCCCCGACTGTGCGGCGTTGGCCGTGAAGCTCGAGTTCTCGCGCGAGGCGCTCTCTCCGCTTGAGCCTGTAGCGATTCCAGAAGACGCTTCGGGCCGGATACTCGCATCGCTCCGGCAGGTCACTCCCCGCAAAAGGTCGTGGGTGGAACTGCTCCGCTCGCCGCGCGCGGTTACCGTCGGGGCCGTAGTGGCAGCGGTCCTAATCGCGGTCGTCGTGGTGGTCGGCCTCAGGACCGGCGGCGGCCCAACAACAGTTACAAAGACCAGTAAGGGTTCCGACCTGACCACCCCCGCTGGCGAAGCAGAGAAGCTCGAACAGTCCGCGACGAGCGGACCGAGTACGGGAGGACCAGGGGGGCCCCTTCCTCTGGTCAAGTTCACCACGAACGACTACACGCCGGACTCTCTCCGCCTAGCGTTCGACAGCCTCCAGGTTAAGAAGGGCTTCGCGAGCGCATACACGATGAGCGACTCGGTAAACCTCGCCGAAGGATTCACCAGGAAGGCGGCCGAGGATTTCGCGAATCTCGGCGGGGACGCCCCTCTGCTGGAGGCGGTGTTAACCTACATAACGTCCGGCGAGCCTACGCTCCTGCCGTGCTACATCGAGAGAGCGCGTTTCCAGGGAAAGGACTGCTGGATAATCCTGCTCGCCGGCCCGCCCAGGACCGGCGGCTCGGCGAAGCTCACGCGCACCGAGGCCTGGGTCATGGACCCGGTGAAGTTCTCCCAGAACCCGGACGCGGGCGTCGTCTTCTTCCTCGAGCAGAAGTAGCGGACCGGTCTCGGTCCGCTACGTCAGTCATATATGTTTAAGACACCGAACGTCTCTTCAATACTTGGCCTTCGACGACCTACCCTACAGGTCCTCGGGTCTCTTGTACGTCTCGACCTGCGCGGGCCCTATCGGCAGTATCACCCTGCCGTACATCTCGTTTATGAGTTCTGCCATTGCGAGGTAGATTGCGCTCCCCCCGCAGATTATGCCCACAATACCCGCCAGCTTCAGAACGGCGCCAGTGCTGCCGGGAGAGGTGAACCACGCGAAGTGTATGACGAGAAGGCCGAAGAGGATGATCAGCGTGAAGAAGACGAGCTGGAGCACCCTGTTGACCTTGAAGGTCCCGATGAACATGAAGCAGGTGAATATCCCCCAGAGCAGGAGATACCATGCCAGCCCCCTCGCGCCGGCCTCCATCGCGAGAGGCTTTAGCAGGAACGGCTTTGTCATGAGGATAAAACACAGCGTGAGCCAGAAAGCTCCGTACGCGCAGAACGCCGTCATGCCGAACGAGTTGCCCTTCTTGAACTCCAGCACCCCGGCTATAATCTGCACCGCCCCGCCGAGGAAGATCCCCATGGCGAGAATCGGGGCGTCGAGCTTAAATAGGCCGGCGTTATGGAAGTTCAGAAGCACGGTAGTCATCCCGAAGCACGTCAACCCGAGCACCGCGGGGTTCGCCAGCTTGTTTTCGCCTGCCATATCCCATCCTCCCTTGTCGTTGACAAACAGAAAACCCGGCGATGAGCCGGGCAGTCTGACTTACTTACTGAGCAACTCCTTTGCGTCCGCCAATATGTGGTCGACAACGCTCGGGTCAGCCAGGGTCGTGGTATCACCGAGCGAATCGGCCGTGCCCTCGGCTATCTTCCTCAAGATCCTCCTCATGATCTTGCCGCTTCGCGTCTTGGGCAGCGCCGGGGTGAACTGGATGATGTCCGGGGTGGCAATGGGGCCGATTTCCTTCCTGACGTGTTGCACGAGCGCTTTCCTGACTTCGTCCTCGTCTCTCGATTCGTACTCGCTCTTCAGCGTCACGTACGCGTATATGCCCTGACCCTTGATCTCGTGGGGCATTCCCACCACCGCCGCCTCGGAAACGTACTCGTGGCTGACGAGCGCGCTCTCGACCTCCGCGGTCCCGATACGGTGCCCGGACACATTGATTACGTCGTCGATCCGCCCCTGCAGCCAGTAGAACCCCTCCTCGTCGACCCTGCATCCGTCGCCGGTAAGGTAGACCCCGGGAAACATCGAATAGTACGTGTTCTTGAAGAGCTCGTGGTTTCCGTAGATGGTGCGCATCAGGCCGGGCCATGGCTGCTTGATTATGAGGAAGCCGCTCTCGTTCACTTCCGCCTCGGTCCCATCCTGCCTGAAGATCGCCGGTACGATCCCGGGAAACGGGAAGCTCGCGGAGCCCGGTTTCATGGGTGTCGCTCCCGCCAGCGGGGTTATCAGTATCCCGCCCGTCTCCGTCTGCCACCAGGTGTCGAGCACCGGGCACCTTCCGCCGCCGATGTTGTCGTAGTACCAGAGCCAGACCTCCGGGTTGATGGGTTCGCCTACAGTGCCGAGTATCCTCAGGGACGAGAGATCGCGTGTCTTCGTCCACTTGTCGCCGAGCCTCATCAGCGAGCGGATCACCGTCGGGGCCGTATAGAAGATCGTCACCTTGTCCTTTTCGCATATCTCCCAGAACCTGTCGGGTTCCGGGTAAGTCGGTATCCCCTCGAACATAACGCCTGTGCAACCGTTGGCGAGCGGCCCGTAGACGATGTAGCTGTGTCCCGTCACCCAGCCGATGTCCGCGGTGCACCACCAGATGTCATCGTCCTTGACGTCGAAGATCCACTTATGGGAGAGGGCCACGAAGAGTAGGTACCCCGCGGTCGTATGGAGGACTCCCTTTGGCTTTCCGGTGCTTCCGCTCGTGTACAGGATGAAGAGAGGGTCTTCGGCATCCATTGGTTCCGGAGGGCACTCGGACTTGACGTCGTCTTCCGACAATTCCTCGTCCCACCAACGGTCGCGACCTTCCTGCATCTCTATTGGCGTGTCCGCCCGCCTTACCACAAAGACGTTCTTGACGCCCGGGCACTCCTCGAGTGCCGCGTCGGCGTTCTTCTTGAGAGGTACGAGCTTTCCGCCCCTGTAGCTGGCGTCTGCCGCGACAAGCGTCTCGCAGTCGCTGTCGAGTATCCTGTCCTTCAAGGCATCCGAGCTGAACCCGCCGAAGACGACACTGTGTACGGCGCCTATCCTCGCGCAGGCGAGCATCGCGATGGGAAGCTCCGGGATCATCGGCAGGTATATGCAGACCCTGTCCCCTTTCTTCACCCCGTACTTCTTGAGGACGTTAGCGAACTTGCAGACCTCGTCGTATAACTGCTGGTAGGTGAGTGTCTTGCTCTGGCCAGGTTCATCGGCTTCCCATATATAGGCTATCTTGTCCCGCTTGTCGGTCTTCAAGTGCCTGTCGAGGCAGTTATAGGAAACGTTGAGCTTTCCCCCCTCGAACCAGGTGTGCTTGTACTCCTTGTCATCCCAGTTGAAGACCTTGTCCCATTTCCTGACCCAGTCCAGTGTCTCCGCCATCTCTGCCCAGAAGCTCTCGGGTTCGTCGATGGATCTGTCGTAGAGCTCCTTGTATTCCTCGTAGCTCTTTACATATGCCTTCTTACTGAGCTCCTCGGGCGGGAAGAACTTCGTCCTCTCCCCGGCCACCGTGCCTTTTTTCTCTTCACCTTCAGACGCCATCTTCAATCACCTTTCCCCTTGATCGGGATTTGTCACTTCAAACCGGGAAACCGGTGTACGTATGCTCCGGGCGCTGGTTCATGATTCGCGGTCGTTCCGCCCGGCCAAAACTACGGTATTATAATAGAGCGGAAGTCCGAACTTCAAGTATCAATTCCCCTGCCTGTCACTCGTTCCTTGAGCCGGCCTGTCCAGTCCTGTATACCCTCACCAGTCCTGCACGAGACCTCGAAGATCTCGACCGATGGATTCATCTTGCGCACGGTCTCTTTGAAAAGCTCGAGGTCGAAGTCGGTATAGGGTATCAGGTCTATCTTGTTGACTATCAATACGTGGCACTCCGAGAACATGAGCGGGTACTTGAGCGGCTTGTCGTGCCCTTCCGCAACGCTCAGTATCATGACCTTCAAGTCCTCCCCCAGCCGGAACTCGGCCGGACAGACCAGGTTACCGACGTTCTCCACTACCACGAGGTCCGCCCCCTCGAGGTCGAGCCGCCCGAGCGCGGTGTTTACCTGCTTTGCCTCGAGATGGCAGGAGCCGCCGGTGTTGATCTGGATCGCCTGCACTCCCCTCTCCGCGATCCTCTCGGAATCAACCTTGCCCGCTATGTCGCCCTCGATGACCGCGCAGGAAAACTCGTCCTCCAGATCCTCCAGGGTCCTCAGTATCATGCTGGTCTTGCCGGCCCCCGGACTCGACATCACGTTGACCATGAAGACGCCTAAGCGGTCGAGCAGCGCGCGGTTCTCCCGCGCGATTATCTCGTTGGCGTCGAATATCCCCTCAAGTACCTCGATCTCCATCCGAACCCCCTAGTTGATCTCGATCGACTCGACCTGGAACTCTCTCCCGGATACGATCTCGGTGTCGGTCCCGCCGCACTCGGGGCAGGTAAAGTCGTACTCCTCGACTTTGAACTCCTTGCCACAGTCGGGGCACCGGGCAATGAGCTGGGTGCGACGGAAAGCGAGCTCGGCCCCTTCCGCGATCGTATCCCGGCTGATGAGCTCGAAATAGAACCTTACCGGGTCTTCCATAACCGTGCTCATCTCACCAAGGACGAGGTTTACGCGGCTCACCTTGCTGGCTCTGTTCCTCTCGGCGTGTTTCAGGACAACCGCCATCATGCTTTCGACAACAGAAAGCTCATGCATGTCCAACCTCGAATTGGGTCAGGTCTTGAACCGTGGATTCTTATTACGTTGTCCGGTTTGAGGCTTGAATTCAAGATTCAAGATCTGGCCCCGATGTTCAATACTATGTGGCCATAACGTAGATGTAAACAGCAGCTGCAACGACTGACCTGTATGTCACAAAAAGGGTCAGCGACATGCGTGAAGAACGCTGAAATCCCTGGCATTCTTTCCCCACGGCAGGAAGGCCATCATCACCATGGCCGGCAGCGCTTTCTTACTTGACAAGCGCGTGTTTTCTATCGAGGAACTCGCGGTACTCGTAGAGCGCCGCGAGCGTCTTGGCGCCGCGCTCCGGCGATGGGTATATGACGACCTCGCTCTGGCGCGCGAGCATGGGCGTTATGGCGCCGGAGGTCGGGAAGGACACCGCGATGATGGGCTTGTCCGTCTCCGCCATCAGGTCGATGACCTTTTCCCGGTACGCATCGTCGACAGCCTGCAGCTGCTTGAGGAATTCGCCCGCTATGACGCGCGGCTTTATGTCCCCCCGGTCAAGCTCCTCCAGCAGCGGCCCCTCGAGCACGAACGACTGGAAGGAGGATGTTGCTCCCATGGTGCCCAGCGTGATGACGGCGTCAACGACCGGGCACCGCGCCAGTATCTCGATGCATGAGAAGTGCTTCGATAGATCCAGCGTACCCACAAGGTCGACCGGGTTCCCCCTGCTCCAGTACGGCGGCAGTATTCCATCCAGCTGCTCAAGGGTATCATCGGGAAGCTCGACGAGCTCGAGGCCGTACTTCGCGAGAGCGTCGGCCGTCACGACGCCCCAGCCTCCTCCCCAGGTCAGCACTCCTACCCGCTTCCCCTTAGGATAGGGGACTGCGGCAAAAGCCTTGGCGATGTCGAGCATCTCCTCCGTGGTATCGGCCTCTATCATGCCGACCTGCCTGAGCACTCCGTTGAAGATCGTCTCGTCCGCGGCAAGAGCAGCGCTGTGAGACCGCGCAGCCCTCGCACCAGCGTCGGTCTTGCCCGCCTTAAGCACCACTATCGGCTTTTTCGGTGAGGTCTCGAGAGCGACCTCGATGAAGCGGCGGCCCTCGCGCAGCCCCTCGATATACAGAAGTATGACATCGGTGTCAGGATCCTCCGCGAAGTACTCAACATAGTCGGCGCACTTCAACTCCGCTTCGTTGCCGATGCATACGAAACGAGAAAAACCGACGCCGAGGGCACTGCCGAGGCTCAGCATCTGGGTACCGAGGTTCCCGCTCTGCGCCGCGAACCCTATCTTGCCCGCCACGGGCCGGACCGGCGGCATCAACGCGTGCAATGAAGAGCGGGCGGAGTACACGCCCATGGTGTTAGGTCCTACGAGGCGCATGCCGGAACCGTCGAGCAGCTTCGTGAGATCCTTCTCAAGCGCCGTGCCCTCCTCGCCCGTCTCGCTGAAACCGCCTGAGATCACTATGCAGCTCTTGACGCGCTTCTCAACACACTCCTTTACCACGGGTATGACTGCCGGTGCGGGGACGGTGACGACCGCGAGGTCGACGTCCCCCGGGATGTCCATAACCGATTTGAAAACCTTGTGATCCAGGATCTCCTCGTCGTGGGGATTTACCGGGTAGAATTTTCCCTTGTAGCCGCCGGCCAGTATATTGGCTGGCACGATGTAGCCCCACTTCATCTTTGTGTTGCTGGCTCCTATGACCGCGATCGTTCGCGGATCGAAAAGGTGTTTCAACTGTTCGCTTATCTTCGTCCGGCCCACTAAAACCTCCATGTAACGACATCCGGCAGCGAGCGCCAAGCGCCTGCTACCCGGTCTATCTCAAGTCACGGTACTTCCGCTTCAGGCCCCCGACCACCCACGTGGCCTCCAGTACGATTCCCCCGCTCATCTTTGACTCGCCCACACGGCGATCCGTAAAGACTATAGGGAGTTCGAACACGTCGAAGCCCATGATTGTACAGACGTAGGCCATCTCGACCTGGAAACCGTATCCGGTTGCGCTAATCCTCGAAAGGTCTACCGCCCTCAGCACTTCGCTGCGATAGCATCTGTACCCGCCGGTCGCATCCTTAACCTTGAGCCCGGTGCACATCTTCGTGTAGAGGTTGCCCCCGCGGCTTATCATTTCGCGTACAAAACCCCAGTTCTCGACGCCGCCGCCATCGACGTACCGGGAGCCTATGACCACTTCGTGGTCGCCTATCGCCGATAGGAACTGCGGTATGTAGCGCGGATCGTGGGAGTAGTCGGCGTCCATCTCGAAGATGCAGGTCGCTCCCATGTCCAGTGCTTCGCCAAACCCGTAACGATATGCGGTCCCGAGCCCCTGCTTGCCGGGACGGTGCCGCACGTGCACCTCCCGGAACTCCCCGGAAAGCCTGTCCGCTATCTCCCCCGTCCCGTCGGGGGAGTTGTCATCCACGATCAGGATCGAGACGCCGCATTCGAGATTGAGGATATCTCGCACGATCCCCTCTATATTCTCACTCTCGTTATACGTCGGTATGATAATGACCGGTAGCATCCCATCCATCACCGCTTTCAACAGTCAGGACTGACAGGCTCCAGGCGGGCTAAAGGATATTTTAAGCCGGGTTCACGGTCAAGCGACTATCAGCGTTCCCAGCCATACCTGCCGACCAGGGGGACAAAGACGCAGGAGCCCTCTTCCCGGGTAATCGTTCTATCCCCTCTTTTTTCAACAACAGTGAGCATCTGGACGGCGGATGAACCCACGGGTATGACCAGGCGACCCCCGTCCGCCAGCTGCTCGACGAGCGTTGGCGGCACACTTGGGGAGCCAGCCGTAACGATTATTCCCTCGTACGGGGCATGCTCGGACAGGCCCTCGGTCCCATCGCCTACGACCACCTCTACGTTTGTGACTCCCGCATCCCGCAACCGCCTTCCGGCCGATTCCGCAAGCGACGGTATACGTTCAACCGTGTATACGAAGCGGGCAAGCTTGGACAGGACAGCCGCCTGGTAACCGCTCCCGGTCCCTATCTCGAGTACAGTCTCTCCACCTTTAAGGTGAAGAAGCTCGGTCATCCAGGCGACCATGTAAGGTTGGGATATCGTCTGCCTTTCGTCTATCGGGAGGGGGCAGTCATCGTAAGCGCGTTCACGGTAGGCGGGAAGGACGAAAAGGTGCCTGGGCACCGTCTGCATCGCCTCAAGAACGCGGCGGTCCCTGATACCCCTGCTCTCGAGCTGTCTTTTCACCATTGAAAGGCGAAGCTCGTGATAAGGGTCGCCCTCGTCCTTCCTGCGCTTAACGGTCATCTGTGCTTTGACCTGATAACAAACGAGGCGGACAAGCGTCCGCCCCTGGATGGAACTGCCGCCCGAAACGAACTGAGTGGAAGCCCGGCACCTGCGCTCCGACCTCTATAACTCGTCAGAGCTTGTGTACATATTGAAGATCTTTGTGAGCCCGGTAATCTTGAAGATGCGGAGGATCTTGTCCTGGTTGCAGATAATCCCGAGCTCTCCCTCGTGCTGCTTGACCCTCTTCAGGCCGCCCACCAAAACGCCAAGGCCTGTGCTGTCGAGAAAATCGACCTCGTCCAGGTCGACCGCGATCTTGTACCGCCCCTTATCGACTGCATCCACGATGGTCTCGCGCAGGGCGGGCGCGGTATAGATGTCCACCTCGCCCTTCAACTTGATTACCGTATGCTCCCCAACATCCCTGGTAGATACCTCGAGTTCCAAGTTCTCCTCCCGGCTAAGCGCCGGATCAAGATCCGGCTGAACGGAGGTCGTCGCCGCTACACTACTTCTGCTTGGGCCTCTTCACGAGCGAGTTACAGCGGGGGCACCGGGCCTCATCCTGGCCGGGCTCGAGCGATACGCGGTTGCCGCAGTTATGACACCTTACCCTGAGGATCTCCTCGCCCACCTTTTCATGTCCGTGGGGTCCTCTAACCACCCTCCGACACCTCCTATCTCTTCCCGCTACGATCTATCTTCTAGATTCGCTCAGGGTTTCCTACCGGCCCAGAGCTTATTAATTATACTACTCAAACGCGAACGGGGTGGAGAATCGTAGCCCGGAGAGAACCTATTCGCCTTGCCACAGCTCGCGAGCCCAGTCGCCCCGCGGCTTCACTTTTCCCTCAGGCATGGTGACCCGCCAGGAAATCCAGTGCGATTCACGGCCAACCTCGTATACGAAAGAGACTACAAAAACGTTTTTCGCGGTCTCCTCGGCACCCCAACTGGGCTTGAATCCCTCCCGTACGATCTTTTGACCTTTGTCACGGACGAAGTCTTCGATACCCTCACCGACCGTGGTATCGGTGCCGGGTATGGCGTGCAGCTTCACGATCTCGACGGGTTGCTTGGCACGGTGCGAGAACTGGTACCAGCCGAAGAAGACCACCAGCAAGAGTGCCGCGATCCCCGTGGCGGCGAGCAACAACGCTTTCAGCTTTCGGCTCGCTTTGCCGTCTTCACCCTGTCTTAACTGCGGCCCGCTTTGCACTCGACTTCATGCCTCCCCGGCTTCACCACATAGAGAAGATTATATTACTATGGCTCGCAGTTGAACGTTCCACGGTTTCGGCTACAATTAGAAACACAAACGGGGCCGTGGTCCAATGGGAAGATGCGTCCTTCGCGCGGACGAGATGGGGGTTCGATTCCCCCCGGCTCCACCATCTGTTTGGGCAACTCATTACGTAGATACTCCCCACTATCGTGGGGACCCCTACTGACTAATGGGGATATCGAACCAGGGGGGTTTTTCTTTTGTGGGGGGAGCATCCCCCCGCAATCCATCATGGGGGGTACCAGCAAGAACGCGCTGGCGGTCTTGCGCCCCAGGGGGGCGCGAGCCCCCCTTGGGGGAGCGAACGCGGGTGAGCGACGGGTTCGATTCCCCCCGGCTCCACCATCTGTTTGGGCAACTCATTACGTAGATACTCCCCACTATCGTGGGGACCCCTACTGA
>Ga0315281_10001611_pt1 | contig 33497 bp, 33 predicted proteins | sample YL17G07_0_MG_FD_204540 | JGI IMG/M metagenome (GOLD analysis project Ga0315281, IMG submission 204540) | Sediment microbial communities from Yellowstone Lake, YNP, Wyoming, USA - YL17G07_0 | ecosystem: Environmental > Aquatic > Freshwater > Lake > Sediment | place: USA: Wyoming | collected...
TCTCTGTCTCAGTGATTCTCCTAGTTGTCCTTCTGGGCATCTTTGTCACGGTAAGAAAGAGAAGGATGGGAGCTGACAGAGCAGGGCCCACTGTTTGACGCGCGTCATGGCCTGCACAGAACTTGTGAATGACACTCCAGACTGAAATGGTGGCGGGTCCGCGGGTATCCAGCCCCATTCGGGTTCGGAACCCTATCTGTCTCGGGCTCCAAACCAGTCACAAAGCGATCGTATGCATTCCAGACCTACTTGCTTTGTATCAGTCAACGATGAAGGAGTGGCTGCTCTACAGCTAGCTTGTCGCATGCGATACTGCTTGAAGCGAACTTGAAACAAGCGCCAGGTTGACAGGTTTAAACGCTCACGCAGAATGACGAAGACCACAAAGATTGAAGGCGCCAGAATCAGGCTCTCACATAGAGACAGGTCAAGAAACATCCCGAGTTGAAGGTTCCATAATGTGGGCCGGGAGGGATTTGAACCCTCGACCTCTGCCGTTCTCACCGTTCATGCGTAGGATGTGAGGGCAGCGTCACTTAACCGAGCTGGACTACCGGCCCGTACAGGTGAGTTACCTGCGTTTCTCTTGCTGATCTATGCTTTAGAAGTTTGCGAGCTTGCGCTCTGAGATAGCACTCGTCGTAGGCTTTGGAAGTCGATCATGATTATCTGACGTAGGCTACTGTCATACAGTGCCGCAGCGGGATGATACAGAGGCACGATCCTCACGCTCCCAGCTAGAAACAGTCTCCCGTGCACGTGTCCGATCGTATCTTCTTCTAGGCCGAATCGTTTGAAGACCTGCGATCTCGCTGTGTCCCCGAGCATGCAGATGACTTCTGGTTTGAGGAGTTCGACCTGTTTGTCCAGGTAGGGTTTGCAGGCTGCAATCTCTTCCGTGTTGGGCTTACGATCCTTGACCCAGTTGCCCCCCTTCTCGGTGGGGCGACATTTGACGATGTTTGTGATGAACACTTGATCCCGCTGGAGACCGATCGACTGTAAGCATTCGTCTAGGAACTTACCCGCTCGACCGACAAACGGACGGCCTTCAAGATCCTCTTGTCGACCAGGTCCCTCGCCGATGAACATCGTCTTCGCGTTTACGGGCCCCTCGCCAGGAACCGCCTTGTGCCTGCCCCCTGAGAGAGGGCACAGTGTGCAAGTCAGGATCTTCTCGTGGAGGTCTCGGAGGCTCGTTTCTGCGTTGTTGCTCATCGTTGTGGCTCCTCAAGTGGGGACGGTTTGAGAAAGGTTCGCGCAAGATATATCTGAGCCCCCCAGCATTAGGCCCGAGGCCTCAAGGCGATTCAACGTTGCCGATAACAGACGTATTCAAGAAACAACTCGCGCAGGAGCACAGACTACACTACAAAGTATGTCGCGACTGCGGAGCAAGAAACGCGAAAGCGGCCACAGGCTGCCGAAAGTGCAGAGGCCACAACCTCCGCTGGAAGAAACGTGAACTCGGAGCCAAGTAGCAGCACCGTTCGCCGGCTATACTGCTCATCAGTACTCTGCGGATGCCTGCGTCGCGTCGTCTATTGAATGCCTAGTTGGACTTTGGCTTCTGGGCTCATCTTGTCGGGGCTCCACGGTGGGTCCCAGACAACCTCTACGGTTGCTTCCTTCACTCCGCTGACGCTTTGCAGTTTCTCCTTGACCTCTCGTGAGATGAATGTGTGCATTGGGCAACCGGGCGCGGTGAGCGTCATCTTCACATGCACATTGTCTCCGTCGACGTTCACGTCGTAGATTAGGCCTAGGTCCCAGACGTTCACTGGGATCTCAGGATCATAGCATTCTTTGAGCGCTTTCACGATCTCCTCCATAGTGACCAAACAAGTCACCTCCCTGATTCCCTCTCCGTTGACTTCTCCGTGCTTCTCAGCTGCTGAGGCACCTTGAGCTGTCTTGTCTTCTCAATCAATCTTTGGGCTATCGGCGCGAACTCCGGACTCTTGTACTCCTCGATCTTTCCTTCATCGCACAGTTGCGATATCAATGGGTCCACAGGGATCGAGCCTAGGAACTCTATGTTGGCTGCATTGGAGGCTTCTTGTCCTTTGGAGGCTCCAAACAACTCGATCTTCCTTCCACAGTCTGGACAGGCCACGTAGCTCATGTTCTCGATTAGCCCGAGGATTGGGGCGTTCATGATCTTCGCCATGTTGATCGCTTTGGCAACAATCGTCACCGCCAAATCCTGCGGAGAGGAAACAATCAAGACCGCATCGAGCGGAAGAGACTGGAAAACCGTCAGCGGGGCATCAGAGGTTCCCGGAGGCAAATCAACGAGCAGGAAGTCAAGTTCTCCCCATTCGAGGTCACTGTAGAGTTGGCGTATTGCGCTGTTGATCATTGGACCACGCCAAATTAGGGCGGCATCATCGCGATCCATGAGGAGATTCATGGAGACCAACTTGATACCGGCGCGACTGGTAGGCGGGGCTAAGCCAGTTGGTGCATGGATTGGATGGTCTTTGACTCCGAAAATCTTGGCTATGCTTGCTCCTGTTAAGTCTGCGTCAAGGACTCCTACTGAGAAACCATGTCTTCGCAGCTCAACAGCCAGGAGGGCTGTGACCAGAGACTTGCCGACTCCTCCCTTGCCTGAAGATATTGCTATGATTTGGCCGATCTTCCCTTTGGGAAGCCTCTCAATTCCCGTTGGTTGAGAACGCCACGTTTGCTGAACATTGTTCTGTTCTGCGGTCGGACGATTCTTCAGCGTCTGCGAGACGTGGCCTCGTTCTTGGTCGGTCATAGAGGAGAGTTGAACCTCGACCTTTGCGACACCTTCCATTCCTGAGGCGGCCTTGATCACGTCGTCTCTGATTGTCTCTCTGAGCGGACAGTTGGGAATTGTCAGCGCGACCTCAACGTGCACTGTGCTTCCTTGCACTTCAACGGCCTTAACCATACCAAGACTCACGATACTGGCGCCGATTTCCGGGTCCTTCACATTCTTGAGGACCCGCATGACGTCCTCTCTGGTGACCATTGCATGAGAGCCTGCCGCGCATAACCTATGTCATATATATACGCTTTCCGAGCGAGCGAATCTGTCTTCGACGCCCGTTGGTGATGCTTATTCGATCGAGTAGTCGCCGTCAGGAAACACTGTCACCACAATCGGTCTGGAGACTCGGGTACCGGACACGTGATTCCTCGCCTTGAAACGCATATCTTCATAGATTCGGGTGAAATTCGCGCCTAGCTTGATCTTTGCACGGTTTGCACGGTTCAGAATCATTCGTGGGATATCCACGAGGTGAGTTCCTTTGGGAATCTCCACTGAAACAGCCAACCCTTGATGCTTCAGGTTGTCGAGAGTCGCCCTAGCACGTTCGATGTTTGTCTTCGCCCGTGATTCCAAGAGAACAACATTCTCCCTACTCGTTCCGATTTGCTGGGCGACTCGTTTCTGCGTGTACCCTTGCGCTCTGAGTCTCAGAACTTCTATCTGACGCTCCGTGAGCAGACCCGAAGCGCGTTTGGCGGAACGTTGTCGAGCCATGATGATGGATTCCAGTTACTTTGCCACTTAAACGTGACGCGTCCATCAGAGCACGTAATCATGACCCTAGGGGCGTAGCCGGTCTCGGTCTCTTGGGTAGAAGATGCATTCTCTGATGTTCTCAGCACCTGTCACGAGCATGACGAGCCTGTCAATGCCTATTGCCCAGCCGGCGTGGGGGGCGAGGCCCATTCGAAAGACGGCTAAGTGGTCTTTGAAACTCTCTGGATTTAGCCCTTGTTCCTTCAATCTTCTGAGCAGCACGGAATATTCATGAACTCGTGTTCCGCCTGAAGCCAGCTCTAGCGCGCCGTACATCATGTCAAACGAGTCAGAATACTTCGGGTCATCCTCTCTCGGGGAGATATAGAACGGCTTGATGGCCGACGGCCAGTCAGTCAGGAAATAGTATCCTGGATAGAGTTCGCCGAGTTTCTTCTCGGCGGCCGTTGGCATGTCTTCTCCCCACTTTACCTCGACACCTTCCTTCGAGAGTTTCCCGATCACTTCATCGTAGGTGAGGCGCTTGAAGGGCAGAGGTGGCACTTCGAGGCGGACGTTCAATGTCTCCAGCTCTCTTGAGCAACGGCTGACAACCGCCTTGTACACTTCGTGAATCAGCCGCTCAAGAACCTCGAGCACGCCCTTCTGGTTCATGAACGCGCATTCGATGTCGAGCGACGTGAACTCGCTTATGTGTCTCCTCGTGCGTGATTCCTCAGCTCGGAAGAAAGGTCCGATCTCGAAGACCTTCTCGAAGACTGAGGTCAACTGCTCCTTGTACAGTTGTGGGCTCTGAGCCAGGTACGCTTTCTGCCCAAAATAGTCCAACGAAAAGAGAGCGGCCCCGCCCTCGGTCGCTGATCCGATCAGTCTGGGTGTTTGTATTTCCGTGAAGTTGTCAGCGATCAGAAAGTCTCTTGTGGCGCGGAGGATCTCGTGGCGTATCTTGAAGATGGCTCGTGAAGTGCTTCTTCTGAGATCCATCACTCGAGCGTCGAGCCGAACATCAATGTCCGCGGGCACTCGCCCTGTAGGATCCAAGGGTAGCGGATAGACAACATCGCCTAGAAGCTTCATGTCGGTGGGAGCTACTTCGACGCCTCGTGGAGCCTCTTTCCGAGCCTTCACCTTCCCTCGGACGCCAATGGCGTACTGTTTGCCCACGGTGGCGAGCCTGTCAACAACACTGGCGGGAGCGTTCTTCTTGAAGACTGTAACCTGCACGATGCCTTCTCGGTCGCGCAAGGTGAGAAAAGTGAGATTGCCTAGGTCGCGTATGTCCTCGACCCAGCCGAACAGCGTGACCTCTTGACCATCCAGCTCCGGAGTAACTTCAGTAGAATAGTGCGACCTTCTCCAATCACCCAAGCTGTCCAGTGTCATTCGTTATTCCTCGTCATTTCTTTGCGAGCAGTTTGGCGATCTCTCCGGGCTTGAGGGCAACTCGTACGCCCGCGGCCTTAAGGGCCTCAAGCTTCGATTCTGCAGTTCCGGTTCTTCCCATTATTATTGCTCCTGCGTGACCCATACGCTTTCCCGGTGGAGCGGCTCTGCCGGCAACATACGCAGCGACTGGCTTAGGGTACTTTGTGTCTTTGATATACTGTGCCGCCAGTTCCTCGGCGTTACCGCCTATCTCGCCAACCAGCGCGACCGACTTCGTCTGCGGATCTTTCCTGAACATTTCTAAGATTTCGACGAAGCTGAGGCCTACGATTGGGTCGCCTCCAAGACCTAGACACGTCGACTGTCCCAAGCCAGCTCTGCTGAGACTCGCGGCTATCTCGTAGGTCAACGTTCCGCTTCGGGAAGCTAAACCAACTTCTCCTTTCTTGAACACGTGTGCGGGCATGATGCCGAGCTTGCACTCGCCTGGCGTGATGATGCCTGGAGTGTTGGGACCAACTATGACGCATCCTCTCTCTTTCGCCCGAGCCATGATCTCCATCGAGTCTCTGATCGGGATTCCCTCTGTGATCAACACGATCGGATTCAGTCCATGCGAGATCACTTCGAGTGTAGCATCGCGAGCAAATGGAGCTGGAACGAAGATAATCGACGCGTTGGCACCAGTCTTCGTAACTGCTTCTTTGACCGTATCGAAGACAGGGGTACCTTCAACCTGCATGCCGCCTTTTCCGGGAGCAGTTCCTCCAACGATCTTGGTTCCATACGCGAGCATCAGCTTCGTGTGAAAAGTACCCTGAGAACCTGTGATATTCTGCACAATCGCCTTCGTATTCGAACCAACCAGTACGGCCATGTCATTTCGCTCCTTTCACAAGCTCAACGGCTCTTGCTGCAGCATCCTCCATTGTTTCCAGCGAAGGTATGCCAGCGTCTTGGAGGATCTTGCGTCCCTCTTCCTCATTCGTGCCTACGAGCCGGATGACAGTTGGTTTCGTGAGCCCGAGCCTCTTTCGAACATCAAGCAATCCTTTCGCAACTTCATCACAGCGCGTGATTCCGCCCATGATGTTTAGGAAGAGTACTTTCACCTTCGGATTGCCCAGGACTATTTCGAGACCGTTCGAAATCCGCTCCGCATTTGCGCCTCCGCCTAGGTCGCAGAAGTTTGCCGGCCGCCCACCGTAGTCTTGGATCATGTCCAAGGTTGCCATGACTAGGCCTGCGCCGTTGCCGACTATCCCGACGTCCCCGTCGAGCTCGACGTAGGCGAGCCCCTTCTCACGCGCTTTCACTTCAAGCGGCGATAACTCATGTTCCACGTCCCTCGATTCCTCGAGTAGGGATTTGTGCCTGAACAATGAGTTGTCATCAACGATCATACGCAGGTCTGCGGCAACGAATTCTCCCTCTTTCGTCTCGACCAGTGGATTCGACTCAGCGAGCTCGCTGTCGTACTCAGTCGCCGCCGAGCAGAGCTCCGTAATGAAGGCACCGAGTTCCACAACTTGGGGTCCCTTGTACCCGAGCGACTGCGCCAACTCGCGAGCCTGAAATCCCTCCAATGCTCTCCCAGGCTCGAGGGGACGCTTGATTATCTTCTCAGGTGTCTTTTGGGCGACCTCCTCGATGTCCACGCCTCCCACCTGAGAAGCCAGCAGAGTGTAGCATTTGGCTGGACGATCCACTACGAGCCCAACATACAGCTCACGTGCGATGTCGAGTTTCTTCTCGACGAGGACTTTGGTGACTTTCTCGCCTTTGATCTTGGATCCGAGGATAGCGGACGCGGCCTTCTCGGCATCATCAGGGGTGTCGGCGATCTTTATCCCACCTGCTTTGCCTCTCCCCGCGACCAGAACTTGCGCTTTCACCACTACTGGGCAAGCGAGTTTCTCCGCGATTCCTTTTGCTTCTTGAGCGCTCGATGCAAGATAGCCAGGGGGCACATGCAGACCATATTTAGAAGCGATCTGCTTCGCCTCATACTCGAAGATCTTCAGTCATCTCCACCTTCAATATGCGAGCTTTCGGAAGCGGCTTATTGTTTCTGATCGGTTGATATAACGCCTTCCGGGACCAACAAGCGAGCCGCATTCTATTCAGTGAGGCTGCGGGCTGAAGCACCGAGCAAGGTTAATTAGAGTTGCAGAGTCGTAGTGGCTCGATGAAACGTTCCGCTCTACGGAGCGGGATGTTGAAGAGACAGCCAAGGGCAACGAAACGATGAAGACTAATGGTGAAAACTATCCTGGACGCGTTCTGCGTCAAGAGCGGCATACTTTGCCGCAAGTGCCAAGAGAAGATTGAGAAAGGTCAGATAACGGATCTTGACCTGAAGATCATTAGACTCCTTACCGAACTTGAGAAAGAGAATCCTGCACTGCAGGATGTGACGTACCACAAAGCCGTTGAAGCTGAGAACAATGTGGTAATCCTTGTCGACAGACGAGACATGGGAAAGATCCTCTCAGGAGGAGCGAAGACGGTTCATGCAATATCCGACTCGGTCGGAAAGAAAGTGAAGATCCTCAGCTACGGAGGAGACGACCGACAGTTTTTGGAAGACCTGCTAAGCCCGCTTTCGATCATGACCGTGAACACTATCTGGATTCCTGACGGCAGCACAGAGACCAAGGCAATAATCAGCGGCCGGGAACCGAGAAGAATGCCGGTGGACCTCGCGATCGTGAAGGGGCTCGCGAAGGAAATTCGAAACATGAGCCTCAGGATCGAGTTTGAGAGATCCTAACCGCTCACGATCTCACAGGGTAGGTCACGTTCTTCTGAGGCACTGTCACACTGGCCACTCCGGAGATGAACTTCGCGTACAACTCCGGATGATCGGTGTGGATAGGGTACACCGTCTTGGGACTGATTCTGGCTATGGCTGACTTGAGTTGATCAGGCATTATGTGACCCGAACAATGCACATGGTACATCGGCAATCCGAAATGGTCAAGCCAGTTTACGACACGCTCAAATTCGAATTCCTGTTCCTCATTGAAGGGTTCGGAAATCGAGAGAATGAAACAACTCCCGGGCTCTGGGCGAATGTCAATCAGTTCCTTGAAGGAACTAGCTGAACTCACGAGAACCGTCTTGCTCTGCATGTTCTTGATGTCAGATGCTTCCACCACGTTTTGAAACGAGAGCACGTTCTTCTCCCATTCGTAGTATCGCTTCTTGCTACGCTGATATACGACCACGTTCTCGTCGTGAGCAACATCTGGGATGTCGATTCGGCCTTCGGCTGCAAGCTTCGAAAGCAAGTGTGCCTGCCTGAGCGAAATTGCCAGAGTCCGTCCGTTCTCTTTGGCGACGTTGTAGAAGGTCCTAAACCTGTCCACGTCCACGTTTGAGAAGTCTGCCAAGACAAGCTTCGAACTTGCTTGTATGACCGAGGAGATCTTCGACTGCACTTCCGCTTCTGTAGTCAAAGTTGCACCGATGAGGTTTGTTCCTTCTGCCAGCAGTGCGTCTGCCTTCGCTTGGCGTGCGCGTTCGATGAAGTCGTCCGTCATTCGTGATTTCGGTCCATGGACTCTAAGATCTCCCGTGTAGACGAGTGTGCCTTCGGATGTGTGCACAATGAAGCCATATGCTGCGGGCACCGAATGATCGACATGTATCGGCTCAACTTCAATGGAGCCCAGCCGGATCTTCGCGCCTGTCCTGAATGTTTCGAACCTAAGACCTGAGATGTCTGCTTCCAAGCTCTTGGTTCGAGTCTCATACAGCGCCCGGATTATGGTTGCGGTCGTCTCTCCGCAATAGACTGGTATCTTCCTGTTGAGGAATGAGATACAGGCTGAATGGTCTCCATGTGAATGAGAAAGAAAGACGCCTTGGACGCTGGGTTCGGATTCCTCGAACTTGTACAGACCTTGGAGTTTGGGGAGCATTCCGAACTCGAATAGTTCTTTCTCATCCCTCGGCGAGAGCAGCGGCTCTGAGTAGAATCTTCTGCGGTCTGCGTAGCTCACTCCGAAGTCTAGCAGAATTCTAGTGTCGCCGTCTCGGATGAGGAATTTGTTGCCGCCTATCTCTCCGACTCCGCCGAGCGCAATGAAGGTGGAGTTTGATTCTCGCAAGCGGATACGTCTCTGCGAGCACTATTGCGGAATGCTTTGATATTCTCTTGCTTTTGCGGGGCGGCAACGATTATCAGTAGGTTGCCTTGAGATTGCGGCGAGATCACTTTGCTGAAGGGCGCAATCTTCGACCTCGGAGAGACACTGATGCACCTTACCGTAACCTGGGAGCAGGTCAGAGAATGGAGAATGAAGGCTATCTACGAGGCGTTCACGGAGCACGGGGTCAGCCTGGATCTAGACGACCTGAAACGAGAGTACTTGCGACTGCATGAGGAGGAATCTGAGTACGCAGCTCGCACACTGGAGGAGATAGAAATCCGGGAATCGTTTGTGAAGCTGTTCGATCGACTCGGAGTGAGACCAAGACAGCAACCAGAGATGGGGGACCTGGTGAAGAGATTCTTTGCGCTGGAAGCGGAGTCGTGGGCCATCTTCCCCGGAATCCCGGAAATGTTGCAGCAAGTCCGCGATCTCGGCTTGAAGATGGGTCTACTCTCAAACGCGCGAAACGACTGGGCCGTCAGAGAGATCATGGAGCGTCTGGGTCTCACCCGATATTTCGATGTGATCTTGACATCGGCGGGTTTGGGAGTGAGAAAACCTAGACCGGAGCCTTTTCGGGAGATGCTGAAAATGCTCGGAATCGCACCAGCCGAAGCCGTGATGGTTGGGAATTCAATGGAGGCTGATGTGGCGGGAGCCGTGCCCCTCGGCATCAAGACAATCCGCGTCAAGTTCGGCAACAGTGTTGATGAATTGAAAATTGATCTAGAGGTCACTGTTGATCCTGACGTCACCGTCTCCGCAGTCTCAGATGTTGTGCCGGCTATCAAGCAAATGATGGCTAGTCGCTAGTTGCCTCAATCCTTTTCCAGCGAGTCGCTCCGGAAGCTAACGAAACCTAAATACGCGGGATTCGGGAATGACGCGACCCAGTGCAAAGCCTTGGCACAAGACGGCGCCTATGGGCGATCTTCCGAACGTGTACAGTTGAAGCAACTCAGTGAGTACATGTGGGAGATTCCCCAGTCCTTTAGACCCGGCATGAGAGTTGCGGGAAGAATCTACGCTGACAAGACACTCGTCGAGAAGATGCGAACCGATGCCACACTCGAGCAATGCGCAAACGTCGCAACCCTACCGGGCATACACAAGTGGTCAATAACGATGCCGGACGGCCACGAAGGCTACGGCTTTCCAATTGGCGGCGTCGCGGCAATGGACTATGATGAAGGCGTCATCAGCCCAGGCGGCGTAGGTTACGACATAAACTGCGGCGTCAGACTCATCCGCACCAATCTCAACGAAGGTGACGTGAGGCCAGTTCTGGGGAAGCTACTGGACACACTGTTCAACAACATACCGTCAGGTCTTGGGAGCCTCGGCAAAATCCGTGTCACGCAGGGTGAGATCGACAAAGTCGTCGCCGATGGAGTCGAATGGGCAATAGACCATGGCTACGGATGGCCTGAAGACAAGAACCATTGCGAAGAAAACGGATGTATGGAATCCGCAGATCCATCCAAGGTTTCCCCAACCGCAAAAAGCAGAGGACATCGCCAACTCGGGAGTCTTGGGAGCGGAAACCACTTCCTTGAGATCGAGAGAGTGGACCAGATCCTTGACGAACGCGTCGCCAAGCATCTGGGAATACAGCGCGTCGGACAGATATTCGTCCTAGTTCATACCGGGAGCAGGGGATACGGTCACCAAGTGTGCAGTGACTACTTGCGAGTCATGGAACGAGCCGTGAGCAAGTACCACATTAACTTGCCCGACCGACAGCTCGCGTGTGCGCCCTCGAAGAGCCCAGAGGCAGAGGATTACCTCCCCGCGATGGCGGCGGCATGCAATTTTGCCTGGGTAAACAGACAGATGATTACACACTGGACACGAGAAGCTTTCGAAAAGACATTTGGCAAAACCGCTGACCAGCTTGACTTGCATCTAATCTACGATGTATGTCACAACATCGCAAAAATCGAGAACCATGTTGTTGACCAAGAAGGCCACCAGCGAAAAGTCATAGTTCACCGGAAAGGCGCAACTCGCGCGTTTCCTCCTGGACACTCTGACATTCCGGCAGAGTACAGAGAGATCGGACAGCCAGTCCTGATCCCTGGCAGCATGGGGACTTGTTCATGGCTGCTTGTCGGAACCGCGAAGAGCATGGAACTAAGCTTCGGCTCCACCGCCCACGGCGCAGGACGGATGATGAGCAGAGCAGCCGCAAAGAGACGATGGGGGCCACAGGAAGTTAAGAAAGGACTCGCTGACAAAGGCATCATGATTCGAGCAGCTGAAATGGGAACAGTAACAGAAGAGGCACCGGGAGCCTACAAGGACGTTGACCGTGTAGCAGAGGTCAGCCACCAAGTAGGCATCGCCACCAAAGTATGCCGCCTCACACCGATTGGAGTGACAAAAGGATAGAATCGTCTCCGATGCGAAAAGAATTCGCACGAACAACAGTCCTTCTGAGGAGCAGAGATCTTGGGTAATCTGATGTTGATAACCAGAGCCAACTTCCTACTGTTGACGATAGTCATCGTCGCAGCTGGACTATCGGCCTCGCTCTATGCGCATGGGGCCTTCAACCCGTTCGACGCTTTGCTCGTGTTGATCGGAGCTTTGTTCACTCACATGGCGGTAAATGTGTTCAACAATTACTTCGACTACAGATCTAAGATCGATGCAAGAACAACCAAGACACCATTCAGCGGTGGCGTTAGCATACTAGTGGAAGGCAAGATGAAACCAGCTACTGCCTTCGGCGTTGGCCTCTTGTGCCTCATCGGGGCTGGTGTGATAGGCATGTACTTCCTAGCGCGCCAGTTCTATCCTCTGTTTCCCATTCTCCTTTACGGACTAGTCGCGATATGCCTCTACACGCCGGTGTTTTCGAGGATACATGCGCTGAGCGAGATCGTAGCAGGAACCGGATTTGGATTCATGGGGTTAGGAGCGTACGTCACTCAAGCGAGAGTCGTGGATGCTGCAGGTATTGCAGTCTTCGTTCCTGTCAGCATCCTTGTCGGCTTGCTCCTCTTCTTGAACGAGTTTCCTGATGTTGAAGCGGACAAAGCCGCTGGCAGGAAACATGTAGTGATATTGTTTGGAAGGAAGACGTCGGCTTGGATCTACGTCATCTTTCTTGTCGCAACATACCTGTCAATTCTCCTGTCAGTCGCTATGACAGCAGCCCCGCTGGCAGTTCTTATCTCTCTAATCACTACGCCAATCGCATACAAGGCGATGCGCATAGTACTCAAGAACTATGACCGAATTCCTGAGCTAGTGCCTGCAATGGGATTGAACCTGACAATCATCCTTTCAACCATTGCATTACTCGCTGCAGGATTCTTGATCGGCTTCTACATCTGATACTCGAACAACCTCCCGCTGTGATGTTCGCGAGTAGCGGCGGAGCTTGCTACGTTGACCGTACGAACCTCCAAAGGAGGACCAAACAAAGCACCGCGAGTACTATTACTGCGCCAAGAAGAGAACGAATAATCCTCGTGGCCAAAATCAGCATCAAGAGCAGAATCCCGACAGCCAAATAGGCAAACAGCGATCCCGTTCGTGTTCTCATCTGAAGCAGCAGTAGCCCGCCCAGAACCACGATGAGCGCGACAATCTCCAGTGCGCTGAGCATTTTACATTCCACTAATGCTTCGATCCACGGCAGTCAGTTACGTTTCCTAGGTCTTGATGAGGAGTGGCGCTCTGTTCAGGATAGGCGTTTCCGAGGAGCGACTAATGCACTGAGCAGCGTCGTCGGTACGCAGGAAATCGGAACCAGAGGGTGAGTCACGGAGTGACCTAGAGGCCCAATCCCTTGAGGAAGAACTTCTTCTGGCAGTACGGGCAGTATGGGGCGAACCTCGAAATCCACTGCCCACAGTAGCCGCATCTGATTGAAGCTGACGCCATGTCAATGCACCAGACTAAGAATGATGTTCAAGATACTTGCCTGTTCACACCTAGTTGATTGTCATATTCGGATACGTGGGTTGGAGGTTTTCCCTCGATTGTGTCGAAACAACGAGGGCCGCCCAGACTAATATAGGCAAGACATGTCGCCGGCCTTTGGTTATGCACAAGCAAGGCGCTGATCGGAAGGAGGACTAATATACGATGGCTAAGGCTACTCAGCGATCGATCCTCCGATGGAACTCATAGTTAACGCCCCCCTCGGAGCCTTCAGCAAGACAGCATTGATCATCGAGATTCCATCATTCGACGCCGGACTCATCGCTTTCCTCCTCATCTTTCTCTTGATGGGCATCATGTACTTCGTTCTCAGATCGGACAGAGACAAGGTAATGCCGCAGTTGAGTACGCTCGGACCAAAAGATATGGCCAAACTTGACAATCCCCTCTCGTCATCGGATGCTGCGTACGTTGGAATCACCACTCTTGTGATCTTGGAGCTCCTCTTGGATGCCTTGATAGTGGTGAGTGTGCTTCAAGGGATGGGATCAATTGCAGTCGGAACTATGCTTGCAATCGCAACATTCCTAGCGGCAGCCATTCTCGCAGTCTACAAGAGTACGTTCATGAGTGAATCTTTCATGAGGAAGCCAAGATTGGAACATGTCGCCGCGAGTCTGTCGAAGAAGCCTAGTGAGGGTGAGTAGCATGACTGAGAAAACCGCGGACCGGCCGGAGAAGAAACCTCGACGCCGCATAGATAGGCGTCAGTTCGTTCAGACGATAGTCTCGTTGGGAATTGCAGGGACCGTCGTCTCATTTCTGTCTCTACTTATGTCGCTTCTTCCGAGCGCAGGCGCTGCCGGCGAAGAGGGAGAAGTTGATAACGTCTTCAAGTATGGGCCTGAGAAGGGCACGTGGTACTCTGACAAGTCGGGAACCGATGTCAAACTGGACGATTTCGACCAAGTCGGGAAAGGCGCGGGTGTCCTTTGGCGCGGAAGAATTCCAGCCATCCTCATACGTGTTGACGAAAGCAAACTTCAAGGTGCAACGGCAAACAACGGGCTGGTTGCCTTCGCAGCCTCGTGCACTCATCTATGCTGCATATCCACTTGGCACTTGGATCGACCGAACGAGGATGTGCTGTTCTGCAGATGCCATGATGGCGCCTTCGATCCTTACAACATTGTGAAGGACGTTATGCTCAACGGCGCCGAGTATTCGGGAGCGAAAGTGATCGCGGGTCCGCCGCCGAGAGCTGCGCCGATCATACCGATAGAGATCACGGATGGAAAAGTCGCCGGAGTTGCCAAGGACCTCGGACTCTACGACTATTGTGGGTGAGCCAAGTCATGTCCTCAAGAACGAAAAGACTCTACGATTGGTTTGACAAGCGCCTCAACATCTCTCCGCTAATAGCGGAAGCTCAGAGAAGCATCAACTTCGCTCTGCCGAGCACCCACACACGACAGAACAGATCAAAGATCTTCTGGTTTGGCTATCCGTTCTATTACGCGGGTTCAATCGTGGCTTTCCTTGCTATTCTGCAAGGGATTACGGGCCTCCTTCTCGCTTTCCACTATGTGCCCTCCGCAGTCGGCGATCCGGGAGCCCCAACGCAAGCGTACACGAGCGTGCAAAACATCATGAAGTCAATTCCGCTCGGGGCGCTGATCAGAGGCATACATCAGTGGGGCGCAAACCTCCTCGTGGCCGCTCTCGTTATTCACGCGTTCTGGGCGTTCTTCCGCAGCCCCTACAGGGTCGGAAGGGAAATCTCATGGTTGTTAGGCGCCGTCTCACTGGGCCTAGCACTCGCGTACTCGTTCTCTGGTTACCTTCTTCCTTGGGATCAGCTTGGCTACTGGGCTGCAACGATTAGTGTGCAAATAATGAGATCGATCCCGGTTCTCGGCGACTTGATTGCACAGATCCTTCTTGGGGGGACAACTCTGTCCCCGGTCACTCTGGTGAGGATGTACTTCTATCACGTGAGCCTTCTGCCTGTAGTGGCTATTGTTCTTGTCGGCGCTCATTTGGTGTTGGTTGCGCTCCAAGGTGTTTCGGAGCCTGAGGAGGTTTGGAAACCTGAGAAGACGGCTCAGACATCAGGGCAGAAACAGGCAGGGCCACTCTTCGGTCCCTTCCTTCCACACCAGATGACTCCTGTCCTGATACTCTCGCTTATCACGCTCGGAATTGTCCTACTCTTGGGAGCATATGCCGTCCAGATGCCGGGCGATCCGGCGAATAGGTTCCTCACGCCTCAGTTCATAGCGCCTGAATGGTACTTCCTCTGGGCGTATGGACTTCTCAAATGGGTCGGCTGGGTCTATGAGGTCGTGCGTTTTGTTCCTCCGGCCACAGTGTTCGGTATCGATCTGTTGAGCGCCAAGGTCGTTGGCATACTGGTTGCCGCCGCAATGTTCCTAGTGCTTGTCCTGATGCCGGTCCTCGATCGCGGAGACGAGGTGCGTGTCCTTCGGAGACCATTGAAGACAGCCATCGGAGTCTGGTCCATCGGACTCCTTTCGACGCTGACACTCTATGCGCTAAACGAGATCCTTTCATCATATCTCTCTATCCCAATCGGCACAATGAACCTGGTCCTAGGATCGATCGTTATCGTTGTTCCACTCGCGGTTGCCGCACCGTTCTACGTGGTAATCCGTCGTCATGCCGCTAAGGCGAGTGTGAAGGAGGCTTAGGCTTGGACATCATCAGAGATGTCTTCCAACATGCCCCGCTGTCCTTCGTGATCGCGTGGTATGCGATCGGCATCATCAGCGCATACATCTTCATCACGGGAATCAGAAGACATGTGCAAGTATGGAGGCAAGGAAAAGCAGAACAGATCCAGGGAACAACACTCTCACGCCTCAAGAGACTCGTCTATTTCGGGTTGGCGCAAGCGAAGATTCTCAATAAGAAATACAATGGAACGATGCACGCACTCGTCTCGATTGTCGGGTTCCTGCTGTTGCTCGGAATGTTCTTCCCTGTGTTAGAGGGCATCGTAGGCTACCTAGCTCTGCTGTTCGCTCTTGGATTGATCCTGCTAGAATACAAACGTCTCAGAGCTACCGGGCCTCCCCTTGAGACGGCTTGGGAAGACTCCTTCGTCTTCGGCGTCATAGTAGCGATGGCGGTGTCCGGATTCCTCATGATGGGAGTCAACACTTGGGCTTGGAACTCCCCTGCTGGAGACGTACTCTCACCAATATTCGCGCCGCTGGGACCTAAAGTGCTCGTGGACCTCTATCCGAGCCTCTTTCTCGTTCACTCGGCGCTGGTCTTCTCGCTAATTGCGTACATACCGAACTCCCGTCTGATTCACCTGATTACGTCGCCGACGAATGTCTACTGTGCACCGATTACGATCAAGGGCGAGATGACGACGCCATTCGACCTCAAACAGATGATGGAGTCCGGGAACTTTGATGTCAAGGTCGGGGCATCGGAGATCAACGACTTCACATGGCGACAGAAACTCAGTTTCGATGCTTGCACACTATGTCAGCGATGCTCAGACGCGTGTCCTGCAAAGGCAAGCGGAACGAAACTATCACCGATGCATCTCATACTCAAACTGAAGAACCTTGAGCTCCAACCCCCGGACGCTATGAAACAGCTACACGGACAAACAGTGGATCCGGAAGAGCTTTGGGCATGCACCACCTGCCGCGCTTGCGTCCAAGAATGCCCGGTTCTGATTCACCACGTCGATGCGATCTGTGACATGCGCCGACACCTGATGGCGGAGGGTAAGGTGGACAAGAAGAAACGTGACCTCCTCACTTTCCTGACAACGGTCGGCAACACATACGGACTTGCCACTTCAGACAGAACAAAATGGGCAGAAGGACTCGACGTGAAGCCATATGGTGATGAACCTGACCAGGAATTCCTGTACTGGGTCGGATGCGCTGGCTCATACGACACACGAAACCAAATGGTATCTCGCGCACTCGTCAAGATCATGAAGGCAGCTCAAATCAAGTTCGGAATACTAGGAAACGATGAGAAATGCAACTGCGAGGTCGCACGTCGAGTCGGTGAAGAAGGACGATTCCAACAGGCAGCAATGGAGCTGATCGACCTGATGAACAAGCGCGGCGTCAAGAAGATCGTTACCCAGTGCCCCCACTGCTACAACACCTTCAAGAACGAATACCCCAGATTCGGCGCAACGTTCCAGGTCATACATCATTCTCAGCTGATAGCGCAGCTACTGCGTGAAGGAAAGCTGAAGCTCAGGAAAGGAATCGAACAGACCATCGCATACCACGATCCATGCTACTTGGGTAGATACAACGACGAATACGAGGCCCCGCGAAACATCATTCGCACACTCTCCAATGGGAAACTCGTCGAACTCCCGCGATCCCGCGCTAAGAGCTTCTGCTGCGGCGGAGGCGGAGGTAACACTTGGTATACCGTAGAAGCCGAGAAGAAGTGCAGCGTGATAAGGATCGATGAGGCTCAGCAACTAGCTCCCAATATCCTAGCGGCAGCTTGCCCCTACTGCATCTCCATGTTCGAGGATGCCTCAAAGGTACTCGGCACCTCGGAGAAGATGCCTATCCGGGACATCGCCGAGCTAGTCGCAGAGGCGCTCGAATAGTCAGTATCATAAACCCCAGCTGGTTATAGGTGCGAGGCGCCCGGTGGAGAAGAAACCATGCCGAACATAATTGTGCTTGTAAAGCAGGTCTTCTACACGCAAGACCTGCGAATTGACCGGACCAACAAGAAACTCGTGACAGAGGGTGTGGCCCGTGTCATTAGCGAATCAGACAAGAATGCGATTGAGGAAGCCGTCAGGCTGAAAGAGAAGCTTGGCGGAAAGATCACAGTGCTCACGATGGGACCAGCGCAGACAAAGGAAGCGCTTCGTGAGGCCATAGCTATGGGAGCCGACGAAGGCTACATGCTAACCGGCCCGGAGTTCGAGAACTCAGACGCTCATGCCACAGCGGCCTCTCTAGCGGCAGGCATCAAAAAGATCGGACAGTTCGATATGATACTGTGTGGCGAAACATCTGAGGATCAGTACTCGTTCCAAGTTGGACCTCGAACAGCAGAGATCCTGAACCTTCCACAGATAACCTACGCAGTCAAGATCACAATTCAAGACGGGAAGATCGTCGCAGAGAGAAGCCTCGAGGACTCCTACGAGACAGTGGAATCCAAACTCCCAGCATTCATCACGGTCTCACGAGAGATCAATGAACCGAGACTCCCGACACTCATGGCCATAATGGCCGCCTCAAAGAAACCTATGACCGCTTGGACGACTGCGGACATTGGATTGAAGCCCAACGAGCTTGGCCGTGACGGCTCGCTGACAGAACCTCTGAAATCAGTTGTGGCCACAGGCGAAAGGAAGAGAATTCTCATACAAGGTGAGCCTAAGGAGGCCGCGGAGAAACTTGCTAGCGCCCTAGTCGGCGAAGGAGTGGTGAAAGTAACTTGACAACCGCTCAGAAATACGAGGGAGTTTGGGTTTTCTCCGAAAACCCCGCAGTAGCACGAGAGCTGCTCTCGAAGGGACGAGAACTGTCGGGCAAACTCGGAACCCATCTGGCGGCCGTCGTCCTCGGTGAGAACGCTGCGGAGACGAGCAAGGAGCTCATAGCTTTTGGCGCAGACAAGGTCTACACCGTTCAGAACCCATCCTTGAAGACGTTCGAAGTTCACCCATACTCAGACGTATTGACTGAGATGGCTCGGACCTACCGGCCAGACGTCATACTTGTCGGGGCAACTCGAAGCGGACTCGAACTCGCTGCTAGACTTGCGGAACGGCTCAAGACTGGATGTTGCACAGAATGCTCGAAACTAGATGTTGACCCTGAGAAGAAGTGCGTGGTTGTCGATCGCCTTGTGCTCGGAGGTAATATTACCGAGACGCTGATCATTCGAGCTAAGCCACAGATCTTCACTCTCCCGAAAGGAGTCTTCCAACCACTAAACAAGGATCCGAGTCGAACTGGAGAGACCGTTCAAGTCCAACCGAAGATTGCTGAGTCCCCTGTGAAGGTGCTTGGCCGGAAGCCCAAGCAGTTTGCAGGTGTGAGAGTCACAGAAGCTGAGGCTATTGTCTCATTTGGACGCGGCCTAAAGAAGAAAGAAGACATGCCAATAATCGAAGAGCTCGCGAAGACAATCAGCGGCGTCGTCGGCTGCTCACGACCGATCGCCGAGGACCTAAAGTGGCTCCCGATCGATCAATATGTAGGACTGTCCGGCCAGAAGGTCGCACCGAAATTGTATCTCGCCTGCGGCATATCTGGACAGATACAACATATCACGGGCATTCAGAACGCTCGTGTCGTGGTGTGCGTGAACACGGACTCGAAGGCACCGATCTTCGAGTATGCCGACTACGGAATCGTTGGAGATCTCTACAAAATCGTGCCAGCCTTAACGGAGGCCTTCAAACAACTCTCATCGCGGAAGTAACTCGATTCCCCACCACTCCCGAACAGTCTGAGACTAGGAACGGATCATAGTCAGCATCATCTTGAATTTCTCAAGCCCTTCCAAGGCGTGTGGCTCATTCGCTGGCATCAGAATCGCTTCGCCCTCCTTCAACCGATTGCTGTTTCCCGAGATCGTGACCATTGCTTCTCCGTCGAGAATGCAAACAAGAGCGTCAAATGGCGCGGTGTGTTCGCTTAGTCCCTGCCCTCCATCAAAGGCAAACAGTGTCACAGTCCCCGTCTTCTTCTCCAGTATTGTCTTGCTTACTATGGCACCTTCTTGGTAGCTGACCAGATCAGTCAACTTAGCAGCTTTACCCCTCAAGGTTTTCCGGTCAGTAACTCCCGCATTATCGGTCATGTGATTGGCGCCTTCCGCGAATCGATACAGAACGGGTAGACATCTATAGGCAATGTGGCTAACACCAACTGGGTGGGCCGAGCAGGAGCCCAAATGTTCGATAGATCTGACAATAGGAAGTTCCAGTCAAATTGGCACAGCTCAGAATTCCTCACCTCGACGACGTCTACGCGGCTAGAGACATCGTGAATCGCTACCTGAAACCAACACCGCTTCTCTATTCACGGCGACTTTCGAAACTACTTGGATGTGAGATCTACTTGAAGCTGGAGAATCTTCAGCCAACGAGAGCGTTCAAGGTGCGCGGGGGCGTCTACTATATGGAAAGAATGAAGGAGCAAGCGCTCAGCCACGGAGTCATCACAGCGTCGACTGGAAATCACGCGCAATCAATCGCTTACGCAGGCATGCTGTTCGGGGTGAATGTTCGCATCGTCATGCCTCATGGCGTTCCGCAGATGAAAACCGAGGCCGTCAAGGGCCTTGGCGCTGAGGTGATCTTTCACGGCAAGTACTATGAAGAGGCCCGCGAGTACGCAGAGAGACTGGCCTCCGAGAGAGGATTCCTGCATGTGCACGGAATCAACGAGCCGCTGCTGTACGAAGGCGTCGGAACCATGCATCTTGAAGTCTTCGAGGAGCTTCCGGACATGGACGTGGTCATCAATCCTATCGGCGGCGGATCAGGAGCTTCTGCCGCATGCATAGTCTACAAGAGCTTGAATCCCCGCATCAAAGTGATAGGTGTACAGGCCGAGGGTGCGCCAGCCTTCTACAATTCGTGGAAGAAAGGCACCATTACGCCCACTGACGGTGTGAAAACGGCTGCAGAAGGCCTTGCGACAAGTCGAGCATACGAGTTGCCCCTGAGAATTCTGAGAGAGAAGTTAAACGACATAATACTCGTCAGCGATCAAGAGATGAAACAAGCGATCAGAGCTATCCTGCACGCAACAGGACAAGTGGCGGAACTGTCAGGCGCCGCATCCACCGCGGCAGCTTTCAAGATCAAGAACGAGCTGGCCGGAAGCAAGGTGGTGCTCATACTCACCGGCGGTAACATAGAACCCGAGCAGCTTGCGCGGATCCTGCGGGAACAGGCATAGATGCGGTGCGGATCAGGCCTCGGTCCTGCCGGGTTCCAAGATGAATGGGAGCGAAAGGATCGAGGAACAAAGCAGGCTGATCGTCAGACGAGGATCGAGTCCTAGCTTGGCCAGAGTCCTGCCCTGCATATCTATGTCATCTGCCTTGCTCAGAATCGCAGCAACATCAAATGTTCGGGCGATTGAGAAGATCTTCTCAAGTCGGCGGTCCGGGAGTCTGAAGAGCATCCTCCGAATGCGCCGCATTACGTTGAGATCGGGCCCTATCTCGTGTTTCCATCGTCTCTCATACTCTGAAAGGAACGACTCAGAAGTGTCCCCCGCTCTGGAAGCGTCGTGAGCGACCTTGCCGGCGATCCTTCCGCAGATGAGGCTGAACATGATTCCTCCGCCAGTTGTTGGTTTCACTTGCTGCGCCGAATCTCCTGCAATCAACATGCCTGGAGAGTAGGTCTTAGGAACCGGGCCGCCCAAAGGTATCGGATGGAAAGAAACGTCACCCATTTGTGCGTTCTTCAGTTTCCGAGAGACGACCGGATGTCTTTTCACTAATCTCTCGAGGAAGAGACGCGGATTGCCTTCGCGAGTAGCGAGTCCAACCTTTGCGGACCCGTCTCGCCAAGGAATTATCCATGCGAAGAATCCGGGCGCATACGAGGACCCAAGATAAACCTCGACGATGTCTTGGTTCAAGTCTTCTACGTGATCGACGTGGACCTGGGCTGAGTTCACCCACATCTGTTTGTGTCGTTCGCCTGTGGGCCGGAGACGTGTGAGCGTTGGCGATGCACCTTCGCATTCCACAACAAGCTGACAGCTGAGCGTATGTGACTTAGCACCGGCTGAGACCTGTAATTGGAAGCGATTATTGTCAGTTATTTGGGTCGAGATGGCCCGTGTGTTGAACTGGATCTGCGCTCCTGCCCTCTGAGCTCTATTCGCCAAGTGCTCGTCGAAGGCTCTGCGGTCAAGAACCCAGGTGATCGGGGTTTGACGCTCTAGATGGAGAATCTGGCCTGATGGTGAATAGAAGGCTGCACCCCGAATCTGGTTCTTTATGATTTGGCTTGGTAGTGAGACGCCTAGGCGCTTCATGCTGTTGATTCCAACATGCCCTGAGCAGTGTGACGGGACTCCTACCCGATCGTGTTCTTCCAGCAGAAGTACTCTGGATCCCAAGGAGGCGGCTGTTTCGGCGACTGTGGCGCCGGCTACACCGCAACCGACCACAATGATGTCGGCGTCGGAATTCACTGGATATGCATGCCTCGGTTAGGAACAGCCTCTTCGCCTAGGGCTAAAGGCTGGGTGATCGTTGCGAGGCCGATTCTGGTAGATAAGGCTCGTGAACACGCGCGGGATACCGGGCTATGACTGTCTGGGCGCAACGAGTTCTACTCGTCTCTTTCCTTTCATGAGACGCGAGACGTGTAGGATGCCGTTGATTTCGAGCTTGAGGAGGACAGCGTTGAGTTCCCGAAAGCTGATTTCGCCGTAGCTCTCTTTGACTTGATCTAGCAGATCACCGTCGGTGAGCGGTCCTTTGCGTTGTAGAGTCTCAACGACGGCTAAGTTGAGAGGGCGGGGTCCCCAGACCTTGTTCATCGAACTCTCCTACATTTGTCCTATGAGATGATCGCGGTTGGAATGACCCGCTCTTTTCTAGAACGCTCGGAGAACTGCGAGTAGTACTCTTCCATCTTCTCATTGATGCTGGGTTTGATCGTTTCCATCGCGTCGTCGAAGTCTTTGCGCGTAACCTCTTTGGCATCTATGCTGTCGCGAAGCGCGTTCATGGCTGCCTCCCTGCAGAGGGCCTCAACATCTGCTCCAGAATATCCTTTTGCCTTCACGGCAATTTCTTGCAGGTCAACATCCTTTGAGAGTGGCATGTCGCGAGCATGGATTTTGAAGATCTGCATGAGGGCCTTAGAGTCTGGTGCTGGCACGTCAATGAGCCGATCGAACCTGCCCGGTCTCATGACTGCGGGATCAAGTATGTCGGGCCTGTTGGTTGCGGCAATTACGACAACGTTTTGGAGCGATTCTATGCCGTCCATTTCTGTGAGAAGTTGGCTGATTACTCGCTCAGTCGCTCCAGAGTCGGAATATCCTGCTCCTCTTCTGGGGATAATCGAATCGAGTTCGTCGAAGAAGATTATTGCAGGCGCCGCGGTCCTTGCCTTCCTAAAGACCTCTCTGATTGCTTTTTCGGATTCCCCAACCCACTTGGAGAATATTTCTGGCCCCTTGACTGAGATGAAGTTGGCCTCGCTTTCTGTTGCGACGGCCCGTGCGAGCAGAGTCTTGCCACATCCTGGTGGACCGTAGAGGAGTATGCCTCTTGGCGGTTTGATGCCCATCCTCTTGAAGACCTCTGGCTTCTTGAGAGGCCATTCGACCGATTGGACTAGTTCGTTCTTGATTCTGTCGAGCCCTCCGACTTCTTTCCAATGTACTGATGGTACCTCGACGTAGACTTCCCTCATTGCGGTGGGGGTGATCTCTCTGTACGCAGAGAGGAAGTCGTCTTCATTCACGACCATCTTGTCTAGTATTTCGGGTGGAACTCGTTCCTCTTCCAAGTTTATCTCGGGCATGTATCGCCTGAGCGCTTTCATCGCTGCTTCTCTTGAGAGCGACGAGATGTCAGCTCCAGTGTATCCGTGCGTGATATCCGAAAGGCGTTTGATATCTACATCTTCGGCGAGCGGCATGTTCCTAGTGTGTATTTGTACGATTTCGTTCCGTCCTTTCTTGTCTGGGACACCGATCTCTATCTCACGATCGAACCTTCCAGGACGTCTAAGTGCTGGATCTATCGCGTTGGGTCTGTTCGTTGCACCGATGACTATGATGTTGCCTCTGGTTCCCATACCATCCATGAGTGAGAGAAGTTGTGCAACAACGCGCCGTTCAACCTCGCCCGTGACTTCTTCGCGCTTCGGTGCAATCGCATCCATCTCATCGATGAATACGATGCTCGGTGCAGTCTCGTGTGCCTTCTGGAAGATTTCTCGGAGTCTGGCTTCAGATTCGCCGTAGAACTTGGACATTATCTCTGGCCCAGAAATCACGTAGAAGTTGGCATCAGACTCGTTCGCGACAGCCTTCGCCAATAGTGTCTTACCGCATCCAGGAGGACCGTAGAGAAAGACTCCTCTGGGTGGTTCGATACCGAGCCTCTGGAACAATTCTGGATGCCGAAGAGGAAGCTCGACCATCTCTCTGATACGTTGTATCTCTTCACGAAGGCCTCCGATGTCTTCGTAGGTGACCATCGAGATGCCTTTCTTCTCTGGTGTCGGCTCACTGAGAACCTGTACGGCACTGGTCTCGAGTATCTTGATTGGACCGTGCGGCCTAGTTCGAGTGACCACAAGTGGGACCGCACTTCCAAAGATGGAGAGGAGTGTCATGTCGCCTTCAACGAACGGCATGTCCATGAATCTGCGTTTCACGAAACTCACGAATTCTTCATCGACACTCAGCCTTACGTCGGTCGGCGCGAAAATTATCGCTTGCGCATCTTTCACGTCGGCTTTCTTGAGCGCGACATACTCGTTCAGCGCTACGCCCGCGTTTCTTCTGATCAGACCGTCCATTCGTACGATCTCTTCGCCCTGGTCTTCCGCGTATGCGGGCCATGCGACTGCGACTGTCATCTTCTTGCCTTGGATCTCAACGAAGTCGCCGGCAGTGATTCCGAGTTTCTGCATTGTTTCGTTGTCTATCCTCACTTTGCCGTGGCCGACGTCTCTCTGTCGTGCGTCGGCGACTCTCAACTGTATGTCCTTTCCTACCATCTCTCCTCATTCCCTATTCTTGATCGTGCTTGGGGCCCGGCTTTCCTACTGTCGCCGAGCTCGCCGCAGTCTGTTACTATAGGTAACGAGTCGTGAATATAAGCGTTACTTTTAGTAACAAATCTCAGGTCCGCCACACATTGACGACCTGAATCTCACCCACATTCTCCACGGACTTCAGCGCCTCTTCAACCTTGTCCATCTGTCCCTCCGCATCAGGCATTGCGACCCTGGCAACCAATGCCACGAGCCCAAAAGCTATGGGCTCCTCATCGAACCTCGCAACCGCTGCCCCGGGTGGCAGTGCCTTCTCGACCTTCTTCCTCAGTTCGGCAAGGTCAACCGTGGTTTCGGTAGGGAAAATCTTGATTTGCGCAATCACCTTAGCCAAGCATAGTCACTGCCTATGGCCCTGTGAATCCGCACTTCGCACACTTGTATGGTCTGCCGAAAGTCCTGCACTTCTCGCAACGCCACATAGTGACTTCGCCACAATTCGGGCAGGGAAAACGCACCGCGCCTTCTCCAGGCATTATGGTTCTCGAACACCAAGTGCAGGTGGGCATTCGTACCGTTCTGGTTTCACTCAGTTTCAACGCCTTCTTTTCCTACAGGGCACCAGTCGTCGTTTATTTATCCGTTGCTCGGGGCCGCACTGAGCCGATCCGCCCAACCGCGACTGCTAATCTAAACGGATTCCGGAGGATAGGATCGTGACCGCAGGACCGACAGGCATATCTCATCCTCTCGTGGGTGCCTATTTCTGATCGCCTCAACTTACGCTCGCAACAGAGTGTGTGACACGTTTGAAGATCGACACCGTCTGCGATTTGAGCAGCTTCAGACGGTTCATGATTGTAAGTACTTGTGATTCATTCATTCCGGACGACTATGTCGGCGACGAAAGCATCTTCCCCGAAAGGGCTGCAGAAAACGGAACCATGTACGTCGAGGCTGAGGACAAGGAGACCCTTGAACAGGTCAGAGACATAAGATTCACGCGAGTCTCGAATGTTCTCGGGATCATCTACAACTCGAAGAGCGGAAACACTCACCTCAAGTGGAGGCAATCCAAGGGTGACCAAGGAAAACTCACCGGCGAGGCCAGCACGAACACGATTGTGAACTTGAGCACGGCGGGCGCATTGAGAGAGGGATACGTCAGGCAATACCGTAGCCCGACTGAAGATGACGGGCTCAAGGGGCTAGGAGACTGACTCACTAGCGCGCGGTAGGTTGCTACGCGCCAAGGTAACTACTAATTCTTCTCTGGAAGAAAGCCTCTTTCAGCATGTGGCTGCTTTGCATCCAGGCCCTGCGTGGGATGCTCAACTTCGACAAGCCGAACTCCAACGCCGAGTTGAAGCTGTCGAATCTCTCCGGGTTTCTTGACAGAGCGGCTCTCACACTCTCTCTCACGTTCCAGACCCCGACAGGCAGAATATATCCCGGGTGGATCTCTCTCAGAACTAGAACTGAGCTTTGTCTCCTTTCTTTCATGAGATGCTCTGCGATCGCAAGGCGACAAGCGTAATAGCAGCCACCAATGCTCGCGTAGGTGGTCCTTCCTTGGTACCCCTCATGATCACCCATCATTGCCGGATAGTCCCCCCCTTCGTTCCAAGCCGTTCCGGGGAACCAAGCTTCTATCGACTCGTAACACCATTTCTCGGGCATGAGCATCACGATGTACCGGTTGTCGATGTACTGGAAAGTATGAACCCGGAAATCGTCTATGATGGGAAGACGCTTGATCTCATCGAGCATTCGTTCCGAGACCGTGCTGTCGACGGCGGTTATGCTCCAGCGGGTCGGGACAAGCTTCCTTCTCGACCCAATTCCAAACATGCCCATGCTGAGGGCTCTCTGTATGCGTGTCACTTGCACGCCACTCTCGTGTAGGGCGACTATCGCATCAGCGGCATTCAGATCCCGATCATAGTATGCTTTCTCAACTCGTCTGTCCGCCTTGACGCCCCAAGCTTGAAAACTCCTGAGTGGGGCGGAGGGACCGAAGGGCTGTACCTCATCGCTCAATGTCAGAGGGCCTCCAGGTTTTCTTGCGAATCGAGCTTCTGACTCCGCGGGAGCGGCACTCATAGTGAGCTCCTGGAGTCGATCCACTATCCCGAAGGGCTCCTGTGCGTCGAAGATACTGACGCGGGTCTTGCCCCTGACCAACGAGTATCTCATATCGACGATCTCTTGTATGGTCTTTCCGAGCCAAAGCTCAGGCGTATCAAATACCGTTGTATCCCCGTGGTAAGGCGGTATCAAAGGACCAACAGACACGCGAGGATATCCGTATCTGCCCACAAACACCCCGGGCGGTGTGGAGCCATCTATCTGTTCAGAGGAAACAAGGCTGCCGTAAGTTGCTATCGCTCTTGCCTTGGCTAGAAGCGGACAAGAGAGCTTGCCGCAGAGCATTCTCCCTCCTCTACAGCGCACGCAAAGATCCGCAGATGGGCCTCGAACCACGCGAAGACCCTTCAGAGTATCGCGTTCTTGTCCTATCCCATCTGAAAGAAAGTCGTTAACCCAGAGTAGTTCAGAGCTCAAAGATGAGCAACCTTGACGGCCCGATCACACATCCATGCATGATGGAGGCTATTTTAAAGTGCGAGAGATGGATGAAATTGACAGTCTCTCAGTAGCTCGGGAAACCTCCCCAGCAGGGACATGTACGTCTTCCTGTCGCGTCGAGGAATCACGGACATTGCCCATACAAACCAACATGTCGTCGCATGTTCCTGTGCTCGAAACGATTTAATTGTCGACCACGCCATCGACTCAAGGGAAAGAATGATGTCTTGTCCATGTTGTGGATCCGGTAGCTGGGCAGTGCCATACCCTCCGGTGCCGGCAAATCAGAAGAGGCACTGGTGGGGGACCCCGATGGTCTGGATTCCTCAGTACGGAAGATGGTACTGCACTTCCTGCTGGACCTATGAGGAACCCTTCGGATTCTGAGAGCGGACAGATCACTTCTCAGACCGCTGGATCATGTTAGGGGGACCGGGAAGCATAGCGTAGGCTATTTTTGATTCTCTCCGCGACTGAAGTCGTGGGGATTCATGCTTCCACTCTGCTCCTCTTCGCTTGGGTGGGCATCCCGTTGTTGCGGTTCCACCCGCATCCATCCCAGTGTAGAAGCATAGGCTAAACCATTGGCCTGACAGCGTACCCGCCGCAGCGAGCCGCCATATTCACGATGCCTCTGCTTGCTCGAGCCTGCCCCGCCTATTTTCAATTGAGAGCCTTATTCGAGGCTTCGGACATCTCAACCACATCTGAGCCTACTGTCCCTTCCGGGATTGTATCATTCGGCCCTAGCAGATCCCGTGCGTGCCAACCATTTAAGCTGCAAGGGCTCGCTTACTCCACGACCAGAAGTCGGGAGCTCACGCTCGCCCCATTATGGTCAATACGAGACACATCACCATGATACCCTTGCATGCGAAGAATGCGCTGCGTATCCGCCCGGACTCTCTTCCGAGACTGGCCTTGATACTTCGTAGAATGGGATTTGTGGATCCGTTCTTTCAGGATTGGAGAATTGGACAGAGATTCGGAGTGGCAAAACCTGTTACGAGCATATTGGAATGGCACATACGCGGATTTGCTGATGGATCGCTAGACTCGGAGGTGGAGATCTCGCGCAAAAGGCTACAACATGTTGCCTCCAGGCCCGGGTCGTACTACCTACCGCTGATGGCGATACTCAGGAGAAACAGAATCCCATTCCTTCTGAGCAGCAGGATCCCTCCTGATGCAACCTACGTCTACCTACCCGAGTTGTTCGGACGCACTGTCCCGATACGAGCGCCCACTGTTATCTAGCGAGCGCTTCGGCTCACCTGACCGCAAGGCACTCGCAACAGCCTTTACGGAGTCTGAGCAAGGTTCCGATTGGGGCTGTTGGTTTGGGGGTAGACCTAGGCGAAGTCTTGCACAAACGCAAGATCCTCTTGGACGACCTATCGGGGAAGAGCTTAGCCGTGGACGCATACAATACGCTCTACCAGTTTCTTGCAATAATCAGACAGCCTGATGGCACACCCCTGATGGACAGACAGAGGAGGATCACAAGTCACCTGAGCGGCATCCTCTACAGAACTACGAACTTGGCCGAAAAGGGAATCCGAATCGTCTACGTCTTTGACGGACAACCACCTGAACTGAAGGAGATGGAGATCAAACGTCGGCGAAAGATCAGAGAAGAGGCTGCCGTGAAATACGAAGCCGCACTCAAGGCCGGAAGCACTGAGGATGCAAGAAAGTACGCTCAAGCTACTGCAACGGTAAAAGAGCTCATGATCGAGGATTCGAAGAGACTACTCAAGGGCCTCGGCATTCCATGGGTTCAAGCCCCGTCAGAGGGTGAAGCACAGGCAGCCCACATGGCACTCAAAGGCGATGTCTGGGCTGCAGCATCCCAAGACCACGATTCCCTACTGTTCGGGGCGCCACGCATGGTGAGGAACCTCACCATATCCGGGAGAAGAAAACTGCCGAACAGGCAGGCATACATCGAAATCGAACCCGAGATCGTCGACCTCGCTGAGACCCTCACCGATCTAGGCCTAACTCGTGAGCAGCTAGTGGACGTAGGGATACTCATCGGCACTGACTACAATCCCGACGGCATCAAAGGGATTGGACCTAAGACCGCATTGAAATTGGTTAGGGAATTTGGGGACATAACAGCAATTGCAGCTCGAACTTCCGGCCTTGACCTGCCTGAGAATGTTAACAGGATCAAGGAATTCTTCCTGAGGCCGGATGTCAGGTCTGACTACACCCTCGACTGGAAAAAACCGAGCGGCGATGAGGTAGTAGACTTCCTCTGCAGGGAGCGAGACTTCAGCGAGGACCGCGTCAGAAAGGCTCTAGACAGGATGGAAGCAGGCATAACAATGCCAGTAACGAAACCTACACTCGATCGCTATTTTGGCTGACGTCTCCCCTCTCCGTGAGCTTGTTGAGGACTAGCATCCGCTTCATCATTTGGCCTCAAATGCCAACTCCAAGGCGCGCTAATGGCGGCTCGTTCAAACAAACGAACATACATGTGCGATTCCAGACCAGGTTCTTGCCATGAACATTGCACGGTCTCGCGCAACGTTTATGGACCTTTCCCATTCTGTTCTAGAAGCGAGTCACCTATGTCCTATTACTACGTCCCGAGGCCGCCGAGAGAGCATACGTGTCTGTTGCCCATGACTTGCTACACTCCTCAACCTCCCGACGTCTACTATCAACCACCCCCACAGGAATATTTCTACCAGGCTCCTCCTCAGCAGTATATCTATCAGCCTCCTGCACAGGTGTATGAGTACCAGCCTCCGCCTCAGCAGTACGTCTATCAACCTCCTCCTCAGAGGTGGGCGCCTGAGCCTGGGGATGCTCGCGCATTCTGGGAGTTGGGGATTCCCGGCCGCAGTTACGGTTGCCCTATTCTAGTCTAGTCTGATCGCGAAGCCTTTCGGAGACAAGGGGCTTACCCGCGCCAGCCAAGCCGACCCCTGAGAGGCACAAATGCAACGCCGCCCAAGTTCTCACGTGTCAATTTCCGATTGTCTGCCTTCCTTACGCGAAAGAGTTCTTGAAAGAAGTGCGGTGTTCCAACCGGTATCAGCAGGACGCCGCCCGGGTTAAGTTGCTCCTCCAGTGGAGATGGAATATCGGGAGCGGCGCTCGTCACGATTACGACGTCATAGGGTCCATGCTCCGAGAGACCGACAGAGGCGTCCCCGTGAACTACGGTGACTCTGCTTGCATATCCTGCCTTCTCGACATTGAGTCTCGCAAATTCCGCGAGCCCTTTGATTATCTCGACCGACCAAACGTGACCCCATTCGCGTTCAGGCTGATCGCTGGGAGCCACTACCTCTGCGTAAACGCAACTCATGTACCCGCAACCGCTACCAACCTCAAGCACCTTCTGGCCCGGCTTCATTTCAGCATACTCGCAAAACAGGGCCGTCATGTGTAAAGCGCTTGTTGTCTGCCCATGACCGATGGGAAGCGGTGAGTCAACATACGCGTACGGCATTTCCTCAGTCCGCAAGAACAGTTCGCGTGGAACTGTCATCATCGCACGAGCGACGCGACTATCGTGTAAAACTCCTTCTGATCGAAGCGCCTCGACAGCTCTTCTCCGCTTCTCAGAGAAGTCCATCAAACCTAGCGCCCGATCCACACAGCGCCTAGAGCAGGACACCAATAAAAGCCTTAGAAGTCTTCACGTCAGACGAAAGAGCGAGACTGACCATGCGGATCGCGGAAGTGATCCAAGCTTCAGGACATCCCAAGATCAGGGCGAACCATCCAACAACACTAGAGATCACAAAGGAAGACCATCTCACGGAGAGAGGAGACTGCATAATCGCCACCTGTGCCTCCAAAGGGTGCGTTGATCTCTCAACTGAGTTCTCGAAACTGGTGAAGAACAACGAGACGTACGTTACGCTTACGATCGAGGCGGGAAACAGGACTGAGACGATTCGGGGACGGGGAAACAACAGGCTTACACTCGATCATCCGAACGATCTGGTGGCGCGCAAGAGCAACTACGTCTGCCACAGAACCATCATGATCATGGCAGACAAGTCTGCCTTGGATTTGGACCGTGGATTCGTCAGGATCCTACGCGATCCGCGCACAAGAATCCGAATCGAACTAATTGCGGAGCTTTAGACCTATGAGTACGCCTAGCCCACTCGAGCGTCGACGGCCACTTGAAATCGGTACGGCGCGATCTCCTTCACTGTCCTTACCGCCAAGATTGACTTCAACTCTCTGCCTGATGCGTCAATTTGTCGCCTGAGCTTCTCCGAGGCGGCTTCATGCGGTTTCTCGGAGGATTCGAATGAGTAGAAGTGAATTACACCTCCCCTTTCGTTGAGGCTTGAGCAGGCGACATCGACGAAGCTCAAGGCTTCCCCAGGAAGATTCATGATTAACCTATCCGCCACTCCAAAGAGGTGGGACTTGACAACTTCTCGGACATCGCCTATCATGGGTCTGACGCTGCCGAGGACTCTGTTAGCGAGTATGTTTGATACCAAGAACGCGAACGCTGCAGGATTGGCATCGACCGCGTATACTGTGGACGACGGTTGCCTCCTTGCCACGAGTATCGAGTATGGACCTACCCCGGCAAACATATCGACTACTGTTTCGCCAGGTTTAACCTGACAGGCAATTCGCAAACGTTCTTGGCCGAGTCGGGGACTGAAGAAAACTGTCCTAACGTCCAGCTCGTAAGTGCAACCGTGTTCCTTGTAGCAGGTTACTGAGTTGTCCTCGCCTGCGATGAATCTCAGTTCTCTCGTTCTGTAGTCGGAAGAGAATGCGCCGGCCTTCGCCATCACGGTCCGAGCATTGGGGCAAATCTCCAAGACCCCGGCTCCGATGAGCTCTTCAAAAGGGACGAGTTGGCCGGGCAGCTCAATGATTGCTATCTGCCCTATCACGTCAAATGACTTCGGAACGATCGCAAGAAGTTCGGGTCGTAGATTGCCCTTTACCGCCTCCCTCAGCGTGCGAGGACGCTGTGACCTTTCGCCGAACTCCTGCTCCTCGACCCTGATTTGACCCAATGTGTCTGAGAGCCGGCTAGATTCCGACTCATCGATGGGACGCACAAGTGGGATACAAAGCTCATTACGCGTTGAGAAAACCCTCAGTGAGTGGTCAATCAAGCGCATATTCCGAGCTATGTTCACGGCGATCTGACCCTTGCTGAGAACGACGACAAGAGCGCGTGCCTTGACCATCTCAGAGTCCCTTCGTCAATTCTTGAACGTCTTATGCACGCGGGAATTTCAATCTTGCAAGAAACCTGTCAGATCATCCCGTTCAGGCCGTCGCGAACGCATGGCGATATCTTGGGTACCGCTCGACAATGCTAAATACGCTGAGTGATTCCAAGTCACTTGTGGAGATACTTTCTTGGTCAAGTGGCATCGCCGGGAAGAGGTTGTTGGTAAGGAGATCATAGACGGCGAAGCAAAGAAGATCGGCACCGTAAAGGACTTGGCATGGTCAAATGACGGAAAGCTGGCCATCGTTGTCGAGAGGGGGATGGAAGAGGAGTCCTACCTTCCTTTTGATCAAGTGGACAAGATCGGAGATGTGGTCTTCGTAGAAGGCTCCACTTCGCTGGAATCAGTCCCGATGAAGACGTGCCCAGTGTGCAAACACAAGAACCTCCTTGACGCGAAATTCTGCCAGAAATGCGGCAAGACCCTAGAAGAGAAAAAGTGAACCGCCGATCCTAGAACATCTCCTTGGCCCAAGCCACTCCAGTTCCTGAAGCTCCGGGGTGCGCATTATTCACATGACACATTGATGTGCCGTCTGCGGAACGCTAATATACCACTCGGTCATGCCAATCTCCAGGGAACAACTGTGAATCAAAGCACCATCACAACATCCAAAGCATCTCGCACAGCGACAATCATCCGACGGATACCGTGGCCACACAGTCCGCTAACTAGAGCACTCCACGCCATCGCTGACAACCTCGGAGTCACCTTTCAAATCCACAGGACTTCAATCCCATCAACAAGGTCACGCAAGACCCGATTCCGTTCTTCCACATCTGCTAACGGAACTCATGATCCCACAGCCCGGCAGCGACCCATGGCCCTGATCACAGCGACCAGCAATCCCATGTCAGTGGAACTGCGAAAGTGCCCCAGAGCAATGCCCTCACCGACTCTCTCATTCCCCACCACGGTTATTCGAATCTGGCGAATAGACA
>Ga0315281_10001612_pt1 | contig 33497 bp, 24 predicted proteins | sample YL17G07_0_MG_FD_204540 | JGI IMG/M metagenome (GOLD analysis project Ga0315281, IMG submission 204540) | Sediment microbial communities from Yellowstone Lake, YNP, Wyoming, USA - YL17G07_0 | ecosystem: Environmental > Aquatic > Freshwater > Lake > Sediment | place: USA: Wyoming | collected...
GTCGAGCCCTCCGAAGCCGATGTCGTAGGCCCAGCCGTCGCCGCCGATGATCCAGACCCCCTTGCTCACAAGGTCGTCGGCGAGCGCCAGCAGGTGACGCACGTCCGGATCAGCGGTCCCCAATCCCTGCAGAGCCGTCACGAGGTCGGCCACCCGCCGGCGCTGTGCCCGCAGCTGAAGCTCGGTGTCCTGAGGGGCCTCGATGGTCTCCCGGACGAGCGCAGCGTCCAGCCGAGGGGCGAGGCGCTCGAGGAGCAGCCTCGCCCTGGCAAGTCGCGCCTCGGAGCCCATGCGCATGCCCATCCCGAACTCGGCGGTGTCCTCGAACAGGGAGTTGTTCCACGCCGGCCCACGCCCGTCGCGATCGACGGTCCAGGGGGTGGTCGGCAGATTGCCGCCGTAGATCGAGGAGCAGCCGGTCGCGTTGGCGACCACGATCCGGTCGCCGAAGAGCTGTGATACGAGCTTGACGTAGGGCGTCTCTCCGCACCCCGCACACGCCCCGGAGAACTCGAAGAGCGGCTCGAGCACCTGAGAACCTTTCACCGACGCACGAGGCAGGAGGCCCCGGGCCAACGGCGGTATCGAGTCGAAGAACTGCCAGTCCCTTCGCTCCGCGTCGCGGTGCTCCATCGCCGGCTCCATGGCGATGGCCCGGCGTCGCACCTCGGTCTTGCTCTTGGCCGGGCAGACGTTGACACAGACAACGCATCCGGTGCAGTCGTCGGGCGCCACCTGGATCGTCAGCTTGTGGCCCGGCAGGTCTTTCGAGCGGAAGTCCTTGGAGCGAAAGCCCTCGGGCGCGGCCTCGAGCCACGCGGGCTCGTAGACCTTCATGCGGATGGCGGCGTGAGGGCAGACGAGTGCGCACTTGCCGCAGTCGATGCAGAGCTCGGGATCCCAGATGGGGATCTCCCGTGCGATGGCCCGTTTCTCGTACTTGGTGGTGCCGGTGATGAACGACCCGTCCACCGGGAAGGCGCTCACGGGCAGAAGATCGCCCTCGCCGGCCAGCAGCGGCACGGTGACGCGCCTGACGAAGTCCGGGGCGTCGTCCGGCACAGTGATCCCCGACGGGCCGCTGCGGGTCACCGACTCGGGCACCTCCACCTGCGTGAGCTCCTTCAGCGAGCGATCGATGGCCGCGAAGTTCCTCTCCACGATGACCGGGCCGCGCTTGCCGTAGGCTTTCTCGACGGACTCCTTGATGTGCGCCACGGCCTCGTCGATCGGCAGGACGCCGGACAACGCGAAGAAGCACGGTTGCATCACCGTGTTGATGCGGTTGCCCATGCCCACTTCGGCGGCGATCCTGTCGGCATCGATCACCCAGAACTTGATGCCTTTGTCGATCAACTGCTCCTGGATGCCCTCGTCGAGGTGGTCCCACACCTCGTCGGCCGGGAAGGGGCTGTTGAGCAGGAAGGTGGCGCCGTCCCTGGCGTGCCCGAGCATCGTCAGTTTCCCGAGCAGGCCGAACTGGTGGCACGCTACGAAGTCGGCGCCTTCGATGAGATAGGTCGAGCGGATCGGGGTGGGGCCGAAGCGCAGGTGAGAGACGGTGACGGAGCCGGCTTTCTTGGAGTCGTAGACGAAGTACCCCTGCGCCCACAGGTCGGTGTTCTCGCCGATGATCTTGACGGAGTTCTTGTTCGCCCCGACGGTCCCGTCCGAGCCCATACCGAAGAACATCGCCTGCACCTCGCCGGCTGGGCGCTGGTAGCGGAACTCGGCGTCCGGCGCGATGCTCAGGTGCGTGACGTCGTCGGTGATGCCGACCGTGAAATGGCGCTTCGGGTCCTCAGCGGCGAGCTCGTCGAAGACCGCCTTGGCCATCCCCGGGTCGAACTCCTTCGACGACAGGCCGTAGCGGCCGCCGATCACTCGCGGCATGCGCTCGAAGCGCGGGTGGGCGGAGTCCATGCCCTCTGCGAGCGCGGCCACGACGTCGAGGTAGAGCGGTTCCCCCGGCGAACCCGGCTCTTTGGTCCTGTCGAGGACCGCGATCGAGCGCACTGACTGAGGCAACGCGGCGACGAACTGCTCCGCCGGGAACGGCCGATAGAGACGCACCTTCACCAGGCCCACACTCTCGCCGGCGGCGGCCAGCGTCTGCAGCGTCTCTTCGGTCGCGCCGATGCCGGACCCCATGAGGACGACGACCCGCTCCGCGTCCGGCGCGCCCGCGTACTCCACGAGTCCGTAGTGGCGCCCGGTGCGCCGTTCGAACGCCTCCATGGCCGCGGCGACGATACCCGGCGTGGCGAGGTGGAAGGGGTTGCCCGCCTCGCGGCCCTGGAAGAAGGCGTCGGGGTTCTGGGCCGTCCCGCGCACGAGCGGCGCATCCGGGCTGAGGCCTCGGGCGCGGAACGCGAGGATGTCGTCCTCGGGCACCAGCGCCCTCAGGTCGTCATCGCTCACGAGCTCGATGCTGTGGATCTCGTGCGAGGTGCGAAACCCGTCGAAGAAGTGGATGAACGGGACGCGCGCGCGCAGCGTGGCCACGTGAGCGATGAGCGCCATGTCCTGCGCTTCCTGCACCGAGGCGGAGGCGAGCATCGCCCACCCGGTCGTGCGCGCGTGCATGACGTCGCTGTGGTCCCCGAAGATCGAGAGCGCGTGCGTGGCCACGGTGCGTGCGGAGACGTGGATGACGGCGGGGGTCAGCTCGCCGGCGATCTTGAACATGTTGGGGATCATGAGCAGCAGGCCCTGCGAGGCCGTGAAACTCGTGGACAGAGCGCCCCTCTGCAACGCTCCGTGCAGGGCCCCGGCGGCTCCGGCCTCGGATTGCATCTCGACGACGTCGGGCACCACGCCCCACAGGTTCGGCTTCCCTGCCGCTGCCCAGCCGTCCGCCGACTCACCCATCGGCGAGGACGGTGTGATCGGGTAGATGGCGATCACTTCGCTGAGTGCGTAGGCGACGCGCGCGGCCGCCTCATTCCCGTCGATGCACGTCCACTGCTGGTCCACGAGTCCCCTTCCAGATCGGCATGTTCACGCTCTGTGCCGCACGCGGATCTCCGGACACGGATCTTCCTTACGCGGCGACCTTCTGAGCGTACCACGCTTCGCGCCTCGCCGTCGCGGTGGCGAGGCTCTCTGCTACCAGCACCTCCGGGAGCATCCGGGCTTCTGCGCCGGTCTTGGCATGCGCGTTGCCGGCCGCGCCGCCGAGAACGTGCGCCGCTACCTTCTCGGCGAGCCGTGCGTCGGCCTGGCGTGGCGCGAAGACTTCGCGGGGTGACGGCCGCTCAGGCCCCTTACAGGGTCCGGCGCTGCGGCCCGCGGGGCCGATCGACGCGACGAGATCGATGAGCTCTGCGTCGTCCGGCCGCGGGCGCGAGTCAGGGTATGCTTCGGGCATGGACGACGCGACGATACCTGGCAGCCGGCACGCCGTGGCGGTCGAGATCCTGTACGCCCCCGGCTGCCCGCATCTGGCGGACGTTCGCGGGCGCCTGGAGACCGTCGCCGAGGAGGAGGGCTGCGCCATCAGCGTCGCGGAGACGCTGATCGAGACCGTGGAACAGGCGCAGCAGCGTCGCTTTCCCGGTTCGCCGACCGTGCGCGTCGAGGGGCGTGACGTGGAGCCAGGGGCCGAGGCCCTCGAGCTCTTCGGCCTCGGCTGACGCACCTACCTCGGCCCCGGTGGATCCGGTGGCGCACCGACGGACGAGCTCTTGCGCGAGGCGCTGCGCGCTGCGGTTCAGGACGTGCTCGGCGGGCAGCGCGCCCACTGGGCGGAGGCCCTGGCGAGCCGCGCCGAGCGCTTCGGCAGCGCGCCGAGCGCGCCGGCCCGGGCGGCGGCGGAAGTCTTTCTGGAGGCCGGCGCCCGCGATCTGCTGGAGCTCGGCGCCGGCCAGGGGCGCGACAGTCTGCACTTCGCGCGCAGCGGCCTGCGCGTCGAGGCGCTCGACTTCGCCGCGAGCGGCGTGACGGCCATTCGCGAGAAAGCGCGCGCGGCCGGCCTCGAGCACATGCTCGCGGCCGCCGAGCACGATTGCGGGGAGGCGCTCCCCTACGCGGACGCGAGCTTCGACGCCTGCTACTCGCACATGCTGTACTGCATGGCGTTGCCGACGCCGCGGCTCGAGGCGCTGAGCGCCGAGGTGCGGCGCGTGCTGCGCCCCGGCGGCTTGCAGATCTACACGGTGCGCTCTACCGCCGACCCGGACTGCGGCGCCGGTACGAGCCACGGCGACGACATGGAGGAATCGAACGGCTTCGTGGTGCACTTCTTCAGCCGCGACCTGGTGGAGCGGCTGGCGCGCGGCTTCGATCTCCTGGACGTCACCGAGTTCGAGGAGGGCGAGCTGCCGCGCCGGCTCTTTCGCGTCACGCAGCGCAAGCCTTCGGTCTGAGCGCCCGGCGGCCGGCCGGCGTTAGCGCGCAGGCCCGCTGGGGCACTATCATGGCAAGCTTAGCCCGACGCCGGGCACTACGACCTCGAGAAGGAACGGCATGTCCAGGGTCGCCCTTGTCTTCCCGTACTTCCGCACGCGAGCGGCCACCGAGCTGCTGTTCCCGCCGCTCGGCGCGGCGACGATCGCCGCCCAGCTGCGCCGGCTCGGGGTCGACACGAGGGTGTTCGACTGCACCTTCGGCACCTTCGAACAGCTCCACACCGATCTGACCACGTACCGCCCGGACATCGTCGGCGTTTACTCCATGGTCAGTCTGACCGCCAACACGCTGCGCGTCGCGGAGATGGTCAGGGCGAGCCTGCCGCAGGCACTGCTCGTCGCCGGCGGCCCTTTGCCCACCGTGTTCCCGGGCCGCTACACGCAGCACTTCGACGCCGTGTTCCGCGGGGAGGCCGACGTGAGCTTTCCCCGCTTCTGCCAGGACTACTTCGCAGGCGAGGCCTCCCCGCCGCGGATGGGCGAGCTGCCGCTCGCCACCTACGGCGGCCTCTTCGTCCCGAACCACGGCCTGCACGTGGACAACGCGACCGTCCACCACGGGGAGAGCGAGCTGGCCACCTTCCCTCTGCCCGACAGGAGCGACTTCGACCACGCCGCCTATCAGAAGGAGTGGCTGCAGAAGACCGGCTCCAAGGCCACCTCGATCATCGTCACGCTGGGATGCCCCTACGGCTGCGACTTCTGCTCGAAACCGATCTTCGGCAACGCCGTTCGCCGGCGCGACCTCGACGCCGTGTTCGCGGAGATCGCACAGATCCGCCGCCTCGGCTACGACAGGCTGTGGATCGCCGACGACACGTTCACGCTGGGCGAGGCCTACCTCGCGGAGTTCTGCCGGCGAATCTCCGGCCTGGGCATGAGCTGGAGCTGCCTCTCCCGCGCCAACGGGATCTCCGCGGCGACGGTGCGGCTGATGAAAGAGGCGGGGTGCCGGCGGGTCCACCTCGGCCTCGAGTCGGGAAGTCAGACCACACTCGGTCTGATGAACAAGCAGGCCACGGTGGAGCAGGGCGCCCGCGCCGCGGAACTGTATCGCAAGGCCGGCATCGAGGTGGCGGCGTTCTTCATCGTCGGGTACCCGGGCGAGACCACCGCCGCGATCGAGGAGACCTTTACGCTGGCGCTGAGCCTGCCCCTTCACGAGATCTCCTTCAACGTCCCCATGCCGCTGCCGGGTTCGAAGCTGTTCGAGCGCCTGGGCGCGCCGGACGAAGGCAAGGACTGGACGCGGGAGAACGAGGTCACCTTCGTCTTCCCCTCCGACATCGACGAGAGCTGGCTGCGGCGCAGGATCGACGAGACGATGGCGGCGTTCGCGGCGCGGCGGCGGCCGGCGGCGCGAGGCTAGGCCGGCCGCTACTTCAGCCGCCGGAACAGCCTGTCGGTGGCCCCCTCGAACAGCCTGAGGGCGGCCGGCGCGAAGCTTCCCAGCCGCCGCTTCATCTCGAACTCGGCGCGGCCTTTGAGCAGGGCGAAGCGCATCTTCAGCGCCGAGAAGTCGCCCTCGTAGGTGAGCACGTGGCTCACGAGCAGGGTCTCCTGCGGGCGCCAGGCGCGCGTGACCCGGTCCCCGACCCGCTCGAGGAGGGCGGTGCCGGGGAGCGGGTAGGGCATCGTGAGACCGACGTAGTCAAGCGGCAGCGAGGCGGCGAAGCGCAGCGTGTCGAGCACCGTGTCGTCGGTCTCGCCGGGGTAGCAGAGGATGAAGAAGGCCCCCACCTCCAGCCCCGCGCGATGAGCCGCCTCGACGGCGCTCCTCGCCTGCGCCGTCGTGATCTGCTTCTTCATCAGCTGCAGGATCGCGTCGTTGCCGGACTCGATGCCGAAGAAGATGCGAAAGCAGCCGGCCTTCTTCATGGCCTGCGCCGTGGGGTCGTCGAAGGTGTCCACGCGGCCCAGGCACTCCCAAGCGAAGCGGAGCCGCCGGCGACGGATCTCCGCGCAGATCGCCAGCACCCGGCGCCCGTTCAGGGTGAACACGTCGTCGGCGAACGAGATCCGCTGGTAGCCCAGTGCAAGGGCCTGCTCGATCTCGTCGACGACGTTCTGCGGCGAGCGCTCCCGGTAGGACTCCCCGAACACCACGTTGCTGCAGAACTCGCAGTGGAAGGGGCAGCCCCGGGTGCTCATGACCGTGGTGATGGAGTAGCCGTAGCTCTTTCTGCCGAACTCGATGTAGCGCGCGTTGGGGAGCAGCTCGCGCGCGGGGAAGGGGACCCGGTCGAGGTCGCGGGCGAACGGTCGCGGGGGCGCGCAAGGCGCCGCGCCCCCGACTTCGCCGTGCGCCCGAGCGCCCGCGCCGCGCCGGCAGGCGACGCCGGGCACGGCGCCCAGATCGGCGCCGGCCTCGCGGGCGTCGAGCAGCTCTCTCATCGTCTGCTCTCCCTCTCCGCGGACGACGACGTCGAAGTGCTCCAGGAAGGCGTCGGGGTCGCAGGTGGGCAGGGGGCCGCCGGCGACGAGGAGACCGCAGTGGCCGCGCAGGTGCTCCGCGAACCACAGGCAGTCTTCCGTCATCGTCGCCATGCAGTAGATGCCGACGACGTCGGCCTTCGCCGCCAGCGCCAGCCGCGCGGCCTCGTCCCTGCCCAGGAAGGTGCAGTCCAGCACGCGCACCGCGTGCCCCGCCTCCTGCAGGGCGGCAGCGACGCAGGCGACGCCCAGCGGGGGGAAGCGGAAGCGCGAGCGGTCGAGCCTGCGCCGGAAGAAGGGATAGATCAGCAGGACCGAAGTCATGGCATCCTCTCGATGCGCACATCGTAGGCGAAAGCGCTCAGCGTCGGGGGTAGGGAGTAGCCGAAGCCCGACCAGGCGAGGCGCGCGCCGATAAGCTCCCGGCCGCGGCTCAGGCTCGCCCCCTCCACCTGCCCGAGGGAGAAGGCTACCTTGTTCGCGGAGCTGACGAAGCCGGCCTCCGCGGCGACCACCTCGTCCCAGGTGCCGATCTCGCCGCCGCGCAGGTCCATCCCGTCGGCATCGGTGTAGCGCTCGAAGTGACGGCCGCCCAGCTCGTTCATCACGACGACCTCGGTGACGTCCGCCGGCAGACCGGTCAGGTCGACGGCGACGCGGATCTTCCCGTGCTCTCCGTCGATGCTGTACGTCACCTTCAACCTGGCACAGACCTCCGCCTGCTCGTAGGTCGTCACCCATCCGAACATCCGCCGCAAGGAAGCGGACGCGGCGGTCAGCGGGCCGCGGAGCGGGGGCACCCGGCGGTGCAGCGCGGCCAGGGAATCCTTGGCGGCGTAGAGCACGCCGGACTGGAGGCTGGCGCCGCCCGGCCTGGCGAGGCGTTCGACGAGGTCCATGCCGAAGACGGCGGTCACGTCCCAGAGCGGGCCGGTCCGCCGCCAGGCCAGCTCCATCTCGCCGGGGAAGATGGTCTGGACGCCGCGCTTGAGGACGGGGACGCCGAACCCGACGGCTTCCTCCGCCAGCTCCTGACGCCCGTCGAGCAGCAGCAGGCCTTTCTGGAGACGCCTGGTCGGGTAGCCGTCTGCGTCGCCCGACTGGTCGGCGACCTTCAGCGAGAGACCATCGAACAGCGGGATGCTCAGCTCCACCCGGCTGATCCTCTGTCGACAGCCGGGACCCTTCTGAAGCAGGAGACGACGATCCACCACCCCGCGCTCTGCCAGGCGATCACCAGGGCGGCGCGGACGAGCAGCGTGGTGGGTTCGTACCGCGCGAAGACGGAGAGCGACGTCTCCATGGCGTCGGGAAGCGCGACAAAGAGAAGCTGCAGCGGCGAGGCGTTGAACACGGTGAACAGCAGCGGGATGACCCAGACCGCGGTGAGGGCGCGCCGGTCGAGCTCGCCGAGCGACGTCAGGATCAGCACGAGGGGGAGGACGAGGATGACGTTGGGCTCGGCGAGCCAGCTCCGCGTGAGAAAGAACACGAGCACCAGCGCGGTGCTCTTCCTCACGAGATCGTCGAACCCGCCGACGCCTCGCCGCAAGGCGAAGACCGTCGTGACCGCCAGCGCCGGGATCCACAGCAGGCCGAGGAGCCACCAGTGCCCCTGCATCAGAAGCGGGTCGCGAAAGAGCCTGACGACGGTCATGAACGACATCGTGCCCGTCTTCATGAAGTGGGCGTTCAGGTTGTGGAGCACCATGGTCGGGTCCCACCCGAAGACGGCGAAGGGGAGCACGCAGAGGACGGCTGCGGCGACGACGAACACCGCGGCGTAGCGCGCGGCCTGCCTCAAGGACCTGCCGGCGAGGTAGACGAGGGCGACCGGTACGATGGGCAATGCCGTGGGCTTGACGGCGACGGCCAGGGCCAGCAGGCCGGCGGAGCCGTCCCGCCGTTCCCTGGCGAGAAGGACGAGTGCCCCAAGGGAACCGAGCGCGACGATGGCGTCGATCTGACCCCAGGCGGCGCCGAAGTAGAGCAGGAACGGATTGAGGAGCAGGAAGACCCAGGCCTTGCGCGCCGCCGCCGGGTCGGCGCCCAGGTTCTTCAGGATGCCGCCGACCAGATAGGCGAGGCCGACGTTGGCCGCGATCACGGGGAGCTTGATGGCCAGGTTGTAGACGAGGAGGCTCGGAGTGACCGCGTGGACGATCCGGTACAGGAGCCCCAGCGCGAGCGGCCAGGGCGGCGGGTAGCCCACCGTGGTCAGCGTGCGGAAGCCGACGTGATGGAATACCGCGCTGAGGTCCTGGCCCATGTATGGGTTCTGCCCGGTGCCCACCAGGTAGCCGGTGCCCATGAAGACGCGCGTGTCGTAGGAGTGGCCGAAGAGCAGCGCCAGGGCGAGCTGCAGGACGATGCTGAGCAGCAGGATCCGCCGGTCCGGCGTGGCGAACGACCGCCACTTGCGCGCCGGCCCGGGACCAGCGGCTGAGTCGCCGGGCCCATCCCCCCGCGAGTTGACCGCGGCGCCTACTTGGAGCCGCCCGCGTAGACGAGCACGGCGTTCAGGCACGGCGCCACCGGCAGCGAGACCACCAGCGAGATGTCGGCGCCGAGGGTGCCGTTCGTGCCGAGAAAGCCGGGACCCTCCAAGAGATCGAACACCGGCCCTCCGATCCACTCCGCTCGTGCCGCCGTCGCAGCGCTTCCGGCCAATGTAGCCCGGCGCGCCCACGAGAGCAACGTGGCGGCAGCCGGGCGCGCGCCGCCGGCGTGTGCACGGGCGCATGATGCGCTACCCTGAGCCACCATGTACGGCGATCACCGCACTCCACGGCGCCGGCGGCGGTCCGCGTGGCCGCTGGTCCTTGTGGTCGCCGTAGTCGTGCTGGCTGCCGTCGGAGCCGCCGTCGCGTGGAGCAAGCTCGGCCGGGCCGCCCCGAACGATCCTCCCGTGGCGGCCCGGCTCTCGCCCACAGCGACACCCGCACCCGCCGCCACCCCGACGCCGGTCGCGACCGGGTCGTTGCCGCCGCGCCCCCACATCGTCGCCGACCCCCAGCCGGTCCCGATCCTCGTGTACCACCACGTGCTGGCCAAGGCCAAAGTCCCGTCGCTGGTGGTCATGGGCGTCGCCAGGTTCCGCGCGCAGCTTGCGTATCTGGCGGCGCACGGCTACCGAGCCGTCACCCTGCGCCGCGTGTACGACGCCTGGACCGGCGAGGGCACGCTCCCGCCGAAGCCGGTGGTCATCACGTTCGACGACGGGTACGCCGATCAGGTCCGCAACGCGGCGCCGGTCCTTCGCCGGTACGACTGGCCGGCGGAGCTCGATCTGGTCTCCGAGGCGCTCTACCTGGGCTCGAACGCGCCCGCGAGGAGTCTTACCCCCGACATGGTCCGCGGCCTGCTCCACGCCGGCTGGGGGCTCGAATCGCACTCGGTCTCGCACGCCGACCTGACGCAGCTGTACGGCGCGCAACTACGCCGGCAGCTGCGCGAGTCGCGGCGCCGGCTGGAGGAGTTGTTCGACGTCCGCGTCGACTTCTTCTGCTACCCGGGCGGCATCTACACGCGGCGGGTCAAGGTGGCCGTGCGCAAAGCCGGCTACCTCGCCGCGACCGGGACGCGCTACGGCACCGCCACCCCGAGGGACCTGTTCTCACTGCCGCGCATCTACTGCTACGGCGGCGAGTCGCTGAGGGTCTTCGGGCAGCGCCTGCGGCGGACGCTGGCGGCGGCCGAGGGCGGCTGAGCCGCAGCGCACTTGCACGACCTTCACTGATTTGTAACAATTAGCCTGTATGCTTTCAAAGTCCGCCCGACCACGAGAGCTTCCCGAAGGATTGAAGGTGATGTCGTGGACCCGACCGAGCTCCACGCTCCTGAGGCCGGCGAGGTCGTCAGCTGCCCTGAGGGGTACGCGGCCTTCGTCCCGGCCCCGCTGCCGCCGAAGCTGACCTACAGCCCCGAGCTGATCCTCGCGCTCTCGCGCGCCGACGCCGCGCTCGGCGAGCTGTCCGGCGTCGGCGGCCAGATGCCCGACCCGCAGCTGCTCGACGCGCCCTTCAAGCGCCAGGAGGCGCTCTGCTCCTCGCGCATTGAGGGCGCGGAGGTGAGCCTCTCCGACCTGCTGCTCGACCAGGTCGCCGCCGCGGGGCCGAGTGTGCCGCGCGACCACCTGCGCGAAGTGCGCAGCTGCATCGCCACTTTGCGCTTCGGCGTCGAGCGCCTGCGGGAGGAGCCGCTCTCGCTCGACTTCATCCGCGCGTTGCACGCGCAACTGCTGCGCGACGAGGTGGGCGCGGCGCGCACGCCGGGCGAGTTCCGGACCTCGCAGAACTGGATCGGCCCGCCCGGCGCGACGCTGGCCACGGCGACCTACGTGCCGACGCCGATGTCCGAGCTGCCCGCCGCGCTCGCCGCGTGGGAGGCGTTCCTGCAGGAGCGCGGCAGGCTGCCCGACCTCGTGCAATGCGCCCTGCTGCACGCGCAGTTCGAGACCATCCACCCGTTCGTGGGCGGCAATGGGCGCCTCGGCAGGCTGCTCATCACGCTCTTCCTCATCGAGCGCCGGCGCCTCACGCGCCCGCTGCTCTACCTCTCGGCCTTTTTCGAGGGGCATCGTGACGAGTACTACGCCCTGCTGCAGGGCGTGCGGACGCACGCCGACTGGCTGCCTTGGCTGACGTTCTTCGCCACCGGCGTCCACGAGACGGCCGACCGCGCGACGCGGCAGGCGCGGGCGCTCATCCGCCACTACGCCCGCGACCGCGAGCTGGTGAAGGGGCACGCGCTCGCGCTCGCCGACGAGCTGTTCCGCACGCCGTGCATCACGGTGCCCGAGGCGCAGCGCGTGCTGGGCGTCACCAACCCGACCGCGCGCCGCGCCGTCCGTGAGCTCGAGGTCAAGGGGCTGCTCGCGGAGTGGGACGCGAAGCGCTGGCCGCGGGTGTACCTGGCGCGGCACGTCCTCGACGCCATCCTTCACCCGCTCGAGGACCTGCGCAGCATGTCCGGCACCGCTGCCCAGGGCGCGGTGCTCAAGTCGGGCGCCGGCGAGAAGCCCGCGCCCCTGCGGCGCGCCGACCGCCTGATGGCGGAGGCCATGGCGATCATCGACGCGGCCAGGGAACGCGGCGCCCAGCTGCGCCTCACCGGCGGGCTCGCCATCCGCCGGTACTGCACCGACCTGGAGTTCATGGAGCGTGAGTACTCCGACATCGACTTCATCGGGCTCTCGTCCCAGAGCAGCGAGGTGCACGAGGTGTTCACCGCGCTCGGCTACGCCGAGAACCGCTACGTCACGCAGGCCACCAACGCCGGACAGCTGCAGTACATCAAGATCGAGGCGTTGGAGGCGGAACAGGCCCAGGCAGAGGCGGCGGCCGCACACAAGCCGTACGAGCCGCCGCTCGTCGACCACGTGGACATCTTCCTCGACGTGATGCGCATGGACCACGACCTCGACGTGCGCGAGCGGCTCGACATCGACGACTACGCTATCTCGCCGGCCGACGCGCTCATCGCCAAGCTCCAGATCGGCAAGCTCAACCAGAAGGACGCGCACGACGTCATGGCCCTCTGCAAGGACGTGCCGCTGCGCGAGGCCGACGACGACGCCTCGATCGACGTCATGCACATCGCCGACGTGTGCTCCCGTGACTGGGGGCTGTACCACGACCTCACCACGAACCTCGACGTCGTGATCGCCATGGTCGACGACTACGGGCTTTCCGAAGAGGCGATGGCGAGGGTGTACGACCGTCTCGCCGCGGTCAAGGAGGCTGTGGACGAGGCCAACAAGACCTTCCGCTGGCGCCTGCGCGCCAGCGTCGGCCAGCGCGTGGCCTGGCGCCGCGAGGTCGAGGACACCGAGGGCACGCCGGTCATCGCGCCCGAGTGGGACTGGCGGCGCGATCTGGGTTGAGGCCCATCATCACCGCCGCGTCGGGGGTCAGGCGCGCGAGCGGGCAAAGACACGACGATCGAGGGGGTAGGGGATGACCGGGATGGTGCCGGAGGATGTCTTCGAGCTCACGGGTGTGACCGATCCTCGGCTGTCGCCCGACGGCCAGACGGTGGCCTACGTCGTCGGCGCCGTCGACGCCAAGGCCAACGACTACCGCGGGGCGATCTGGCTGGCGCCGGCGGACGGCGCGGCGGAGCCGCGCCGCTTCACGGCCGGCGCGAAGCGCGACGCCGATCCGCGCTGGTCGCCGGACGGTTCGCAGCTCGCCTTCACCTCGAACCGCGAGGGCAAGGCCGCGCAGCTCTACGTGATGCCGCTGGCCGGCGGCGAGCCGCGCAAGCTCACCAGCCTCAAGGAAGACGTGACCCAGCCCACGTGGTCGCCGGACGGCTCGACCATCGCCTTCGTCGCGCGGGTACCAGACGCCGCCTACGACGAAGAAGACGACAAGCGCCGGCAGCCACGGCGCTTCACCCGCCTGCAGTACAAGCTCGACAGCGTCGGCTGGACCGGCGACCGGCGGCAGCACCTGTTCGCCGTCGGGGCGGACGGCAGCGGCGCGCCCGTCCAGCTCACGGACGGCGATTTCGAGGACTCGGGGCCGGCGTGGTCGCCGGACGGCGCGACGCTGGCCTTCGTCTCGGCCCGCCAGCCCGACTGGGACACCGAGCCGGTCAGGGACGTGTACTTTGTCGCGGCAGAGGGGGGCGAACCTCGGCAGCTCACGCAGGGAGGCGGGAGCATCGACGGGATCTCGTGGTCGCCGGACGGCGCCCGGCTGGCCGCGCAGCGCTACCCCGGGGTGTTCGACGACCCGAAGCACACGCAGATCGCCGTGGTCGACGCCGCCGGCGGCGACATCGAGCTGCTCACCACCGCCCTCGACCGCAACTGCGGTACGTATCCACAGCTGCGCGCGCCGGTCTGGGATGGGGACGACATCGTGTTCGCCCTTGAAGACCACGGGAACACGCACCTCTACCGGGTGGGCGCCGACGGTTCCCGCGCGGCGGAGCTCGTCGTGGGCGGCGAGCGCATGGTGACCGGGTTCGACGTCGCCGGCGGGCGGCTCGTGTACTCCGCCGACGAGCCCACGCGGCTCAGCGAGCTGTTCGCCGCCGAGACGCGCCCGGCGCGCGCCGGCGAGCGGCGTCTCACGAACGTCGGCGACGCCTTCGCCGCCGGCCGCGAGCTCGTCGCCGCCGAGCGCTTCACGGCCACCTCGGCCGACGGCTCCGAGGTCGACGCCTGGGTCATGAGACCGGTGGGCTACGAGCCCGGCAAGGAGTACCCGACGCTGCTGAGCATCCACGGCGGGCCGTTCGGCCAGTACGGCAATACGTTCTTCGACGAGTTCCAGGTGTACTGCGCCGCGGGCTACGTGGTCGTGTTCTCGAACCCGCGCGGCTCGTCCGGCTACAGCGAAGCGTGGGGCCGGGCGATCCGCGGCCCCGGCGCGGCCGGCCCCGGCTGGGGCTCCGTGGACTACGAGGACTGCCTGGCCGTCACCGAGGAGGCCGTGCGCCGCTTCGACTTCGTCGACGGCGAGCGCCTGGGCGTGATCGGAGGCTCCTACGGCGGCTACATGACGTCCTGGATCGTGAGCCACACCGACCGGTTCAAGGCGGCCGTGTCGGAGCGCGCGGTGAACCAGCTGGTCTCGGAGTGGGGCTCGAGCGACTTCGGCTGGGACTTCAAGGGGTACCTCGGCACGTTCGTCTTCGAGGATGTGGACGCGTACCTCAGCGTCTCACCGGCGACCTACGCCGAGCGCATCCACACCCCGCTCCTGATCCTGCATTCGGAGCAGGACCTGCGCTGCGCCGTCGAACAGGCGGAGCACCTCTTCGTGACGCTCCGCCTTCTCAAGCGGCCGGTCGAGCTCGTGCGCTTCCCCGAGGAGTCCCACGAGCTCACCCGCTCGGGCAGTCCGGCCCACCGGGTGCAGCGTTTTCAGATCGTGCTGGAGTGGTTCGACCGGTATCTGAAAGGCTGATCCAGCCGCGCCGCGGCGTGGTGAAACAGGGTACTCTAGACTCACGACGGGAAGGCAGCCCATCACGAGGCAAGCGCATCCCGCTTCAAGGAGCCTGCATGAGCGGCTTTGTCTACGTCATCTATCTCGCCATCACGATCTACGCCTGGCTCATCGTCGCCCGGGCGCTGATGTCCTGGCTCCATCCGAGACCGGGAACCGGCTTGTACCGCGTCAACGCGGTGCTCGTCGACGTGACGGAACCGTATCTGGGCCTCTTCCGTCGCGTGATCCCGGTGGTGCGTATCGGTGGGGCGGGTGTCGACTTCAGCCCAGCTGTCGCCCTGCTCGTCCTGTTCATCGTGCTGCAGGTGCTCGTGCGCATGTAGCGCGCGGCGCCGGCCGGGTCGACCGAGGCTTGAGGAAGGTGGTACGCCATGACGACGGAGACGGCGTCTCAGCCTACGCGAGTGACCTACGTCGGCCACGGCACGGTGCTCATCGAGATGGACGGCGTGCGCATCCTCACGGACCCGTCGCTGAGGCGCTGGACCGGGGCGCTGCGGCGCTACGGGCCGCTGCTGGTGGGGCGCACCGTCCACAAGGTCGGCTTCAGGACCGTCATCGAGACGCGCCGCGACACGCTCCTGCACGTGGGCGATGTCGACGTGCTGGCGGTGCATGCCAGCCACACGCGCCGCCGCTGGGTCCTGACGCCGGCCACGGAGCCGCTCGGCTTCATCATCCAGGGCTCGTCCACGATCTACTTCGCCGGCGACACGGGGCTCTTCGACGGTATGGAGGACCTGCACGAGCGCATCGACCTCGCCCTCCTGCCGATCGAGACGTGGGGGGTGCGGCCGCCCGAGGGGCGTCACCTGAGCCCGCGCTCGGCCGCCGGCGCGCTGGCGCTCCTGCGGCCGCGGATCGCGGTGCCCATCCACTGGGGGGCGCTCTACGTGCCCGGCTCCGCCTATGCCGGCAAGCAGGGCACCTACGCCTGGTTCCAGAAGACCCGCAAGCGCCCGGAGGCGTTCGCCGCGATCGCCGCCGAGAAGGCGCCCGAGGTGGAGGTCCGGCTGCTCGACCCGGGAGAGTCGCTGACCATCGAGCCGCAGGAGGGCGGGGCGCAGCCAGAAGGCTCAAGCTCGACGTAAGGCTGAGGGTCAAGCGAGAAGGGGGCCGGGCGCCAACGGCGCCCGGCCCCCTTCTCTTCGTCAGGTGTCGCGCTCAGGCGTTGGCGAGCCAGGTGCCGTAGTCGGGGTCGTCGACGACGCGCTGCGCGCGCGCCATACGTTCCAGGCCCCACTCCATGTAGTCGAACTCGATCTTCGAGACCGTGTGCTGGATCATCGCCCACACGCTCCACCACACGGCCGAGACGCTCTTGTAGAGCATCATGCGGCCGAAGCGCCCTTCGTCCATCTCACCGCAGTACGTGGCGATGATCAGCCTCTCCTCCTCGCGGGAGTACGGATGCTCCATGACGAAGTCGCCGAGGTCGAAGTACGGGTCGGTCATGCCGCCGTACTCCCAGTCGATGATCCACATCTTGCCGTCGGCGTCGATGATGAAGTTCTCGCTGAGGAGATCGTTGTGGCAGGCGACATCGGCCGGTGGGTTGACCGCAGTCGCCTCTTCGATGTTCTTCATCTCGAGCAGCAGCGACTCGAGCTCGGGGGGCATGGGGGCGTTGATCTCGCGGGCGATCTTGGTGTAGCGGCGGAGCATGTCGAAGATCTTGATCTCGTTCTTGAAGACGGCCTTGTCGTGGAAGATCTTCGTGGTCTCCACGGCCTGCTTGATGCGCTCCGGGTGCCCCGCCATCGTCTCGGGGTGCATGATCTCGCCCTCGACGAAGTCGATGACCAGGGAGCCCTCCGGGTCGATCTGGTAGGCCACCCTGGGCCCCACGCCGACCTTGTCGGCCTGGATCATGCACTCGCGCTCGACGTCGCGGTCGATGAACATGTCGGTGCCCTGCCCGGGGACGCGCAGCACGTACTTGGCACCGCCCGGATTGCCGGGGCCGCCGTTCACCCAGACGATGTAGTTGTGGTTGGTGATGCCGCCGCCCAGCTCTTCCCAGCGGATGTCCTTGTCTTTCCAATCCGCGATGCGCGCGATGGCTTCGTCGGGGCCAAAGTGTGACATGGTGCTTCCTTTGCTCAGGTGGTCGCCGAAATCACTCCCCCAATACTCACACACTCTCCCGCGTATGGGCTAGCCCGAACTTCCACCGGGAAACGGGCTGAGTACGTGCGCGCGGGCTGCTCCTCGTCGCGGTAGAGGTGCGGCGCCGAGCAGAACGCCATGGCGACCTCCGGCGCGGGGACACGCGGCACGTCCGACGGAACCCGCCTCTCACGTGGAGCCTCTACCCCCGTGCACGCTGACGGTCTGCGGATCATCCGCGAAGGACGGCTCGGCCAGCAACGAGGAGGAGACCCCCCCTGGGCTTCAGGTAACGACAGATCGGCGACCACAAGCAGCGAGGGGGTTTTGTGTGTATGCACCGTGTCAACATTGACAACGGTCCGTGATTGTGCAAGTATCACTGTTCGTTCTCGATGCTGGCGCTCTCGTGGCGCCATCGGGCCACACCGGTGGGGGCACTACTTCCTGGAGGGGTGCCTGCCCCCGAGAAGGCGCCCCGAGAAGTCGTACCAGCACCCTTGAAGCCCATCGCGCCCGGTGCGAGTCTTGGGTTCGAGGAGGAAGGGATGACCGTGCGCGTGCTCATCGTAGATGACCAGGAACCGTTCCGAGCGGTTGCTCGGATGGTCGTTGAATTCACCGACGGTTTCGAGGTGGTCGGCGAGGCGGCGACCGGGGAAGACTCGGTGATCAGGGCGCGGGTCCTGAAGCCCGATCTGGTCTTGATGGACGTGAATCTGCCCGGGATCAGCGGCCTCGAGGCCACCGCGCAGATCCTCGCCGAGCCGGTTCCTCCCGTGGTACTCGTGCTGTCGACCTACGAGCCGGAGGAGTACGCGCCCCGAGCCGCAGAGGCAGGGGCTGCCGCCTACATCCCCAAGTCCGTGTTCGATCCGGAAGTACTCGCCGGGGCGTGGCAGGCGGCCGCATCGGGAACCCGCGGTGCGGACGCTCAGAACGACACCCGGAACAACGAAAGAGAGGGATGATGGCGGACGCACTTGAGGTTCGTGGACTGCGCCGCACGTTCGCTTCGCGTGAGGATGAAGGCGCGGCCGTTCGTGCCTTGCGCGGCATCGATCTGGCGGTGGCCGGAGGCGAGTTCGTGGCCATCATGGGGCCCTCCGGGTGCGGCAAGTCGACCTTGCTGAATCTGGTGGCCGGGCTCGACAGCCCGAGCGAGGGCACGATCAGCGTCGGTGGCGAGGACGTCACCGAGCTGAACGAGGACGGCCTCGCGCGGTTCCGCCGCAAGCACATCGGCATCGTGTTCCAGTTCTTCAACCTGCTCGAAGGCATGAGCGTGCTGGAGAACGTCACGCTGCCATCGATCATCGCCGGCTCTTCGCGCAAGGCGGCGGAGGCGCGGGCCAAGGATCTGCTGGACCTTCTCGGGATCTCCGAGAAGACCTCGAAGCTTCCGGGTGTGCTCTCCGGTGGGCAGCGTCAGCGCCTCTCGATCGCGCGCGCGCTGGCCAACGAGCCCACGCTCCTGCTCGCCGACGAGCCGACCGGGTCTCTGGACTCTACGGGCGGCGCCGAGATCCTGGAGCTGCTTCGTCGGCTGCGCGCGAACGGGCAGACGATCGTGTTGGTGACCCACGCGGATGCGGTGGCCGAAGCGGCCGACCGGATCGTGCGCATGCGCGATGGGCGCATCGACGATGGCGCCGCTGACGCCGCCCGCGAGTCCACTGACCCGGTGTTCGGAGACCTCGTCGCCGAGGAGGCCTAGCGGTGCGCGCAGTCTGGACGCGCGCGCGCTCCGATCTGCGCCGGCATCTGCGTGCGGCGATCGTGGTGGCGGTGCTCGTCGGGCTGACGTCCGCACTGGCGCTCGCCGCCGCGGAGGGTGCGCAGCGCACCGACACCGCCTACGCTCGACTGCGTGCTGCGGTGAACGCCCCGGATGAGATCGTCTTTTCCGGCACGGGAGCCGCGGAGGCGGTGATTCCCCACGTCGACTTCTCGAAGGTGGCGCTTCTTCCCCAGGTCAAGGCGACGCGCGCGATGGCCTACATGCTCGGTGAGGGCGTCGGCGCCGATGGGAAGGCGCTCTTCGGAGGGGTCACCCGAGGCTCCGTCGTCCTGGGAGCACCGACGATCGAGGGGCAATCCGCCATGCCGTGGAAGGTCCTGGAGGGTCGTCTGCCGGATCCGACGCGCAGCGATGAGGTGGTCATCGGCTACATGACGCAGCTCGATCCGCAGGCGGCAGTGGGATCGACGATCGACCTCCACCTGCTGAAAGCGAGCGTCACGGCGGAAGACCTCGCCGGTGCGAATTCGCCCGCTGTGGCTGCGACCCTGCTGGGACCGCCGATCCCCGTCAAGGTGGTGGGCAGGGTCGTCGCCCTCGATGGCAACAACGAGCTGAGCGGGAACAACAACGAGTTCTTGGTCTCGCCCGCATTCGTGCAGCGGTACCAACCGAGCACGCTCAAAGTCGACTACCTGATGGTCACGCTGAAGAACGGGCCGGCCGACAGCGCGGCGTTCGAGGAGGAGTTCCTCGCGATCTATCCAAACACCCCCGTCGGGTCCGTTGCAGCGGAGGCCACCTTGGTGCGGCGAGCGGTCAACGTACAGGTGGCCGCTCTGTGGCTGGTGGCTCTGCTCACCACCGTGGTGGGATTCATGATCTTCGGACAAGCGCTCTCCCGGCTCAACTTCACGGAGTCGACCGAGAATCCCATCTTGTCGGCCCTCGGTATGACTCGACGTCAGCTGTTTGCCGTCGCGATGGTGCGTGCGGCGGCGATCGGGGCCGCGGCAGCCGTGGTGGCGTTCGTCGGAGCGGTGGCGGCTTCGTCGTTCTTCCCGGCCGGTCTCGCGCGGATCGTCGAGCCGACCCCGGGCATGGACGTGGCTCCGATCGTGATCGCAGGCGCGTTGTGCGTACCGCTCGGCGTGCTGCTCTTGTCGGTCGTTCCGGCGCTGCGCGCCGCACGTGCGCGCGGTGACGCGCAGGGCGTGGCACTCGTCGCCGAGTTCCGGCGTCCATCGGCGATCGCCGCGTTCGTGGCACGGTCGGGTCTTCCGGCTTCGGCCGCGACCGGCGTGCGCCTGGCCCTCGAGCCGGGTCGCGGACGCACGGCGGTCCCCGTGCGCAGCGCCGGTATCGCGCTCAGCGTGGCGGTGATCGCGCTGACGGCGTCCTTCGGGTTCTCGGCCAGCTTCGCCCACACTGTGGCGACACCGAGGCTGTACGGCGAGTTCGGGAACTTCGGGGGAGGCTATCCCCTCGGGGGAGGGTTCGACAAAGCCATCGCCGTGATGGTCGCCGATCCCGGACTGTCCGACGTGACGGTGGGCAACTTCAAGGAAGCGGTGGACGTGCAGGGGCCAGGAGGATCCGTCGCGGTCAACGTGTGGGGGATGGACATCTTGAAAGGTTCGCTCGCGCCGACGCTGGCGCAAGGCTCCTGGCCCGTGAAGGACGGTGAGTTGGCGCTCGGCGGCAAGACCATGCGACAGGTGGGTGCCCGCCCAGGGGATACCGTGCAGGTCCGCGTGGGAGATACCGTCGTTCCCTTCAGGGTGGTCGGCCAAGCGGTCTTCGGCACAGGGGGCTTCGGCCCAGGGCTCGCTGAAGGGGCCGGGATGACCTTCTCGCAGCTGCAGGCGTTCTTCCCCCAGGACGAGCGGACCCAGTTCTTCGCGAACCTCGCTGCGGGGGCCATCGCCGCCGACGTGAGCGCGCGGCTGAACCAGGAGTTCGCACCGGCCGGCGCCCCGGTGATGGGCGAGGAGGACGCCAAAGCTGCGGGCCTCTACCCGAAGGAGGACGCCGTGATTGCCACTTTCGGGGGCGCGCAATGGGTTCCCCTGGCGCTTTCGGGCCTTCTCGCGCTCGCGGCTATCGGGACGCTGGTACACGTCCTCGTCACGTCGATCCGTCGTCGCCGACGCGATCTTGCGATACTCAAGACGCTCGGCTTCGTGCGTCGCCAGATCTCGGCCACGGTGGCCTGGCAGGCCAGCACGCTGGCGGGTATCGCCCTGCTGATCGGTCTGCCGCTGGGCGTGGCGGTCGGACGCTGGGGGTGGACCCTCTTCGCGAACTCGATCGGCGTGCTGCCCGTGCCGGTTGTCGATCTGCCACCGCTGCTCCTCATCGTGCCCGTGGCGCTCCTCCTGGCGAACCTGATCGCTCTCATCCCGGGCCGGCTCGCGGCCGCCACCCGGCCCGCCGCCGTCTTCAGAGCGGAATGACGCCATGAGTGCAGAGCAGCGCGTGGTGCGGCACCCGGTGTTCTCAGGCCTCGTCGCCGAGGAGGTGTAGCGATGCGCGCCGTCTGGACTCGGGCGCGCTCCGATCTGCGGCGGCATCTGCGCGCGGTGATCGTGTTGTCGGTGCTCATCGGGCTGACCAGTGCGCTGGCGCTCGGCGCCGCGGCGGGCGCGCAGCGCACGAGTACCGCCTATGAGCGATTCCACGCCGCGAAGAACGCCCCGGATTACATCGTCTTTTCCGGTAAGGGAGTCGCGGAGGTGCTGGCTCCCAACGTCGACTTCTCGAAGGTGGCGCTTCTTCCCCAGGTGGAGGCGGTGCACACGTTGGCCTTCATGATCGGTGAGAGCTTGGGCGCCGATGGCAAGGCGCTCTTCCTGGGGCATCCCAACCTCGACAGCAACATCTTTGGGGCACAGACGATCGAGGGGCAATCCCTCATGCCTTGGAAGGTCCTGGAGGGCCGTCTGCCGGATCCCGCGCGCAGCGATGAGGTCGTCATCGGATACAGGAAGGAGCCGGATCCGCAGGCGGCGGTGGGATCCACGATCGACCTGCGACTTCTGAAGGCGAGCGTCACGGCAGAGGAGCTCGCAGGTGGATTCACGCTTCCCGATCCCGGGGCGACCCTGCTGGGGCCGCCGATCCCCGTCAAGGTCGTGGGCAAGGTCTTCGTCGCCGGCAACAACGAGTTGAGCGGGAGCAACCTCGACATCTTTGTCACGCCTGCGTTCGTGCAGCGGTACCGATCGAGTTCGCTCAGCGCTGAATTCGCGTTGGTCACGCTGAGGAACGGGCAGGCGGACACCCCGGCGTTCGAGAAGGGGTTCTCCGCGATCTACCCAAACGGCAACACTGCATCCTCAGAAGATGAGGTCGCCGGCTTGCGACGAGCGGTCAACGTGCGGGTGGTCACTCTGTGGCTGTTCGCCCTCCTCACCACCGTGGTGGGATTCATGATCTTCGGGCAGGCGCTCTCCCGGATGAACTTCACGGAGTCGACGGAGAATCCCATCTTGTCGGCCCTCGGCATGACCCGCCGTCAGCTCTTCGCCGTGGCCATGATGCGCGCGGCGCTGATCGGGAGCGCAGCGGGGGTGGTGGCGTTGGTCGTGGCCGTGGCGGCTTCAGGGTTGTTCCCGACCGGTCTCGCGCGGATCGTCGAGCCGGCGCCGGGCACGAACGTCGCGGCGCTCGTGATCGGAGGCGCGCTCCTCGTCGCGCTCGGCGTGCTGCTCCTGTCGGTCGTCCCGGCGCTGCGCGCGGCACGGACGCGCGGTGACGCGCGGGGCGTAGCGCTCGTCGCCGAGTTCCGGCGCCCCTCGGCGCTCGCGGGGTTCGTCGCCCGGTCGGGTCTCCCGGCTTCGGCGGCGACCGGCGTGCGCCTGGCCCTCGAGCCGGGCCGCGGACGCACGACGGTCCCCGTGCGCAGCGCCATCGTCGGGCTCACCTTGGCGGTGGTGGCGCTGACGGCGGCCTTCGGGTTCTCGGCCAGCTTCCACCACCTTGTGGAGACACCGAGACTGTACGGCCAGTTCTTTGACTTTGGGGGAGGCTATCCCTTCGCGGGAGGGTTCGACGAGGCGATCGCCGCGATGGTCGCCGATCCCGGCCTGTCCGATGTGATGGTGGGTAACTTCCGCGAAGCAGTGGACGTGCAGGGGCCACGAGGATCCGCCTCGGTCAACGTGTGGGCAATGGAGACCTTGAAGGGTTCTATCACGCCGACGATCGCCGCAGGCGTCTGGCCGGTGAACGAGGGTGAGGTGGCGCTCGGCGGCAAGACCATGAGACAGGTAGGCGCGCGCATAGGGGATACCGTGCAGGTCCGCGCAGGCGATACCGTCGTCCCACTCAAGGTGGTCGGCAAAGCGATCTTCCCTGGTTACGGCTTCGGTCCGGGGCTGGCTGAAGGGGCCGGGATGACCTTCTCGCAGCTGCAGGCGTTCTTCCCCAAAGATGAGCGGAACCTGTTCACGGCGAACCTTGCTCCGGGGGCCAACGCCGCCGCCGTGAGTGCGCGGCTGAACCCGAAGTTCGAACCGCTCGGCACCCAGGTGGGGGATCTGGAGGCCGCCGCAAATGCGGGCTTCTCGACGACCGGCATGGTCGACGCCCTCGGGGGCGCGCAACGAGTTCCCCTGGCGCTTTCGGGCCTCCTCGCGCTCGCGGCTGTCGGGACGCTGGTGCACACCCTCGTCACGTCGATCCGTCGCCGCCGCCGTGACCTGGCGGTGCTCAAGACGCTTGGCTTCGTGCGTCGCCAGATCTCGGCCACGGTGGCCTGGCAGGCCAGCACAATGGCCGGTATCGCCCTGCTGATCGGTCTGCCGTTGGGGGTGGCGGTCGGACGCTGGGCGTGGACCCTCTTCGCGAACACGATCGGCGCGCTTCCCGTGCCGATCGTCGATCTGCCCCCGCTGCTCCTCGCCGTGCCGGTGACGCTCCTCCTGGCGAACCTCATCGCCCTCATCCCGGGCCGGCTCGCGGCCGCCACCCGGCCCGCCGCCGTCTTCAGAGCGGAGTGACGTCATGAGTGCAGAGCAGCGTGTGGTGCGAAAAGTGAGTGCCGCCGTCATCGCGGTGCTCGGCGACCTCGTCGCCGAGGAGGTCTAGCGGTGGGCGCCGTCTGGACTCGGGCGCGCTCCGATCTTCGCCGGCACATGCGTGCGGCGATCGTGGTGGCGGTGCTCATCGGGCTGACGGCCGCGGTGGCGCTCGCCTCCGCGGCGGGCGCGCAGCGAACCGGCACCGCTTATGAGCGATTCCGCGCTGCCGCGGGCGACCCGGATTACGTGGTCTCTTCCGGTAAGGGCGCCGCGGCGGAGTTATGGTGGGGTCCCTACGTGGACTTCTCGAAGCTGGAGCTTCTTCCCCAGGTGGAGGCCGTGCACACCGCGGTCGCCTTCACCGGTGAGGGCGTTGGCGCCGATGGGAAGGAGCTCTTCTTCGGGCGTCCCAACGGCGAGACCAGCATCGCCGGAGCAGCGACGATCGAGGGGCAATCCTTCTGGGCTGGGAATGTCCTGGAGGGTCGTCTGCCAGATCCGACGCGCAGCGATGAGGTCGTCATCGGCTACATGAAGGAGCTTGATCCGCAGGCGGCGGTGGGATCCACCATCGACCTGCGACTGGTGAAGGCGACTGCCACGGCACAGGAGCTCGCAGGTGCGCAATCCGATCCCGAGGCGATGCTGGGGCCGCCGATTCCCGTCAAGGTCGTGGGCAGGGTCGTTGACGCCGAGGGAGGCGAGTTGGGGTATGTGATGCATAACATCGGCGTCACGCCTGCGTTCGTGCAGCGGTACCGATCGAGCTCGCTCAGCGGTGAAATGGCGGTGGTCACGCTGAAGAGCGGGCAAGCGGACGCTGCGGCGTTCGAGAAGGGGCTCTTCGCGATCTCTCCAGAAGCCAACTATTCGTCCTCAGAAGACGAGGCCACCGTCGTGCGACGAGCGGTCAACGTGCAGGTGGTCACGCTGTGGCTGTTCGCCCTGCTCACCACCATCGCCGGATTCATGATCTTCGGGCAGGCGCTCTCGCGGCTCAACTTCACCGAGTCGATGGAAAACCCCATCCTGTCGGCCCTCGGCATGACCCGCCGTCAGCTCTTCGCCGTGGCCATGGTGCGCGCGGCGCTGATCGGGACGGCAGCGGGCGTGGTGGCGTTCGTCGCCGCGGTGGCGGCTTCAGGGTTGTTCCCGACCGGTCTCGCGCGGATCGCCGAGCCGACCCCGGGCATCAACATCGCCGCGCTCGTGGTCGGCGGCGCGGTGCTCGTGCCGCTCGGCGTGCTGCTCCTGTCGGTCGTCCCGGCGTTGCGCGCGGCACGGACGCGCGGTGACGCGCGGGGCGTGGCGCTCGTCGCCGAGTTCCGGCGCCCGTCGGCGCTCGCCGCGTTTGTCGCGCGCTCGGGTCTTCCGGCTTCCGCCGCGGCCGGCGTGCGCTTTGCCCTCGAGCCGGGTCGCGGACGCACGACGGTCCCCGTGCGCAGCGCCATCGTGGGGCTCACCTTCGCGGTGGTGGCGCTGACGGCGGCCCTCGGGTTCTCGGCCAGCTTCCACCACCTTGTGGAGACACCGAGGCTCTACGGCCAGTTCATCGAGATGGGGGGAGGCAACCCGTTCTCGGGGGGGTTTGACGAGGCCATCGCCGCGATGGTCGCCGATCCCGGCCTGTCCGACGTGATGGCGGGCAACTTCCGCGAGGCGGTGGACGTGCAGGGGCCGGCAGGGTCCGCCTCGGTCAACGTGTGGGGACTGGAGACCTTGAAGGGTTCGATCCCACCGACGATCGCCGCAGGCGCCTGGCCCGTGAACGAGGGTGAGTTGGCGCTCGGCGGCAAGACCATGCGACAGGTGGGCGCCCGGATCGGGGATACCGTGCAGGTCCGCGCAGGCGAGACCGTCGTCCCCCTCAAGGTGGTCGGCCAGGCGGTCTTCGCTGATTTCGGCTTCGGTCCGGGGCTGGCTGAAGGGGCCGGGATGACCTTCTCGCAGCTGCAGGCGTTCTTCCCCAAAGATGAGCGGACCCTGTACGGCGCGAACTTTGCTCCGGGGGCCAACGCCGAAGAGGTGATCGCGCGGCTGAGCCCGAGGTTCTCCGCGCTCGGTGCCGATCTGGCGATCATAGACGAGATCGAGCTCGTGTTCGGCACGGGCATCGGGGCCGGTAGCCTCGCAGGGGCGCAACGCGTCCCCTTGGCGCTTTCGGGCCTCCTCGCGCTTGCCGCTATCGGGACGCTGGTCCACACCCTGGTCACGTCGATCCGTCGCCGCCGACGTGATCTGGCGGTGCTCAAGACCCTCGGCTTCGTGCGTCGCCAGATCTCGGCCACGGTGGCCTGGCAGGCCAGCACGCTGGCGGGTATCGCCCTGCTGATCGGTCTGCCGCTGGGCGTGGCGGTCGGACGCTGGGGATGGACCCTCTTCGCGAACTCGATCGGCGTGGTGCCCGTGCCGGTCGTCGATCTGCCGCCGCTGCTCCTCGCGATTCCGGTGACGCTCCTCCTGGCGAACCTGATCGCCCTCATCCCGGGCCGTCTCGCGGCCGCCACCCGGCCCGCCGCCGTCTTCAGATCGGAGTGACGTCATGAGTGCAGAGCAGCGCGTGGTGCGAAGAGTGAGTGCCGCCGTCATCGTGGTGCTCGGCCTGGCCGGGCTTATCGCGGCGTTGTACGCGGCGGTGGTGCTGGTCCTCGGCCGGGCGCCGGTCGCAGGCGAGCGGAGCCTGCTCCTCTGGTCCATGGCCGCCTCGGCCATCGCCGTGGCACTTGCGTTCCCGGTCCGCCGGCGCTTGAGCGCGTTCGGCCGGCGCGTGGTGCTTTCCGATGGCGCTGCGGCTGATGATACCGTGCGCAACTTCGGGAGCCGCGCTTCTCGCTCGGTGCCGCTGGATGACCTGCTCCTCCAGGCGGCCGAATCTCTGCGCACATCGCTCGGACTCACGTCGGCGGAGCTGTGGACGGTGGTCGGCGATTCGCTGTCGCTCAAGGTCTCTGATCCGGAGCATCGGCGAGCGCGGATCCCGCTGGGCGCCGCCGAGACGGGGAGCATCGCGCGCTCCGGCGTTTCGGGCCCGGCCTGGCTGCGGGTGTGGCTGCCGGAACTGATGGTCGACCGCGGAGATGAACCCCTGCTGCGAGCGGCGCCCTTCATCAATGCGGGGGAGTTCCTCGGCATGCTTGTGGTGCAGCGACCCGCTGGGGCGGTAGCCTTCAGCGATGACGAGGAGCTCGCCCTTGGGGAGCTTGCGCGACAGATCGGTCTGACGTTGCACAACGCGAAACTCGACTCCGCGCTGCAGGCCTCACTCGATGAGGTGCGCCGCCAAGCCCAGGAGCTGCAGGCGTCGCGGGCACGCATCGTCGAGGCCGCCGATACGGCGCGCCGGCAGATCGAGCGGGACATCCACGATGGGGTCCAGCAACATCTGGTGGCCTTGGCGGTCAAGGTGCGCCTGATCAAGCAGCTGCAGACCCAGAACCCGGCGAAGGCCACCGAACTGTTGGATGCCCTGGGGGGAGATCTGAATGACACTCTCCAGGAGCTCCGCGATCTGGCCCACGGCATCTACCCGCCATTGCTCGCCGACAAAGGGCTCTCGGAAGCGCTCGCGTCGGCGGCCCGCCGGGCGGTCTTGCCGGTCGAGGTCGAGGCTGCCGGCATCCGGCGGTACAGCCGGGTGGTCGAAGCCACGGCCTACTTCTGCTGCCTTGAGGCCTTCCAGAACGCGGCGAAGTACGCCGGTGCGGACGTGCAGGTACACGTGTCCGTGCGCGAAGAGGGCGGTGCGCTGATCTTCGCTGTGACCGATGACGGGGCGGGGTTCGATTCTCGAGCCGCGGTCCAGGGCGTCGGGTTCACCAATATGAACGACCGGCTCGGCGCGGTCGGAGGAACGCTCCGCGTGGAGTCGACCCCCAGCGCCGGGACCCGTGTGACCGGCACCATCCCTCTACAGGAAAGCCCGCCAGAGGAGGGACGATGACGACATCATCCGTGCACGCCTGCTCAGTCCGAGGGAGGCACGCCCTCTTCGCGCAGGAACGCCAGGACCGCCATCACCCGGCGGTGCACCTGCGGCTCGCCAGAAAGCCCGAGCTTGAAGAAGAGCGCGTTGATGTGCTTCTCGACGGCCCGCTCCGACAGGAACAGGCTCGCGGCGATCGCGGCGTTGTTCTTGCCGGTCGCCATCTCGGACAGCACCTCGCGCTCCCGGTCGGTGAGCTCGGCCAGCGGCGAGTCGGCCAACGCGCTCTTGCGGGCGACCAGCGCCTCCACGACCTTGGGGTCCAGGAACGAGCCGCCTTCGTTGACGGCCTCCAGAGCGCGGACCAATTCGTCGAGATCGGCGATGCGTTCCTTGAGGATGTACCCGAGCTTCTCGGCGCCGTCTTTCAGGAGGTCATACGCATAGGCCTCATCCACGAACTGCGAGAGGACCACCACGCCGATCGCGGGGTGCTCGGCGCGGATCTGCCTGGCCGCGCGGATGCCCTCGTCGGTATGGGTGGGGGGCATGCGGATGTCGGTCAGCACCACATCCGGCGCGAGGTCCACCACGGCGGCAAGCAGCTGCTCCGCGTCCTCCACGGATGCCACGAGCTCCACCCCGTCGACGGTCTCCAGGAGTGCCGCGGTGCCTTCGCGCACGAGGTAGTTGTCTTCAGCGAATACGATGCGCATCGGCCAATGCTACAGCTCAAGCCCCTGAGGTCAATGGAAGCGATGGAGGAAGTGGCGTGAGTATCCGGGTGGTGCTGGCGGACGACAATGTCATCGTGCGGGAGGGGGTGCGCGCTCTCCTACGCGCCACCGACGGGATCGAGGTCGTCGGCATCGCCGAAGATGCCCCGACTCTGCTGGCCGCGGCCGCCGAGCACAGCCCTGACGTCGTGGTCACGGATATCAAGATGCCGCCCAACTTCCAGCTCGAGGGCATCGACTGCGCGCACCAGATCCGCGCGGAGCACCCCGGCACGGGCGTCGTGGTGTTGTCCGCTCACGACGACGAGGCGTACGCCTTGGCGCTGCTCGGTGGCGGGCAGAGCGGCCTGGCATATCTCTTGAAGGATCGCGTGGCACAAGGCGACGAGCTTGCCCGTGCGATCACGCAAGTGCACGAGGGTGGGTCGCTGGTCGACCCCACGATCGCGGAGCGCCTCGCCGGCCGCAAAGACGCTGGGGAAGAGGACCGCGTGATCCTGGACTTCATGGCTCGGGGCGCCGGCTACGCCGAGATGGCGGAGGCGCTCGGTACCACCCAGGAGGCCATCGACCGGCAGGTCACCGATCTTTTCGTGCGCTTGGGATCGGGCGCTGACCAAGGAGACGCGGGCGCGGTCGATGAGCTCAAGCGACTGCACTCGGCCGTCGTGGAGAGTGAGACCTGCGCGCGCACGCTTCGCGCGTATGTGCCCCAAGGGCTCGCCGAGAAGATCGCCTCGGGTGAGGCCGGCGAAGAGATGCAGGAGGAGCTTGTCGTGACCGTCTTGTTCTCCGACCTGCGCGGCTTCTCCACCGTGGCGGAGCGCATGAGTCCGCGCGCCGTGGCTGACCTGATCGGCCGTCACCTTTCTGCTATGGCGGCAGTCGTGGAGGAGCACGGCGGCATGGTGGACAAGTTCGCAGGGGATGCGGTGATGGCCGTGTTCGGCGCACCGCAAGCTCAACCCGACCACGCCGAACGGGCGCTCAGATGCGCCTTGGCGATGCAAGCGCGTCAGCTCGAGTTGAACGAGGACGCCGCGTCACGCTACGAGCCACCGCTGTTCATGGGCATCGGCGTGAACACCGGCACCGTGATCGCCGGCACGATCGGCGGCGGCGGCCGCTTGGAATACACGGTGGTCGGCGATGCCGTCAACGTTGCCTCCCGGCTCCAGGGAGAGGCGGAGGGTGGCGAGATCCTGGCGACGACCAGCACGATCCGCGCTGTGGGCACCGCGATCGACTCGGAGCCCGCAGGCCCCCGGCAGGTCAAGGGGCGCGATCGCCCGGTCGACACGCATCGGATCCTTGCGGATACCGCGCCCACCGCGCCCCCATCGTGAACTCAGAGAGGACGACATGAATCAGACCCCGGTGCGCGGACGCAGGTTCGAGCGGTTCCTCTTGGGGATGGGGATGAGCGTCATGTTGTTCGTCCTCGAACGCCGCGTGATGAAGATGCAGCGAGCCGGCGATCCTCGCGCCGGTCGCGAGCCCCATCGCCGGTGAGCGACGCCAACGGCGGCGCTATCTGTATCGTCGACCTGCGGCGAGGTCCCGTAGCAGGAGCCCGACGAACGCCACCCCCAGCACGCCCAGGCTGATCGGTACCCAGGCGGCCACTCGGCCCAGCGATGCGACCATCGCCGCGCCTAGCAGCGCCGCCCCCGCAATGATCGCGAAGGCCAGCAGGCGACCGGTCCGCGCCACGGTGGCTTCGAGTCGCTCCGCGCGGAAGTTGACCTGCAGCTTCGGCCCGGCCCGTGCGCCGGTGAGCCTTTCGAAGGACTCGATGAGCCGCGTCACGCGCACCTTGAACTTCTGTGAGTCATAAAACAGCCTCTGCACGTTCAGCCGGCCGCGCACATTGGCGGTGACCTGGTTGAAGAGATACGAGCTCGCGACCTCGAAGGGATCGAGATCTGGATCGAGCTCGGCGGTCGCGAGCTGCATCTGCGCCATCGCCTTGCCGGTCAATGTGAGCGAAGCGGGAAGTGGCACTTCGTACCGCAGCGAGATCTCGGTCATCTCCTGGAGGATCGGGCCCATCTGCATGTCCTTCATCGGGAGGCCCTGATAGCGCGCCATGAGCAGGCCGAGCGCTTCGCGGAATCCCTCGACGTCGACGTCGGGACGATTGCCCGCACCGGCCAGTGAGAGCGACACGTCGGTGAGGAATGCCACATCTTGTTGCGAGAAGGCGAGCAGGAGCATCATGAGGTTCTCGCGCACGTCGGGACTGATCTCGCCGACCATGCCGAAGTCCAGGTAGTAGAGCGTGTCGTTCCACCACTTGAGGTTGCCGGGGTGAGGGTCTGCGTGGAAGAAGCCCTCGGTCAAGAGCTGCTTGTAGTAAGACTCCAGGAACTGCCGCGCGGCATGCTTGGTGGTCTCGTCGTGCGGCGCGTCGCGCAGGGACACGCCGCCGATCTCCTGCATGACCAGCACCGTCTGGCTCGAGAGCTCGTGATAGACCTCGGGCACGCCGAGCGCGGGGTAGTCCGCCAGGATCCCGCGCATCCGGTCGATGTTGGAAGCCTCCACGTGGAAGTCCAGCTCGCGCTCGAGTGAAGTCGAGAGATACTCAGTCACGGCGGGCAGGTCCACCACCTGACGCAGACCGGGCCGTCGCTCGCTCTTCTCCGCGAAGAGTTGTAGCAACCCGAGGTCGCGCGTGATGTCGTTCCTGGCGCCGGGGCGCTGCACCTTCACGATGACCTTGGCTCCGTCGGCCAGGGTGGCCTTGTGGACCTGCGCGATGGTGCCCGCCGCCAGCGGCTCCGGATCGATCGTCGCGAACACGTCTTCCCACGGCACTCCCAAGGCCTGCTCCATGACCTGGACGACCTCTGCCTCGGTGATCGGCGGGACATGATCCTGGAGCTGCGAGAGCTCCTCGATGAACGCCGGGGGCAAGAGGTCCGCGCGCGTCGAGAGCATCTGCCCTAGCTTGGAGAACGTGGGTCCCAGCTCTTCGAGTGCTTCGCGCAAGCGCTTGGCCTGTTGGCGTTGGGTGGCTTCCGGGTCGGTCTTGTCGCGAGCGAACAGGTGCTTGATGCCGTGACGGGCCATCACCGCACCGATCTCGGTCGCCCGCCCCAGCAGCCTGGGTGCGGGCTCCTCCGTCACGGCGACGCCGGCGCCGGGCGCGGCAGGGACTGGTTTCGCGTCATCGTCCAGCAGGGTCGTGTTCACGATGATGACCGTGCAGCGCGCGTTGTGCGAGATGCGGTTCGGTACGTTCCCCAGGAGGAACCCGGCGCGTTCCTGCATCCCGGAGTTGCCGACGATCAAGGTGTCGACCTGCTCTTCTTCCGTCACGCGCAGGATCCCATGGGCAGGATCGTCGTCGACCACCACACGCGCTTCCCCGCGGGGTCCGGCGAGCTCGTGCGCCTGCTGCCGAAGCTCGTCCACGAGCGCCGCGGAGCGGGTGGCTTCGGCTTGGCCCGCCTGGGTGGCCGCGGGGTTGAGAGGGAGCACGATTTGAATGAGCAGGAAGGGGGCGCCGTTCTGGTTGGCGAGCGCGGCCGCCCAGCGAACCGCTCGCTCAGCCGCGGGTGATCGGTCGGTGGCTACGGCGACGCGTCCTACGTGCGTCTGCTCATTTGGGTTTCCACTCATATTCATGCCTTCCTCCTCGAACCCAAGACTCGCACCGGGCTCGATGGGTCTCAAGGGTGCAGGCACGACTTCTCGGCACGACTTCTCGGGGGCAGGCACCCCTCCAGGCGGTGGTGCCTCCACCGGAGCCGCCTGACGCCCTGGCGCCTCGGACCGAAGCACCTCCTCCCGCTCCTGGCTAGATGCGCAGGCCGGGGTGTGCGACGAGGATCGTGCCGTCGAAGACCTCGCGAGCTTGGGCCAGCGACACCGCGGGATCTACCCCCGGCTCGATGTGGGTCAGGACGAGGCACCCGACGCCGGCCACGGAGGCGTAGCGAGCGGTTTGGCGAGCGGTGAGGTGGAAGTCCCGCTCGCCGCCATCGATGTGCGTTGCCTCCGCGAGGAAGATGTCGGCGCCGGCCGCAAGGTCGGACACGACGTCAGAAGGGCCGGTGTCACCGGTGTAGGCCAGCACGGTGCCGTCCGCCGAGACCCTGAATCCCAGCGAGGCGCCCACATGGGCCATGTCGAAGGTCTGGATGGAGAACGGTCCGACGGCATGCTCATCGCCTCCCGACAGGGTGCGCATATCAAAGGTGCTCGACCACGCCTCTGCGGTTCCCGGCATCAGCGCGTGGGATACGCGCTCAAAGAACCCGCGGGGAACGAGAAGTGGAAGAGCAGTCGCGCCCAGCCCACCCCAGTACCGTGCGATCGACAGGGGGAACAGGTCCGCGTAGTGGTCGGGATGCGCGTGGGAAACGCACACCGCGCCGATGTCGGCGATCCCGGTCTGCTCCTGTAGCCGCCCGAGGGCGCCTCCCCCAAGATCAAGGACCAGATGGAAGCCGTCGCAGGTCAAAAGGTAGGAACTGCCCGTTCCGCCGGGCCCCGGCCATGATCCATCACATCCCAAAACGGTCAGCTCCACCAGGGTCCTTTCGCGCGTTCCGCACATCATACGCCTGGCGCCCTGCCGGGTGATGGCGGCTTGGCGGCACGCGCCGCCGCTGCGCGGCGACCCACAGGGAGCTCCCAGCTGGCTCTCAGGGAATCCTCAGACGCCTCAGGTACCTTTGTTGCAAGCAGACCCGCGGTGGCCCCATCCGCTGCCCGTGCGGTCGTTCCCGTGGGCCTCGCCGTGGTGGCGGGAGCCTCTCTATCCGCCGCGCCGCGCGACCGGCCCTCAGCCGTTCCCGGCGCCGGCGCAGAAAGGTAGTGCACCAATGAGAACAAGACGATTCCTCGCGATGATGGCCGCCGGTTTCCTGGGCGCGGCCGTGCTGCTGGTCGTGGCCAATGTGCTCGGCTTCGTGGGCGGCGGCCAGACGACCAGCGGCGCCGTGAAAGGCGCCTACACCGCCTACAAGAGCGCGGGGCTGACCCCGCAGCAGATCTACGAGAAGCACGCCGGCAGCGTCGTCGAGATCCAGACGACCTTCCCGGGCACCTACGACATCTTCGGGCAGCAGACGGGCGGCGGGCAGGCTCTGGGCACGGGCTTCGTAGTCTCCAAGGACGGCTACATCCTGACCAACGCCCACGT